>Ga0265313_10000020_pt1 | contig 145873 bp, 137 predicted proteins | sample 4123metaG_FD_203122 | JGI IMG/M metagenome (GOLD analysis project Ga0265313, IMG submission 203122) | Rhizosphere microbial communities from Carex aquatilis grown in University of Washington, Seatle, WA, United States - 4-1-23 metaG | ecosystem: Host-associated > Plants > Roots > Rhizosphere... | reverse complement strand
TGGCCGACCGCGTTCCTCGGCGCCCTGAAGAGCGGCGTTGTCGCCGTGCCGGTCAATACGCTGCTTACCGAGGACGACTATGCCTACATGCTGGAGGACAGCCGGGCCCGGCTACTGGTGTTGTCCGACGAACTCTATCCCAAATTCGCCGCCGCGATCGCCGCGAGCAAAGACCTCGCGCACGTCGTCGTGTCGGGCGACGACGCCCACGGGCAGACCCGCTTTGCCGACTTGCTCAAGTCCACGCCGGCCGAACCGTTCACCGCTCAGACGACGCGCGACGACTTGGGCTTCTGGCTCTACACCTCGGGCTCGACCGGCAAGCCCAAAGGCGCCGTCCACACCCACGCCGATCTGAAACTGACCGACGATCTCTACGCCAGACCGGTGCTGGGTATTACCGAAAATGACGTCTGCTATTCGGTGGCAAAACTGTTCTTTGCCTACGGCCTCGGCAACGCACTGACCTTCCCGATGTCGGCAGGCGCCACCACTGTCCTGCTGCCGTCGCGGCCGACGCCGGATGCGGTCGCCGAACTCCTGAAAAAGCATCAAGTCACGGTGTTCTATGCGGTGCCAACCTTCTATGCCGGCTTTCTGGCAAGCCCGGCGGCGCCGGAGCGGGCGGCGCTCAAGCTGCGCTGCTGCATCTCGGCCGGCGAGGCGCTGCCGCCGGACGTCGGGCGGCGCTGGCGCGAGCGCTATGGCGTCGATGTGCTCGACGGCATCGGCTCGACCGAAATGCTGCACATCTATCTCAGCAACCGCACCGGCGATGTGAAATATGGCACCAGCGGCCGGAGGCTGCCGGGCTACGACCTGCGCCTGATCGACGACGACGGCAACGTGATCAAACAACGCGGCGAGATGGGCGAATTGCAGGTGCGCGGGCCGACCAGCGCCATGATGTACTGGAACAAGCGCGAGCAATCGCGATCCACATTCATCGGTGAGTGGACCCGGACCGGCGACAAATATATCGAGGACGACGACGGCTATTTCGTCTACTGCGGCCGGCGCGACGACATGCTGAAAGTCTCCGGCATGTACGTGTCGCCGTTCGAGGTCGAAGGTGCGCTGCAAAGCCATCCCGACGTGCTGGAAGTGGCCGTCGTCGGCTGGCCCGATGACGAGAAGCTGATCAAGCCGAAGGCCTTCGTGGTGCTCAAAGCGCCGGACAAGGGCGGCAGCGATTTTGCCCGCGCATTGCAGGATCACTGCCGAAAAGCTCTGGCGCCCTACAAATATCCACGCTGGATCGAATTCCGCGCCGAGTTGCCGAAGACCGCGACCGGCAAGATTCAGCGGTTCAAGTTAAGGGCGGAGGCGGAGGGAGAGCCGTCATCCTGAGGTGCCCGCGCGCAGCGCGGGCCTCGAAGGATGCTGCTCAGGCGCCCGGGGCCGCCGTCCTTCGAGGCTCGGCGCTACGCGCCGAGCACCTCAGGATGACGGAAAAGATCAATCCAACGGCTCGACCTTGACGATCGAAGCGCTGTGGTTGTTGCCGACCCACAGCGTGCCGGGATTTTTGCTGTCGTCGACATAGACGCGGCGGATGTTGGTCGGATGCGGCAGCGGATATTCGACGTATTGCGCGGTCTTCACATCGAGCCTTGACACGCGGTCGGTGTTCATCGAGCCGGTCCAGGCATCGCCGTTTTTGTCGAACACCGCGTCGTAGGGTGACGACCACGCGGTCGGCACCTTCCATTCTTCGATCTTGCCGCTCTTCGGATCGAGCATGCCGATGGCGTTGCCGAAATATTCGGCGAACCATAGCCGGCCCTGATCGTCGACGCGGCCGCGCCGCGGGTGCGAGTTCGGCGTCGGCGTCAGAAACACCGTGGTCTGTTCGGACTTGGCGTCGATCCGCACGATGTTGCCGGCCGAGAAATCGAGTAGATAAAGATTGTTCTGCGCATCCGAATGGATGCCGTAGGTGCCGATGCGTTTGCCGGTGCGCGGGTCCTTCGGCGAGCCGAGATCCTGGAATTTGCTGGACGCGAGATTGAGCCGATAGATGTGGCCGCCGGCGGAGTTCTTGATCCACACCGTGTCGTCGGCGGGCGTACCCTCGACGGCGAGATGACCGAGCTGGCCGGCGTCGGAGTCCCACTGTTTCGGCGTCGACCAGGTTTCGAATTTTTGTGTCTTGCGGTCGAACCTGGCGATCGCGCTCTGATACATAAGCCCGACCCAGGGATTGTCGTCCTTGTCGATTTCAAGGTCGAGCGTGCCGAGCGAATAGCCGGGTTTGACGACCGGAATCGGATGCTCCGTGACCTTGCCGGTTTTCGGGTTCATCTCGCCAAGCACCATCTCGCCGAAATCCGAAAACCAGACTGTGCCCTCGTGATCGAGCACGACATCGTGCGGCTCGATCTGCTTCCGCGGCAGATCGTATTCGGTGATGATGACGTGGGTGGATCGGCCGGAGAGCCGCGGCAGCGTCTTGAGCGGCCAGCTCCAGGTGTCCTGCTTGCTCAAGTTGATGCTGGCGAGCCACTCGGCCGCCTGCTGCGCCTCAGTCCCTTTGCCGATATTGCGTCCGGCGTTGCCGGTCAGGCGCTGCGGATGCAGCGGCGTCGATCCGGGGTAGTAGCCGGACATGCGCTGAAACACCTGCATGAACTCGCCGGCATCGTGGGTCGAGCGCATGATGCGTTCGAAGGTGTGGCAGCCGTTGCACGCCAGCAGAAACCGCTTCTGCTCGTCGCTGCCCGGCATGCTGATCAGCCACTCGGCGTTGGTGAGCTGATCCGCGAGCTTGCGCGTCGGCTTGAGCGTGATGGCAATGTCGGTGTCGCGCCCAGCCGCAACGGTGGCGTCGCGGGGGCCGTCGAGATCGTAGCCGGCAGCGCGGATACCGAGCGCGTAGTGCCCGGGCTCAAGGCGCGCGGCCGGGAAACTGAACCGGCCCTTGGCGTCGCTGATTACCGAGACCGTGATGGTCGAGCCGTCACGCTTGGCGCTGACCACCACGCCTTCCATGAGCCCTTGGCGGTCGGAACTGACCTTTCCGGACAGCGCGGCCGTGCCTTGCGCTGAGATCGGCGAGGAGGAAGGCAGGAGGAACGCCGCCAAACCGGCAACAAAGCCAACCAGGATCGCGATCATCCGCATGAAAATCCTCCCGATTTGGCCTGCGTTTCGTTCGAATCTCTGGCAGGTCGCCCGTCCTGCTCGGTCCTTGGCAGCGTAGACCCGAGGCCAGAGCTGCTCAAGGATACAGGCGCAATAGCGCCCTGACGCCCCGGCACTGTGCGAAGACGCGCCGTTAGGATATTTTGGTCCGCAAGTGTGCGTGAGGAGTGCTGTATGGCGAACGAAGAAACGCTTCAAAAAGCGATCATTGGGATACCGCGTGTCGCCGAACGGATTGTGAAACTCCCGGATGAGCAGCGGGAGAAGGCCCTTCAGGCGGTCGAGCTCAGCTATTTGCAGACCGTGTCGGACAGGGACAGCGCGGAGGGCGATGCCCGGCATTGGGTCGGCGAGGTGATGGATACCTTGCGAGCCGAAGTGGCGGACCAGGCTCGGGACGAAGCCGAGGTTCCCGTCAGCCCGGACGGCTTCGCCTCCCTTGAGCGGGTCATGAAGCTATTGGTGAGGTCGGTCTAGCCCGGGCGTTGGCCGCCGCGGTCAGCGCCCCAGTCGGCCACTACTCGGACTCGGACTGGATTGCTTTGTCTCACCCGAACCGCATCCGATGCCGCCGGCCGCGTTGACGAAGCCTTGCAGCAGGCGATAGAGAAGCGGCGCGTCGGCCCAAATGGTAGCAATCCCGTAGCAATTGGCCGCTACCAGGGGCTGGCGGAAGAGATTATCTCTAGTAATCTCAGCGGTGTGCCGCGGTAGCTCAGCTGGTAGAGCACCGCATTCGTAATGCGGGGGTCGGGGGTTCGAATCCCTTCCGCGGCACCAGTTCCTCGCGTCGACGGCCTTTTTCGATTCTGAGGTGGTGTTTTGGTACGAATTATCAGACCCCGCGGCTAAATCGCTTCCGCCGCGTTCGACCCGCTAATGCAGCCTCGGCAAGACATCGGGCATTTGGGGCATTTGAGAGTCGGCAACCCACTCGGTAGAGCAATTTCGTGCGGCTTACTGCGCATCAAGTCTATTGCAGCAGCCAAGATGACCATTTGGTCAGCCGGGATTTAGGTTGGATCGGCATCTTCATCTTGCCAAATTGTACCGCTCGCGCATGTATTGTTTCTACGTCTCGTTTTGCATCGTGAAGCTCGCCCAACTGATATTCTTTTCGCGACCCGCAATTCGGGCAAAGCACGGAAAACTCCCGTGGCAAGCGTCCGCGCAGCACGGAAATCTCGCAGGAGCACATCGGACAGCTCACCCACGACTCGTCTTTGATATCTTTGATATCTTTTCGGAAAACTGCCACGGCTGCCTGTCCTTCCTGCCTACGAGGATCTGTCCGCACCTCGCGCCATTATTTCGATGAGGCGCCCCAGTTTGTCGTCAATCTGCCCAAGCCGATAGGCTGCAAATTCCGTCGCATAGGCGATACGTTCATCTGCGCCCGGCATTTGCTCGTACCGGACGTTCGGCGTGAAGGCGTTGGCGAATAGCGTTCGATAGCGCTCATGTATCGCGCCAGCCGCCGTGTCGGTTAAGCGTGCCTGGGCCATTTTGTGTCTCCCTGTTTGATAGAAACCCCGTTCCGCATGAAGCGGCATTGCGACGGGGTTTCCTGCGACTGGCTTTGACGCTCTTGACGCCGTCCGCCGACATGCATCTTTTTGAGTTCGACGAATGAAGGTTTCGATCAACAGCGAAACCCCCATCGTCATTTTCAGGACTTACTGGAGCGCGGATGAAACCGATGAGAAGGTCGCTTTCAGGTTCGTTCCGAGGCCCTGCACGACCGCGATGATCGCAACCGAAATGCCGGCAGCAATGAGTCCATATTCGATAGCGGTTGCCGCCGTTTCGTCCTTGAAAAAGGAAATCATGAGATTGTTCATTGAAACTCCTTTGGTCCCGCATTGGGATCCCATGATTGCCATATAGTTATTCACTGACCTATTACTATAGTTAATTGGATAGAATCTTGGAAATACTGTATTTTCACGTTTAGATACAGATATATTCAAGTCTTATATAACATCAATACATGAATACATGGAGATTTAGTCCAGATCTCTAATTGTACTTTGGCGTTTCGGCTGATCTCATACCGCGAACGAAGGCGCCCTTGGTAAGCCCGCGTCACGAACGGTTCCGCTGGCAGTGCTACGACATCCGCCCAAAAGCGCGTCATCGATCACGGACAGGTTTTCAGACATCCGTACGCGATTTCACTTTTTCAACGTCAGCGTCGTCGAAGCGGGAGGTGGTGCGGTCACGCCGATGGTGGCAGCGCTCGTGGAGTTGCTGACACGAATCTCGTAGATCAGATAACTACCCAGAATGATGACAACCACAGAACCCGCGATGCTCCAGTGCGTGCCACGGTTGCTCCCGGCCCATTTGTGAAGCCACTTTTGGAACTTATTCTTGTCGCGCCGAACCGCCGAGGAGCCGGTCATGATCGTTTTCCGTATTTTATCGTGATCATGAAAAACGCGAGTGAACGTGAGCTGTTCCCAGGTGAGTAAGCTATCGTCCGATGTGTCTAATTCTTCGTAGGTTTATTAGTTTGCAAATGCGCGTAGGTGAGAGTCACAAGGCCTGCCTCTGGGAAGGCCACAAGCGTCCATTCGACCGCATCAGGCGACTTGGCCTGTTTACGAGCGTCAATGTTCTGCTCCGAGCGGGAACGTCTCGAGGCTCGGATGGCGACGTGCGGTCGAAAATGCCAGGTGCCGGATCATGCTACCGCCTTCACCTTGGCGTCGGCGGCGAGAAAATCTCTGAGGCCGGCTGCGTTTTGCGGCCGGCTGAAGAGGTACCCTTGGGCGTCCGTACACCCTTCGGTCCTTAAAACCTCAAGCTGATCCCGCGTCTCGACGCCTTCGGCGGTCGTGACAATTCCCAGGCTGCGGCCCAACCCAACAACCGCGCGGAGGATCGCCAGACTCTCCTTGTCCTTTGACAAATCACGAATGAATGACTGATCGATCTTGATTCGGTCGAATGGAAAGCTGCGGAGATAGCCGAGCGATGAGTAGCCGGTTCCGAAGTCGTCCATGGCGATGCTGACGCCGAGTTCTTTGATGCGGTGGAGCGAGGCCAATGCCGATTCGTTGTCCTGCATGAGGACCAGCTCGGTAATCTCGATTTCCAGCCTGCTTGCCGGCAAACGCGACTTCGCAAGCGCGGTGGCGATGACCCGAACAAAGTCGGCGCTTTTGAATTGAGCTGGAGACACATTGACCGCCACGACTATTCCGTCCGGCCAGTGCGCGGCCTCCGCGCAGGCCTGGTTGAGCACCCATTCTCCGATCGGCACAATGAGGCTTGTTTCTTCCGCGATCGGGATAAAATCCATCGGTGCCACCCAGCCGCGTTCGGCGTGATGCCAGCGAATCAAAGCCTCGCAAACAGTAACCTTGCCAGTTTCTATGTTGACGACGGCCTGATAGTTAAGGGTGAATTCGCCATTCATTATCGCCTTGCGCAGGTCAAGCTCGAGAGCGCTACGCTCCCGCATGCGAGCATCCATTTCCGCTTCGAAGAATCGATATACGCTTCCGCCATCCGCCTTGCAGCGATAGAGCGCCAGATCGGCGTTCTTAATCAGTTGATCCGGATCAGTGCCGTCAGCAGGCGCGAGAGCGATACCGACGCTCGCTCCCACCATGATTTGCTGTCCGTCGAACTGGTATGGCGCCCCCACCGTCTCAATGAGACGCGACGCAAGCATGCTTATGTCTGCTGGCTTGTCAAAAGCGATCTGCAGGATGGCGAATTCGTCGCCGCCCAGCCTGGCGACCGTGTCTGTGTCGCGAACGCAACGAAGCATGCGCGCCGCGGCGGCCTGCAACAGCCTGTCCCCGATCGGATGTCCGAGCGTATCGTTGACACTCTTAAAGCGGTCAAGGTCGAGACTGAAGACCGCGAAAGCCGCGCTCTCCGGTCCGAAACGTAGAAGTTCCTCCATCCTTGCGTAGAAGACCGCACGATTCGGCAAATCCGTAAGCGCGTCGTAGTGCGCCATATGTGAAATCTGACTCTCGATCCGTCGATTCTCCGTAATATCCTCGAACGTGAGGACAAAGCCGCCATCCGTCATGGGCGCGCATGAGGCGCAGAAGGTGCGCCCGTTGCTGCGTTCGAAGACGATCTTGCCGGTCGCACGGCGCTCCAGGATGCTTTGAAGCTCGGCTTTGATTTGAGCCCGATTTTTCACCCCAACGCTGGTCAAGTCATAGGCGAGCTGCATCGTCTGCGGAGCCGTCATGCCTAATGCCGACACGGCCCATTTTTCCCACGGCATCCCATACAACGCCGCAATTTGCCGATTGGTGATGACGAGCTTGCCGGCGGAATCGAACATCATGAGGCCCTGTGCCATGTTGTTCAACGCCGCTTCGAACCGCATATTTTGCGTCGCAAACCTGTCATTTGCGATTTCGACATCGCGGGCGTGGCGGCGCATCGACCACAGGAGCCACGTCGCGGCCCCGCTGAGCAGCAGGCCGCATATCAGCACGACGAATGAACGTTCGTGCGCTGCGGACATCAGACCGGAAGCTTCCGGTGTCACCACCATTGTCCATTTGACGTCGCCAAAATCCAGCGAAAAGGATCGATGCAGAATGGCAGCGAGCTGCGATTGCGATCTCGCGTCGATCGATCCGCTGCCAGCACGAGGCGAGTAATAAACCGGAAGATCATCCGCGCCGGCATTAGCTGAAAACACATAAAGACGAGTTGGTGTCTTTATCTTTGCAAGCATCGAGTCGAACATGACTCCGATCTGAAATACACCTTGTACGATGCCGCGCAGATTTTTTCGCCGTTCCTCGACCGTATCGTGCGGCAAGCCGGGCGCATATACCGGCAGACCGGCCCAAAAGCCAAGCCGATCGCCTTTTCCGGTATATAGCCGCAGCGGTGCGGTGATCGACAGTGCGTCCTCATCGCGAACATGGGCGAGCGTGCGAGCCTGGTCTGCCCCATCGTCGATATCGATCCCATAAACAGGAGAGCCCATCGCTTCGGTCGAATAGAATTTCGGAAAGTATTCATCCCGTTCGGGAGAAGCCGGCAAGCTGCCGTTGGGTCCAAGGGAGCGGATGTGATAGTCAGGCAGCCCTTCGCGAACGCCCAATTGCTCGTGCGCCGCCCGCTCGCCGCGCTTGACGCGCGGTGCCCACGCGATGTTCAAGATTGCCGAGTGACGGCTCATCAGTAATCTGACAAATCTGTCGAATTCCCCGCGCGTGACGTTCCGGTTTAACGACTTGAAGAGATCCTGTACTGCGTAAAGCTCGCTCCAATACTCGTTGATTCCGTTTTCCAAAACCGCAGCTTGGTTATCGGCTCGACCATCAAACTCCTGTATGGCAGCGCGGGTTTCGGATTTGGCCATCATGTACGACGCGCCTACCGACACGGTAAGGCTGCACGCTCCCACCAGGACAATCGGTGCGAGGTTCCGAACAGCGCGCCATTTTTCCGTGCTGAACAACATAACGACGAAGGCCCGTTCCTCGCGGTCGTCATCGGACAGGAATGATCAAGGACCGCGGTCGTTCTACTTAATCACGAAGATAATGCTCTTATGGGCCAGCCGATCTGGTCAATCAGTCCGATTGGGCAGTAGTTTTCCAATGATCCGATACGCGGTTTGCAAACGATGAAGGAGAAGGATCACTATTTGCCGATTGCGTTGTCTAATCACGAAGCTGGACGCCGAGTCGCGAACGAGGCCGATCTTTTTTGTCGCGCTGCTCGCTAGCGTTGCTTGGCGAGGGCAATCCGAACAAGATCGGCGGTGTTCTTGGCCCCGAGCTTAGCCATGATGTGAGCGCGATGGATTTCAATAGTTCGCGGACTAATTCCAAGGTGCTCCGCGGCCTCCTTATTGGATGCCGCATCCAGTATTAGATCAAGAACTTCTGCTTCACGTAGCGTCAATCGCTGATAGCCAGAACCGTTCGTCGATAGATCTCCATAATTGCGGGCGCTCGTTCGATGCCGCACATTGGCGCCGATAGCACTGCGAACACATTCGACGATTCTGCCGATGGCGAAGGGCTTCTCTATGATATCAAAGGCACCGCTCTTTATCGCCTCGACTGCCATCGAAACGCTGACTATGCCCGACATAATAACGATAGGCGCGGCATAATTGTGAGCATCGATGTCTCGGAGGATATCAAGTCCCGATCGACGCGGCATGAGAAAATCGAGAACAACGCAAGCTGGGGGCTCCCGCGATTGGGCGACGGCTTTGAATGCCTCGCCATCAACGAACGTCGTTACCTGGTAGCCTTCAGAGCTGAACACCTCACTGAGAAGCTCGCTGATTATCGGTTCGTCATCGACGATGAATATTTCGGCGCCGGGGCGTGTGATCGCTGAAGAACTCGCACTCGCAATCCAGTCGGACTTATCGAGCATGACCGCCTCCTGTGTCATATTCGCGACGGCAGGCAGCCTAGCTGATTCGTCATCGTTGTCTGTGCACAACGGAACAACAATACCGAACAGCTGGATTAAAAAGTGATTCAATTCTAGTTTTCGATGTGCGCTTTTTGATTCAGATCGTAATTGAGCAACGCTTTTTGCACTTCCAGCTGCCCACGGATCGGCGTCGGCGTCGCAGTTAGCATTCGATTACCCGATTGTTGGAGGCAAACGGTCGGTCTTCGCGCTGAATCAATCGGCTGAACAGGCCTTTTATTTCGCGTTCGCTTCGTCTTTGCTTTCGACGTTATTATTGCAGTCCGCTGGGGGTCACCCTCTCCGAAACTTATTTAATAAAATAATGCACATAATTGTCGCCTCTTTATCGAAATAGCACTCGAGTCGTTTTGCAACCCAATAGGGATAAACAAAAGAGGACCATGTTGTGTACCAAAGTGCTCAGATCATCGCTTTGGTATGGGCATAGCGTTCCAGCTATGGACGCAATCTCCCCGACTGTTGGTTATGGTTGTCTCGTTACGGTCAGGACCGCCTCTTCGGGCGGGACGTTTGTGACGGCGGGCTATTTGGTCGCCGAGCACGACGCAGACCGCGCCGCTGGAATTATCAGGTGCAATATCGCGCGGGCCGCGGACGAGGTTGTGGCCGTGAGTCGAGTCTCCGAAGAACTTTTAGGCGTACTTGGCGTACGCCCGGGTGACTTTATGCGTGTCGACGGTCGACCGTTGGAGACTGCTCGTAGATGCGGACAGTGGATCGGAGAAATTGGCGTTCGCGGGGTCGAATAGAAACCCCGAGGCTGACCCTTCCCGCTAGCGCCTTGCAGATTTACTTTCACGCTCCGCTCGCAGTATCCGCTCGTCTTCAAGTTTGTTTGAACGAGTGAGGAATCCCATCCGCGACGAATGCTCTGTGTAAGCTAGCTCGATCGCGTCGTCAGACTCCTTTGGGATACCTTGTCGGCAGTCGTTATTGGTCCGCCCGCAAATTAGGGTTGCCTGAGTTCCATCTCGTGAGTGGAGAATGCCGCAAGAGTATTTGGTCAACGTTGCCGGGAACCGAAACGCCTATTGGGCGATTGTTGGTCCGCTGGCTCTATGCACTCTCGTGACGTTAAATGCGAATGGGCCCTACAGCATGGATTTTATGTTCGCCTCGCTTTGGCCGCCCGCGTGTCGCGCCCCGCCGTCGACAAAGTGAAACTACTAATCACCATTGAGATCAATGAGACCGCACTCCGGTCCGGCACGATACCCCCTATCGTCAGTGGCGATAACGCTCAACAAGCTAATTTGCCCTGCCGTATCTCAGCGAATTTCGTCACACAATTGGTAGCGACATTCCTTCCAGACCCTCAGACATGTTTGAGGCGCCGGATAGACCTGCGCGATGCAATACGAAGCTACCACGGCGCCGTGATCCCAAAGCGCTGGTTGCCGGGGATCGCGATCTGTCGCAAAACATGATAATAGCCTTCACTCCTCATGGTCCGCGTGCCCCGTTAATCCGATAACAAATTATTCGATCTCCGGCTGGAGAATGATCCGCGCGTATGGCGCCGGGTCGAACAAGCAGCAGGGGCAGCCTGCGCGCCGGACGCGGGATGAGCTTGGACGACCTGAAAACGGAATAATCGCGGAAATCGTGGAGCATAAAACGAAAACTCCATATCTACCGGTAATCGCGTTTAAACTCACGCTTTTGATTCGGAATATCCAAGGAGGACCCCCTTGCCCGTTATGAGTGGAAAACGCGCCTTCCTCGATCTGCTCAAGCAGGAGGGCGTCAAGGTGATGTTCGGCAATCCCGGCACCACCGAATTGCCGCTGATGGATGCCTTCGCGGTCGAGAACGACATCCGCTACATCCTCGGCCTGCAGGAGGCGGCGCTGATGGCGATGGCGGACGGCTATGCGCAGGCCTCCGGCGAACTCGCGGTGCTCAATCTTCACGTCGCGCCCGGGCTCGGCAATGCCATGGGCATGCTCTACGACGCCATGAAGGCGAATTCGCCGGTGCTGATCACCGCCGGGCAGCAGGACCTCGAATACATCGCCACCGAGCCGGTGCTGACCGCCGACCTCGCCACGCTGGCCCGGCCGTTCGTCAAATGGGCGGCGGAGGTGCACCGCCCGGAGGACCTGCCGCTCTACGTGCATCGCGCGGTGAAGACCGCGCTGGCACCGCCGACCGGGCCGGTGTTCCTGTCGCTGCCGGGCGACATCCTGAAGAACGACGCCGATATCGACTTGCTGGAGCCGACCCGCGTCGCGCCGCGCATGCGCGGCGACGCCGAGGCGGTGGCACGCGCCGCCGAGATGCTTGCGAAGGCCGAGCGTCCGGTCATCATCGCCGGCGACGCGGTCGCGCAGAGCGGCGCCCACAAGGAGCTTGTCGCGCTCGCCGAGGCAATCGCCGCGCCGGTCTATGTCGAGTTCATTCCGAGCCGCGCCTCGTTCCCCGCGTCGCATCCGCTCTACCGCGGAATGATGACGCGCACCCAGGCCGGCGTGCGCGAGGTGCTGGACAAGCACGACCTGGTGTTTTCCGTCGGCGGCGATCTGTTCACCTGGTCGCTGCCCTCGCACATCGATCCGTGGCCGAAGGGTCTGCCGCTCATCCACCTCGACACCGATCCGTGGCAGATCGGCAAGAACTATCCGGCGCAGGTCGCGATCCTGGGCGATCCCAAGGCGACGCTGCCCGATATCACCGCGGCCCTCGGCGCGCGCATGTCGGCGAGCGCGAAGGGCGCCGCGAGTGCGCGGCTCAAATCCACGACCGAAGCGATCAAGAAAGATCTCGAGGCGTTTCGCGCCAAGGCCCGCGCCATGGCGGGCAAGACGCCTGTGCAACCGCTGGCGCTCCTTGAAGCGATCGGCGCCATGCTGCCGAAAGACGCCGTGGTGATCGAGGAAGTGCTGTCGTCGGCGCCCGGCATTCGCATGCTGATCAACAGCAACGATGAGCAAAGCTTTTACGGCCTGCGCGGCGGCGGCATCGGCTGGGGCTTGCCCGCCGCGATCGGCGCCAAGGTGGCGCTGCCGGATCGCCCGGTTGTCGCGCTGATCGGCGACGGCAGCGCCATGTATACGATCCAGGCGTTATGGACCGCGGCGCATTACCGGCTGCCGGTGATCTGGGTGATCTTCAACAACACCAGCTACCGCATCCTCAAGCAGCGCCTGGTGATGCTGCGCGGGCTCGCCGAGCAGGCCGACAAGTTCGTCGGCATGGAGCTGACCGATCCGGCGGTCGATTTCATCGGCCTGGCGCGCTCGCTTGGCATCGAAGGCCAGCGCGCCAAGACCGTGCATGAGGCGACCGATCTGATCGGCAAGGCGCTCAAGGACGGCACCGCGATGCTGATCGATGTCGACATGGAGCGCGGCTACAAGCCGATGTGAATTCCGTCACCCTGAGGCGCTCGGCGCAGAGCGCCGAGCCTCGAAGGGCGACGGCCCGAGCGCCTGAGCAGCATCCTTCGAGGCCCGCGCTACGCGCGGGCACCTCAGGATGACGCGGAGGTCAGCGGCAGATCAACAAACATCTTGTACTGCTGCAACTTCGGCTTCGGCTTGTCCTCTTCGCGCAGATACTCAACGGAGCTTTTGCCCAAATACGCCGCCGGCAGGATCATGGCGCGAATGAAACGCGTCGGCCGGTCGGCGGCCTGCGCGAAGACCGGGTCGGGCCCGCTTTCGTACCAGGCACCGCCCGGCCCGTATGACGTCGAGCGGCCGTGCGTGTCGATGCGGATGCCGCCTTCGAGCAGACACCGGATACCCGGCCCCTGATGGCGATGCAGATAGGCGCAGCCGCGGGTGGAAACGCGACGCTGTCGCCGCGCAGAAGCAGGCTGCCCTTCGGCAAGGTGTCGAGCCGCGCTGTGAGTTTTTCGCGCGAGGAAACGCCCGTGCCCCCAATCGCGCCATTGCCCTCCTGCGTGGCCATCTCCCAGCGCCACAGGGTAGCACCGCTGCTTCCGGCCTTGAGCGCCACGATGCCTTCGCTGCCCGTGGCCTCGCCGTCGTGCAGCGTGTGATCGCTTATCACAACGGAGCCGTGCGCGACGAACATCATGCGCGGCAGGGCCGGTAAATTCACCGCGACGTCGCTCGACAACACGTCCTCAAAAAGCCGAAGCACAGGGGTCATGGGGTTTCCTTCGTCATTCCGGGGCGCCGCGCAGCGGCGAGCTAGGAATCCATAATCACAGTTGTTCAGGGAAAGCACACTACGGTTGTTCCCGCCAGTTCTGGGGTTATGGATTCCGGGCTCCTCGCTTCGCTCGGCCCCGGAATGACGGGCCGGCATTTACACCGCCGCGCCAGCATTGCTAAATCGCCTGAGAGTTCACGCTGCTCAAATAACCCGTTGGGAGCCCGCCCATGCCGACGATCGATACCGAGCGTTTTCGGCTGCGCAATTTCGTCGAGCAGCTCGTCGCCAGCGGCGAATGCGAGGTGCGCGAAAAGCCCGTCGATCTCGTTGATGTCGCCGCCGCGCTCGACGGCAATCCGCGGGCGGTGCTGTTCAAGGCGGCAGGTCCCGAGAAGGCCGAACTGGTCGGCAACGTCATGGGTTCGCGCAAGCGGCTCGCAAGCGCGCTCGGCACCGACGAGCGCGATCTGTTGGGCACGGTCAATGCGCGCCTCAACCGGCTGCACCCGCCCGTCAAGGTGTCGTCGCAGCAGGCGCCGGTTCAGCAGGTCGTGCTCAAAGAAGACGACGCTGACCTCACCGCGCTGCCGGCGCATCTCCAGCATGGCGCCGACGGCGCGCCCTACATTTCGGCCGGCATCGATTACGCGCTGTTTCCCGGCACCGGCCTCACCAATGTGGGCTGCCGCCGCATCATGCTGCGCGGCAAGCGCCACGCCGGCGTCGATCTGATCGCGCCAAGCGACATGCGCGCCATCTATCTTGAAGGCGCCGCCCGCAAAGAACCGGTGCCGGTCGCCTACACCGTCGGTTCGCATCCGGCCGATTTTCTGGCCGCGATGACGTCGCTGCCGTCGGTGGATGAGCTTGCGGTGGTCGGCGCGCTGCGCGGCGCGCCGGTGCCGGTGGTCAAATGCGTCACCAGCGACATCTATGTGCCGGCCGACGCCGAATACGTCATCGAGGGTTTTTTGGATCCCGCGGGCCATGTCGAACCCGAAGGGCCGTTCGGCGAATATGTCGGCTACTACGGCGTGGTGAAGCGTAATCCGGTGCTGCACGTCACCGCGATCACGCACCGCGAGGACGCGCTGTTCCAGACGCTGACCATCAGCGGCCGCACGTTGACACATACCGACACCACGCAGCTTTCCGCCGTGAAGACCGAGTCGGCCGCCTGGGCGGCGCTGATGGCGTCGGTGCGCGAGCCGCTTGCGGTCTACGCCACGCCATCGAGCGGCGGCATGTACAACGTGCGCGTTTCGCTGCGCCAGCGCGTCCCCGGCGACGCCAAGAACGCCATTGCGGCCGTATTCGCTTCGCATGCCGAAGCCAAGCACGTGTTCGTGTTCGATCCGGACATCGACGTGTATTCCGACGCCGAGACCGATTGGGCTTTCGCCACGCGATTTCAGGCCGATCGCGATCTGGTCACCGGCTCGGGCTTTCGCGTGGTGCCGCTCGATCCGTCGCTTGGCGGCGCGCGCACCGGCGCCAAGCTCGGCTTCGATTGCACCATTCCGTTCGGCAAGAGCAACGCCTTCGAGTTCTCGGTGCCGGCGCCGCCGTCGGCAAAGAAAACTGCGCCGCACAAGTCTGCCGCGGACGCGCTGACCGCCGGGCCGGCGAGCTTCCTGGAGCTGATGACCGCGCTCGGCAGCAGGGACGGCCGCGAAATCGTGCGCGAGCTTGATGCGCTTTATGCGGCGCAGCGGCTCGGCCGGCTCGATGACGGGCGGTATGTTTTAAAAAATAGTGGCCCGTCATCCTGAGGCGCTCGGCGCGAAGCGCCGAGCCTCGAAGGGCGACGGCCCGAGCGCATCGGCCGCATCCTTCGAGGCTCGCTTCGCTCGCACCTCAGGATGACGGAAAATAAGATGGGAGGAAACCGATGACGCAACGCACCACACAGCCTTTCCGCGCCGATCATGTCGGCAGCCTGTTGCGTACGGCGCCGCTGAAAGACGCGCGTTCAAAGCGCGCCCAGGGTGTCATCACCGCAGGGCAGCTTAAAGAGATCGAAGATCGCGAGATCGAGAACGTCATCAAGAAACAGGAAGACGTTGGATTGAAGCTCGCGACCGACGGCGAGTTTCGCCGCTCGTGGTGGCATTTCGATTTCTTCAAGGGCCTGCAAGGCGTAACGCCCTTCACCACTGAGGGCGGCATTCAGTTTCACGGCGTGCAGACCAAGCACGAAGGCATCAAGATCAGTTCGAAGATGGGCTTCTCCGGCCATCCGATGCTGGAACATTTCAAGTTTCTCAAGGCCCACACGCGGGTGACGCCGAAGATGACGATACCGGCGCCCTCGACTCTGCATTTCCGCCAAGGCCGCAATCTGATCAGTAAGGACGTTTATCCGACGCTCGATGCGTTCTTTGACGACCTTGCCGCGACTTACCGGGCCGCGATCCGAGCCTTCCACGAAGCCGGCTGCCGCTACCTGCAACTCGACGACACGGCGTGGGCCATGGTGTGCGATCCGAGCGAACGCGCGCATTCGAAAGAGCGCGGCGACGATCCCGACGCCCTGCCGGCCCGTTACGCCCGGCTCACCAATGCGGCGCTCGAAGGCAAGCCGGCCGACATGGCGATCACCATGCATTCCTGTCGCGGCAATTTCCGTTCCACGTTCATCGCGTCCGGCGGCTATGAGTTTGTGGCTGAGCAGCTCCTTGCCCATACCGGCCTCGACGGCTACTTCCTGGAATACGATTCCGATCGCGCGGGCGGGTTCGAACCGCTGCGGTTCTTTCCGAAAGGCAAGAAGCAGCTCGTGCTCGGCCTTGTCACCTCCAAATCCGGCAAACTCGAAAATAAGGACGCGATCAAACGCCGGATCGACGAAGCGGCCAAATATATCGCGCTCGACCAGCTTTGCCTGTCGCCGCAATGCGGCTTTGCCTCGACCGAGGAAGGTAACGTGCTGGCCGAAGACGAACAGTGGGCCAAGCTGCGGATGATTGTGGAGTTGGCGGACGAGATTTGGGGAAGATAAGCACCTGAACTGTCATCGTCCGCGCAGGCGGACGATCCAGTAAACACAAGAGTACTGGATGCCCCGCCTTCGCGGGGCATGACAGTCGACGGAGTAAAAACAATGCAGCGTTCCAAGCCGCCATTCCGCGCCGATCATGTCGGCAGCCTGCTGCGCACCGCGTCTCTCAAAGATGCGCGGGAAAAGCGCAAGAACAACCAGATTTCCGCCGACGCGCTCAGAGAAATCGAGGACCGCGAAATCGAGCAGGTCATCAAGAAGCAGGAGGCCGCCGGGCTGCATTCCGTCACCGACGGTGAGTACCGGCGCATCTCATGGAACTACGACTTTCTGGAAAATCTCCACAACGTCGAATCCTATATGGGCGAGCGCAAGATCAAATTTGCCGCCACCGGCCCGCAGCCGCGGCCGATCCTGCTGCGGGTCATCGGCAAGCTCGGCGGCTACACGCCGCATCCGATGATCGAGCATTTCAAGTTTCTGAAAGCCCACACCCGGCAGACGCCGAAGCTGACCATTCCGTCGCCAACGTCGCTGCATTTTCGTTATGGCCGCGATGCCGTGCCGGAATCGATCTACCCGTCGATGGACGATTTTTATCGCGATCTCGGGGAAACCTACCGCAAGGCGGTGCGCGCCTTTGCGGATGCCGGATGCCGCTATCTGCAGCTCGACGAGGTCAACCTCGCCTATCTGTGCGATCCGGCGTTGCGCAAGCAGATAAGCGACCGCGGCGAAGACCCCGCGGCGCTGCCAGGCATTTACGCCGGCATGATCAACGCGGCGATCTCCGATATCCCGTCCGACATGACCATCACCATGCACCTGTGCCGCGGCAATTTCCGCTCAAGCTTCGTCGCCTCGGGCGGCTACGAGCCGGTGGCGGAACTGCTGTTCAACAAGATCAACGTGCATGGCTATTTCATGGAGTATGACAGCGATCGCGCCGGCGGCTTCGAGCCGCTGCGCTTCGTGCCGAAAAACAAGACGGTCGTGCTCGGGCTGGTCACCACCAAGACCGGCACGCTGGAAAAGAAGGACGACATTAAAAGGCGCATCGAACAAGCCGCGAAATTCGTCGATATCGATCAGCTCTGCCTGTCGCCGCAATGCGGTTTCGCCTCGACCGAGGAGGGCAACGCCTTGGCCGAGGAAGACGAATGGGCAAAGCTGCGTATGATCGTCGAGATCGCCGATGAGGTGTGGGGACACTGACTGTCATCGTCCGCGAAGGCGGACGATCCAGTAATCGCGACAGAGGCCGGTGATTACTGGATGGCCCGCCTCCGCGGGCCATGACGTGAGGAAAAGGAGCAAACCAATGACTCAACGAACCAAGCCGCCGTTCCGCGCCGACCATGTCGGCAGCCTGCTGCGCCCCGCGGCGCTCAAAGCCGCGCGCCAGCGCCACGCCAAGGGTGAACTCGGAGCCGCCGAGCTGAAAGCGGTCGAAGACCGCGCCATCGAAGACATCATCAAAAAGCAGGAGGCTGTCGGTCTGCAATCGATCACCGATGGTGAATTCCGCCGCTCCTGGTGGCATCTCGACTTTCTGTGGGGGCTCGACGGCGTCGAGAAGCACGTCATGGACACCGGCATCGCCTTCGCCTCAGTGACGACGCGCAACGAAGGCATCAGGGTCGCCGGCAAGATCGGCTTTTCCAGCCACCCGATGATCGAGCATTTCAAGTTTGTGAAAGCCCGCACGACGCGCACGCCGAAGATGACGGTTCCCGCGCCGTCCGCCATCTACGGTCGGCCAATCGGAACGCCGGTCGACAAGTCGGTTTATCCGAACAAAGAAAAAATGTTCGACGATCTCGGCCAAGCCTACAAAAAGGCCGTGCGGGCGTTCTACGACGCCGGCTGCCGGTACCTGCAGCTCGACGAGGTGTTCATCGCCATGCTGTGCGATCCGCATTACCGTCAGCAGATGAAGGACCGCGGCGACGATCCGGCTGCGCTCGGACCGCTCTACGGCGATCTCATCAACACGGCGATCTCGGATATTCCATCGGACATGACCGTGACGATGCATCTGTGCCGCGGCAACTATAAATCGACGTTCATGGGCACCGGCGGCTATGACGCCGAACAGGAAGTGCTGTTCGACAAGATCAAGGTGCATGGCTATTTCATGGAATATGACACGGCGCGCGCCGGCGGCTTCGAGCCGCTGCGCAAGCTGCAAAAGGGCCGCTGCGCCGTGCTTGGCCTGGTGACGACCAAGAGCGGCACGCTCGAATCCAAGGACGCGATCAAGCGCCGCATCGAGGAAGCCGCCAAGTTCACCGACCTCGACCAGCTCTGCCTGTCGCCGCAATGCGGTTTCGCCTCGACCGAGGAGGGCAACGTGCTCGCCGAGGAAGACAGTGGGCGAAGCTGCGCATGATTGGCGAGGTCGCGCGCGAAGTGTGGGGGAATTAACACACTTCGACCTCGTCATGGCCGGGCTTGTCCCGGCCATCCACGTCTTTAAGGTGCGGACAACGGAAAGACGTGGATGCCCGGCACAAGGCCGGGCATGACGCCGAATTTGGGAGCAAGAAGACTTTCATGCCGAACATTGTTTCCGGTAAGGTCGCCATCGTCACCGGGGCGGGGCGCGGCATCGGGCGCGGCATCGCGCTGTTGATGGCGCGAGAAGGCGCGCGCGTCGTCGTCTGCGACATCGGCGCGAGTCTCGAAGGCGCCGGCACCGATGTCGGACCGGCGCAAGCCGTCGTCGATGAGATCAAAACAGCGGGCGGCGAGGCGATCGCCTCAACGCTGTCGATCAGCGAGCCGGGCAACGCCGACAAGATCGTCAAATCGGCGCTCGACGCCTTCGGCCGGGTCGACATTCTGGTCAACAACGCCGGAATCCTGCGCGACCGTATCTTTCATCGCATGAGCTGGTCCGACTGGTCCGACGTGATCGCTGTGCACCTGCACGGCAGCTTCAACATGAGCCATGCCTGCGCGGTGCATTTCCGCGAGCAGAATTCCGGCAGCTTCATCCATATGACCTCGACCTCGGGCCTGGTCGGCAATTTCGGCCAAGCCAATTACATGGCGGCAAAGCTTGGCATCGTCGGCCTGTCGCGCGGCATCGCGCTCGACATGGCGCGCTTCAAGGTGCGCTCGAACTGCATCGCGCCGTTCGCCTGGACCCGCATGATCGACTCGATCCCGGCCGAGACCGAGGAAGAGAAACAGCGCGTCGCCCGCTTCCGCGAGATGACGCCGGAGAAAATCGCGCCGCTTGCGGTCTATCTCGGCTCCGACCGCGCCGAGGGCATTTCCGGGCAAATCTTTTCGGTGCGCAACAACGAGATTTATCTGTTCAACCAGATGCGGCCGATCCGCACCCTGCACCGCTCCGACGGCTGGACGCCGGAGAAGATCGACGCCCAGCTCAAGGGTGCGTTCGCTTCGTCGTTCACGCCGCTCGATCGCTCGACCGATGTGTTCTCGTGGGATCCGGTTTAAGGCTTGTCATGCCCAGCGCAGGCGGGGCATCCAGTAATCAGGAGAGGCCGAGAAAACCTCCGGATGCCGTGAGTACTGGATCACCCGCCTTCGCGGATGATGACAACGGAAGGGAAAAACCATGACCATCGTCTACGACAAGATCATGGCGCTCGAAATTCCGGCCGCCGAGCAAACCTACACGGCGAAGGATTGCATCCTCTACGCGCTCGGCGTCGGCCTGGGCCAGGACCCGATGAACGAGGACGAATTGGCCTTCGTCTATGAGAAAAACCTGAAGGTGCTGCCCACGATGGGCGCCGTGCTCGGCCATCCAGGATTCTGGATGCGCGACCGCGATACCGGCATCGACTGGGTGCGCATCGTCAACGGCGAGCAGGGCGTGCGTTTGCATCAGCCGCTCAAGGGACAGAACACCGTCGTCGGCAAGCAGCGCATCCTCGAAGTCGTCGACAAGGGCGCGGGCAAAGGCGCGCTGGTCTTCACCGAGCGCAAGGTGACCGACAAGGCGACCGGCGAGCCGATCGCGACGGTGACGCAGACGACGTTCTGCCGCGCCGACGGCGGGTTTGGCGGTCCGCCGCGAACCGCACCGGAGCCCCATCCGATCCCGTCGCGCGCTCCCGACGCGGTGTGCGATTTTACCACCCGCCCGGAGACGGCGCTGATCTATCGGCTGTCCGGCGACCGCAATCCGCTGCACGCCGAACCCGCCGTGGCGAAGCAGGCCGGCTATCCGCGGCCGATCATGCACGGGCTCGGCAATTTCGGCTTCGCCGGGCACGCGGTGCTGAAAACCATGTGCGGCTATGACCCGGCGAAGCTCATTGCGTTCGCCTGCCGCTTCACCGCGCCGGTGTTTCCGGGCGAGACGCTCCGCACCGAGATGTGGCGCGACGGCGCCGTGGTCAGCTTCCGCACGCGCGTGGTCGAACGCGACGCGATCGCCGTCAACAACGGCCGCGCCGAGGTCAAATCGTGAGCGAAAGCGCCGAGCTTGCGCCGATTCGCGAGGCGGTGCGCGCGCTCTGCGCTGATTTTCCCGGCGAATACTGGCGGGCGCTCGACCGCGAACGCGCCTATCCGGACAAGTTCGTTGCCGCGCTGACCAAGGCGGGCTTCCTCGCCGCGCTGATCCCCGAACAGTATGGCGGCAGCGGCCTGACGATGAGCGCCGCGGTCGCCATCATGGAAGAGATTCAGGCGTCGGGCTGCAACGGCGCCGCCTGCCATGCGCAGATGTACACGATGGGCACGCTGCTGCGGCACGGCAGCGCCGAACAGAAGGCGCGCTACTTGCCCGGCATTGCGCGCGGCGAACTGCGGCTCCAGGCGTTCGGCGTCACCGAGCCAAGCTCCGGCACCGATACGCTCAGCCTGCGCACCACGGCGGTGCGCGACGGCGATTGTTACGTGATCAACGGCCAGAAAATCTGGACGTCTCGTGCAGAGCATTCGGATCTCATGCTCCTATTGGCGCGCACGACGCCGCGGTCCCCTCCCAACCCTCCCCCGCTTGCGGTGGAGGGAAGGGTGGCGGCATCGCGCACGGCGGGCCTGTCGGTCTTTCTGGTCGATATGCGCGAGGCCAAGGAGCACGGCCTCACCATTCGGCCGATCCGCACCATGATGAACCACGCCACCACCGAAGTGTTCTTCGAGAACATGCGGGTGCCGGCGGAAAATCTGATCGGCAACGAAGGCGAAGGATTTCGCTACATCCTCTCGGGCATGAACGCCGAGCGCATCCTCATCGCCGCCGAATGTGTCGGCGATGCCAAATGGTTCATCAACAAGGCCACCGCCTATGCGGGCGAGCGCGTCGTGTTCGACCGGCCGATCGGACAGAACCAGGGCGTCCAGTTCCCGATCGCCCGCTCCTACATCAATATGCGCGCCGCCGAATTGATGGTGCGCGAGGCCGCTTCTCTGTACGAGGCGGGCAAGGACTGCGGCGCCGAGGCCAATATGGCCAAGCACCTCGCCGCCGAATGTTCATGGGCCGCCGCCGACATGTGCCTGCAGACCCACGGCGGCTTCGGCTTCGCCGAGGAATTCGACATCGAACGCAAATTCCGCGAGACGCGGCTCTATACGGTGGCGCCGATCTCGACCAATCTGGTGCTGTCCTACGTCGCCGAGCATGTGCTCGGGCTGCCGAGGTCGTATTAACGGGTGTCATGCCCGCGAAGGCGGGAATCCAGTAATCACGGGCATACCGGTGATGTATTCGCTGTGCCACACTCCATCATCACGGAATACTGGATCATCCGCCTTCGCGGATGATGACAAAGAGACATGACTCTCCCCCTCTCCGGCCTCCTTGTCGTCTCGCTCGAACAGGCTGTCGCGGCGCCGATGTGTACGTGCCGGCTGGCGGATGCGGGCGCGCGGGTGATCAAGGTTGAGCGGCCGGAAGGCGATTTCGGCCGCTACTACGATCGACTCGTCCACGGCGAGTGCAGCTATTTTGTCTGGCTCAACCGCGGCAAGGAATCGGTCGTGCTCGACCTCGCCAAGCCGGACGACAAGGCGCTGTTCGGAGCGTTAATCGCGCGCGCCGATGTGTTCGTGCAGAACCTGAAACCCGGCGCGGCCGAAAAGCTCGGCTTCGGCGTCTCGCGGCTGCGGCGTGAAAATCCGCGGCTCATCTGCTGCTCGATCACCGGCTACGGCGAGAGCGGCCCCTACGCGATGCGCAAAGCCTACGACATGCTGATTCAGGCCGAATCCGGTCTTGCCTCGATCACCGGAACGGTCGAGCCGTCGCGGGTCGGCGTCTCGGTCTGCGATATCGCTTCGGGCATGAACGCCTACGAGGCCATACTCGAAGCGCTGATCGCGCGCGGCCGCTCAGGCGTTGGCGCCGAGCTTTCGATCTGCATGTTCGACGCCATGGCGGACTGGATGGCGGTGCCGCTGCTGCAACAGGAGGCAGGCGCGCCGCCAAAGCGCGTCGGCCTCGCCCATACTTCGATCGCGCCCTACGGCGCGTTTCGCAGCCGCGACGGCATCGACATTTTGATTTCCATCCAGAGCGATCGAGAATGGCGCATCCTGGCCGAAAAGGTTCTGGGTGATGCTGCGCTTGCGGCCGATCCGGCGTTCGCCACCAATATCGAACGGGTGAAACGCCGGGGCGAAACGGACGGCAGCGTTGCCGCCGTCTTTGGCGCGCTCGACGCCGCCGCGCTCGAAGAAAAACTCGCCGCCGCTGACATCGCCTTCGCGCGGGTCAACAGCCCGGCCGATCTGGGACATCATCCGCATCTGCGCCGTATCACTGTCGGAACGCCGAGCGGGCCGGTATCGTATCCGGCGCCGGCCGAACAACGTGCTTCGGCGTCGCGGCGCTATGGACCTGTGCCGGCGCTCGGCGAGCACACCGAAAAGGTGCGCGCGGAGTTTTTGTCGTTCGCCACCAATGCTACAACGCTTGAACCGTCACCCTGAGGTGCGAGCGTAGCGAACCTCGAAGGGCGACGGCCGAGGCGCCCGGGCCGTGCATCCTTCGAGGGCCGCTTCGCGGCCACCTCAGGATGACGGAATTGGTTAGGAGGAGTTTCATGGACATCGGTTTTATCGGCCTCGGCAACATGGGCGCCCATATGGCGCGGCGGCTGGTCGAGGCCGGGCACAAGGTCATCGTCTACGATGTTCGCCAGGAGGCGATCGGCAATATCGCGGCGCTCGGCGCCGTGGCGGCGCGCTCGCCCAAGGAAGTCGCCGACGCCGCCGAGACCGTCATGGTGAGCCTGCCGACGCCCGACATCGTGCTCAAGGTGGCGACCGGTCCGGATGGGGTGATCGAAGGCAAGCGCGTGCGGCGCTTCGTCGATCTGTCGACCACCGGCTCGGTGATGGCCCAGCGCGTTTTTAAACTGCTGGCAACAAAAAACATCGTCCAGATCGATGCGCCGGTCAGCGGCGGCGTGCGCGGCGCCGCCAAGGGCACGGTCGCCGTCATGGCGTCCGGGCCGCGCGCCGAGGTCGAGGCCGTCGAACCTGCGCTGAAAGTGATCGGCAAGTTTTTCTACATCGGCGAGAAATCCGGCGCCGGGCAGACCATGAAGCTCTGCAATAACGTTCTGTCCGCCGCCGCGACCGTGGCGACATCGGAATCTTTCGTCACCGGCGTCAAGGCCGGACTCGATCCCCGCACGATGGTCGATGTCATCAACGCCAGTTCGGGACGCAGCACCGCGACCGAGCAGAAATTCCCCGAAACGGTCATTCCGCGCACCTTCAACCAGGGCTTCACCGCGGGTTTGATGCTCAAAGACGTGAATCTGTTCATCTCGGAAGCGAAAGCGCTTGGCGTGCCGGTCGAGGCCATCGAGGCCGTGGCCGCTTTGCTCAAACTCACGTGCGACGAACTTGGGTCGGACAGTGACATTACCGAGGTCATCAAGCCGATCGAAAAGCGCGCCGGCGTCGAGGTTCGCGCCCCCAAGGCGTGATCATGCGTCGCGCATATCGGCACAGAGTTGTGTTTGTTTTGTCATGACGACGCCCCGTCTCGACGACTTTCGCCGCATCGCCGTGAAAGTCGGATCTTCGCTGCTCGTCGATTCGCAGGCCGGTCGGCTCAACGAGTCCTGGCTCGCTTCGCTGGTGGCTGACCTCGCCGCCCTGCACAGCGACGGGCGCGACATTCTGGTGGTTTCGTCGGGCGCGATCGCGCTCGGCCGCGCCGTGCTCAAGCTGCCGGCGGGACCGCTGCGGCTTGAGGACAGCCAAGCCGCGGCGGCGGTCGGCCAGATCGAACTGGCACGCCGATGGACTGCGGCGCTGTCACGGCACGGCATCACCGGCGGACAGGTGCTGGTAACGCTCGGCGATACCGAGGAGCGGCGGCGCTACCTCAATGCGCGCTCGACCATCGACAAGCTTCTGGAATGGCGCGCAGTACCGGTCATCAACGAGAACGACACTGTGGCAACCAGCGAAATTCGCTATGGTGACAATGACCGCTTGGGCGCGCGCGTCGCCACCATGATGAGCGCCGATCTGCTGGTGCTGCTGTCCGATGTGGACGGCCTCTACGACGCGCCGCCCGGAACAACAGACTCGGCGCACTTGGTGCCATATGTCGAGCGCGTCACGCCGGCGATCGAAGCCATGGCGGGTGCCGCAGGATCGGAATTGTCGCGCGGCGGCATGCAGACGAAAATCGAGGCCGCGAAAATCGCCACCGGGGCCGGCACCCATATGCTGATCGCCTCCGGCCGGGTCGAGCACCCTTTGCGCGCCGTTGCCGAAGGCGCGCGCTGCACCTGGTTCATGGCCGCCGACAATCCCGTCACCGCGCGCAAAAAATGGATTGCCGGCTCGCTCGAGCCCAAAGGCACGCTCACCATCGATGCGGGCGCCGTGGCGGCGCTGCGGCGCGGCAACAGCTTGCTGCCGGTCGGCGTCGTTCGGATCGATGGCGCCTTCGAGCGCGGCGACGCGGTGATCATCCGCGGCCCTGAGGGCGCGGAGGTCGGCCGCGGTCTTAGCGCCTATGACGCTACCGATGCGCAAAAAATTCGCGGCCGTTCATCCGCCGCTATCGCATCGATTCTTGGTTACAGTGGACGCGCCGAGATGATCCATCGCGACAACCTGATTGTCGGACGCGAGTGACGCCGCGCGGCGAGGTTTAACGTTGGCGCTTTCGGCGCTCCTCGCGCTACGATCGAGCTGCACCGCCGGGTCATTGGACAAACAAAAAGGCCGAGCGCACTTGCCCCCGCGGGGACCTGCGCCCGGCCATGCGCCAGACACCACACTGATGCACAACTCACTTGCGAGCACTCAATGCGACGTCGATTGGTTGGTTCCGCCGGACGAGCGCGCCGTGATCTGACATGGTTAAAAAGAAGAACCCCGACCGCAAAAACGGCCGGGGTTCGACGCCGGGTGATTGAGGGTGAGGGGCTGGGGGGCTTCGCCCGGCGCTTCACACTCAACGTTGCCTTTGACGCCTTGTTCCGGTCGCGACTGCAAATTTTTTTGTTCCCGCCAATAATTGTTTGGTTCGGGAACCTGGCCGGCGGTGGCATCCAAAAGACCGCCCTGGCCTGACCCGGATCGAGGTGCCGGCAAGTTCCACCGGGATTTTCACTTTCTCTCCGCTCGGCATGATGACGTAGCGCGAAGATACACGAAGGTTGCCCCGGTCGCCGCCACGGCCTTCCACCACATAGACGGTGCCTGCCGGCAGACGTTTCGGAAGCGCGCGCGGTTGACGGTCCATTGACAGGCCCATGACACCCTCCAGGTTGTGGTCGTCTCGAAAACCGACGCCGGTACCGCAGTGTTCCAGGGAATCCGTGACGGGCGTGCGAATGCTGTGGGTTACAGTGGATAACTGCTCCGCTCCGGGCCGCCTCGCCGGGGGCCGTCAAACATGTTAGAAAACGGCGAATGCGAGACGGATCAAGGCCATGAACGCTCCGCTCAAGGCGATTCCGAGCGCCGGGAACCTCCAGGCCGCCATGGGCGCCATCGGACGGGAGGCGCGCGCCGCAGCGCGCCAGCTGGCGCTTGCCGGGGCCGCCCAAAAGAACCGGGCGCTTGCCGCCATGGCAAAATCCATCCGCGCCTCACGCGGCGCGATCCTGGCTGCCAACGCTGAGGATGTGGCCGAAGCAAAGGTCTCCGGGGCGAGTCCCGCATTCCTCGACCGATTGACGCTCACCGCCGGTTCCATAGAAGCGATGGCGACCGGCATTGAGACGATCCGCCGTTTGAAGGACCCCGTCGGCAGTGTCCTGGCCAATTGGCGCCGGCCCAACGGCATGCGAATTGAGCGGGTGCGCGTGCCGCTCGGCGTCGTCGGCGTGATCTATGAGAGCCGGCCGAATGTCACCGGGGACGCAGGTGCCCTGTGCCTGAAGGCCGGCAACGCCGCCATCCTGCGCGGCGGATCCGAGAGCTTCCGCTCATCGCGGGCGATCCATGCGGCGCTGACTGCGGGTCTCGTCGAAGCCGGATTGCCCGCGACAGCGATCTCGCTCGTGCCGACGCGCGACCGCGAGGCCGTCGGTATGATGCTTGCCGGCCTCGACGGCGCCATTGATGTCCTCGTCCCGCGCGGCGGCAAGAGCCTGGTCGGCCGCGTCCAGACCGAGGCACGCGTGCCGGTCTTTGCCCATCTGGAGGGCGTTTGCCACGTCTACGTCGATCGCAAGGCCAAACTGCCGATGGCCAAGGCCATCGTGCTCAACGCCAAGATGCGCCGGACCGGGGTATGCGGTGCGGCCGAGACCTTGCTGGTCGATCGCGCCGCAGCAGCGAAGCTGCTCAAGCCGCTCATCGCAATGCTGATCGATGCCGGCTGCGAGGTTCGCGGCGACGCCGCCGTCCAGGCCGCGGACACGCGGGTGAAAGCCGCAACCGAAGCGGACTGGAGCGCCGAATACCTGGACGCCATCATCACGGCGGGCGTCGTCGACGGCCTCGATGCCGCCATCGACCACATTGAGCGCTATGGCTCACACCACACCGACGCAATCGTGACGGAGGATCGGCAAGCCGCGGAGAAATTCCTGCGCGAAGTCGATTCGGCGATCGTGCTCCATAACGCATCGACCCAGTTTGCCGATGGCGGCGAGTTCGGTTTTGGCGCCGAGATCGGGATCGCCACCGGCCGCCTGCATGCGCGCGGACCCGTGGGTGTTGAACAGCTGACGACTTTCAAATACCGCATTCGCGGCAGCGGCCAAACGCGGCCGTAGGTGGTGTTTCGCCCGATCCGAGAGGATGCAAAATCGGCGGGCGATGCGTGGGAGGGGCGTTTCCGACGGGCATGAGGTGGGACTTTCCTAGCGCGCGCTCGCCTGCAGCGCGAGCGCGGGTGGTGTTGCCGCCCTATGCGCCCGGCATGCGGATCGGCCTGTTTGGCGGAACATTCGATCCGCCCCATGCGGCCCATCGGGCGGCGTGTCTCCTCGCAATGCATCGCCTGGGGCTCGACCGCGTTTGGTGGCTCGTGACGCCGGGCAATCCACTCAAGGATACGCGCGGCCTCGCACCGCTCGGCGAACGTATCGCCGCCGCCCGCGCCCTGGCCCATCATCCGTATATCAACGTGACCGATTTCGAAGCCCAGTTGGGCACGCACTACACCTTCGAAACGGTGTCCTACCTGGTCCGCCGCTGCCGCGGCGTACACTTTGTCTGGATCATGGGCGCCGACAATTTGCGCAGCTTCCACCGTTGGCAACGGTGGCGAGACATCGCCGCACTGGTACCGATCGCAATCGTCGATCGGCTTGGTCCGAGCCTTTACGCCACCGCGAGCGCGGCCGGCCAGACGTTTGCGCGCGCGCGCATCCCCGAGGCAGCCGCGAGGGCTCTGCCGGAACGAAAACCACCGGCATGGATTTATTTGCATGGCCTCAAATCGCCGTTGTCGTCGACCGCGCTGCGCGCGGCGCGGGGACACTCGGGGGGCGGCAATGTGAAGCTTCCTTGAAGCAATCCGGTTGAAACCATTAACTGAGCATGCCTATCTTAAGGGTATTCCGGATTCGGTGATCCGGCCTCAGTAAAGGAGCGAAAGGATCAGGACCCCTGTCTCACCCTGCCACTGTTTGGGCCGACCGTCGCGTGCCCGAAGCGGTCTCCAGAATGCGTGCTGACGCCGAGGAGATTCTCCGTCTGGTTCTCGCGCGCCTCGACGATATGAAGGCCGAGGACATCCTCACCATCGATTTGCGCAACAAATCTTCGATCGGCGACTACATGGTCGTGTCGTGCGGGCGTTCGCAACGTCACGTCGGGTCGGTTGCCGATCGGATCGTCGAAGATCTGCACAAAGCCGGCATCGCGGCACGCGTCGAGGGTATGCCGCATTGCGACTGGGTGCTGATCGACGCGGGTGCGGTCATCGTCCACGTGTTTCGGCCGGAGGTCCGCGCCTTCTATAATCTGGAAGGTATGTGGACGACCGGCCGCGCGGCGAAACGCGCGAGTTAGCCGGCACGCGACGTTGGATCGTGCCGGCGCGGGTCCGGCGCGTGCGCGCAGTTATATAAATGGTCGCATTTTCTTCGGAAAACCGGGGGCCACTTTTCCGGAAAATGCTCTGAAGGCGGCGGAAAGCTCGCATGCGCCTCGTCGTCATCGCTGTTGGCCGACTTAAAGCGGGCCCCGAACGCGAGCTCGCCGAGGCCTATCGGAAGCGCGCGCAAGCAACAGGACGCGCACTCGGCCTGCGCGACGTTGAGATTGTTGAAATCCGTGAAAGCCGGGCTCAGGACGCCGAACGGCGCCGCGTGGAAGAAGCGATCGCCATCGTCAATGTGGTTCCCGACCGGGCGATTATCGCCATCCTGGACGAGCGCGGCGAGAACCTCGATAGCGCGAACTTGGCGGGACTGCTGCAAGCGTGGCGTGCCCAAGATCCTCCGGCGGTCTGTTTCGTCGTCGGCGCCGCCGACGGACTGGCCCAAAGCCTGAAAGACCGGGCTAAGCTCAGGCTTGCCTTCGGCACCGCCACTTGGCCGCACCAGCTCGTCCGCATCATGCTGCTGGAGCAGATTTACCGCGCCGCGAGCATCATCGCGGGCCACCCGTACCACCGGGCGTGACTGCCCTTAATTCTTCTTAATCCGGTCTCACTGATTTGTGACGTTCGCGCCGGGGCGGCGTCTTATTCTGGTCGAACCACTGCTTTTTCTTGCCATCCTGAGGGCGGCAGTTACCGTGAAAAGCATGATTCTCCGACGGTCGCGCCCAACCGATCCGCGCCTGGTTCTGGGCTCGGCCTTGGCTTTGGCGCTGCCGTTCGGCGCCAATTTGGTCGCTTTCGCACAATCGCCCGTTACCCAGGTTCCCCTACGCTCGACCCTTCCCTCAGCGACCGCACCCTCCGCCGACGATGCGATCAGGCAGCATGATCAGGAGCTCGACTCGGTTCGAAGCCTGCAGCGCCAATCGGTGGACAGCCAAGCCAAGCTCAGGCTGCAGATCGAGGCCCTCAGCGAAGACCGGCGGGGGCTTAACCAGCAGCTTATCGAATCGGCGGCGGCGGTCCGCGATGTCGAGGCAAAGATCGATGACGCGCAGTCGCGGTTGCAGTCGCTCGATGCGCGCGAACAGGTCTTTCAGAAATCGCTCGACGAGCGGCGCTCGGCGATTATCGAGATTCTGGCGGCCCTGCAGCGCGTCGGGCAACGGCCACCCCCGGCATTGCTGGTACGGCCGGAGGATGCCCTGAAAGCATTACGCACCGCGATCACGCTCGGGGCGGTCGTGCCGGACATGCGCGCGGAAGCCGATGCTATCGCCGGCGACCTCGCCGAGCTGTCTCGGGTGCGCAAGGACATCGTCAGCGAGCGTGCGACATTGTCGCAAAATCTCGACCGGCTCGCGAACGAGCAGCTCCGCTTGAACATGCTGATCGACGCGCGGCAGAAAAAGCAGGCCACCACCGAACAGGCGCTCGACACCGAACGGCAGCATGCCGTTGATCTGTCGCACCAGGTGGACAACCTCAAAGATCTCATCGCCAAGCTCGAGGCGAGTCTCACTCCGGCGACCCGCGCGGCGCGCGACTCGGCGCGCGGCATCGAAGCCGATTCGACCCGGCCAAAGCTCGCGGCGCTCGGCGATCCGGGCCGTCTGGCTCCGGCGATCGCTTTTGCAAACGCCCGCGGTCATCTGCGACTACCCGTCAACGGCGTGCCGATTCGCGCGTTTGGCGCTTCCGATGGGGTCGGCGGAACTCAAAAGGGCCTTTCGATAGCCACACATGCGGGCGCACAAATTACCGCGCCGTGCGACGGTTGGGTGGTTTACGCCGGGCCATTTCGCAGCTATGGGCAACTCTTGATCCTCAATGCCGGCGGCGGTTATCATGTGCTGTTAGCGGGGATGGAGCGGATATCCGTCGATCTCGGACAGTTCGTGCTGACCGGAGAACCCGTAGCGGTGATGGGTGGCCAAGCGCAGTTGTCGGCCGCCGTCGCAATCGGCTCTAAAAAACCTGCTCTCTATGTGGAGTTCCGCAAGGACGGCACTCCCATTGATCCCAGCCCTTGGTGGGCGACAAACGAAGGCGAAAAGGCTCGCGGATGATGCGCAAGACCCCTCTGATCCTCCTCAGTGCACTGGCCGGCGCCGCGGTCACATTACTGGCAGTCCAGCCGCACTCGCTGCCGATCGGCTCGAGCGCCAAAGCGGCGGCATCGGATACCTACCGGCAGCTCAACCTGTTCGGCGACGTATTCGAGCGCGTTCGCGCCGATTATGTCGATAAGCCGGACGATACCAAGCTGATCGAGTCGGCGATCAACGGCATGCTGACCGGGCTCGATCCGCATTCGAGCTACATGGATCCGAAGAGCTTCCGTGACATGCAGGTGCAGACGCGCGGCGAGTTCGGCGGTCTCGGCATCGAGGTCACCATGGAGGACGGGCTGATCAAGGTGGTGGCGCCGATCGACGACACCCCGGCCGCCAAGGCGGGCGTGATGGCAAACGACATCATCACCATGCTCGACGACGACGCCGTGCAGGGCATGACCCTCAATCAGGCCGTCGATAAGATGCGTGGGCCGGTCAACACCAAGATCAAGCTGACGATCGCGCGCAAGGGCGCGAGCAAGCCGGTTGTGCTGTCGATCACCCGCGATGTGATCCGCGTGAAATCGGTGCGCTGGCACCCCGAGGGCAGCGATGTCGGCTACATCCGCATCACGCAGTTCAACGAACAGACCACCGACGGACTGAAGCAGGCCCTGGCCGACCTGAAGAACAAGCTCGGCAACGACAAGATCAAGGGCTACGTCCTCGATCTGCGTAACAATCCGGGCGGCCTGCTCGACCAGGCGATTTCGGTGTCGAATGCCTTCCTCGATAAGGGCGAAATCGTCTCGACGCGCGGCCGCAACTCCGACGAGACACAGCGCTTCAACGCCCGGCCGGGCGGCGAGCTCACCGGCGAGAAGCCGCTGATCGTGCTGGTCAACGGCGGCTCGGCGTCGGCCTCCGAAATCGTTGCGGGTGCGCTGCAGGACCACAAGCGCGCAACGCTCGTCGGCACGCGATCATTCGGCAAGGGATCGGTGCAGACGATCATTCCGCTCGGCGCCGGCAACGGCGCGCTGCGGCTGACAACGGCGCGCTACTACACGCCGTCCGGCCGCACCATCCAGGCCAAGGGCATCGTCCCCGACATCCAGGTCATGCAGGACGTGCCCAACGAGCTCAAGGGTGAGACCGACTCCAAAGGCGAGGCATCGCTGCCGGGCCATCTCTCGGCCGCGGGACAGGAACAGTCCGGTTCGCAGTCCTACGTGCCGCCGGATGAGAAGAACGACAAGGCGCTCCAGCAGGCGATCGATCTGCTGCGCGGCACGGCGACCAATGCGGCTTTCCCGCCGAATCCGAAGGCTCCCGTGCCGAATTAGGGGTACCTGAATTCTCCAATCTCTTTATTGGGGCGGCCAATGGCCGCCCCAAATCTTTTTCGCCGCCGGAATCCAGCGAGGAGCCCTCGGGACATACGAAATGGTCCTCACGGGCTTGCTGTTGGGCCATCGTGATAGACTCTGTTCCGTGATTCGCGCGTGAGCGATCCACGAGGAAGGGCGATGGCGACGGATGATTTGAGCGCCCCGCTGGGCCAGCACCGCAGGAAGCGCCGCGCCGCCATCCGCCTCCCCGTCCCCCAGATCGTTGCCGGGGTGCTGGCACTTTTCCTCGCGATTTTTGTCGTCTGGGCGGTCATGGGCGACAACCCGTTCGGCGGTGAGCCAGTGGCGGTCGTTCCGATCCAATCGCAAGCCGGAGCGCCAGCAAAGGCCGCGGGCGGCGAGAAAAACCAGCCCGTGGCTGTCGCCAAGCCGCCCGCACCCGGCGAGCCCGGCCGGTCTGATGGTCCGGGCCGAGGCCCGCCCGCCGCAGCCCAAGGCAAGGAGGCGATCCCGCCCGGATCGACCACGGTCAATATCATCAACGGTACGACGGGCACCCGCCAGGAAGTGGTGATTCCGGCCCCCGGCGGCAGTCTGGCGCCGCCGCTGGGTCCCAAAATCGATCCGAAATTCCTCGAAATGACGCCGCTTGGACCGCTGCCGAAAATCGCTGCGGACGGCGTGCGGCCGGCAGACGCCTTCGCCCAGCCGGTGACGCCTATCCCCGGCAAACCTGACGCTGTCCGGGTTGCCCTCATCATCGAAGGCCTTGGGGTCAGCGCTAAAGACACCGCCGAGGCGATCGCCAAGCTGCCAGGCGCGGTAACCCTTGCTTTCGTGCCCTACGGCAGCGATGCCGGGCTGGCTGGACGTGCGCGCGCCGCGGGCCACGAAATCCTGCTCGAGGTGCCGATGGAGCCGTTTGATTATCCCGACAACGATCCGGGCCCACAGACGCTGCTCACGTCGCTTGCCCCGCAGCAGAACGTTGATCGGCTGCACTGGCTGATGGCCCGGTTCCAGGGCTATGTGGGGCTCATCAGCATGATGGGCGCGCGATTCACCGCCTCCGAACAGGCCTTCGCCCCGGTGCTGCAAGAGGCCGAAAAGCGCGGGCTGATATTTGTCGACAACGGCTCCAACCCCCGGAGCGTTGCTGGACGCGTCGCGGGCGCCAACAATCTGCCTTTTGCCAAGGCCGATGTAACGATCGATGCCGTCCCTACGGCGGACGAAATCGACCACGCGCTCGCCGGATTGGAGATGGCCGCCCGCCAGCATCGCTTGGCCGTCGGCGTTGCGTCGGCTTTGCCCGTATCCATTGCGCACATCGCCAAATGGGCAAAATCGGCCGCGAGTCGCGGCGTGCTCTTGGTACCGATCACGGCGGCGGTAACGAAAGAGAAGCAATCCTGACAACGGCGGACGGTCCACACACGTCCGTCTATGATCCGTCGTCCGGCCCCTATACTCTGCCGTCCGCAATGTCCTTCGAAACCCTGCCCTATCGCCCGTGCGTCGGCATCATGGTGCTCAACCGCGCCGGCTATGCTTTCATCGGCCGCCGGATCGATGGTCCCGAACACATCGATGAGGCACACCTCTGGCAGATGCCGCAAGGCGGCATCGACCGAGGCGAAGAGCCGTGGCGGGCGGCGTTGCGTGAACTGCGCGAGGAAACCAGCATCTCTTCGGTCGAACGGCTTGGCGAAGTCGGCGACTGGCTCACCTACGACATTCCGCCCGAAATCCTGGGCCAAGCCTGGAAGGGGAAATACCGCGGTCAAACGCAAAAATGGTTTGCGGTGCGTTTTACCGGCGAGGAAACGGAAATCGACGTCGAGCATCCGGACGGCGCCCATCAGGCGGAGTTCTCCGGTTGGCGCTGGGAGCCGATGCAAAATGTTCCGGGACTCGTGGTGCCCTTCAAGCGGCAAGTCTACGAGCGCGTCGTGAAGGAATTCGCGATATTCGCGCGGCTTTAGGAATAGCCCGCGGTGTTATTGCGCCAGCGCCGCCTGCAACGATTTGAGTTGATCGAGGCGGCGCACGAGCCGGTCGCGCTCCGCCTCTTCGGCATCGGCGACATCTTCCTCGGTATCCTTGATCTCTTCGGCCAACACCGCGGTATCGTAATCTTCGCGGGGCACGGCCCGATCGGCCAGAATGGTCAGCCCGGCAGGACTGACTTCGGCGAAGCCGCCGACGACAACGACCCGCTCGCGCGCGCCGCCGTTGAAGATCGTCACGATCCCAGGCCGGAGCGCGGTGACCAGCGGCGCATGTCCGGCCAAGATGCCCATGTCGCCTTCGGCGCCGGGCAAATCGACCTGATCGACGTCGCCTGAGAACAGCACGCGCTCAGGCGAGACAAATTCGAAATGAAGCGCGGCCATGCTGATTACACCGGCTAATTACGCCGCCTCGGCGGCGAGTTTCTTGCCCTTCTCGACGGCCTCGTCGATGGTGCCGACCATGTAGAAGGCAGCCTCCGGCAGATGATCGTATTTGCCGTCGACCAGGCCCTTGAAGCCATTGATCGTGTCCTGAAGGTCGACCAGCTTGCCGGGCGAACCGGTGAACACTTCGGCGACATGGAACGGCTGTGACAGGAAGCGCTCGATCTTGCGGGCGCGCGCAACCGTAAGCTTGTCCTCTTCGGAAAGTTCGTCCATGCCCAAGATGGCGATGATGTCCTGCAGCGCCTTGTAGCGTTGCAGGACCTGCTGCACCTGCCGGGCGACGTTGTAGTGCTCCTCGCCCACGATCATCGGCGACAGCATGCGCGACGTCGAATCAAGCGGATCGACAGCCGGATAGATGCCCTTGGCGGCGATATCGCGTGACAGCACCGTCGTGGCGTCGAGATGCGCAAACGAAGTCGCCGGCGCCGGATCGGTGAGGTCGTCGGCCGGCACATAGATCGCCTGCACCGATGTCACCGAGCCTTTGGTGGTCGTGGTGATGCGCTCCTGCAGCGCACCCATGTCGGTCGCGAGCGTCGGCTGATAGCCCACCGCCGACGGGATGCGTCCGAGCAAAGCCGAGACTTCCGAGCCGGCCTGCGTGAAGCGGAAAATGTTGTCGACGAAGAACAGCACGTCCTGACCCTGGTCACGGAAATATTCGGCGACCGTCAGGCCCGTGAGGCCGACCCGGGCGCGGGCGCCGGGCGGTTCGTTCATCTGCCCATACACCAGCGCGCATTTGGAGCCTTCGACCGAGCCTTCTTTGGGGTCCTTGTTGACCTTGGAGTCGATCATCTCGTGATAGAGGTCGTTGCCCTCGCGGGTGCGCTCGCCCACGCCGGCAAATACCGAATAGCCGCCGTGCGCCTTGGCGACGTTGTTGATCAATTCCATGATCAACACCGTCTTGCCGACGCCGGCGCCGCCGAACAGGCCGATCTTGCCACCCTTGGCGTAGGGAGCGAGCAGATCGACGACCTTGATGCCGGTGACCAGAATGGCGGCCTCGGTGGACTGGTCGGTGTAAGCCGGTGCCTCCTGATGGATCGACCGCAAACCCTCGCCCTTGACCGGGCCCGCTTCATCGACCGGCTCACCGATCACATTGATGATGCGGCCGAGGAGCCCGACCCCGACCGGCACCGAAATCGGCGCCCCAGTGTCCGTTACTTCCTGCCCGCGCACCAATCCTTCGCTGGTGTCCATGGCGACGGTACGCACCGTGTTTTCGCCAAGCTGCTGCGCAACTTCCAGCACCAGACGGCGGCCCTGGTTCTGCGTTTCCAGCGCGTTGAGAATCGGCGGCAAGTCGGCGTCGAAATGGACGTCGATGACCGGGCCGATGACTTGGGTGATGTGTCCGACTGCTTTAGCCATAAGAGTCCCTGCCTTTACGGGCGCAACACTCAGAGCGCCTCAGCTCCAGAGATAATTTCGATCAGTTCCTTGGTAATCATCGCCTGCCGCGTGCGGTTGTAGGTGAGCGTCTGGCGGCGGATCATGTCGCCCGCATTGCGGGTTGCGTTATCCATGGCGGACATTTGCGCGCCGTAGAACGAAGCCGAATTTTCCAGCAAAGCGCGAAAGATTTGCACGGCAATGTTCCGCGGCAGGAGTTCGTGCAGAATATCCTCTGCTTCCGGCTCGAACTCGTAAACCGCACCGTCCAGACCCTCGGCCACCTTGGAGTCGAAAACCGGCGGGATGATTTGTTGCGCGGTCGGAATCTGCGCGATCACCGAGCGGAAACGTGAGAAGAACAGCGTGCAGATATCGAACTCGAAATTGTTAAAACGCGCGATGACCTTCTCGGCGATCATCTCGGCGTGCGAAAACTGCAGCGTCCGCGCCGCGCGCAGATCGACCATCTCGATGATCTGCTTGCTGTAGAGTCGACGCAGCTGATCGTAACCCTTGCGTCCGACGCAGAAGAATTTGACTTCTTTGCCTTCGGCCATCAGTGCCGTCGCGCGCTCGCGGGCAAGCCGCACGATCGCGGTATTGAATGGGCCGCACAGCCCACGTTCCGCAGTGCAGACCAACAGCAAATGCACACTGTCGCTGCCGGTGCCGCGCAACAGCCGTGGCGCCGTATCGAGACTGCCGACGGACGCAGCGATATTGCCCAGCACCTTATCCATGTGGCTCGCATAGGGCCGTGCCGCCTCGGCCGCCACTTGCGCGCGGCGCAGCTTCGAAGCCGCAACCATTTGCATGGCCTTGGTGATCTTCTGCGTCGCCTTGGTGGCGGCGATGCGATTGCGGAGGTCCTTTAGCGAGGGCATGGCTTAGGCAAACGTCTTCGCGTAATTGTCGACCACGCCCTTCAGCTTCCCGGCAGTCGCATCGTCGAGATCGCTCGAGTCGCGGATGCTGTTGAGAATGTCGGCGTGCTGGCCGCGCAGGGTGCCGAGCAGACCGTCCTCGAAAGCGCGCACGCGGTTGACGGGAAGCGGATCGAGGTAGCCGTTGACGCCCGCATAGATGACGCAGACCTGTTCTTCCATCTTCAGCGGCGAAAATTGCGGCTGCTTGAGGAGCTCGGTCAATCGCGAGCCGCGATTGAGCAAGCGCTGGGTCGTCGCGTCGAGGTCTGAGCCGAACTGAGCGAACGCCGCCATTTCGCGGTATTGCGCCAACTCACCCTTGATGCGGCCGGCGACCTTCTTCATCGCCTTGGTCTGCGCCGCTGAACCGACGCGCGACACGGAAAGGCCGACGTTTACCGCGGGGCGGATGCCCTGATAGAACAGATCAGTCTCAAGAAAGATCTGTCCATCCGTGATGGAGATGACATTGGTCGGGATGTAGGCCGACACGTCGTTGGCCTGGGTTTCGATCACCGGCAGCGCGGTGAGCGAGCCGGCCTTGTGGTCGTCGTTCATCTTGGCGGCGCGCTCCAGCAGCCGCGAGTGCAGATAAAACACGTCGCCCGGATAGGCTTCGCGGCCCGGCGGCCGGCGCAGCAGCAGCGACATCTGCCGATAGGCGACGGCCTGCTTGGACAGATCGTCGTAAATGATCACCGCGTGCATGCCGTTGTCGCGGAAATATTCGCCCATGGCGCAGCCGGCGAACGGCGCGAGGAATTGCATCGGCGCCGGATCGGACGCGGTCGCCGCGACCACGATCGAATACTCGAGCGCGCCGTTTTCTTCCAAAACCTTGACGAACTGCGCCACCGTCGAGCGCTTCTGTCCGACCGCGACGTAGACGCAGTAGAGTTTGATCTTCTCGTCCCCCGTCGCGTTCAACGGCTTCTGGTTCAAAATGGTGTCGAGCGCGATCGCCGTCTTGCCGGTCTGACGGTCGCCGATGATCAGCTCGCGCTGGCCGCGGCCGATGGGAATGAGCGCATCGATTGCTTTGAGACCCGTCGCCATCGGTTCATGCACCGATTTGCGCGGAATAATGCCGGGCGCTTTCACGTCCACGCGGGCGCGCGTGTCGGCCTTGATCGGCCCCTTGCCGTCGATCGGATCGCCAAGCGCGTCGACGACGCGGCCCAGCAAGCCCTTGCCGACCGGAACCTCGACGATGGCGCGGGTGCGCTTGACGGTCTGGCCTTCCGCGATCTGGCGGTCCGAGCCGAAAATGACGATGCCGACGTTGTCGTTTTCGAGATTGAGCGTCATGCCGCGCACGCCGCTCTCGAATTCGACCATCTCGCCGGATTGCACGTTGTCGAGTCCGTAGACGCGGGCGATACCGTCGCCGACCGACAGCACTTGGCCGACTTCGGAGACTTCCGCCTCCTGGCCAAAATTCTTGATCTGCTCTCTGAGGATGGCGGAGATTTCCGCCGCGCGGATATCCATTAGCGGGCCTCTTTCATCGCGTGCTTGATCGCATTGAGCTTGGTGCGCAGCGAGGTATCGACCATGCGGCTGCCGACCTTGACCACCAGCCCGCCAAGAATGGCGGGATCGACTTTAACGGCGAGATCAACGTCCTTGCCGGTGACCGCCTTCAGGGCGGCGCGCAACGCCGCCACGTGTTCGTCTTTGAGCTGTTCGGCCACGGTAACCTCGGCGGTGGCCTCGCCCTTGTGATCGGCAACCAGCGCACGGAATGCCTTCACCATGTCGCGCACCGCGAACAGGCGGCGGTTCGCCGCGACAAGCTTGAGGAATCGTTCCGCGAGCCCGGCGATGGCGGCGCGTTCCAACACCGCCGTCAGCGCCTGCAGCTGTTCGTCGGCGGAAAACACCGGACTGCGCACCAGCCGCAGCAGGTCATCACTCCCCGCGATGAGGGCATCAAACCGATCGAGATCCGCCTTGAGGGCGTCGATCGTGTTCGACTCGCGGGCGAGATCGAACAAAGCGGTCGCGTAACGGCCCGCTACGCCGGATACGATGGTGTCTTGGCTTGCCAATTGTGCTTCTCGTCGCCTGCCTGGGAGCTGCTCCGCAAAGGCACAGCCGGCGCGGGGAGCCGGCGCAAGCCCCTGGGGATCGAGCCCTTGGGATTCGGCGGGATTTGAATTTTGGAGGCAGCAGTATGCCCCGCGAACCCGCGAAAATCGCGGCGTTGCTAACATACTGGGCAATGCGGTGCAACATAGCGAAATGACGGTAAAACCAGCGTCTTTCGCTGCTAAGCGCCCGCAGGCGCGTGCTGGCGGATCACGTCGAGGAAGTCCTGACCATATCGGGCGAGCTTCGCCTCGCCGACGCCGTGTACCGCCGCCATCTCCAGCGCCGTCTTCGGCTTGCGGCGAGCCATGTCAATGAGCGTTTTGTCGGCAAACACCACATAGGCGGCGACGCGTTGCGCCTTGGCGAGTTCGAAACGGCGCCGCCGCAGCGCCTCGAACAATTCCGTATCGCCCGGCAAACCATCGGCGAACGCAGCGGTATTGGCTGCGGCGCGCGCGGCTTTGCGGCCGGACTTCAATGTGTCGGTGCGCAACGTGAATTTCTCTGCGCCCTTGAGCACGCGCCGGCCGGCTTCGGTCAGCTTCCAGCTGCCGTAACCCGTGATGTCGAGCGTAATGACGCCGGCGCCGTGCAGTTGGCGGAAAATCGAGCGCCACTGCTTCTTGTCGTACTCCTTGCCGACGCCGAAGGTGGGAAGGCAATCGTGGCCGAATTTTTCCACCGCTCCGCTGTTCTCGCCGAGCAGTACATTGGCCAAGTGCTCGGTGCCGAAACGCTCCCCGGTACGCACAATGGCGGACAACGCCTTTTGCGCTGCGATCGTGCCATCAATCAGCTGCGCGCCGTCGCAGCAGAAGTCACAGTTGCCGCAGGGCTCCGTTGTCTCGCCGAAATAACTGAGCAGGGTCTGCCGGCGGCAGCGCGGCGATTCGCACAACGAAACCAGTGCGTTGAGGCGCTGGCGGTCGACGCGCTTCTGGTCGTCGGTGGCGTCGCTGTCGTCGATCTGCATGCGGCGCAGGCGTATGTCGCCCATCGAATAGAGCGTCAGCGTATCGGCGGGCAGCCCATCGCGGCCGGCGCGGCCGATCTCCTGATAATAGCTCTCGATATTGGACGGCATATCGGCGTGCAGCACGAAGCGCACGTCGGGTTTGTCGATACCCATGCCGAACGCGACCGTTGCAACCACGACGACGCCATCCTCCTGCAGGAACGCGTCCTGATGGCGCGAGCGTGCCGCGGTTTCCATGCCGGCGTGATACGGCAGTGCCTTGACGCCGATTTCGCGCAGGTGGTCGGCGAGTTCCTCGGTCTTGCGCCGCGACGCGCAATAGACGATGCCGCTCTGTCCGCCATGGGCTGCGATGAAATCCGTGATCTGTTTGCGACTGCCGATCTTTGCCTGCATCGCCAGCCGCAGATTAGGCCGGTCGAAGCCATGCACGAACACGGCCGGCGGACGGCCAAACAACCTTTGCACAATATCCGCGCGCGTGGCCGCGTCCGCCGTGGCGGTGAACGCCACCGTCTGCACGCCGCCGAGCGCGGCCTGAACTTTGCCAAGCTCGGCGTATTCAGGGCGGAAATCGTGGCCCCATTGCGAGATGCAATGCGCCTCGTCGACGGCCAGCATCGCGACTTTGCCGCGCTTGAGCAGTTCGAGCGTTTCGGCTTTCAGAAGCCGTTCCGGCGCTACGTAAACGAGGCCCAACTCGCCGCGCGCAATGCGCTGCAGAATTGCGCGGTTCTCGGCCGGATCGTTGCTCGAATTGAGCGCCGCTGCCGCGATGCCGTAGCCGCAAAGTTGCGCGACCTGATTGCGCATGAGCGCGATCAGCGGCGACACCACGATGGTGAGCCCGTCGCGCAAAAGCGCCGGCAGCTGGTAGCACAACGATTTGCCGCTGCCGGTCGGCATGACCGCCAGCACGTCGCGGTCCGCAAGAATCGCGGCGACGATTTCGGCCTGGCCTGGGCGAAAGCCCTCGAAACCGAAAGTCGCGCGAAGCACCTTCTGCACGCTCGCGGAATCAGGCTGTCCAGTGCCCATGGATGACGTTCTAGATTTGTTCTTTCTGCGGCGCAAGCGGCCCGCGCACCCGCCGTTCTTGCACCCCGCCGATTACTGATGCAGTTTGCGCCCTCAAGGTTGTCCCTCTCCCATGCTCGCTGCCGCGAATTCCGCAGCCGGCCCATCGCGCGGCCGACTGCTCAAACTTCTGTCGCTGCTGTTCCTCGCAGGCGTCGCCATGCGCATGACGATTCTCGCCATGCCGCCCGTCATTCCGCAGGTACACGACGAATTGCACATGTCGGAGACGCAGGTCGGCCTTCTGGTCGGACTGCCATTGGCGCTGTTTGCCGTCGCGGCCATTCCAGGGTCGATGCTGATCGCACGGATCGGCACCAAGCTGGCGGCGATTATCGGCATGACGATCGCGGCCATTGCGAGCGGCGCGCGCGGCGCGGCGATCGACGTGCCGACGCTCTACGCAGGCGTGATCGCGACCGGCTTCGGGGTTGCAATCATGCAGCCCGGGATGCCGACCCTGGTGCGAGAATGGCTTCCGGGCCGCATCGCGCTCGGAACCATCGCCTACACGGCCGGCATGCTGATCGGCTCGACCGCTTCATCGGCTTTGACCATTCCCTATGTGCTGCCGTTGCTGGGCGGCTCGTGGCGGCGCGATCTTATCTTTTGGGCAGTCCCTGCACTGCTCATCGTCCCGGTATTTTATCTGTTCGGCCCCGGCCGCGACGAAAAGCAGGGCGGCGAAATCGCGATCGGCGCCCGCTGGTGGCCGGATTTTCGCAACCCGCTGATCTGGCTGCTCGGGTTTGCACTCGGTGGCAACAACAGCTCGTTCTTCTCGGCCAATGCCTTCCTGGGCGATTATCTGGTGAGCCTCGGCAAGGCCGATTTGCTCGGCCCGGCCTTGGCATGGCTCAACGGATTGCAGATGGCGGCGCCGTTCCTTCTGCTGCTGCTCGCCAATCGCTTCGAGCGCCGCGCCTGGCCGTTTCTGCTGTTCGGGCCGATGCTGCTGGCATCCTTCCTGGTCATGATCCTGGTGCCGACCAACCTTGGCCTCCTGGTCGCCGCGGCCTTTGTTGGCTTCACCACGGCGATGACCTTTCCGGTAATCCTGGCGCTGCCGGCGCTGCTGAGCGCACCGGGCGATGTGTCGCGCACCTCGGCCGGCATGTTCACAGTGAGCTATAGCTGCGCGATCATCATTCCGACCGTCAGCGGCGCGCTATGGGACTTCACTGGACGGCCGTGGACGGCGTTTGTACCGCTATGCGTTTGCGCGCTGGGACTTACGGTCTTCGGCACGATCGTGGTCCGGCAGCGTCCGGCAGCCGATGGAGTACCCTCACCGGTCACGAAGTAGCCCTCGCAAGGCAAAGAGGAAGAACTCGACAATGGCCAAACGCCCGAAAAAAGCTCCTGCAAAACGGCAGTCCAAAGCCGTGATGCTGCCGGACGAACGCATCGCCTTTTCGCCGATCACCGAACGACCGCCGCTCAAGCTGCCGGATGGCGCGCGCATGGCGGTGTGGGTCATCGTCAATGTCGAGCACTGGGATCCGACGCAGACGATGCCGCGCACCGTGCTCACGCCGCCCGCCGGCGGCTCGCCGATGCCGGACGTACCGAATTGGGCATGGCACGAATATGGCAACCGCGTCGGCTTCTGGCGGTTCATCAAGGTGTTCGATGAATTCCAGATTCCCGGCGTAATCGCCATCAACGGCTCGGCGCTGGAGGCCTACCCGGCGATCGTGCGAGCGGCGGTCGAGCGCGAATGGGAGTTCATCGGTCACGGCTTTACGCAGACGAATATGCAGAAGGTCCCGAATGAGCGGGCCGACATCCGCAAAGTCCGCGAGACAATCCTGAAAGCAACCGGCAAGGCACCGCGCGGCTGGCTGGGGCCGGGCCTGACCGAAACCTGGCAGACCCCAGAGCTGTTGGTCGATGAAGGCTACGACTACGTCGCCGACTGGGTGCTCGACGATCAGCCGGTCTGGCTCAAGACGCGCCGCAAGCCGATCTTGAGCGTGCCTTATACGCAGGAATGCAATGACGTCGCCATGATGCTGATCCAGCACCACAAGGCGTCGGAATACTGCGAGCGCGCGCTCGACCAGTTCGAACAGATTTACGCCGACTCGGCCGATTCGGCCCGCGTCATGGCGCTCTCGGTGCATCCCTACATCATGGGCGCGCCGCACCGGCTCAAATATTTCCGCCGTATCTTCGAAGTCATCCGCAAGAAGCCCGACGTGCTGTTCTGGACCGGCGCGCAGATTGCCGACTGGTATCTGCGCACTGGGCCCAAGGCGCCCTGAAGAGCGGCAGCGGGAAAACTCCTTGAATAATTCCAACCTCACGCGTGACGCATCGGCACGCGCCGAAGCCGGCGCACGACTCATGCTGATCGTCCTGTGCGGCGTGTGGGGCGTCACTTGGCCGATCATGCGGATCGCGCTTCGCGAAGTGCCGCCTCTCACGATGCGCACGACGAGCACGCTGATCGGCGGCTTCATCCTGTTTGCGGTGTGCTTCGTCATGCGCCGCAACTTGCGGATCCCCGCCGGCAAAGCCTGGGTCCACGTGTTCGTTGCCTCAATTCTCAATGTGGCGAGCTTCAGTGTGTTCTCGACATTTGCCCAGCTCACCGCGGCGACATCGCGCGTGGCGGTGCTGTCCTACACGATGCCGATCTGGGCGGTCGTGTTGAGCTGGATTTTTCTTCGCGAAAGGCCAACCGGGATGCAGCCTATTGCCATCGGCCTGTGCGCCGCCGGGCTCGCCATCCTGATTTATCCGCTGGCCGTTGCGGGGATTCCGCTTGGTATCCTGCTGGCGCTCGGCACCGCCATCAGCTGGGCGGCCGGCACGGTTTATTTGAAATGGGTGCGGCTCGAAGCCGACCCGATGGCGGTCGCCACATGGCAGGTGGTCGTCGCGTTTTTCGTCATCGGCGCATGCATGCTGATTTTCGAACATGGCCCCGATTTTCACGCCGCGCACACCGAAGGCGTCATTGCCACGGTGCTCTCCGGCATTCTCGGAACCGGCATTGCCTACGGCCTGTGGTTTTCGATTATCCGGAAACTTCCCGCCACGACGGCGTCGCTCGGCGTGCTCGGCAGCCCGGTGATCGGCGTCATCTCCTCGGTTCTGATCCTGGGCGAGCGTCCCACGATCAGCGATGTTGTCGGCTTTGCGCTGGTCCTGGCGGCATCGGCCTGCGTGCTGTTCACCCGCGGTACGCCGCCCGCCGTCGATTCACCGACCGGCGCCTGAAGTGGCTTCGGCGCTATGAGCCGACTGACTGCATCAATGCGGCGATGCGCGCCACCATGGGACTTTGCGGATCGGTGAGCGGGTCGAGAATCGTGAAATGATTCGCGCCAGCAATTTCTTCATAGCGCGTTTGCACACCGCCCTGACGCCAAGTATCGGCAAGAAATCTGCTTTGGCGCTTGAACTCTTCGGATTCGAGTCCTCCAGCGACGGCATCGAACGTCCGACCGGGCGCGGGCTGCCAAAACGCCGTCGACACGCGGCGCGCTTCCGCAGCATCGAGCCGCAAATCCTGGTTCACGCTGATACCCACGAGCGGGGCGAGGTCGAACACGCCTGAAATCGCATATCCGGCAGGGACCAGATCGGCTGGCGCCTTCGGGTAGAGCGCGTGCCAATCGGTCGCCACCATCGCGGAAGCGAGATGGCCGCCGGCCGAATGTCCGTAAACCAGCAGGCGACGTGGTTGGCGCTGCCATAGAAACACGCAGGCCCGGCGGACCTGCTCGATGATGTCGGCGATCGTGATATTGGGACACAGATCGTAGCCCGCGACCGCAACGGCGATCCCGCGGGCGTTCAAGCCACGCGCCATCTGGCTGAAGCTTGAGGCTTCCAGCGAACGCCACCAGCCGCCGTGAACGAACATGGCGAGCGGGGCGCTCTCCCCGGCGTCCGGCAGCAGCAGGTCGACGGTCTGTCGCGGCGTGTCGCCATAACTGAGGCCGAGTTCCGCGCGCCCGGCCTTTAACCGTTCAGCGCGGTATTCCTCGGCTTCGCGCGCCCAGCGGAGGAAAATATCCGCGTATTCCGGTACACGCGCTCGATTATTGTATTCGGACTCGTAATCTACCTCGGCCATCGCCGTCTCCTGCATTCGCGCAAGACTGCGGCATCGTTCATCGCCGGGCAAGCGGCTTTACCCTCCACAATCGCCGGCATTGTTGCTAGGCATCGACCATGAAAGTCGACGGCAGACCGATGCGCACCATATGGGTCGAGCCCGACGGCTGGTCCGTCGGCATCATCGACCAGACCGCGCTGCCGCATCGTTTCGTGACAGCGTGCCTGACGACGCTTGACGAGGCAGCCCACGCGATCCGCGCCATGCTGGTTCGCGGCGCGCCGCTGATAGGCGCCGCAGCGGCGTACGGGATGTGTCTGGCGGTGCGCGCCGACACCTCGGATGAGGCACTCGACCGCGCCTATTCGGCCCTGGTCGCGACACGGCCGACCGCCATCAATCTCAAATGGGCGCTGGATGAAATGGTGGCGGCCGTGCGCAACCGGCCACGCGCCGAGCGGATCGCCGCGGCTTATCGGCGCGCCGCCGAGATCGGCGACGAGGACGTCGCCATCAATGCCGCCATCGGCCGCAACGGCCTGCCAATAATCGAAGCCATCGCGGCGCGAAAGAAGAGCGGTGAGCGCGTGAACATACTCACGCACTGCAATGCCGGCTGGCTCGCGACGGTCGATATCGGCACGGCGACGGCGCCGATCTATCTGGCGCACGATAAGGGCGTTGCCGTTCACGTCTTTGCCGACGAAACCCGGCCGCGCAATCAAGGTGCGTCGCTCACCGCGTGGGAGCTTGGTCAGCATGGCGTCCCCCACACGGTCATTGCCGACAACGCGGGCGGTCATCTGATGCAGCACGGCCTCGTCGACGTCGTCATCGTGGGCACCGACCGCGTCACCGCCAGCGGCGACGTCTGCAACAAGATCGGGACCTATCTGAAGGCGCTCGCGGCGCGCGACAACGCCGTTCCATTTTACGTGGCTCTGCCGTCGCCGACGATCGACTTCACCTTAGCCGATGGAATCGCCGAGATTCCGATCGAAGAACGCGGCGCCGATGAGGTCGCGACCATGAGCGGACTGACTGCCGACGGCCGGATCGAAACCGTACGGGTCGTGCCCGAGCATTCCGCGGTGTCGAATTACGGCTTCGATGTCACGCCGGCACGGCTCGTGACAGGGCTCATCACGGAACGCGGCGTCATCGCGGCATCGCGGGCCGCACTGGCGGAGGCATTCCCGGACCGCGCCGGCGGGCGGCGCACAGATCACAGGTGACAGAAAACGGATAAGTTGCAATGATCCGCCATCTCACGTGTATCGTCCATCATCCGACTTGCCGATCGGAGTATGTAGCGTGCGTAAACCGGAACTCCGTCCGTTATCCAGCCCGCCACTACCCGGAATCCTCACGATGAGCCTCAACGCGCTGGCGCCCGCCTACCCGGTGGATGGCCGGCAGTCGCCGACCGCATATGCCATCGGGCGCGGCACGGCTCGCTATCTGCGCGCGCTGGGCTATGGCGTCGTCAGCGAATTGCCATTGCCATCAGGCCGCCGCGCCGATCTCGTGGCACTCGGCGGCAATGGCGAAATCGTCATCGTGGAAATCAAATCGTCAGTTGCAGATTTCCGCGCCGACCAGAAATGGATGGACTACCGGCTGCATTGCGACCGGTTGTTCTTCGCCACGGTGCTCGATGTGCCGCGCGAGATTTTTCCTCCGGACGCCGGACTGATCGTCGCGGATGCATTCGGGGCGTCGATCATCAGCGAAGCGCCAGAGCATCGGCTCTCCGCCGCAACCCGCAGGGCAATTATGCTGCGCTTTGCCCACGCGGCGGCGCTGCGCCTGCAGGCCTTGGCCGACCCGCAAGGACGTTATGCGGACGAAGCCTGATCGGCTTGCGGCCCATCGACAGGTGACACGTCCCAGCTCGCCTTGAGACGTTCGAGCGACTCGCGCAGCGTGGCGAGATTCACCGGCTTCGGGATCGACTCCCAGACATTCAGTTTGAGCGATTCGGCGACCTTCGCGCTTTCGTTGCACGTCTCGTCGTCACAGCCGCTGATGATGATGATCGGCGCCTTGCAGCCGATGACCCACAAGTGACGCAGCATCTCGTCACCCGCATGGTCGCCGAGCGACAGGTCGAGCGTGATGCAGTCGAACGCGGTTTCCTGCGCCAGCTTGACGGCCTCGTCGTAAGTCGCGGCGCCCGCCGGAAGATACCCAGTCTTGGCGGCGGCTCGGCAGATTATCATGCGATGAAGATTGTCATCGTCGATGACCAGAAGCCGCGGCAGCGTCGCTCGCGCGGCGCTCGCGTGAGCCAAGTCCCCTTGGCCCGAAGCGGCAGAAATTGACTGCTCGAACATTTGATCCCCACCAACGGTCCCGATTGAGTCGTGCGGGATGGTACGTGGGGCCTGCCAAGTTTGGCCTAACGAGTTCCGTACAATTTGAGCGAGCTTGCGCTGGTGCCCACCCGGTGCGATGCCGACCAGGCTGACCATGTGTACTTGGCGTCGGCCGATAGCCCGGTCATAATCGCTTTGGCGCAAAGGGACGCGATCGGGAGGATGGGAATGATCGATTGCTATACGTGGACGACGGACAACGGTTACAAGCCCAGAATGATGCTGGAGGAAACCGGGCTACCGCACAAAATCATTCCGGTCAGTCTGCCGCAAAAAGCCCAGATGACAGCGGATTTCATGAAAATCAGCCCCGGTCACAAAATTCCGGCGATTATCGATGACGACGGGCCCGGCGGCGCGCGCGTGACGCTGTGCGAATCCGGGGCAATTCTCAAATATCTGGCGGAGAAGTCCGGCAAGTTCTATCCGACCGATCCGGTCGCGCGCGCCAAGGTTGATCAATGGCTGTTCTACGGCTCGGCGACGTTTACCACGCTGGCGCAGCAATTTGGACACTGGACTATTCGCTCGCCCGTGAAGGCGCCGCCCGCACAGCAGCACTATGAAGCGAACTTGCGCGACATGCTCGGCATCCTCGACCGTCACTTGGCGTCGAATGAATATTTCGGCGGCGCTTATTCGATTGCCGACATGACGATGTATTCCGACGTTCACGTTCACGGCGTGAAAGACATCGGGCTCAAGGATTATGCCAATGTGCAGCGCTGGCATGACGCGATCCAGGCGCGTCCCGCGGTTCAGCGTGCCTGGGGTCCCTTCCCGTCGTAACGGGCGGGGCACTCATATCGGCGGCAGCACCGGCCGAACTATGCGGCGCTGTCGAGCGTCACCGCGCCATAGATGGCGTTGAAGTCAAGTTCAGAAACAGGCCCGGGGCGCTTGAACAGATAGCCCTGGACCGAAGTCACGCCGGCCAGCCGCAACACGCGATACTGATCCACGGTTTCGACGCCCTCGGCGGTCGTCGCGATGTCGAGGCTCTGCGCGAGCGTGAGGGTTGCCGATATGATCGCGGCGCATTCACTGCGCTTGGTCAGATTCTGCGTGAACGATTTGTCGATCTTGATCCGATCGAACGGGAACATTGCAAGCTGGCTGAGCGACGAGTAACCCGTGCCGAAATCGTCAAGCACAATCGTGATGCCGAGACTCTTGAACTGCCGCAAAGCCGGCAAACATTCGGCGGCAGATTCGATGAGCGCTGTCTCTGTGATTTCGAGCTCGAGCCGTTCCGGCCGCAGCCCCGAATCGACGAGCGCACGCATGACCGTATCGGCCAATTTCGTCTTGCGAAATTGCACCAGGGACAGATTGACGGCGACCTTGACGTCGTCCGGCCAGGCCACGGCGTCCGCACAGGCCTTCCGCAGCACCCAGTCGCCGATCTGAGCGATCAGGCCGGTTTCTTCGGCGAGCGGAACAAACAAATCGGGAAACAGCAGGCCCTTCGTCGGGTGACGCCAGCGAACCAGCGCTTCCACGCTGGAAATCTTGCGCGTTTTTGCGTTGAGAATGGGCTGATAATGCAGCTCCAGTTCGTTTTGCTGGATCGCCCGACGGAGATCGTTCTCGATCTCTTGCCGCGCGCTCGCGAGTTCGCTCATTTCCGGATCGAAGAAGCTATACCCGTTGCGACCAGCCGACTTGGTCCGATAGAGCGCTAGATCTGCCATCTTCAGGAGTTCGCCGGAACCGGTGCCGTGTTCGGGAGCCAGCGCGATCCCGATGCTGGTGCCAATATTGATCTCACCGCCGTCGATCGCAAACGGTTTGCCGAGAAATTCGAGAATGCGTTCCGCCAGCATCTGAGCAGCGCCACGCGGATCGCTCTCACCGGCCTGGATGATGGCGAATTCATCGCCCCCGAGGCGCGCCAAAACATCGGTCTCTCGCAGCAGTGACTTGAGCCGCATCGCCACTTCGGTCAACAGCGTATCTCCCGCGGGATGACCGAGCGTGTCGTTGACTTCCTTGAAACGGTCGAGATCGAGCAAAAGAACCGAGAACGGCTCGTTGCGGCGGCGCTGGCGGGCCGCCGCCTCTTCGATCTTCTGCGCCAAAGCGGCTCGATTGGCGAGGCCCGTCAAAGGATCATGGTGCGCCAAAAAGGCAATCCGCTGCTCCGCCTTCTTGCGTTCGGTGGCGTCTTCGATAACGGTGATCAAAACTTTCGCATCGCCTTGATTATTCTTGATGACGATACGATGGGTCGCCTGCAGGCGGGCACCCCGCAGAAGCGTATCGACTTCGAGCTCGTTGTAGCTGACGCGGTCGCTGTTCTGGATCGCCTCGGTGTCGGCGTCGTCGACATTTTTGGCGTCCTTCGGTCGATGAATATCGAACGTGGTGCGCCCTAGCAATTCGCTCCGCGGAATTCCGAGCATGGTTTCGAACGCACGATTGACCAGAATGTATTTGCGCGTCGTTGCATCCTTGACGACGATGGCTACCGGAATGTGCTCGATGATTGAATCGAGGAACTGCTTCGTCTCGCCGAGCTGACGTTCGGCGCGGCGCTGTTCCGTCACGTCGATATGCGTCGCCACCCAGCCCCCATCGGGCATTGGGTGGTGGCTGACCGCATAGACTCGGCCGTCGCTCAGGTCGTTCTCGGCACAATGCGCGTCGCACTGCGAGACTTTTGCCAGCCGCGACCGGATATATTGATTGGCATCTCCGGGCACCAAGCCGGCGCTGACACGCGCCTCCAGCACCGACCGCAATGTCGTGCCGGGTAGTATCTGCTCCGGGCGCAGGCCGTACATCTCTGCGTACTGCTCGTTGCACACCACCAGGCGCATATCTCGATCGAAGATGCACAAGCCATGGGCCATGCTCTCGAGCGCAGTCTGGAACAGAAGATTGGAACGTTCGAGCGATCGAGTGGACTGCCGCAGCTTCTCCGCGGTCGACAGCATTCGCGCTTGCCGCGCTGCGCCGACAAACATCACAATCAGAACGATGAGGGTCAGGATAGTTCCGGCCACAAGATACTTGCGCAGCGTTGCATTGGCGTGCCGGAAAATATCGCTTTGGGCCAAGCCGACCACCGCGATCAACGGGATGCCCGAGACCGCGCGGTAGGACATCAGTCTTTCGACGCCTTCAAAGTGCGCGCTGTCGCTCGGCGCGTTCCAATAAGTGCCGGACGCGCCGTTCTTCAGCATTTGAAAGAGCCGCGTCTGCCGCACGGTCATCCCGGCGAAGCCCCTGGTCTTTGGATCGGTACCGCCGCGCGCCAGAACGACGGCATCGTTACTGACCAGGGAAACGACGCCGCCCCGGCCGAGATCAAGCGAGCTGAAAAACCGCTCGAGCTCGGATACGTCGAGCGCGCTTGCCACGGTGCCACTGAAAGTTCCGTCGGCTTTGTTCAGCCGGCGGGTAAATTCAATCGTGAGACGCCGGCTAACTTGGCCGATCAGAGGAGCGCTGATGAAGAGATGATCCCCCGTGCTGTCGCGCTGGAACGTGAAAGGACGACGATCCGCAACATCCAGGGGAGTGCGTAGCGGCCCATGGCTTGACAGGATGACGAAGCCTTTGGCGTCGGTAATGCCAAAATGGGCCGTCAGATTATTGCGCGACTGGGTGTGCGCGACCCAAGCCGGAAGATCGAAATTCTGCGGGTCGCGCTGATAGTCCTGTCTCAGCGCCAATAGTGCGTTATCGGATTCCTGCACCACCCGCCTGATGTACTCTTCCAGGACCCGCGCAAGGTTACTTCCTTGGCGCAGTGCGTCTTGGTAGGCCAGCTGGCGCTGCTCGCTGGAGAGCAAATAGATGCCGACCCAAATGATCGCGATCGCGACGAGCCCGAGGTAGGTCGTAGTCTGCCGTAACGCCAGTGCCCATTTGGCCATCGTGACCAGCCTCGAAGTCCATGCCGCGGAGGAATTGCGAGATGTTATTTGGCACGGATTTGTTACTTTGCGGTTGGAGTATCTTCGCAATGGTATCGAACGATTCAATAACGTTAATAGCGCCTTAGCAATTCCGCTTTGGGGCGGGCGGGCACTTCGTCGGGCTTTCAGCGCGCGCTGCTTGACGCTAATAGCTTGCGGATTAATGAGTCGCGGCGCACCCTCGCAGGAACTTGCAGTTGAGCAACCGAGTCGATTGAGATGTCAGTGTTTCGCATCGTCGGCGCGTTCCTCCTGACCTTGGCGACGACCGGGGGCGTGGTTCGGGCCGTGGAACCGCAGCCGGCGCTGTTTACGTTGTCTTCACCGGCCTTCAGTGATGACGGCATGTTGCCGCTCAAATATGCGGGAGGCACTTTGTGCGGGAAGGACAGCCGTGGCGGCAATATTTCGCCGCCTTTGGCATGGTCCAATCCGCCGCCCGGGACCAAAAGCTTTGCAGTGATAATGATTGATCCCGACGGACGGCGCGGTCTCGGCTCGGTCCACTGGGTGGCATATGGTATTCCGGCCGCTCGAACCGGCTTGAAAGAAGGCGAAGGCGGTCCGTCAACAGATATCGTCGACGGAAAGAATTCGCGTGGAACACTTGGCTATACCGGCCCGTGCGGTCCGCCTGTTGATGCAGCGCACCACTACATCATCGATTTGATTGCACTCGACGTGCCGCCAGGCGCGCTTAAGGGTGGCCTGAGCCGCGACGAATTGCTGATGGCGATTGTGGGGCACAGCCTTGGCCCCGCCAGCCTCGTGGTCCGCTACCACCGCACGCCTTGAGGCCGGGCTCTCGACAGGGCTCTTGCTTTGCCTGCCGTGCCGGATCGCAAACTCAGTTCGGCAGATGTTGCAGCGACCGCTGCCGTTTGGCGGAATGTGATTGGTGCATGTTTGAACGGCTCTGATCCATCATCTCCGCACAGCGCAGCCATCGTTGCGCCAGACCATTCCAGACCGCCTTATTCTCGCGACTGCGGGTTACTTTTGCCATCCCTTCGCATTCGGCGGCAAACCTGAGAAAACGGTCCATAGCGTCCACGTGGAACCTCCGGCACTGTTCGTTGATCCCCGTCACCTCGCCAAAGGTCAACGTTGCGAATGGTTCCTGCTGACCGGCATTAAATTTTTCGCGGAACAGAAGCTGCGGTGTCCTCGCCAGCGCTAGCGCAACGCCACCGCACCGGGGGCGGGGGCCAGCACAGGTTTGAGGCTGGGAACAAGATGCCGCCGTTCCCGCCGGGCGGGAATGGCACGGTAAACCTGCTTGGTTGCTTCGACGATATGGACGCCGGCGAAGGGGGCAGACAGGCTGGCTCCGGTGCGCTCCCAGGCGACCGCCGAGCGCAGGAACCAGCCGCGGCCGATCGGCGGTACGTAGAGCGCCTCTCCCCAGCCGGTCGGCGTGAACCAGGTTTCGCGCAAGAGCTGGGTGATCTGAGTCCGCGAATACGGTCGACCTTGTCCGAACGGCGTCGTGTCCATGCGCGCCCACAGCCCGCGCCGGTTGGGGACAACCGCCATCAAGCGCCCGCCGGGCGCCAGCACGCGCCACACTTCGCGTAACAGTTCCGCCGGATCGGCCGACATTTCGAGCGCATGAACCAGCAGCACGCGATCGACCGCGGAATCGGTCAATGGCAGGTCGGCCTCTTCAACCAGCGCCGCCAGCGCTGGCCGGGTGGAAGGCCAACGCACGACTCCCTGCGGCGCCGGCATCAGCGCCAGGCAGCGTTCAGCTTCCTCGCGGAACAACCCGAGATAAGGTGTCGCATAACCAATTCCGATCACGCGTAACGTGCTGGTGTTGCTCCAGCGCGCGCGAATGCCGCGGCCAACGAAACGCCGCGCCACGGTCCCAAGACGCTGCGCATAGAAATTGCGAAGGTCGACGACATCCATGAATGCTAAAATAGCACGTCGCTACCGGTTTCGCCGCAGGGACAAGCCGGAATTTCGCAGGCCCTAACCTTGCAGTTAATGCATCGCAGAGCTTACCTTGGGATATACTGATCCTCAGGCAGCGCCAGCTTTGACGGCGTCCTGAATTTCACGGTGAAAAAATGCCTGCACAAACCAATCTTTTTCTCTGTCTGAAAGATAATTTCGGCGTTCTGCTCCACGATCCGCAAAGTGGCGCGACCGCGGCGATCGACGCTCCTGAAGCCGCGCCGATCGAAGCCGCGTTGGCGAAAACCGGCTGGAAGCTCACCGACATTCTGGTGACGCATCATCACGCCGATCACACCCAAGGAATCGGCCCGCTCAAAGAGCATCATCATTGCCGCGTCGTCGCGCCGCGCGACGAAGCAAAGCGCATCGCTCATGTCGATGAGACTGTCGGCGAGGGCGACACGGTGCGCGTCGGCTCGCTCGAAGCCCGTGTCATCGACACGCCCGGCCACACCGCCGGGCACATCTCCTATTTCTTCCCGGCCGACAGGCTCGCCTTCGTTGGCGACACGTTGTTCTCGATCGGTTGCGGCCGCGTCATCGAAGGCAATCCCGAGATGATGTGGAACTCGCTGCTCAAGCTGCGCGCTCTGCCCGACAACACGCGGTTTTACTGCGGCCATGAATACACCGAGGCCAATATCCGCTTCGCCAAAACCGTCGAGCCGGACAACAAGGCTCTCGCGGCGCGCGCCGACGAAGTCGCCAAGCTCGTCGCCGCTCACCAATTCACGATCCCGGCAACGATCGGCGCGGAGAAGGCGGCCAATCCATTCTTTCGCGCCGACGACGCCGAGCTGGCGAAATCGCTCGGCCTTTCCGGCAGCCCCGCCTCGAAAGTCTTTGCCGAAATCCGTGAGCGCAAAAATCGATTCTGATTCCGAGTCGCCTCGCGCAATGGCGCGCCGGTCTAGACGAAATACTGCCCGCCGTTCGCGGTCAGCGTCGCGCCGGTAATGAGCCCGGTATCGTCTGACGCCAGAAACACGACGCACCGCGCAATTTCCTCGGGCTCTCCCAGCCGACCGATCGGAATCTGCGGCAAGATATTCTTTTCCAGCACGTCCTTTGGCATGGCCTTCACCATGTCGGTCGCAATGTAACCCGGACAGATCGCGTTGACGGTAATGCCGGAGCGCGCGCCTTCCTGCGCCAGGGCCTTGGTGAAGCCGAGCTCGCCGGCTTTAGCCGCCGAATAATTCACCTGGCCCACCTGCCCTTTCTGGCCGTTGATCGAGGAAATGTTGATGATGCGGCCGAACTTTCGCTCACGCATGCCATCGATCACCTGCCGGGTCATATTGAACAGCGAGCCAAGGTTGGTGCCGATCACCGCGTTCCACTGTTCGGGCGTCATGCGGTGAAACATGCCGTCGCGGGTAATGCCGGCATTGTTGACCAGAACATCGATCGGACCGAGATCGGCTTCCACCTGCTTGACGCCGGCCGCACACGCGTCGAACGATGAGACGTCCCACTTGTAGACGGCGATGCCGGTCTCGGCCTTGAATTTCTGTGCCGCCTCGTCATTGCCGCCGTAATTGGCGGCGACCGTATAACCGGCAGCCTTCAGCGCCTTGCCTATCGCCGCGCCGATACCGCGCGTGCCTCCACTGACCAACGCAACTCGCGGCATCGTGTCCTCCCGTGTTCCCTGCGGTCTTCGTTCGCGGCAAACGCCCGGCTCTCAAGACAGCTTAAGGACGTAGATGGCCGGGACAAGCCCGGCCATGACGTAGATCAACGCTGCAATCAACGCGTGGGGCGCGCTCAGCGTTCCAGGCACATCGCGATGCCCATGCCACCGCCGATGCACAGCGTGGCGAGACCCTTCTTGGCGTCGCGCTTCTGCATTTCATACAACAGCGTCACCAGGACCCGCGTGCCTGACGCGCCGATCGGATGGCCGATGGCGATGGCGCCGCCGTTGACGTTGACCTTCTTGGTGTCCCAGCCGAGGTCCTTGTTGACCGCGCAGGCCTGTGCGGCAAACGCCTCGTTGGCCTCGATCAGGTCGAGGTCGCCGGCGGTCCAGCCGGCTTTCTTGAGCGCCGAGCGCGAGGCCGGAATCGGCCCGGTGCCCATGATCTTCGGGTCGACGCCGGCCTGCGCCCAGGAAACGATGCGCGCGAGCGGCGTCTTGCCGAGCTTGGCGGCTTCACTCGCCTTCATCAGCACCACGGCGGCGGCCCCGTCGTTGATGCCCGAGGCGTTGCCGGCGGTGACCGTGCCCTCCTTGTCGAAAGCGGGCCGCAACTTGCCGATCGATTCGAGCGTGGTGCCGTGTTTGGGGTACTCATCGGCATCGACCACGATGTCGCCCTTGCGGCTCTTGACCGTCACCGGCGTGATCTCGTCCTTGAATTTTCCCGCCTTCTGCGCCGCCTCGGCCTTGTTCTGGGAACCGACCGCGAATTCGTCCTGTTGCTGGCGGGTGATCTGCCACTGCCGCGCGACGTTCTCGGCTGTCGTTCCCATGTGATAGCCGTTGAAGGCGTCCCACAGGCCGTCCTTGATCATGGTGTCGACCATGTCGAAATTGCCCATCTTCACGCCGCTGCGCAGATAGGCGCAGTGCGGCGCGACGCTCATTGACTCTTGCCCGCCGGCCACGACGATCTCGGAATCGCCGTTGAGAATGGCCTGGTAGCCGAGCGCGACCGAGCGGAGCCCTGAGCCGCAAAGCTGATTGACGCCCCAGGCCGGCACTTCGACCGGGATGCCGGCCGCAATCGAGGCTTGGCGGGCCGGATTCTGACCCTGTCCGGCCGTGAGGATCTGCCCCAGAATGACCTCCGACACGCGCTGCGGCTCGACGCCGGCGCGCTCGAGCGCCGCCTTGATCGCCGCCTTCCCCAATTCGTGGGCGGGCAGCGTCGCAAATGCGCCGTTGAATGCGCCAACCGGCGTGCGCGTCGCACTGACGATGACGATGTCGTCTTTCATGGCAAGTTCCTTCCGGGCTTAAACGGGTTGGTCACGCGCGGGCTGGCCGCGGGCTCCTCGGCAAATCTGGATATATGTCATAGGGAGGCCGCCTGCAGCCGGCAAGGCGAAAGGCGGCCCCGCGGTAGCCGCATTGCCTCGGCCGCTTGATCCCGTCACAAAACGGTAGCCGCGCCCGGCGAAACCGCCTATTTTGACCGCAACTCTGACGCGGTAACACGACGCTCATGTCCGAAGCCACGACCAAAACTGCAGAGCCGATTGAGATCAAGAAATACGCCAACCGGCGTCTCTACAACACCGGTACGAGCGCGTACGTCACGCTCGAAGATCTCGCCGGCATGGTGAAAGGCGGCCAGGATTTTATCGTCCATGACGCCAAGAGTGGCGAGGACATCACCCGCTCGGTGCTGGCCCAGATCATCTTCGAGCAGGAGGGCAAGCAGGGGCAGAACCTGCTGCCGATCGCGTTTCTACGTCAGCTCATCCGCTTTTACGGCGACAGCATGCAGATGCTGGTTCCGCGTTATCTGGAAGTGTCCATCGACTCGCTGACGCGCGAGCAGGAAAAATTCCGTGAGCAAATGGCGCAAGCCTTTGGCGTGAGCCCATTCGGTGCGCTTGAAGATCAAGTTCGCCGGAACATGGAGATGTTCGAGCGCGCCTTTGCCATGTTCACGCCGTTTGCGCGGCGGGAAAGCCAGGGCGGCGGCACGGTGGAGCCAGACAAATCAGCCGGAAAGACCGGCGAGATCGACGATCTCAAACGTCAGCTCGACGAGATGCAAAAAAAAGTCGACAGGCTGACCGACAAGGGCGGCAGCTGACATCGACGCGCTATGCGGCTCGCAATACCGGCACCGTGCCGATCACACCGCCTGCGCCAAGCCTTTGAGCCAAGGCCGCTCGGTCGAAGCCAGTCCGACAAGCGCTCCCTGCAGATAATCGCAGCCCCAGGCATCGAGCGTGCGTGCGGCTTCCTCGGTCTGTACCCATTCCGCGACGGTCACAAGATTAAGCCGCTTGGCGAGGTCGATCAGCGTGCGCACGAAGGCGCGATCGTCGTCGGAGCGCATGATGTCTGTCACAAAGGCACCGTCGATCTTGACAATATCAACGCCCAACTTGCGCAGGTTGCGGAACGATGTGTAGCCGGCGCCGAAGTCATCGATCGCGATACGGCAGCCGAGATCCTTCACGCGGGCCACGAAGCCGCGCGTATCGTCAATGTCCTCAATTGCCGCGCTCTCGGTGATCTCGACCGTGAGACGGTTCGCCACGCCGCTATGGGAGCGCAGCAGCGAGCCTAATCCTGCCCACCAATCGGGATCGGTCGTGGAGGCCGGCGACACATTAAAGCTGGCCTGCAATTCCGGCGCCGCAATCATTTCATCGACGACCAGTTCGAGCACGCGGTGGTCGAGGAGCCGCACGAGGCCGAGGCGTTCCGCCACCGGAACGATGTCGGCCGCACTGATCAGTGTGCCGTCAGCACGCCGGATGCGAATCAGACACTCGTAGAAGGCCGGACGCCGGGTGGTGGCCGCCACCACAGTCTCATAGGCGAGGAAAATGCGCCGCTCGTTGAGCGCGGCGACGATCTCGTCGGTGGCACGCACGGTTTCCCGCCGCAGCGTCTCACGCTCGACACTCGGCCGGTAGGCGAGGAACGAACCGCGGTGCTTGCCCTTGGCTATGTCGAGCGCCTCCTGTGCGCGCCAGTGTTTCGGCCACGCTCCGCGCGTGCCTCGGACCGGTTACGCCGCCGATGGTTACGGTGACCGCAATCGGCCCGGCCTTTGTCGGCACCATCTCATCGCGGACACCGGCAAGCAGGCGCTCGGCGGCGATCGCCATGTCGTCTTGCGTGCAGTCGCGCAGCACCAGACCAAATTTATTGCCCGAGTAGCGGCCGAGCGTATCCTTGCCCCGCATCCGGCCGCGCAAGCGCTTGCCGACCTCGGCGATCACCTGATCGGCGACGTCGAAGCCGTACGACTCATTGATGTGCGACAGGTTGTCGACGGCAACCAGGAGGAACCCGCAGGAAGAGCGGAAGCGGATCGCGTCCTCGAGCGTATCTTCAAGGATCTCGGTGAGATGGTGCCGGTTCAACTCGCCGGTGAGCCCGTCGTGCCGAGCAAGGAAGGTCAGTCGTTGTTCATACTCGTAGCGCTCATTGATAACACGCAGCACGCCATGCGCACGCACCGGACGGCCGTCGCGGCCGGCAAACCAGCGTCCGCTGTCCTCGACCCAAAGCTTGGTTTCCGAGTCACGGTCGGGGCGGATGCGATATTGGATTTGGTAAGATACGCCTTTGCCATCGTCGCGCTTGTCCGACTGCATGACGGCTTCAAAGCGGGCCTGCGCATTTTCCGCTTCAAGCAGCTGCGCATAGCCGCGGCCGGTGGAGACGGCGGCCATGTCGCGGATCAGCAGCACCTCGCCGGCATTCCCGCTCCACAACAACGCGTCAGTATCGAGTTGCCAGTCGTACGCAACCTCGCCGACCGAGGTGAGGATTTCCGCGGCATCAAACACCTGACGCGGCGCGGACTCGGCGGCGGCTGCATTGACCGTCTCGTTCATAAACGTTCCGGAAGTAGATGAAGCGGTTGTCGCGGATCGTCCAGGGTCACGGTCGCTCCATTGCCAGGTTGGGACGACGCGCAGATGGCGCCAGCAGACGACGCCCGCAACATCAACCTAGCGATGGACCTTAAATAATTCGGAAAATTGCCCGGCCCTCTTACTTTCCCCGATAAGCACGCCCGCCGCGGCACGCCGCTTGCGCTTTCGGGTCTGGAAGGCCCGCAATGTCCCGCTTTGGGACAAGAGGCGCAGGCGATGCCGATGAAAAACGCTCTTGTCCCAGTCACGCCGCCAGTAACGGATACCGTGCCCACGCAGTCCGGTTGGCGCACGGGAAACCACACCAAGGCCGATTTCGTCGCGCATCTTATTGCTATGGCGGTGCAGGCGCCCCAAACACGGGCTCGCCGCCGCGCCGAACCCCCGGAAGCTCTGGCGGCTTATCGGTCACTCGGCCAATGGCCGACTGAAGCCGGCCGTACGGTCTCTCGATCGCTTTGATTTCGCCCCATGGGCGTGAGGCTTCAAAGTTTCGGACTGTCAAACTCGACTTGTCGCGTCGCGCCACGGATTCCGATAATGAAGCCGGCCAGCACGTCGACCAGGCCGATGACGACAAGCAGAAAGAATGTCGAAGTCCCGGCGCTCTTGACCAGAAGAAACTCGACCAGCATGGCGATGAACAGCAGCATCGCCAGGACGTGATCCATGATCACGCGGTTGCCGGCTCGCGTCGATTTTATGATTTCGATCCATAGCAGGAAGATCGACAGTGCGAGGAAAGTGTCCTCCCAGGTCAATTGCCAGACTTGGCCGGACATCATCGGCACAGCAGCGGCCTGCGCGGTCCAGATGTCGGGCGGCAGCTGCAAAATGAACGCAACAATATTGTAGATCGCGAAAGGAATCAGAAGCAGCGGAAAGCCAAGAAGGTACATGGCAGGCTACCTTGGCGACGTCCTCGCGCCCCCGCGCTCCGCCAGTCTAGCTGTATTGCCGCTGACCCTCCAGGGATCCGCGCCGGGCCGGCCGCCCGCGTCAGGCTTCCGCCTTCTTCGTAATCACCTGACGGCCGCGATACATGCCGGTTTTCAGGTCGATATGGTGCGGCCGGCGCAATTCGCCGGAATCCTTGTCTTCGATATAGGTCGGCGCCTTCAGCGCATCCGCCGACCGGCGCATGCCGCGCCTCGACGGCGATGTTTTTCTCTTCGGCACGGCCATAGCGGCGTACTCCTTCGTATCCAGGGCTCATCGGAAGGCGGCCTTATAGAAGAAGGGCGCGCCTAATGCTAGTGCCTGCTTCCGAGGTTCCGGCTCACGGGTCCGCTATTTCAGAGTGTTTACGCAGAAGGCCAGCGCCGGATGAGCTGCGGCGCGGCGCTCGTGGAGCGCCGCGAGTCGACGGACCAAGGTACTCGGGTCGCGTGCGCTGCGCAGATGAGGGTTGGGCAGAATGGCGGTCAGTTCAGCCGCCTGCCAGGCGTCGAGATCGCGCGCCGACTTGCCAAACGCCCAGCGCGCCCCTGCCTCGATGCCGAACTCCCCGTTCGGACCCCATTCGGCCGTATTGAGATAGATTTCCATGATCCGCCGCTTCGGCAGCACCAATGTCAGCCAGATAGCCAGCGGCATTTCCAACACCTTGCGAACGATGCTGTGCCCGGGCCAGAGGAACAGGTTTTTGACCGTTTGCTGGGTGATGGTCGAAGCCCCGCGCGATTCCGCGACGTCGTCGTCGGACTGCTGCAACACCTCCCGAATGGCGCCAAGGTCGATGCCGTGATTACGGCAGAAGCTCGCGTCCTCGGCCAGGATCACCGTCTGCGGCACCACCGGCGCGATGCGGCCCAGCGGCACGAAAATGCGCTGTACCCGCTGCCCGGTTGCCCAGCGCCAAAGCATCGGTGTCGAGACTGGATCTATCACCCGGTAAAACGGCGCGATGATGTAAGGGGCCGCCAGCACAACGAGTACGACAATCACACAGACCGCGAGCAGCCGACGAAGGCCCGATCCCGGCGCGTGTGACGCACGTCGCCGCTGGCGGCGCGGCGGCCCTTCGTCCTGCAGGCGATCGCGTCGCGCGGCGAAAACCATCGGTCAAACCTAGTGCGCGCTTGCGGCGAAAGCGTGTGCGCGCAATCCTTTATGCGGCGGCTGACGCTAGCGCGGTCCGTCCGCCGCTGCTAGTTTTGCGCAAAATCGGCAGGAGGAAAACGTGGCAAAGGATGCCATCGGGGCAAAGGATGCCGTCGCTTCCGAAGAACTGGCGCAAAAGTTCCGGGTTGAGAAGGACTCGGCCTACGAGCGTTTTGTACGGAGCGACGGACTGGACATCATCGGCGCGCATTACGTCCCTAATTTGCGGACGGTCGAGCTGAAACCCTGGCCGCGCCGCGCCGCCAAGGGTGTCTACATCAACCACGAGGCATCGCGCTTTTCCAACGACTGCTACGTCTGCGAGATCGCGCCCGGGAAAAAACTCGAGCCGGCTCGTCACCTGTTCGAAGAGATGCTTCTGATCCTGTCCGGCCGCGGCTCGACGACTGTCTGGAACAACGCCGGCGCCCGCATCACCTTCGAATGGAAGGCTGGATCGATCTTCGCCATCCCGCTGAACTGCTGGTATCAGCATTTCAACGGCTCGGGCCAGGAATCGGTCCGCTTTGTCGCCGTCACCAACGCACCGACGGTCATCAACCGCTATGATGATCTCAATTTCATCTTCAACTGTCCTTACGATTTCAAGAACCGCTTTTCCGGCGAGCCCGATTACTTTTCGTCGAAAGGCGAACAAGAAGGCTTTCTGCTGCGCACCAATTTCGTGCCTGACGCCGTCAACCTGCCACTGATCACCGCGAAGGAACGCGGCGCCGGCGGCGGCCATATCCGCTTCAACATGGCGCGCGGCACCATTGCGAGCCACATCTCGCAATTTCCCGTCGGCACCTACAAGAAAGCGCACGCGCACGGTCCCGGCGCGCACGTCATCATCCTGTCCGGCGAAGGCTATTCGCTGATGTGGCCGGAGGGCGAGGAACCGCAACGCTTCGAGTGGCAGATCGGCACGCTCGTCGTGCCGCCGAACATGTGGTTTCACCAGCATTTCAATTCCGGACCGACACCGGCGCGCTATCTCGCTTTCAAACACTGGTCGCCGCGCAACGCACAAGGCGTACCGATCTCATGGATCAGCCGCAGGCTCGGTGGTACGCAGGTCGACTACGCTGACGAGCACCCGAAGGTGCGGCAGTTGTTCGCCGACGCGCTCGGCAAGCATAGCCTCGCGCCGCGGATGGACGCGGTTTATGAGGCTGAAGCCGCGCAGCTGCCGCCGAGGGCAGCTTGATACCTTCTGCCTCCCCGCGAACCTGGCTCGCGTTGATCGTTTGTTCAGCGTGCATCTCCTTCGCGGTTCCGGCGCTCGGGCAATCGGTCGCCGATATTACCCGCTACTCCGGGCCCGATCGCACGCAGCGTCTGGTCGAGGGCGCCAAGAAGGAAGGCCTTGTCACGATCTACTCGTCGGCAGTGATCGCCGACACCAATGCCATCATCCAGGCCTTCGAAAAGAAATATGGCGTGCGGGTCCGCCTTTGGCGGGGCAGCTCCGACGACATTTTGCGTCGCGCCGTTACCGAGGCCCGCGGTGAACGCTATGACGCGGACCTCGCGGAAACCGCGGGCGATTCCATGGAGGGATTGCAACGCGAGCGGCTGCTGGCCGAAATCTCTTCGCCGGTATTTGCACAACTGATGCCGGGAGCAGTGATGCCGCATCGCGGCTGGATCGCCGACCGGCTCAGCGTCTTTACGGTCGCCTACAACACCACGCTGATCAAGCCGGCCGACGTGCCGAAGAGCTATGCCGATCTCGCCGACCCGAAATGGAAGGGCAAGCTCGGCGTCGACGACGAAGCCGACGATTCCAGCTGGTTCATGTCGGTCGCCGAAGCCATGGGCAAAGACACGGGCCTGGCGTTGTTCCGCAAGATCGTCACCACCAATGGCATATCCGTACGCCGCGGTCACACGCTCTTATCCAACCTGGTGGTGGCCGGCGAAGTGCCGCTGGCGCTGAATGTCTATGGCTACCGCGTTACCGCATTGAAAAAGAGCGGCGCGCCGATCGACGGCGTCGTACTGCCGCCGGCCTTCGCGCTGCCGACCGGTATCGGAGCTCTGGCCAAGGCGCCGCATCCGAACGCTGCGCTCTTGTTGCTCGATTTTTATCTGACGGACGGCCAGCGTATTCTCGCTGAGCGCGGCAATGTGCCGACCAACCGAACCGTCGCCGAGCCGGCGGCCGGTATCAGCCTGATCGACAACGGCAAATTCCTCGATCATGCGGACGAGTGGACGCGCCTGTTCAGGAGCACGTTCGCGGGTGCTGCTCCCTAAAAGGCGGCGAACCGCTGGAGCATTTTCCGGAAAAGCGGTAGCGATTTTCCGAAGACAATGCGACCAAACCTATAAAACTAGTGCGGCCTATAAGCCAGCACGGCAAGCGTAAAATCGCCCGTCCACTCGTTGGCCATCGTATTGGCGCCGACCGAGATATCGCAGTTGCCCGATACCTTAATGGTGATGCTGTTGCCGGTGCCGTAATAGGGACCATCACCAACCCCGCCCTGGCACGCCACACTGCCGCGCATCGTCCCGGCTCCCGCAAACGTAATGATCAACACCTGGCCCGCCTCGACATCGACCCGATAGACTTGTTGGGGCGCGCCGGGCGTGACGTGACCCTGGGCCATGACGCCATAGGAACCTTTGGCGAATTTCAAAATGATCGGCGAAGCCGCATCGGCCTGCGAACAAAGGCTCGCCAACGCGCTGCTCAGGACAAGACTCATCAATGTCAAACGTCTGGTCATCGCCGCCTCCTTTTTGTTGCCCAAGCCATAGGTTCTTCACCCGAACCGGCTCAAGCACCCAACGCACAGTAGCGTCCGCACTTTTCGACAGTGTGACGCGGCGGTAGCTGCCGCGACCACCGCGGCGTTTGGATCATGCCAGGCGAAGCTATGCCGCTTCCGCCCGCGGCAACGCTGTCTTGCCGCGAATGATGTCGGAGGCCTTGTCGGCCATCATGATCACGCAGGCATTGATGTGCGCCGAAACGAGATCAGGCATCGCGGAGGCGTCGCAGACACGCAGCGCCTCAATGCCACGTACCTTCATGTCCGGTTCGAGCACGCCGCCCTGACCCATCGCGCAGGTGCCGGCTGGATGGTGTGCGGTGATCACGACCTTTTTCAACCAGGCATCGATCTCGGCATCAGTTTTAACTTGCGGCCCGGGACCGATCTCCTCGCCCCGGAACGGATCGAGCGCTTTGTGAAAGGCGAGCTCGCGCGCGCGCTTGAATCCCTCGCGCAAGGTCGGCAGATCATTGGGCGCGGTGAAGAATTTGTAGACGATCCGCGGCTGCTTCAGCGGATCGCTGCTCGCCAGCAGAATCTCGCCGCGGCTGTCGGGGTGCAGCAGCGTCGGGCGGATGCCGTAGCCGTCGAGATAAGGCGGCCGTACCAGCGGAAACCACAGACGCGGATCGTGCGAGGTGCCGCGGAACATGAATTCGATATCGGGCACTTCAAGCTCGGGCCGCGTCTTAACGAAAGCATGCAGCCCGCCCGGTACCACCGTTCCCGGACCGGTGCCGAACAGATAAGCGCGCACCATGCTCATCGCCATGCGGTCGAATCGCATCTCGCCGTGAAACGTGCCGGGCCGCGGCCGCGTGTAGGTCATGTAGGCGCCGAGATGATCCTGCAGGTTTTTTCCCACCGGCAGATCGGCCGCCACGTTGATGCCGAGGCTCCGCAGATGTTCCGCCGGACCGATGCCGGAGAGCATGAGAAGTTGTGGGGTGTTGAACGCGCCGGCCGAAACGATGACCTCCCGGCTGGCGATGGCACGTTGGATCGATCCGTTTTGGACAAATTCCACGCCTTTCGCCCGGGTGCCTTCGAGTAGCACACGCGTGCTGTGCGTGTTGGTCGCAACGGTCAGGTTGGCGCGGCCCCGCGCCGGCTTGAGAAACGCATTCGCCGTCGAGGAGCGCCGGCCGTCGCGAATTGTATACTGGCCGCGGCCGAAGCCCACCTGCTGCTTGCCGTTGTAATCGGGCGTGATCGGGTAGCCGCAGGCCTTGGCGGCTTCGAGCCACGCGTCGTAGAGCGGATCCTCGGTCTTGGCGAATTCGGTGCCGAGCGATCCCTCGCCGCCGCGATACGTGTCGGTACCGTTCTCCCAGGTTTCGCAGCGCCGGAAATAGGGCAGTACGTCCGCATAGGACCAGCCGCGCGCACCCTTCTGCCCCCAGCGGTCGTAGTCGCCCGCATTGCCGCGCGTATAGGCCATGACGTTGATCGAAGACGACCCGCCCAAGACCTTGCCGCGCATGGCCTCGATGCGCCGTCCGTTCAGATTTGGTTCGGGATCGGTTTCGTAGCCCCAATCGAACATGCCGTATTCGTGCATGCGGCCCATGCCGAGCGGGATGTGAATGTACGGGTGCCAGTCGCGGCCTCCGGCCTCGAGCAAAAGCACATTCGCGGCGCCGTCCTCAGACAACCGGTTAGCCAAGACACAGCCGGCCGAGCCGGCCCCAACGATGATGTAATCGTATCCGTTGCCCGCCATCTCACTCCCTCATTCGCATGTCGCGCGATCGTTATTCGCTCAATCCCGCGCGTAACCGATCAGCTTCCTTTTCCTGCGGCCGAGCATGATCAAGACGGCGGATAGTACGGCAAGCACCGCCCAGGTGGGGAGGCTGAAGATCCATTGTCCGTATGGCTCCCATGCCCAGAGCGCCTTGCCTTTGATCCACTCCTGCACCGCGTTGAGGCTATGCTGGTCGATGTCAGCCCACAATTCGCTCACGCGCACGTAGACGAACTGGTGGTTGGCGATCGACTTTGTCCCATCATAAACGAGGAATACGAAGGCGCTCGCCAGCAAGAGCAAGCCGAGAAAGCGGAGTAGGAAGCGGATCATGAGGAGGCCGGCGGTCTACGGGTTGGCGAGACGGCTGCACGCCATACTCTGCCGCGCGCTTTAGTTCAATGTAGGGCAATTATGGAGCATCCGGCATTGCTGCGCCGCAAGAGCAATCTTAGTGCGCCTCCAATTCCCTTGAGTATCGACCGCCGGGTTCGCTAAGGTCTTCGCTTTCGGCGGCGATGCACCGGACCCGACAAGGAAAGACAAAAGAATGGCCTCCAAAGACGGCAGCCACGCGAACCGCCCGACCTTCACCGACCAGGAAGCGCTGCTGTTTCACAGCCAAGGCCGCCCCGGAAAGCTGGAGGTTGTAGCCACCAAGCCGATGGCAACGCAGCGCGACCTATCGCTGGCTTATTCGCCCGGCGTCGCCGTGCCGGTGCTGGCGATCGCCGAAGACGAAGCGCGAGCCTATGACTACACAACCAAAGGCAATTTCGTCGCCGTCATCACCAACGGTACCGCGATACTCGGTCTCGGCAATCGCGGCGCGCTGGCGGCGAAACCGGTGATGGAAGGCAAGGCTGTGCTCTTCAAGCGCTTTGCCGACATCGATTCCATCGATCTCGAAGTCTCTTCTGAAGATCCCGACGAAATCATCAACTGCGTCAGGCTGCTCGGCAAGAGCTGGGGCGGCATCAATCTGGAGGACATCAAGGCCCCGGAATGCTTCATCATCGAACAGAGGCTGCGCGAGCTTTTGGACATCCCGGTTTTTCATGACGATCAGCATGGTACGGCCATCATCGCCGCCGCGGGTCTGATCAACGCGCTCGAATTGACGGGCCGTGAAGTGGCAAGCACCAAGCTTGTCTGCAACGGCGCCGGCGCCGCGGGCATCGCGTGCCTGGAACTGCTGCGGTCGATCGGCTTCCGGCCTGAGAATCTCATCCTCTGTGACACCAAGGGCGTGATTTACGAGGGCCGCACCGACGGCATGAACCAATGGAAGTCCGGTTTTGCGGTCAAGACCAAGGCGCGCACGCTCGCCGAAGCGCTGGCCGGCGCCGACGTGTTCTTCGGACTTTCGGTGAAGGGCGCGGTGACCAAGGCGATGGTGAAATCCATGGCCGACAAACCGATCATCTTCGCCATGGCCAATCCCGATCCGGAGATCACCGTAGAGGACGTGGCGGAGGTGCGCTCGGACGCCATCATGGCGACCGGCCGCTCCGACTATCCGAACCAGATCAACAACGTGCTCGGCTTTCCCTACATCTTCCGCGGCGCGCTTGACGTGCGGGCGCGCGCCATCAACATGGAAATGAAGATCGCCGCGGCTCACGCGCTCGCCGCTCTCGCCCGCGAAGACGTGCCCGACGAGGTCGCCGCCGCCTATGGGGCGCGGCCGAAATACGGGCCCGATTACATCATCCCGGTGCCGTTCGATCCTCGCCTGATTTCCGACATTCCGCCGGCGGTGGCCAAGGCGGCGATGGACTCGAACGTGGCGCGGCGGCCGATCGCCGATATGACAGCCTACCGTCAGCAATTGCGCAGCCGTCTCGATCCAATCGCCGGCGTGTTGACCGGCGTTTACGAGCGGCTGCGCCGGCGGCCGCGCCGCGTCGTCTTCGCCGAGGGCGAAGAGGAGCAGGTGATCCGCGCCGCCGCGAGCTTTGTGCATCAAGGGCTCGGCACCGCGCTGCTCTGCGGGCGTGAAAACCGGGTGCGCGACACCGCGAAGGCGCTGGGCGTCGAATTGGGCAGCGGCATCGAAATCGTCAACGCGGCCTTGTCGAAGCGCAACGCCGCCTATGCCGCATACCTTTACGAACGGCTCCAACGCCGCGGCTATCTGCAACGCGATTGTCAGCGCCTGGTGAATCAGGATCGCAACCATTTCGCCTCCTGCATGGTGGCCCTCGGCGACGCCGATGCCATGGTGACCGGCGTGACGCGTAACTTCTCAGTGGCGCTCGAAGACGTGCGCCGCTGCATCGACGCCAAACCCGGCCATCGCGTGATGGGCGCCTCGCTGGTGCTCGCGCGCGGACGCACCGTACTGGTGGCCGACACCGCCGTGACCGAGATGCCGACCGCGCAGGACCTCGCCGAGATTGCGATCGAGGCGGCGGGCGTCGCGCGCTCGCTCGGCTACGAACCGCGGCTTGCTCTGCTGGCGTTCTCGACCTTCGGCCACCCGCCGGGCGAACGCTCCGAACGCGTGCAGGAAGCGGTGCGCATTCTCGATCGCATGCACGTCAATTTCGAATACGACGGCGACATGGCAGCCGATGTGGCGCTGAACATGGAATTGCGCGAAGCCTATCCGTTCTGCCGCCTCACCGGCCCCGCCAACGTTCTGATCATGCCGGCGTTTCACTCAGCCTCGATTTCTACCAAGATGCTGCGGGAACTCGGCGGCGCTACCGTGATCGGTCCGATGCTGGTCGGCCTCGACCGTTCGGTGCAGATCGTGCCGCTGTCCGCCAACGACGCTCAACTCGTCAACATGGCGGCACTCGCCGCCTATAACGTCAGCGGGTGACCGAGCTTCTGCCGAACGCCTTATGCAAAAACGCAGATTGGGACTTGCAGGTCCCGAGGTTTCGCTCGTCGGGCTCGGCACCAACAATTTCGGCGGCCGCACTGACCTCGCCGCGTCACGACTCGTGGTCGACAAGGCGCTCGATCTCGGTGTCACGCTGATCGACACGGCCGACATTTACGGCAACAAGGGCGGCTCCGAGGAATGTCTGGGCCAGATCCTTGGGCCCCGGCGCAAGAACGTGGTGCTGGCGACCAAGTTCGGCCTGCCGATGGATAATGCGGGCAAGTTGCGCGGCGCCTCGCAGCGTTATGTCATTCAGGCAGCCGAAGCGAGTTTGCGGCGCCTGAAGACCGATTGGATCGATCTTTATCAGCTGCATCGCCCCGACGCGCAAACGCCGATCGAAGAGACCTTGCGTGCCCTCGACGATCTGAAACAGGCAGGAAAAATTCGCTTCATCGGCTGCTCCAATCTCTCCGCCGCGCAGCTTGAGCAAGCACAGAGCGTCAGCGAGCGCGCACACTTGATCTCGTTCATCTGTTGTCAGGATGAATACAGCCTGCTTGAGCGCGATCTGGAAAAAGGTCTCCTTGGCGCCATGCGCAAGCACGGCCTCGGTCTTCTACCGTACTTTCCCCTCGCCAGTGGGCTGTTGACCGGCAAGTACACTCAGGGGGCGCCGCTACCGGCCGGATCGCGGCTCGCCAACAGCCCGCCGCGTGGCGGCGGTGTGCTCAACGAGCGCAACTGGCGCATCGTCGAGAGGCTCTCCGCCTTCGCTTCGGCGCGCGGGCACTCGCTTCTGGAACTGGCGATGGGCTGGCTCGCAAGCCAGCCGTTCATTCCCAGCATCATTGCCGGCGCCACCAAGCCCGAGCAGGTCGAACAGAACGTCGCCGCGATTAATTGGACGCTCTCGACGGAAGATTTGGCCGAAATCGACCGCATTACCCTTTAGTCGCCCCCGTAATTCGCCGCATCGGATTCACGGGGCCGAAACCTCTGCTCGATAGGCTGCGGACCATGCAGCAAATCGCGCCGACACCGGCCGCCCTTGAAATTCATGGCCTCATCAAACGCTTCGACCGCCCGGCGGTCGACGGCTTAGAACTGACCGTGCGCGCCGGCGAATTTTATGCACTGGTCGGACCCAACGGCGCCGGCAAGACCACGACGCTACGGATGATTGCCGGGCTCCTGCGCCCCGATGCCGGCTCGATACACGTTGGCGGCATTGACGCGCTCTCCGACCCGGTCGCGGCAAAGCAAATCGTCGCCTGGGTGTCCGACGAGCCGATGATCTACGACAAACTCACGCCGCGCGAATATTTGGAATTCGTATCCGGACTCTGGGGCGTGGCGTCGGCGCTGGCGGCAAGCCGCGCCGATGCGCTGTTGGACTGGCTCGATCTGGCGCCGCATGCCGATGAGCGCTGCGAGAGCTTCTCCAAAGGCATGCGCCAGAAGATTGCGCTTGCCGGCGCGCTGGTTCACGAGCCGCGCGTGATCATCCTGGACGAACCGCTGACCGGTCTGGACGCCGGTTCGGCGCGCCAAGTCAAGAATGTACTGCGCGAGCGCGCGCGTTCAGGCGGCACCATCATCATGACCACGCACATCCTCGAAGTGGCGGAACGCATGGCCGATCGCATCGGCATCATCGCTCACGGCAAGCTCATCGCCGAAGGCACGCTCGAAGAGCTGCGCCGCCAAGCCGGCACCGACGCCCACGCGCGCGAGGGCGGCAGTCTCGAGGAAACATTCCTCGCATTGGTCGCCGAGCCGGCGCAGGCGGCATGAGCGCCACAGCCGGCACTGCCGTCTGGTTCGCGCAGCACGAGTCACGGCTCGTCTGGCGCGATTGGATTTCCATGATCACCGCCGGCCGGCGCGAACGCCTGCGCGTGGTCGCCATAGGCGTTGTCGCTTTCATCCTCTTCATGCACTTCGTCGCTTATTGGGTCGTCGGCCCGCACGCCGGGGCTGCAATCGATAAACAGACGCTGCTCACAATCACCACGAGCGCGCTGCTGTCGTGGATGCTGATGATCTCGCAGGCGATGGAATCGATCACGCGCGCCTTCTACGCGCGCTCCGATCTCGACCTGATCCTTGCTTCTCCGGTCAACAGCAACAAGCTGTTCGGCGTGCGCATCGCCACGATCGCGCTTGGGACCACGCTGATGGCGTTGCCGCTGGCGGCGCCGTTCATTGACGTGCTGATCGCGCGAGGCGGCTGGCGCTGGCTCGGCGCCTACGGGTTGATCGTGGCGATGGGAGCTGCAGCGGCGGCGCTGGCTGTCGGCCTCACCGTGGCGCTGTTTCGTGTGCTCGGTGCGCGACGGACCCGCTTTGTGGCTCAGGTGATCGCCGCCATTATCGGCGCGGCGTTTGTCATCGGCCTGCAAGTTGTCGCGATCCTGTCCTACGGTACGATTTCGCGGGCCGCCCTGCTGCAATCGAAAACGCTGTTGGCGTTGGCGCCTGGCCTCGACAGCGCGCTGTGGTGGCCGGCACGCGCCGCGCTCGGCCAGATATTGCCGCTCGCTGCGGTGCTAGCCGCGAGCTTTGCGCTCCTCGCCGCTGCCGTGGTCCTGGTCGCTCCGCGCTTTGGCAATTACGCCATCGCCGCCGCCGGGATTGGCAATGCCAGCATCGTCCGTTCGCGCCGGAATGCTTTTCGCAAAAGGCTCTCGCCGCGCGGTGCGCTGCGCCGCAAGGAATGGATCCTGCTGCGGCGCGATCCGTGGCTGATGTCGCAGACGCTGATGCAGATGCTTTATCTGGTGCCGCCGGCCTTGATGCTGTGGCGCGGCTTCGATCAGGACAACAGCGCACTTCAACTTGTCGTGCCGGTGCTGGTGATGGCCGCGGGACAGCTTGCCGGCGGTCTCGCGTGGCTCGCGATCTCAGGCGAAGATGCTCCGGACCTCGTCGCTACCGCGCCAGTGCCCCGACACTTCATCCTGAGAGCCAAGATCGAGGCGGTACTCGGCGCTGTCATCCTCATCTTTGCGCCCCTGGTCGCGGCGATTGCCGTCGCATCGCCGTGGCACGCGCTGATCGCAACCGCCGGAATCGCGATAGCGGCCGCGGCTTCGACGGCCGTGCAATTCTGGTTTCGCAGCCAGGCCAAGCGCAGCCAATTCCGGCGCCGGCAGGTGTCGTCGCGGCTCGCAACCTTCACGGAGGCGTTTTCTTCGATCGGATGGGCCGCAACCGCCGCGGTCGCCACGGCCAGCATCTGGCTCGCAATGGCGCCTGCCGTGCTGGCGCTGCTGGTCCTCGGCGGCGCCTACTTGCTGAGCCCGCGCGCCCGCAACGCGTGGTGACCGCGACCGTCTCGACGTGGCGGGGTCAAGGTGATTAAACGTTGGCTCCGTATGCCGGCCGGAGCCGCGAATGAAGAACCAGCCAGAATGGACGTGGCCGAACGGCAAGCGGATCGCCGTCGTGTTCAATGTCTGCCTCGAGGCCTGGTCGGACGGCAAGGCGCCGGGCATCAGCCCGATGGGGAACCCGCTGCCGCCGGGCGTACTGGATACGATGGCAATCTCCTGGGCCGCCTATGGGGTGGAGGTCGGCATCCACCGGCTCATGGACGGGCTTGCGCGCCATGGCGCCAAGGCGAGCGTGATGACCAACGCCGTCATCGCCGAGCGCGCCCCCGCAACCGTCAAGGCAATCGCCGATAACGGTCACGAAGTGCTGTCGCATTCCTACGCCATGGACGTGATCCCGGCGCTCTTGTCCGACGAGGACGAGAAGAAAAACATTGAACGCTGCACCGCACTCCTACAAAAGGCGTCGGGCCAGCGCGTCGTCGGCTGGCTGTCGCCGCGCGGCACGTCGAAACCCGCGACGCCAAGGCTGCTCGCCGAAGCAGGCTACCGCTGGTACGGTGATGTGTTTCACACCGACCTGCCCTACGTGACGAGCCACGGCAACAAGCGGATCGTCGCCATCCCGCTGTCCTACGATGTCAACGATATGCCGTCGATGAAATATGGTCATCCGCCTCGCATGATGCTCGACTCGTTCAACGAGGTCGTCGACATCGCGCGCGCACGCGACGATGAACTGCGCATTATCGACGTCACCAGCCACGCGCACATCTTCGGCCACCATCGCGGCGCTCATTTTTATGAGAAAATCGTCGAACAGGCGATGACGGCGCCGGACATCTGGGTCGGAACCCGCGCCCAGATCGCCGATCATGTGCTAAGCACGGCGAATATCTGAAATGAAGAAGGTCTCAGGAGAAGCGTAAGTGATTCCGTTTGAAATGGTGGAACCGACATCGCTCAATGAAGCGCTGTCGCTGCTCGATCCGCAGGAGCCGACGATCCGTCCGGTAGCGGGCGGCACGGCGCTGATGCTGATGATGAAGGCGGGCGTCTTCACGCCGACGCGCCTGATTTGCCTGCATCGCATCGAACCGGATTTTTCGCGCATTGCACTGACCGACAAAGGCGAGCTCCGCATCGGCGCGATGGCGACGCTGCGCGAACTGGAAAAGGATGCCAACGTTGCCGCGCGTCTGCCCGTCCTGGCACGAGCCATGCGCACACTGTCGAGCGTGCGGGTGCGCAACGTCGCCCGCGTCGGCGGCGCGCTGGCGCACGGCGATCCCCACATGGATCTGCCGCCGGTTTTGAGCGCGCTCGGCGCCCGCGTTTCCATCGCTGGCCCCAACGCCAATCGCGAGTTGCCGCTCGAAAAATTATATGCAGGCTACTACGAGACGGTTCTCGAGAAGAACGAACTGATTACCGCCGTAACGGTGCCTGCACTCAACGGCCGCAAGGCCGCCTACATGAAAGTCACCTCACGCACAGTCGACGATTGGCCCTCGCTCGGCGTAGCGGTGACGTTCGCGCTTTCCGACGGCCGCATCAGCGATCCGATCGTCGTCGTCAGCGCCGCGACCGAGAAGGTCACGCGCATGAGCGCGGCCGAAAAAGCATTGCAAGGCGCCGCCCCGGACGACACCGCACTGCAGCGCGCCGGCGATGCAGCCGCCGATGAAGTCGAGACATTGTCCGACGCGCACGGCTCCGCGCCCTACAAACGGGAATTACTGCGCGTCTATCTGCGCCGTGCAGTCCGTCAAGCGCTTGATGATAACGCGCGCCCGTAACGCATCGAGGACAAATCAATGAGCACGCGTCTCATAAACTTCACGCTCAACGGCCAACCGGTCTCGGCCGCGATTGAGCCACACCACAATCTCGTCGAGCTCTTGCAACGTTTCGATCTGTTCGGCGCGCGGGAGAGCTGCGGCCAAGGACTGTGCGGCTGTTGCACGGCGCTGGTCGACGGCAAGGCGGTGTCCGGCTGTCTGTATTTCGCGGTGTGGGCTGACGGCAAGAGCGTTACCACTATCGAAGCGCTAGACGCCGACGGCGAGCTTTCGCCGATGCAGCAGGCGTTCATCGACACCGGCGCGTTTCAATGCGGCTACTGCACGCCCGGCTTTATCCTGATGTCGCAACAGTTGCTGAAAGAAAATCCGAACCCCAGCGACGACGATATCCGTCACTATCTGTCCGGTAATCTGTGCCGCTGCGGGACCTATCCTGAAGTCATTGAGGCGGTGAAGGCGGCGGCAAAACGGTAGCCAGAAGTTTTGTATCGATTGTACGCGTATCCGGGCCGCAGCATTTAATCCATCGATGTTTCTCTAATTAGTTTCATTAAAACGTGATGCGGAACGTCACCCGGCGTTTAATCCGCCCGAGAACAATCCACAATCGTGGCGGCGTCTCCGAAGCGAGGCCCGTTTTTAGCGGGTGGAGCGACACTCGCGTCCAATGTGGAGGCAAAAATGTCGATCAGAGCAACCATAGCGCTTGCTACAGTCATTGTCTTGAGTTCTGCCATCGCGGCGGCCGCTCAAGCGCCGCGCTACTACAATTATATTCCAGGCGGCGCGCGCAATCCCGGTGCAGCGCCCTATATTTCGGACAATCCGGCCGCAACAGGGGGCGGCAGCGCCGGATATAATCAAAGTCTCCGGTACGACTGGTGAGCTTGACTAGAGCGTAGCAGCTCGGTCGCGTTCGCCTGCATCCAGCGCCGCGATAAACCGCTGTTTGATGGCGTGACCGTCGCGCAACGGCAGTACGCGCGGCGTGTCTTCGGCGCTGATGTGGGCGCTGACCAGTGTCGGGCCCTCGCCGGAATGCATCAGGGCGCGGACACCGGGCGCTTCGTCGATTCGCGCGACGGAGCGCGCCTGTCTGAAGCGGCACGCGAGCGCGGTGGCGACGAGATCGATGCCCGACTGCGTGGCGCTCGCCTGCATGCCGGTCTCGCCGTAATGCGCGTTATCGAGTACGATGATGACGAGATTTTTCGGCTGCTTGACGCCGATCGTGGCGAGGCTGCCGATGCCCATCAGCATATCGCCGTCGCCGGTAAGCACCGCGACCCGCCTATCAGGCCTCGCCAGCGCGAGCCCCAGCCCGATCATCGTGCTGCCACCCATCGCGCCCCACAGATAGAAATTCAGCGGATGATCTCCGGCCGCCGCAACGTCGTAGGTCGCCGAACCGAGCCCGCTGACGACCAGCAGATCGCCGCGGTCGATCAGAAGCTGTTTTACGAATTCGCGCCGCTCAAGCATCAGCGAACCCATTGCTTGCGGCCGATCAACCGCTGCGACAGCAACATCGCGACCTGCAGGTTGCCGTCGAACGCCATGTCGCAGCCCGCACCCACAATGTCGTCGACATCTTCGGCCTGTTCGATCCTATAGGTGAGAAAACCCGAAAGCCGCAGCACCTCTTCGGTGATTGAGCCCATCGGCACCTGCCATTGATTGAATTCGCCGAACTCGCCGCGCATGGTCACCAGCACCACGCAGCCGAAGCCGCAATTGCGCAGCAGGGAGAACATGTTGATGCAATTGCCAACCCCGCTCGACTGCATCAGCAGAGCAGCGCGCTGACTGCCAAGTGCTGCGCCGGCGACCAATCCCACACCTTCTTCCTCCGTCGTCAGCACCACGTCGGCGATGTTCGGATCGGACTGGCACAGCCTGATGAGCTGGCTGTGGCCGGCATCGGGAACGTAGCCGACCTGACGAATGCCGACACGACGGAAATGCGCGTAGATGGCGTCGGGCCAGGAGGATTCGATACTCGCCGAGGTCTGCATGGTCTTTCGGTCATCTCGGCTGCGCGGGCATTGCGCTCGCCCCTTGCGGGAGAGGGCAGTAGGAGCATTTCAGCAAGCGCGATGAGGTGAGGGGTTGCAGCCTGATGCCTCACTCATTCTCGTTGTTGAAGCACTGAGCAGCCCTCTCCCGCAAGGGGAAAGGGCACCGCGCTCACGCATTGCTCGGCGGCAATGCCGGCCGGCCGCGGATCATGTCGGCTGCCTTTTCGGCAATCATGATCACGGGAGCGTTGATATTACCGCCCACAAGGTCCGGGAACACCGATGCGTCGATCACGCGCAGCGCCTCGACCCCGCGCACGCGCAGCTCGGCATCGACCACCGCACCTTCATCGACGCCCATCCGGCAGGTGCCGGCCGGGTGATGCACCGTAATGGCCGTGGCCCGAATATGAGCGTCGATCTCGGCGTCTGAATTCAAGGGCGGCAATTCGGCGCCGACGTACGGTTTCAGCGGTGCCTGCCGACCTACTTCGCGCGCCATGCGCAGACCATCGCGCAGGATTTTCAGATCGTCTCCGGCGCTCAGAAAATTCTGGAAAATCCGCGGCTGCGCGCGCGGGTCGGCCGACGCAAGCTCGACTCGGCCGCGGCTGCGGGGCCGCAGCAGCGCCACGCGGCAGCCGAACGTATCGGGGAAACTCGGCAGAAAGGGCGGCAGATAAGGTTTCGCCATCATCGAACCGGCATTGAGCAAAAACTGCACGTTGGGCAGTTTTGCCTCGGCATCGGTGCGCAGGAACGCAAATATCCCGCCCGGCACATCGCTCGCAAAGCCGGAGCCGAACAGATACGCCTTGACGAGCTCACGGGCGATGCGATCGAGCCGCATGGCGCGGTGGAAACTGCCCGGCTGCTTTCGTGCGTAAGTCAGCGCCGCGGAAATGTGATCCTGAAGATTCTTGCCGACGCCCGAAAGCGGCGCTTTCGCCTCGATGCCGTGGGCGCGCAATTCTGCAGGATCGCCGACGCCCGAGAGCATCAGCACTTGCGGCGAGTTGATGACGCCACCGGCCAGGAGCACTTCCCGTGCAGCGCGCACCTGTACGGTCTCGCCGCTGCGCGAAAAATATTCAACGCCGATGGCACGATTTCCCTCGATCAGCACACGGCTCACCAGCACGGCAACCTCGACGCGGAGGTTTTGCCGTCCCATCGCCGGCTTCAAATAGGCGAGCGCCGCACTGCAGCGGCGGCCGTTGCGGATCGTCGACTGCCAGCGGCTGAAGCCTTCCTGAGTGCGGCCGTTATAGTCACCCGTCCACGAATGGCCGGCCAGCGCGCCGGCCTCAGCGTAGGCTTCAACCAGCGGATCGGCGAAGCGCGTGAGCTGAGTTGTGAGCGGACCATCGCCGCCGCGATATTGGTTCGCCCCGCCCTCCCAGGACTCCTGACGCTGAAAATACGGCAGTACATGCGCATAAGACCACTGGCTCAGCCCGGCCGCCGCCCAGCGGTCATAGTCGCCGCGATGGCCGCGCACATACGCCATGGCGTTGATCGACGACGAGCCGCCAATCACCTTGCCACGCGCACATTCGATCCGCCGTCCGTTCAACTCCGGCTCGGGCTCGGAGAAATACATCCAATCGTGCATGCGGCGATTGAGCATGCGGCCCCAGCCGAGCGGGATGTGAATCCAGGGGTCGCGATCCCAACCGCCGGCTTCGAGAAGCAGAACCCGTGAATCCTCGGAGAGCCGATTAGCGAGCGTGCAGCCGGACGAACCGGCTCCGACGATGATGTAATCGTACTCGGTGGCGTTGGCGGTGGATGGCATTAAGCGGGGCTCGTGCTGCTGGCTGCGAACGTCACGCATTGCTGGGGGCAAGCGCGGGGCGGCCGCGGATCATATCGGCGGCTTTCTCGGCGATCATGATTACCACCGCATTGATGTTGCCGCCGATCAGGTCAGGCATGACCGAAGCGTCGACCACGCGCAATGCATCGACGCCGCGCACGCGACACTCGGGGTCGACCACGGAGTCGCTGTCACTGCCCATCCGGCAGGTGCCGATCGGGTGGTAAACGGTAATGCCGGTTGCGCGAACATGGGCGTCGATCTCAGCGTCGGTTTTGAGCGCCGTCATTTCGGCGCCAACAAACGGCGCGATCGGCTGTTGCCGGCCGACATCCACCGCCATGCGCATGCCGGCGCGTATCGCTTTCAGATCGTCCTCGACGCCGAGGAAATTCAGACTGATGCGTGCCGGCGCACGCGGGTCGGACGAGCCCAGCGAAATCCGGCCGCGGCTTTTCGGCCGCAACAGCGCCACGCGACAGCCGAAGGTATCGGCGAAGCTCGGCAAAAACGGGGGCAGATACGGCTGCGCTGCCAACGATCCGGCGCGAAACAAGAATTGAACGTCGGGCAATTTGGGATCGAGGCCAGTCTTGAGAAAGGCAGTGATGCCGCCCGGTACGTCGCTGGCGAAACCCGAGCCGAACAAATACGCTTTGGCGAGGTCGATCAAGATTCGGTCGAGCCGCATCTCGCGATGGAACTGCCCCGGCGTCTTGCGGGTGTAGCCGACGTCGGCCGACAGGTGATCCTGCAGATTTTTGCCGACGCCGCCGAGCGGCACCTTTGTTTCGATGCCATGGCTGCGCAACTCTTCGGGATCGCCGATGCCCGACAGCATTAAGAGCTGCGGCGAGTTGATCGCGCCGCCGGCCAGAATGACCTCGCGCCCTGCATAGGCCCGCACGGTATCGCCGCCAGCGGAGGCATATTCGACGCCCACCGCACGGGGACCGTCGAGCAGAACGCGATTAACGTGCGCGCCAACCTCGATATGTAAATTGGCGCGCTTTAGCGCCGGCCTCAAATACGCAACCGCGGCGCTACAGCGCCGGCCATTACGAATCGTCACCTGCCGCCGCGCGAAGCCTTCCTGCTGTCGGCCGTTGAAGTCATCGGTCCAGCCATAGCCGGCCGCGGCGCCGGCGGCCGCGAAAGCCTCCACGATCGGATCGGAAAAGGTTGTATGCCGCGTCGACAGCGGCCCATCGCCGCCGCGATATTGGTCCGTGCCGCCTTCCCAGCATTCCTGCCGCCGGAAATAGGGCAGCACATGCGCATAGGACCATTGCGTCAGGCCACTGCCCGCCCACCGATCGTAATCGCCGCGATGGCCGCGCACATACGCCATGGCATTGATCGAGGATGAGCCGCCAATGACCTTGCCGCGCGGAATCTCGATCCTCCGGCCGTTCATGCCCGGCTCGGGCTCGGTCGAATACATCCAATCGTGCATGCGCCGCGCCATCATGCGGCCCCAGGCGAGCGGAATGTGAATCCAGGGATCGCGGTCCCAGCCGCCCACCTCGAGCACCAGGACGCGCGCGTCTTCCGACAGCCGGTTGGCCAGGGTACAGCCGGCCGAGCCGGCGCCCACAATGATAAAATCGTATTCGTTGGCATTCGCGGGCGGCATGAGGGATGTTCGCCTTTGCTGAGACAAGCGCCATCATCCGCGAATGCGCGGCCTTTGCAAATAGCGAGCCGGTTACTATTGTGCCGGGCTCAAGCCAAGAAGCAGAAACGGAGAACTAGCATGGCCACGAGACTTCGCCATATTGCCATTATCGTTCCGGATCCCGAAAAGGCGGCAAAATTCTTCGAGGAGGCCTTTGGCATGACACGTGCCGGGACCGCCCGCCGCGGCATCTACATGAGTGACGGCACCATGAACGTGGCCCTGCTCAAGACCGAGGGCGACGAAAAGACCGGCCTCTATCATTTCGGCATGTGGGTCGACGATCTTGATGAGGCGGAAAAGAAGGTCACGCAGGCCGGCGGCAGCTACTTGGCCGGGCGGCCCACCTCGCCGAATTCATTCTACGAGGCCAAGTACCGCAATCCCGATGGCGTCGTGTTCGATCTGACGCATCACGGCTGGGCTGGGGCCACCAAGGAAGTCGTCGCAAAGACGTAATCGCCGTTGTCGAATCCCGGTCCGGTAATCCATGCGGCAATGCGCTGCATGGATGCTCCGGTCGCGCCCGGGCATGACGCTTAACAAGCCGCAAATGCCAACCTATCCCAATCGCATTGTCATCATCGGCGCCGGACCGGTCGGTTTGTGCCTGTCGCTGGCGCTTGCTCAGGCCGATCAAAAAGTCTGCCTCGTCGAGGCACTGGGCGACGACAATTTCCTCGAACAAGTGCCGCGCGCCGGGACCAATCATCCCGCCACGCTCGAAATGTTCGACCGCCTCGGCCTTTATCAAAAACTCGAACCGCGCGGCATCATTGCCCCGGTGTTTCACTACTGGGACCGGCACGAGAACACGCGGATCGCCGCCTTCGATCACGCCGCACTGAAGAACGACACGCGTTTTCCTTACGTGCTGCAGTGCGAGCGCATCAAGATCGTCGAAGAGGCGCTCAAGATGGCGAAGGCGCAGCCCAATATCGACCTGCGCCTGAATACCGAGTTCCTTTCTTTCAGGCAGGATGCCGACGGCGTCACCGCACAGGTCCGCAACGTCGATGGCGACGAGGAGACGATCGCAGGCCGCTACTTGGTCAGCGCCGAAGGCGCACGCAGCATCGTCCGTAAGGATCTCGACATCGCGTTCGAGGGCTTTACCTACGACGATCGCACGCTCAACATCGAAGTCGCCTATGATTTCACCCGGCACGGCTACGCGCACCGCAATTACATTTCGGATCCGGCCGAGTGGTCGAATCTGTTCCACTGGAAAGGGCCGCCGGACCGTTGGCGCGTGCATTTCCCAACCGATCCGAAGGCCGACGAAGAAACGCTGATGCGGCCGGACGCATTACAAGAGCGGCTGCAGCGCTTTCTACCCATCGGAAAGCCGTTCGATATCGTCGGCAGCAATCTCTACGTCGTGCACCAGCGGGTAGCGGGTAAATTCCGCGTCGGGCGAGCGATCCTGGCGGGCGATTCCGCCCACGTGAACAGCCCGATCGGCGCCATGGGGATGAACTCCGGCGTCCACGATGCCATGAATCTCGCCGACAAGCTTGTTGCGATCGCGTGCGGCGAGGCCGACGACAGTGTGCTCGATCGTTATGAACGGCAGCGCCGGCACGTCGCGATCGCGCACACCCAGGCGCAGACCATCCGCAACAAACGGCTGCTCACCGAACAGGATCCGGCGGTAAGGCGGCGCAATCACGACGAGCTGCGCCGGACGTCGGAAAATCCGGAGCTGGCAAGAAAATTTCTGCTGCGCACGGCGTTGTTCGAAAGTCTGCGCGAAGCCGCCGCCATCGCCTGACAACTCAAGGACCTGACATGCGACACAATAAGCTGATGTTTGTCGTTGCGGCTCTCGCGGCCGTATTGGCCGGCGTACCGAGCGCGGCACGCGCGGCGTCTTGGCCGGAACGGCCGATCCATCTGATTGTGCCCTTCCCAGCCGGCAGCAGTTCCGACATCGTCGCGCGCGTCGTCGCCCACGCTTTGGGTGAAAAGCTCGGTCAAACTGTCGTCGTGGAAAACCGGCCCGGCGCCAGCGGTGAAATCGCCGCCGAATACGTCGCCCACGCGACTCCGGACGGTTACACGCTCGGCCTGATCAATACGAGCTTCACGCTGCTGCCGAGCCTGAGCACCACGCACAAATTCGACGCGATCAAAAGCTTTGCGCCGATTTCGATGCTCGGGGCCTCGCCTTTCGTGCTTGCCAGCTATCCGGGCGTTCCGGCGCACACCGTGCAGGATGTGATCAGGCTCGCAAAGTCCGCGCCCGGAAAGCACACGTTTGCCGAGGCAGGACCGGCAACGCTCGCCAATCTGGCGGGCGTCCTGTTCAACAAGATGGCCGGCGTCCAAATAACGGCGGTGTCTTACCGCGGCACCGAGCAGGAAGTCCCGGATCTGATCGCCGGCCGCGTGGATATGGCCTACGTGACCATCCCGCCGACACTGGCGCTCATTCAACAGAACAAGGTTCGTGCGATTGCGGTAACCGGAGCACGGCGCAGCCCGGCACTGCCGGATGTGCCGACGGTCGCAGAGGCCGGCCTGTCCGGCTACGAAGCCGTGCTCTGGCAAGCGCTCAACGCGCCCGCGGGCACGCCGGCGCCGATCCTGGCTCGGCTCAATACGGAGACCAATGCGCTGCTGCGTGAGACGAAGACAACAGCCGCTTTGGCGAAAGTGGGGGTCGACGCCGATCCCAGCACGCCGCAACAGCTCGCCGACCGCATCGCCGCCGACATCAAAAAGTGGCACGACGTCATCGTCAGCGCCGGCATCAAGGTCCAGTAAAACTGGCCGACGCTTGACGCTACGTGGACGGCGGCAGATGCTATTGCGCCAGTCAAGGCGCTGGCTGCGCGTACCCTGTCTCTAACGGAGGCTTCCATGGCTGCTCGGCTCCGTCACATCGCATTGTCCGTTCCGGACCCCGAAAAGGCGGCAAAGTTTTTTGAGGAAGCCTTCGGCATGAAGGTCGTCGGCAAGGCCGGGATCGGCTGTTACGTTTCCGACGGCACCGTCAATGTTGCGCTTCTGAAATACGACGACGAGGTGCCTGGTTTTCACAAGGGCTACCACGGCCTCGTGCATTTCGGCATGTGGGTCGACAATCTTGAAGAAAGCTCCAAGAAGGCGATGGATGCTGGCGCCACTTATTTCGGCGGCGCGCCGCAGAACAATCCGCATGCCTTCTACGAGGTCAAATACAAGGACCCCAACGGCATCATCTTCGATCTCACGCACAACGGCTGGCGCGGCGCCGTCAAGGAAGTCGTGCCGGCCGAGGCCGAGAAGGTGCCGGCCGAATAGGATTCAGTCACGCCGCCACGGCAGCCCTGACGCATCTTCGACGAAGAACCACACTCCTTCGCCGAGCTCGACGGGGAAAACCGCGGTTATTCCGCCTTCGAACGTGTGCCAATCGAGACCGGCTCGCTCGACAGCAATCTCGGCGGCTGCAAGTGAGCGCACGCGCAAAGCATAACCGATCATAAACGGCAGCGCGGTGATCGGCACCTCCGGCACGCGTTCCGATATTCGATCGTAGGTGACGAGATAAACACCGCCGCGATCGAGAGACAGGACGGCGCCGCCCGATGTGCGCCTTGCTTTGCGGCCGGTGAAACGGGCGAAGCGCGCCGCCGCCTCGTCGACATCGGCCACCGCAATCGCGATATCGAGCAGGCCGACGGCGCCATTCGGATGGCTGAGCCAGCGCTTCTGCCACACCGCCTGCTCGGTGTGGTGCGTCAGCATCTGGATTCGGCCTTCCGGCATGACTCCGGGTTCGACACGCGCAATCGTAAACGCCGCCGTTGCTGCGCCGGCTTCGGTATCGACGGGACGCGACATGCGGACCAGGTCGCGCACCGCAAAACCATTCTTTGCGAGCCGGTGATGTGCCGCTTCTGCGTTGGCGACAGCGAACGCCGCAAGGTGCAATCCGGCGTGCTGTTCGAGCATGGCGTCGAACTCGCGCGCCAACGGCGTGTCGGCGGTCTTAAACAGCACTTCAGCATAACCACGCTCGAACATCGCCGTGACATTGCCGGTTCCGGTCGGCCGTGTGCCGCCGGCCGGATCGGGACTGACCTGAATCGAGATCGGCGCCGGCGCAAAGCCGCAGCGGATCAGCGCGCGTTGGGCCGCCTCAGCGTCGCGTACGAAATGCGCGACATGGTCGAGAAAAATTTCGTCGCCGGCGGGAAGCTGGCGGTCGACCTCGTTCGGCGCGGCTGATGGCACGAGAGGCTCTCGATCGTCACTGCGATTTGGCAAGACCGGCGGCTTCGACGATCTTAGCCCAGCGGACGAATTCGGCCTTCAGGAAGGAGGCAAGCTCGTCCGGGGTGCCTTTGCCGACCGGAATCATGCCGAGGTCGCGCATGCGCACGCTCACGTCCGGCAAGCCAACGGCGGTGTTGAGCTGGGTGTTGAGCTTGGCGACAATACCGTCCGGCGTCTTGGCGGGTGTGACCACGCCTTGCCATGCAGCGATATCGAAACCGGGCACGCCTACGTCAGCGAGCGGCGGAACGTCGGGCAACGCCGCCAAGCGCTTCGTCGTCGTCACCGCCAAGGGGCGAAGCTTGCCGCCGTTAATCAGCCCCTGCGCCGGACCGTAATCGGTAAACATCAGCTGGATGTAGCCGTCGGTCAGGTCGTGCAATGCGGGCACGGTGCCATGATACGGCACATGGGTCATTTTGATGCCCGTCATTTTGGCAAACAGCGCGCCCGCCAAATGGTGGAATGCACCGATCCCGCCGGAGCCATAACTCAACGGCCGTTTCTTGGAGAGCTGGACGAGATCGTCGACGTCATACACCGGCAACGCCGCGCTGACGACCAGGACAAACGGCACCATGGCGATCAGCGCGACCAGCGCCAGATCCTTGACGGGATCGTAGGGCAGCTTTCGGTACAGCGTGGCGTCGATGGCGAGCGTCGAGACTGCCATCATGATCGTGTAGCCATCAGGCGGCGATTTGGCGACAAAATTGGTCGCAATCACCGTCCCTTCGCCCGGGCGATTCAGCACGTTGAATGGCTTGCCGAAGTCCTGTTGCAGCATCCCGCCCAGCAGGTGCGCAAGCGTATCGGTGCCACCGCCCGACGCATACGGAACCACGAATGTCACTTGGTGGGTCGGATATTCCCCGGGTTCCTCGGCCGCACGCGCGTTCCTGACGATGAACGGGCACAGTGCCGGCAACGTGCTGGCGAGAATCGTGCGGCGGGACAGTCTCATTGCGGCCTTCTCCGTCCCCACCCGCCCCCTGTCGACACCGCGACGCTATACAAAGTCGCCGAATTCGCAAAAGCTGCCAAGACTATAGCGGCAGGACAGCGGCGGCACGTCGCCGCAATTGTGGTAACACTAACCTGAACGGCTTTAGTGCGTGCCAATGCCTCATCAGGCTTGCTTTGCCCTTTCTTGACAGTGACTTATCGGGCAGCCATAAGGACGCCGCTGCGAGGCAGCCTGGGCGCGATAAAAAAGGCCCATTCTGCACGCAGATAACCATCCATTCGACTGGAAAAAGCCGGTCCGGACAATATCCGCGTACCGGGTTCGAACACGGGGAAAAAGATGTTCGCGGTCTTCAAAACGGGCGGCAAGCAATATCGCGTTGCCGCCGATGAAATGCTCAAGGTCGACAAGATCAAGGGCGAGCCGGGCGAGATCGTCGAGTTCGGCGAAGTCCTCGTTGTCGGCGGCGACGCCGTCACGCTGGGCCTGCCCACGGTGGCGGGCGCGACCGTAGCGGCCGAAGTGGTCGCGCAGGCGCGCGGTCCAAAGATCATCGCGTTCAAGAAGCGCCGGCGTAAAAACTCGCGCCGCAGGCGGGGTTTTCGCCAGGAGTTCACGACGCTCCGCATTACCGAGATTCTGACCGACGGCAAAAAGCCGAGCAAAACGGCAAAATCAAAGGAAGCGGCGCCGGCGGCCGGCTGAAAGGCCGTGGCTGAAAAATGACCGCTTCCGGTGATGCTTTTGTCACGAATCCGGGTTAAGTAGCAGGCAGAGAGTTCGGAGCAGAGAATGGCTCACAAGAAAGCAGGCGGATCCTCGCGTAACGGCCGCGATTCCGGCGGCCAGCGGCTGGGGATCAAGATTTTCGGCGGTGAAGCCGTGGTCGCCGGCAACATTATCGCGCGCCAGCGCGGCACCAAGTGGCATCCGGGCCGCAACGTCGGCATTGGCCGCGACCATACGCTGTTCGCCCTGATCAACGGCAAGATCGAGTTCCGTACCAAGACCAAGGGCCGCGTATTCGTCTCGGTACTTCCGATGACGGAAGCAGCGGCCCAGTAACACGGTGGATCATATGAGGTCCGCCGGCATCTAGTCTCCGGCGGGCCCAAATGGGCTCCGAAAAGGGGGAGACCGGAATGCCGGCTCCCCCTTTCGGTTTTTTCGGCAGGAGCCCATGCCATGACCCTCTCGGAACAAGAATTCAGCCCGGCGCGGCGGGATTTCAGCGTTCCCACGCTGGCGACCGAGCGGCTCGTTTTGCGTGCGCCGCAGGGCCAGGACGCACCGGCCATCGCGCACCTTGCCAATGACATGCACATCGCGGCGAACACGGCGCGCATTCCGCATCCGTTCGGCATCGACGATGCGGACCGATTCATCGCCGGAGCGAACAGGCGAGACGGTGGAGCCGCATTCGTCATCACCCGAGAAGGCGAGCTGATCGGCTGTTGCGGCGTCGACCTCCGCGATGACGGTCCGGAGATCGGCTATTGGCTCGGCCTGCCCTACTGGGGCTGCGGCTATGCCACCGAAGCGGTGCGCGCGCTGATCGATCATGCGTTCGACGATTTGCGGCATGAGACACTCCAGGCCGGGGCGCGCGTCAGCAACCCGGTATCGCGGCGGGTGCTGGAAAAGTGCGGTTTCCAGTGGACCGGCGTGCGCCTCACGCGCGTGCGCGCCATCAACTCGGCCGCCCCGGCGGATCGCTTTCGGCTCGATCGCGGTCTTTGGGCGTCGCTGAAATCCTGGGGGGCGGTGAAGCGCGTGGCGTGAATGGCCGAAATTCGCACCAAGCGGCTGCTGTTGCGCCCTTTGCGGGACGGCGACGCCGAGCGCATTTTCGTGGCCTTCAACAACTGGGAAGTCGTGAAGCGGCTGGCAGCCCCGCCCTGGCCCTATACGATCGAAGATACCCGCACGTTCGTTGCAAGGCGAATGACGTTTCGCTCGGAGCCGACCGAGGCGCTGTATGTCATCGAACGCGCGAACGCCGTGATCGGAGGCATTGACTGCACGCCGCGATGGCAGCAGCAGCCGGGCGCCGCACCGGTTTTGGGCTATTGGCTCGCCGAGCCCTTTTGGGGAAACGGCTACATGACCGAAGCAGCGCGGGCTTTCGTCGAAGAACTGTTCGCGGCGGGAGTGGCAGACCGTATCCGCTCGGGAGCGTTTGTGGACAATCTTGCTTCGCTTCGCGTCCAGGAAAAGCTCGGCTTCGTTCGCGTTGGCGAATCGTTGCTGTATTGCAATCCGCGTGGCGCGGAATTCCCTCATGTCGATACGGTGCTGACCCGCGAGAGGTTTCTGTCAGGCGCTCCATAACACGGGCGCTATCGACCTGCCGCCTGCGCGGATTGAAAGAACGGCGCGAGCTTGGCCACCAAAGCCGACCCGAAAAATCCTTGCGGATTCGACGGCGTGGCCTGATCCATCAGCTCCCAGCCTTCGATCAAGATGCGGGCGTGCTTAAACGCGCTCTGAAAGTCGGCGCCCGGCAGCAGGGCTTGCCGGAAAAATGCATCGCCGAAATACGTCCAGTCCCTTTCCGGCGCGCAACCGAATGAGGTGTGGGTGGCATCCGCGGCAGTCAGGACAATGGTATTGGCGTTCCGCAGCGGCGGCACAAAAATTCCAGAAAAGCACGCCGAGACGATCACAACCCGGTTCTTGATGCCATCACGCTTGAAAGCTGCCGCAACATCCTGCGGTGTAAGATCGATCGTCCGGTTCGGCAATTGCAGCGCGACGCCTTGGCGATTGCCGTGGGACGTCATGAAGAGAACAAGCACGTCGTTCTCCTTGTCCATCATCTTGCCGACGTCATGCACGGCATCCCGGAAATTTCGAAGCGTTGCCAGCGGCACATACGCGACCGTAGCCGGATGATTGATCAGACGAATCATCCGATCCTTGATCGGCAGGACTCTGCCGATTGCCGTCAGCCCGCCGTCAACTTCCTTGGCAAAAACGTCCAGCGTGGCCCAACCCGCAATACCGATGGCATAGATGTTGGTCTCGCCTTTGCGGTGCGGCGCGAGAACGGCGGCCTCGGCTTGCAGCAGCGCCGGCTGCCGCTGCTCGAGGCGGGCAAGCTCGCTCTTGCGCGCCGCCTGAGCGCTTGTCGCACCCGGACGGTCCTGCGCTTGGGCCGCGATCATCCCAGCGAGGCAGAGCATCACAACGGGTAATGCAATTCTCAGCAACGATCGCACCCTTAACTCATTCAAATTTCATGTTTCGCCGACCAGTTTCATCTCTATATCAGGCGATACGCTGCGCTCGGCACCGCATTTTGCGGTTGTGCGCTTGGGTGATCGGCCCTACGGAAGAACGATGAAATTTCTCGACGAAGCCAAGGTTTATATCCGCTCGGGCGACGGTGGAAACGGCTGCGTGTCCTTCCGCCGCGAGAAATTCATTGAATATGGCGGCCCGAACGGCGGCGATGGCGGCAAGGGTGGCGACGTGGTCGTGCTTGCCGTCGAGGGACTTAATACGCTGATCGACTATCGCTACCAGCAGCACTTCTACGCCAAGAACGGGCAAGCTGGCATGGGCAAGGATCGTCATGGCGCCGACGGCGCGGACGCCTTGCTTAAGGTGCCGGTCGGCACGCAAATCTATGAGGAAGACGGTGCGACGCTGATCGCCGATTTCACCGAACCCTCTCAGCAAATAGTGCTGCTGCGCGGCGGCAATGGCGGCTTCGGCAACGCGCATTTCAAGTCCTCGACCAATCGGGCGCCGCGGCGCGCCAATCCGGGTCAGCCGGGCACGGAACAAACCATCCGGCTGCGCCTCAAGCTGATCGCGGACGCCGGCATCGTCGGCTTTCCGAATGCCGGCAAATCGACCTTCCTCGCCGCAGTCAGCGCCGCCAAACCGAAAATCGCCGACTATCCGTTCACCACGCTCAATCCGCAGCTTGGCGTTGTCAGTGTCGACGGCCGCGAATTCGTGCTCGCCGATATCCCTGGCTTGATTGAAGGAGCGCACGAGGGGACCGGGCTCGGCGACCGCTTCCTCGGCCACATCGAACGCTGCCGCGTGTTGCTGCATCTCGTCGATGGCACGGCGGGCGACGCCGGCGAAGCCTATAAAACCGTGCGCGGCGAACTTATGGCCTATGGCCATGAGCTGGCTGAGAAGCCGGAAGTCGTCGCGCTGAACAAGGCCGATGCCATGACCGAGGACGAGATCAAACGGCAGGTCGCGCGGCTCAAACGTGCGGCCAAGAAAACGCCGCTCGTTATCTCCGCCGTGAGCCACGACGGTGTACGGGACGCTCTGCGCGCGCTGCTGAGCGTTGTCGATGAAGCGCGCCATGACGGCGGCACACGCGTCGAGAGCGCAGCCTGGCAGTCCTGAACGGATCCGCAAACGACCGGCGCCGTCAGCCTCGATAGCAGGAGAAGCTCAATAGGCCGTCGCGCTCAATGCGCGGCAGAAGATCGATCTCCCAGGCCAAATATTCTTTCATGGCCGCAGTAACATCGCCGGATCGCTCGTAAGGTTTGCGCCACTGATCGGCCGCTTCGTCAGCCATCAGCGGCTCGGCCGAGAGTTCGTAACCCGCGGCCTTCCAGGCCGCGTTGCCGCCGGCGAGGAAGCGCACTGGAACGCTGCTCAGCGCCTCGGCTTCAGCGACCGCCAGACGCGCCACAACTCCATCTTCGGACGTGAGCACGAGTGTTCCGCGCACCGGAATTTTCTCCAGCGCACGATCAAGCCGAGAGCGGATCGCAAACCAGGCGCCCGGAATGTGCTCTCTCAGGTAATCCCGACTGAGCGACAGATCAACGACCGTGGCGCCGCCGCGCGCGAACAGTTCGCCAAATTCGGCCAGATCGAGCGCCCCTTCGGCGCGAGTCTCGGACTCGAGTGCCGGAACTGCCGGCCAGCCGGTCTCTGTTCCGGCGGCAGCTAACACGTACACGTCGCGCCAGCCCATCTGCCGCAGCCACGACGCCGTCATCAGCGCGCGCACTTCGGCATCGTCGACCAGCACGAGGCACGCGCCCAGGGTGCCGACATACTGATCCGTCGCCTGCACCAGTTGACCGCCGGGTGCAGATATCGCGCCTGGCAGATGGCCCGCCTGGTATTCACCGGGATCGCGCACATCGAACAGATAGACGGTACGCTCCGCATCCGCCCGAAGCACATCGAATTTGGCGCGATCTATGACGCTAACGCCGCAACTGCTCGCGACGCGCTGAGCCGCTTGCCGCGCCCATTCCAGAGTCTTTTCGGAAACTCCCGGCGCACGGCGATTCTTGCCGCTGTCGCAGGTAAGGCCGGCGAGGCTCCAGCCCATGGTGCCATTGCGCAACGCCACGACCTTGTTGGGCAATCCGGCATTGATCAGGGACTGCGCGCCGATGATGCTGCGCGTCCGCCCGGCGCAATTGACCACGACCGTCGTCTTCGGCGACGGCACGACTTCACGTGCGCGCAAAACCAGCTCTGCGCCCGGAACGTTGATCGCAGTCGGAATCGACACCCGCGAGTATTCATCGAACGGCCGGCTGTCGAGCACGGCAATGTCGGCGCCGTCGCGAATGAACTGCTCCAGTTCGCCGGCGGAGACGCTCGGCGTGTGGTTGGCATGTTCGATGAATTCGCCGAACGCCTTGCTGGGCACATTCACGCCGGAGAATAACTCGAAGCCGGCCGCCGCCCACGCCGCGACGCCACCGTGCAGGACCGCCACATTGGTGTAATCGTTGCGCGCAAGAATCGCGGCCGCCCGCACCGCAAGGCCGTCATTGTCATCGCACAGCACAACACGGGTCCCGCGCCGCGGCACCAGCTGCGCGAATTTTAGCTCGAACCGGCTGAGCGGTATTGAGCGCGCCAGCAACAGATGATTCCTGGAGAAGGTCAATTCCTCGCGCACATCGACCAGCGCGAGTTCCCCGCCGTCTGCGAGCATCTCACGAAGCGCGCGCGCGCTCACCGGCTGTGGTGTCGCCACACCCGGTGCATGAATGTTGGCCGAAGTGTGCGTGTTGTTTACCGAACTCACGTCGCTTGCTGGGGCGTCATTTGATGCACTTCGCCGGTCTTCAAATCGAAGCGCACGCGATTGATACGATCGAGATTTGTCCCAGTCACGCGAATGAAGCGGGCATAATCGGGGTAGTCGATCGAGTGAATCTTGCCGTCCTGATAGATGCCGGCGTGGCCCGGCGTGAGGCGGTATTTCTTCACCGGCTTGAGCTTGGCGTGTTTGGCATCGCCTCCGCTATCCTCACGCTCCCATTCGGTCATTTCGGTGTAATGCGTAGCCTGACCGTAGATCGCCCATGAGGCGCCATGATCGTGCGGGGGAGACACGCGCGCCTTGTCGTTGATGTGAGCGAGAATCTGGAAGCCCAGATCGGGGTCGTCGTGCAAGACGTGCAGACCGCGCGGCGTGCCCTCGCCGCAATGCTCGCGAATGAAGTCGGGATTGGAGAGAAGGGACTCCAATTTCAGGCGAACTTCTTCGCGGCCGGCAGGGCCGGGATCGCGCTTGAGGATAGAACGGCAGTCGGCGATGAACTGGTCGAGCTGGTAGGCCATGCGGTGGCTCCCGAATGGGTTGGTCAATTCGGCACTTATTGTGGCTCATCCGAGTAGCCGGCGCCAGCGGCATCCGGCCCTCTTCGATTAGGCTGCCGCAGGCGATACATTGGCGGCATGTTTGGCCTGCCCCGCAGCTACGATCGGTCCCGCAACGTCAGGCTGGATACGCTGGTCCGCCTGCGTTGGCTCGCCGTGTTCGGCCAATTGGCCGCACTGCTGGTCGTGCATTTCGGTCTCGACTATGTGGTCGTTCCGATCTGGTCCTGCCTCGCGGTGATTTCGGTTGCCGCGCTCCTCAACGTTGCGCTGCGGCTTGGCTTCCCCAAAACGCAATGGCTCGATCCGGACCGCGCAGCGTGGCTTCTGGGTTTCGATATCGCCGAACTCGCGGCGCTGCTCTACCTCACGGGCGGCCTGGAAAACCCGTTCTCGTTCCTGCTGCTCGGCCCGGTTCTGATCTCGGCCACTGCGCTGCCGCCGCGCATGACTTTACTCATCGGCACTTTTGCGATGCTGTGCGCGACCGTGCTGGTCTTTTTCCACTATGACCTGCCGTGGGAAACGCCGCACGGATTGGAACTGCCCGAAATCTACATGGTGGGCGTCTGGTTATCGATCCTGCTCGCGATCGGCTATATCGGCGTCTATACGTGGCAGGTGGCCGAGGAAGCTCGGCAATTATCCGACGCGCTGGCCGCGACTGAACTGGTTCTGGCGCGCGAACAGCACTTATCGCAGCTTGATGGTCTCGCGGCTGCAGCCGCTCACGAACTAGGAACGCCACTCGCCACCATCACGCTTGTGGTTCGCGAGATCGAGCGCTCACTCGATCCAAAATCGCCGCACAGCGACGACGTAAAGCTGTTGCGAGAGGCGGCGCAGCGCTGCCGCGAGATTCTCGCAAAGATCACCGAACTGCCGACCGCCGAGCCGTTCGACCGCCTGCCCCTCTCGGCGCTGATCGAGGAAGCCGTTGCGCCGCACCGCAATTTTGGCGTCTCGATCGGCGTCACTTATCCGCCGGATCGCGCCGGGGAACCGTTCGGCGCCCGCAATCCGGCGATCCGGTATGGCCTCGGTAATCTGATTGAAAACGCCGTGGACTTCGCCCACAGCCGGGTCGAGATCTTCGTTCAATGGGACGACAACAAGCTCAGCATTGCCATTAGCGACGACGGCCCTGGCTTCGCCCCCGAAGTGCTGGATCGCCTGGGACAGCCCTACGTCACACAGCGGCGGCCGGCGCGCGGCCCAGACGGCGTAGAAGAAGGAGTTTTCGGCCTTGGGTTGGGCTTTTTTATCGCCAAAACGCTGTTGGAGCGGTCGGGTGCCAAGCTGTCCCTGATCAACCAAGCACCTCCAATGCATGGTGCCACAATTCAGATGACGTGGAATCGTGCCGATTTCGAACGGCAGCTGGCACCGTCGCCTTCGAGCCCTCTTGAGGCTGAGGTCCCCGCCGCTTAACTCTAAGTTTGAGATCGGCCCGATTGATCGGGCAAATGCCGCACCTCCCATTGCGGCCGGCTGTGATCGCAGCGATACTGAACGAAGGTTTCTGCGAAGGCGGGTTCTGACGAAGGCAGGTTCTTACGCAGGCTTTGGGCGGTGCCGCGCAGAACCGGAAGGCCTCGTATGCGTGTTGGCGGAGAATTGCGATGTCCAGTCTTTCAGCCGTCCCCATCCCCAATGAGCGTTCGCTTCTGATCGTCGAGGACGACAAATCGTTCTTGCAGCGGCTGGCACGCGCCATGGAGGGTCGCGGCTTTACGGTCTCGACCGCCGAGTCAGTCGCCGACGGCCTTCTGCAAGTCGAGAAAGCGGCGCCCGCCTTTGCGGTTGTCGACATGCGGCTGGCCGACGGCAACGGCCTCGATGTTATTTCGGCGATGAAAAAGCGCCGGCCGGAGGCGCGCGCCATCATCCTCACCGGCTACGGCAACATCGCGACTGCGGTCACCGCGGTCAAACTCGGGGCGGTCGATTATCTGGCCAAACCGGTCGATGCCGACGATGTGGCCGCGGCCTTGCTCGCCTTCGACAACAAAAGAATCGATCCTCCGGAAAATCCGATGTCGGCCGATCGCGTGCGCTGGGAGCACATCCAGCGTATTTATGAGCTGTGCGGCCGCAATGTTTCGGAAACGGCGCGCCGGCTCAACATGCACCGCCGCACGCTGCAGCGCATCCTGGCGAAGCGCGCCCCCAAGTAAACGACGATCAAGCGATCCGCGATTGACGTTTCCGACGATGGCGCTTGAGAGCGCTCGCCGTTAACGCGGCCATGGCTCCGCCGTAACGGACGCGGCGTCAGCACCCACATAGTCATGCAGATCGTCCACCCGGTTGCGGTCGAGAGTGCCGACGAGCGCATTCTTGATCTCCGCCAAAAGCCCGAGGCCGCGGAAGACCAATCCCGAATAAATCTGAATGAGCGTTGCGCCGGCGCGGATCTTGGCGAGCGCGCTCTGACCCGAGTCGATCCCACCGACGCCGATCAACGGAAAGACGCCCTCGACCCGCACAAAGGTTTCCGCCAGCATCCGGTTGGCCAGCGACAATAACGGCCGTCCGGACAAGCCGCCGGCTTGTTTCGCGACTGCGGTTTCTTGCAAGGTCGCCGGCCGGGTAATCGTGGTGTTGCCGACAATCATGCCATCGATCCGCCGCGAGCGGGCAATGCCCACCACATCGTCCAGATCGGGCAGCGACAGGTCCGGGGCGATCTTCAGGAGCACCGGCGTTGGACCGGAGCGCAGCGCGACGCGCTCACGGGCATCGATCACCCGCGCCAAAAGGTCATCGAGGACCGCGGCCTGCTGCATGTTGCGCAGGCCGGGCGTGTTTGGCGAGGAAATATTGATGGTGACGTAGCTCGCGACCGGAGCAAACCGTTCGATCAGTCCGACGTAATCGAGGATGCGATCGGGCGCGTCCTTGTTGGCGCCGATATTGAGCCCGACGATCCCGCCGCCGTTGCGCCGCGCGGCGAGCCGTGCAAGCACCGCTTCCGCACCCTCGGAGTTAAAACCGAGCCGATTGATGACACCGCAATCGGCGTCAAGCCGGAACAGCCGCGGACGCGGATTGCCGGCCTGCGGTAGCGGCGTCACAGTGCCGACCTCGACGAAACCGAAGCCCAGGCGCAGCAGCGCATCAGGGACTTCGCCGTGCTTATCGAATCCTGCGCCAACACCGATCGGGTTTGCGAAATTAAGGCCGAACGCTCGCGTCGCGAGGCGCACATCATCGGGAGCGCCGCGCGGCAAAGGGGCATATTGCAACATTCGTATCGCGAGCCTGTGTGCGTCCTCCGGTTCGAGCGCGTGCAGCAGCGGCATCGCAAGTCGGCCGAGGAGTCCGATCACGGCGCGAGCTCCGGCAGAAGACGGTGGCCGCCGGTTTCGTCGGGCAACGGCTGCGACCAGCGCACCGCCGCGAGCGGCAACGCCGCATAAAGATGCGGGAAGAGATCGCCGCCCCTGGAAGGTTCCCATTTCAGGTTCGCGCCCAAGGCGTCACCATCGACCGCGACGAGGATCAAATCGGTCTGCCCAGTGAAATGTTTTGCCGCCGTTTCGGCGAGCTGCGCCGCTGTTGAGAAATGGATGAAGCCGTCGCGTTCGTCGACCGCCGACCCGCAATACCGGCTGGCGGCGAGGGCAGCGCGCCACGATACTTGTTCACAGATTTTGTAGATGATCGTCACGCGAGCGCGCCTGGGATTGCGTTTCGAGCCTATATCGGCGCCGCAATGCCGGCACAAGCCGTACTCGTTTCAACGAGCAAAAATCCGCGCGAAGAACAAGGCGCCCCGGAGGTCAAATTCGGGCCGCCTTTTCCGATCATGGCAGGGGCGGGGAAAGACAAACACGGGGCTTGAGCGAGCAGGTAACTATTCCTATCATAGCGAGAGTTGGGGACGGCCGAGGGATCGGCCGCGGGTAAATTGTCATGCTTACACACGCGCAGGTTTGGTCGGCGGTCGATCGTCTGGCGGAGCGCTCAGGGCTGTCTGCGTCCGGACTGGCCAAACGGGCGGGACTCGATCCGACAACTTTCAACAAGTCCAAACGCATTACACCGGCCGGCCGCGCGCGCTGGCCGTCGACGGAATCGATTTCCAAGGCGCTCACCGCGACCGGGACGCCCTTCGACGTCTTCGTCGGCCTGGTTGAACAGAGCGGCGGCGGGACGATGGCGCGCGCAGTGCCGCTCATCGGTTTTGCCGAAGCCGGCGCCGGCGGTTATTTCGACGATGGCGGATTCCCGGCCGGCGAAGGCTGGGACGGCATCGCCTTCCCGTCGCTCAACGACGAGCACGCCTATGCGCTCGAAATCTCCGGGCAATCGATGGAGCCCGCTTATCGCGACGGCGACATCATCGTGGTGTCGCCGTCGTCACCGATCCGTCGCGGCGACCGCGTCGTGGTGCGGACTCGGTCCGGCGAGGTCATGGCCAAGGAACTCAAGCGCCGCACGGCGAAATCGATCGAACTGAAATCGCTCAACGCCCAGCATCCCGACCGTACGCTGGCGGCCTCCGACGTGCTCTCGATCGCTCGAATCTTGTGGGCCAGTCAGTAGGCGCGGTAGATCTTGGTCGCACCTTCTTCGGAAAATCGGCGGTCACCCTCGGATCAAGTCCGAGGGCAGGCTTTTCCGGAAAATGCTCGCTAAGCCGATCGCGCCAACGCACCGTCAATCATGTCGATCGTGTTCTGAAGACCGTAGGCGGAGACGAAAGAGCCGAAGCGCGGGCCTTTTTCCTGGCCGAGCAACACCTGATAGAGCATGTCGAACCAGGCGAGCGAGACGCCAGGCTTGCCGTCCTTCGCTTTTTTCTTCTCGTCTAAAAACGGTTCGCGGCGGCCGACCTCATAGACGATTTCCTGAATTCTTTCTGCGGGCGCCTCGGCGTCGAGCTGAGACAGCGCGTCGCGCAAATCGGTGAGCGCGGCGCGCTCGGTCCCGCCGGGTTCGCGAAATTTCTTCGCCGGCAGCACAAAGTCATGAAAGTAATGGATCGCATAGCCGACGAGCTTGTCGAGGTGCGGGTGCGTCTGCCGCGTCACGCCCGGCCGGTAGCGGCCGATAAAGCCCCACAGCGTGTCGGCATTTTCAGCGTTTGACGCGGTAACGAGCGACAACAGCATTGCGAACGTAATGGGATTGTCCGCTTTCGGCGGCGCGCCGCCGTGAATGTGCCAGACCGGGTTAGTCAGGCGCTCGCGAACGCCCTGCCGCTCGTAACCCTCGAGCAACTGCTGATACTCATCGACCTGTCGCGGAATGACGTCGAAATAAAGCCGCTTGGCCGCCTTCGGCTCGCGATACATGAACAGCGACAGGCTTTCGGGACTGGCGTAGCGCAGCCATTCCTCGATCGTCAGACCGTTGCCCTTCGACTTTGAAATCTTCTGACCGTTCTCGTCGAGAAACAGCTCATAGTTAAACCCTTCGGGCGGATTGCCACCGAGCGAACGGCAAATTTTTCCGGACAGCTTGACGGAGTCGATGAGATCCTTTCCGGCCATCTCATAGTCGACGCCAAGCGCGAGCCATCGCATCGCCCAATCCGGCTTCCATTGCAGCTTGCAGCGGCCGCCGGTCACCGGTGTCGTGATTTCGTTGCCGCTGTCGGCGTCCTGATAGGTGACGGTGCCGGCCTCCGCGTCGTGAGCGATGATCGGCACCTGCAGCACATCGCCGGTCGACGGCGAGATCGGCAGGAACGGCGAATAGGTCTGCGCTCGCTCCTCGCGCAGCGACGGCAGCATGATCGCCATCACTTGGTCGAAGTGCTCCAGGACTTTCAGGAGCGCCGCGTCGAACCGCCCCGAGGTGTAGCACTGCGTCGCCGACAGGAATTCGTAGTCGAAGCCGAACTGATCGAGAAACGCGCGCAGCCGCGCGTTGTTGTGTTCACCGAAACTGCCGTGCGTACCGAACGGGTCCGGGACCTTGGTCAGCGGCTTGTTGAGATACCGCCCCACCAGTTCCTTGTTCGGAATGTTGTCGGGAACCTTGCGCAGCCCGTCCATATCATCGGAGAAGGCAATCAGTCGCGTCTTGATCTTGTCGTCGGTGAGAACCCGAAAGGCGTGGCGCACCATAGTGGTGCGGGCAACCTCGCCGAACGTTCCGATGTGCGGCAGCCCTGACGGCCCGTAGCCGGTTTCGAAGATGACTTCATCCTTCGGCGTCTTCTTCAGCCGCGCGACGATCTTGCGCGCCTCCTCAAACGGCCAGGCGCTCGAGGCTTCCCCGAGTTCGCGGAGGTTTGCTGAAATATCGTTTGAAGTGGACGACATCGGACGACCAATTCATCAGAACGGGCTGATCGGGAAATAGCGCAGCCACAGATCCGTGAAGCTTCCCTTTTCCCAAATTTGGAACAGCGCCCAGTTCAAGGCCAAGCGGAGCACGTTATTGCCGGGTTTCACCGCGATGCCAATGCCGTCGCCGAAAAATCGGCTGTCGAGAAACGGTCCGCCGCGAAACGCGCAGCAACCGGCGGAATCCGTCCCGTTGAGCCAGAATGACAGCGCAATGCCGTCGCCGAACAAGAGATCAACCTGCTTGTCCCTGAGCGCCGCGCGCGCCGCCGCCGCGGTCGGATAGGAATGAATTTCAGCCTGGGTGAACATCTGCTTGAGATAGGCCTCGTGCGCCGTACCGGCGACCACCGCGACCTTCTTGCCGACAACCAATTCGGGCAGCACGTCGCCGATCGGGCTGTCGCTGCGCGCCACAAACCGCGCCGGCGTCCGGTAATAGGGATCGCTGAAATCGGCGCGCTTGCGTGTCTCCGGCGTCGCGGCGATCGAGGCGATGACGGCGTCACCCTGGTTTGCGGCGAGTGCGTCAAGCAAGGTCGCGAATGGGCGCGCTTGGATCGTGCATGCGACCTTCAACTCTGTGCAGATCAACTGCGCCAAATCGACATTGAAGCCGGCCGGATTGCCGTCCGGGCCGGCGTAATCGAACGGTGGATAATCGAGATCGGTCAAAAGCCGGACAGCCTGCAGGTGGGACAGATCGGGCCGTTCGGGACGCCGGCGCGGGTCCCAAAAACCGGGAACCACGACGGTTGGGGAAGGTGCGACGGCCGTGCCGGCCTGCGGCGCCGGCTGCGCCGTAAGGGGGACCGCTGACAGCGCGCTCGCCGCGCAGGCAATCGCAGCCACACGCCACGCGCGCTTATCCCAAAAGTTGAAAAATCTTGCCTTTCGCCAATTCATCGGTACGATCCGCCCGCAAACCCTGGGGATTTGCCAAATCTTTGAGCCCGCTTAGCGGCGGCGCGGCGAAAAGTCGAGGTGAGGCGGCGCGTTTCGTTGCGCCGAACGTTGGCGGTGGCGTTTAGTGACTTAGTCAAGGCGGACGCGCGGCATTCCAGTCTTAGGGATCGGCCAAGCGGCGGGGGCCAGCGGACGCGGCAACGCCGCGGCTACGATAGCCGCCCTCGGCCGCAGTCGACCGCCACTTGCCCGGAGCTTGATTGCGTGCGTGGGATACTTCCGCGGCGAATACTCGCCGCCGCGGAACAGCGGTCGCGCGCCATTGGAATGGGTGCCGATCGCGTGTTGATCTGCGCCGATGCCATCACCGAGGACGCCTACCTTCAGGCGCTGGCCGCGTCGCTCGGGACCTCCTACGACCGGCTGGATACGCTGAGACGGGCCGACGTTCCGCTCAGTGACAGCGACTTGATCCGTGCGGCGACGGCCGGACTCATGCCAATCCGTGAAGCTGGGCGGATCGTTTGGATGATCGCGCCAAGCTGCTGGGCGGCGCGCCGTCTCGCAGACCCACATCGGCCGGTGCAGCGGTGGATCAATTCATTTCGGTTGACCTCGTCCGATCGGCTGCAGCGTTTCATCGCACAACACGTGGAGGCCGCACTCGGTCGGCGTGCCGCCTATCATCTGCGCCGCACGCTGCCGGTGTTTTCCACTGCAGCACCGCTGCACATCGGCAAGAGCGTCGCCGCAGCGACGATAGCGCTATTGGTTCTCACGACGCTCGCATTTTATCCCGCCGCCACCATCGGCATCTTTTCAGTATTACTTTGCGCGATTTTTCTGGCATCAGCCGCCCTGCGCTTGTCGAGCGCGCTGTACAAGCAGCCGGCGCCGGAACGTCCATTCCGCGGCGGCGACCGTGAGCTACCGATCTACACGATCATCTGCGCGCTCTATCGTGAAGAGAAAGTCGTCAACAAATTGGTGGCCGCAATCCGTGCGCTCGATTATCCGATCGAAAAACTGGACGTGAAATTCGTTTTGGAGGCCGATGACAGTGCGACCAGGCGCGCGCTGAGGCGGCTCGACCTCGGACCGCCTTTCGAGATCATTATTGCTCCGTCCGTGGGACCGCGCACCAAGCCGAAGGCGCTCAATGTGGCGTTGCCGCTGGCGCGCGGCCCTTATACGGCGGTGTACGATGCCGAAGACACGCCGGAGCCCGATCAGCTCCGCCGCGCCGTCGCCGCATTCCGAGCCGCGGACCACAGGCTCGCCTGTCTGCAAGCCAGCCTGAGCATCGACAATACCGCCGACAATTGGCTGGTGCGCATGTTCACCGCCGATTACGCGGGTCAATTCGATGTACTGCTCCCCGGCCTTGCCGCGCTGCAGCTACCATTCCCCCTCGGCGGCTCATCGAACCATTTTCGAACCGCCGCACTCCGGCAGTCGGGCGGCTGGGACCCTTACAATGTCACCGAAGATGCCGATCTCGGGGTTCGTCTGCACCGGCTCGGCTATCGCGCCGCGGTTCTGCCGTCGACGACTTATGAAGAAGCGCCGGCGCGGTTCGTCCCATGGCTCAAACAACGCACCCGCTGGTACAAGGGCTGGATGCAAACTTGGCTGGTGCACATGCGCCGGCCGTTGCGGCTTCTGCGCGAGCTGTCGCCGGCCGGAGCCGTGGCTTTCCAGTTATTCCTCGCCTGTAACGTGCTCGCAGCACTTATCCATCCATTGTTCATGGCGGCGCTTTGCTACTATCTCATCGTCCAACCGCCGCTCGCAGCGATTTCCGCAATGGGGCAAGAGGCAACAGTGTTTTTCGTAACGCTGTTGGCCGGCTATGCTTCGACTGTCGCGTTGGATGTCGTTGGCCTGCATCGCCGCGGACTTTTGGCACACGGGTGGGTGCTGCTGCTCACGCCGTTATACTGGTTTCTGCTGTCGCTCGCGGCTTGGCGCGCCGTCTTTCAGCTGGTGTTGGCCCCGCAACTTTGGGAGAAGACCGACCACGGATTGGCGAAGAGCTCGCGGCTCGCCAAGGGGTTCGATGACCCCAAGCCGCCCGATAGGCCGCGAAGCGTCCAGATCGCCGCCGGACCGGCTTCGATCATTTCGGCTGCAACTCGAAAGCTCTGACGGCCGCGCGGCGCTCAGGAAGCGGAAACGGCCCAGGACAGAACCGTATTCTGGTTCCGTCCCGAGCCGCCCGGCCAGGGTGTCGCCCCCGCTGGCCGGGAACAAACATTATGGCAGGCTGGAATATTCCGCATTGACGAAAATCAAGCGCCTCAACCCTTAGAGATATTGGCGTATTTCAGCGGCCTCCGCGTCAGGGGTGCGCTGCATGCTGAAAGGCGCGACAAAATGTCCATCCTTGTCCATGAGGTAGACAAGAGCGGTGTGGTCCATCGAGTAATCGCCGCCCTTAAGCGGCACCTTTTTGGCATAAACACGATAGTCCTTGAGCACCTGTTCGATCGCCTCGGGGTCTCCGGTAAGGCCACGCAAATGCGGATCGAAGCTCGCCAGATAGGACTTCATCACCGTCTGGGTATCGCGCTCAGGGTCAACGGTAATGAACAGCGCCCCCGCCCGATCGGCGTCAGGTCCAAGCTTGCGGAAAAGCTGCGACATTTCGAACAGGGTGGTCGGACAAATGTCCGGGCAATGGGTGTAGCCGAAAAAGACCAAATAGGGCTTTCCCTTCATGTCCTGGTCGGAAAACGGCTTGCCGTTCTGATCGAGGAGATGAAACGGACCGCCAATGCCGGCAACACCTCCGCTCGGAGCAAAACCCGTGACAAGAAAAATGGCGCCAAGAAACAACACCAGGCCGCCTAGAAACGCGCCCAGCAGCAGCACGATACGAGAGGCCTTCGGGTTCATGGGCATGCTTTCCGTCAGCCGAAACACGCCACGAAACCGGCGCGGATCGTTTCAAAGAACAGAGTCGCCCCGTAATGCTCCCAAAGCACGAGCGTGCCGGCGAGAACGGCAACGGCGAGGGCTGCGGCCACCAATAGGGGCCGCGGCAACGGGCGCGATGTGGCCGTCTCGGGCATAGGCCGTAGATAGGCCGGAACCCCACGATCGACAACTCGCGAAGGTCACGCTCCCCGTCTATTGCGGGGCCTGCGCCAAACGGGCCCTAGCGGCAGGTTTGATAAAGCGCCGCCAACTGGCGCCCGCGCAACTGGATCATGTGTGGCGTGAGCCCGCCGTGTCGCTCGATCCAATGGCGGATTTCCGGTGGGTACAGGTGCATCACCAAGCGACTGCCAGCCCGCGTCGGCACCAGACGCCGCGATGTGTCGTCGAGATAGGACGCAGCGTGGAAGCCGAGCATTGCGCGGCTCGTCACACAGACCCGACTCCTGGGAATGATACCCGTGAGCAAGGTACAGGCTGAAAGGCACGGCCCATCAATGACAACGCGTTCGCCCGAGTCGCGGATTTCCTGGTACTTGTGCACATAGGCGGCGACTTCGCCCCCCGGATCGCCGGTGATGCGCACTTCGGCGAATGTCAGCGACGGCGTAAGTACGCCAAAGACCACCGATGCCAGCGCACCGGCTACAAGTGTCCTCAAGTTCATGACGAGACCCTCTCCCTCAATCGCACGCGACGGTGGTGACGCATTGTGGCAAGAGTTCGGGGAATTCCGGTTCCGCCGCATTAAATCCGGCGATCGCGTTGCCAATGGAACTTTGTCTGCACTAGCATCACATCTCAATCGACGCGCAATTGCGTGCGCCGCGGCGCGCGAACTTTCGTGCGTTAAAATTAACGGGGGAATCGTGCCCAACGTCGAAACTAAAAACGTCCGCTGCGCCGGCGGCATGCCGGCTTTTCTCACGATGCCCACAGGTGGCGGGAGACAGAAAATTCCGGCCATTGTGCTGATGCACGAACGGTACGGGCTGGTGAAGCACACCTGCGATTTGGCTGAGCGCTTCGCGCGCGACGGCTTCGTCTGTCTGGCCCCGGATTTTTTCTATAAACATCCTGACCAGGACGCGCTACATCGCGGCGACGCCGGCTACGCACTCAAGGACGGCGAGGCGATCGAGTATCTCGACAGCGCCGTCGCCGAACTCGCCGCACTGCCACAGGTGGATGCTGGAAAAATCGCCGTCAAAGGCGTCTGCCAGACCGGCCGGCATCCTTTGGTGTACGCCGCTGAGCGCAAGAAAATCGCCGCGGCGCTGGTTTGGTACGGCGCGGCCAACGCACGCGAGTGGGAGCCGAATGACCGCTATATCAAGCCGCTCGACGACATGCTGGCGGCCATCGAATGTCCGATTCTCGGCATTTTCGGCGAGGCCGATCACCTCATTTCACTCGATGACGTTCGTCGATTCCGCAACAGCCTGGAACGGCACGACAAGACCTTTTCCATCAAGGTGTTTGCCGGCGCACCCCATGGCTGGCTGAACGACACTATGCCGGGGCGCTACCGGCGCGATGCCGCCGAGGCCGCATGGGCGCTCCAGCTGGCGTTTCTGCGACAAATTTTTGCTCCCGGCTTCGATCGATCGCGGCGTGTTCAGACTTACGAATGCGATTACGCGGCCAACTACGATTTTTCCAAGAACGTGCGAATGGAATGACGAACGAGACGCGCCACATGAGCACAAGCAATCCAATCCCTGGAGAAATCCGTGAGTGAATACGAGCGTTGGGAAGCGCGCTTCGCGACTCCTGAATATGCCTTCGGCAAGGGTCCAAATTATTTTTTGCAATCCTGCAAGCCACTGCTGCCGGCCACCGGCCGCGCATTGGCGGTCGCGGATGGCGAAGGCCGCAACGGCGTTTGGCTGGCCGAACAGGGCCTCGATGTCGTCTCGATCGATTTTTCACCAGCCGCACAGCGTAAGGCCAAGGCATTGGCGGCGGAACGCCACGTTGAAGTGACCTTTGAACTGGTCGACGTGCATAGCTGGACTTATCCGAGCGCCGCGTTCGATGTGGTGGCCGAAATCTTCACCCAGTTCAGTTCCCCGGCCGAACGGGTGCAGAAGTGGGCCGGAATGCGGAAGGCCCTCAAATCCGGCGGTCTGCTGATCGTCCAGGGCTACACACCGAAACAATTGGAATACGGCACGGGCGGCCCGAAAGAAGTCGAAAATCTCTATACGCGCGCCATGCTCGAACGAGAGTTCGGCGGATTTCGCGCGCTGTCGATCGTCGAAGAGGAACGCGAGATTCACGAAGGAACATCGCATGGCGGAATGTCCGCGGTGATCAATTTAACCGCGAGAAAGCCTTAAGGTCGCGCTGCGGCATGTTGGAGCGCCGGGATTAAACGCCAAAGGCCATGGCCGGATAGCCCAAGCAAGCATCGGCGCCCTGCGATAAGCCCGCTTCGCGGCGGCACAAACAGCGGTTATAAAGGCGAAGACCCGACGGGAGCCCACCATGGCGCGCGACTTCGAGGACCATTGCTGGAAAGACCTGATCGATGCCGAGACGATCGAGATCTATCAGGCCTATCGGCGCAAAATCCATGTGGGCGACAATCCCGCCGTGCTCGCCATCGATCTCTATAACAAGGCCTACCAGGGCGGCAGCCGACCGGTGCGCGAGGTTGACCGCGAGTTTCCCGGCTCCTGCGGCGAGAATGCCTGGAAGGCCTTGCCGCCGACACAGCGGCTGTTCGCAGCAGCGCGGCGCGCTGGCGTTCCGGTGATCTACACCACGCGCCATGCCGACACCGCGGGCGTCCACTCGACCAATCGCAACATGAAGAAGGAACGCGACGATATCTACGACATCAAGGCCGAATTGGCGCCGCAAGCGGGCGAACTGGTCATTTACAAGGAGCGCGCTTCCGGCTTCTTCGGCACGCCGCTGATTGCACACCTGCAGAAGCTGCGCGTTAATTCACTCATCATCTGCGGCGAGAGCACCTCCGGCTGCGTGCGCGCCTCGACGGTCGACGGCTATTCGTACGGATTCCACAACGTCCTGGTCGAGGAATGCACCTATGACCGCTCGATGATCAGCCACAAAGTGAATCTGTTTGATCTGCACCACAAATACGCCGACGTGATGCACGTTGAGGAAGTCCTCGCGCATCTCGACGGATTGGCGGTGCAGCGCAAGGTCGCCTAAACGTCTTTACGAGCCGCGCCTGGATCGTTTCGCTCGTATGACGACGGTCTATCCGTTTCTCTCTTTCAAGCAACCGCAAACGAGTAACCCATCATGTCCACTTCTGTTGCCCGCAAGACCAATGCGCCGGAATTCGCAACCGCCTATTATTTCCTCGAAGGCCTGACTGAGCTCGGCGTCGAATATCTGTTCTGCAATTTCGGCACCGATCACGCCCCGATCATCGAGGAAATGGCGCACCGCAAGAAGCGCGGCGAGCCGATGCCGGGCGTGCTGCACTGCCCGCACGAGAATACCGCGGCCCACATGGCCGAAGGCTATGCCTTCGTCACCGGGCGTGGTCAGGGGGTCCTGGTCCATGTCGATGTCGGCACCGCCAACACCGCCAATGCCATGCACAACGCCTATAGGAGCCGCCTGCCGGTGCTGCTGATGGCCGGCAAGGCGCCCTACACCGCCAACGATGAACTGGTCGGTTCACGCGACACCTACGTGCATTTCGTCCAGGAGCCGTTCGATCAGGCGAGCCTGGTGCGCCCTTATCTGAAATGGGAATGGACGCTGCCGTCCGGTGTTGTTGTCAAGGAAGCGCTGCGGCGCGCCTACTCGATCGCACAGAGCGAGCCGCGCGGCCCGGTCTACCTGATGATGCAGCGAGAAACCCTGACCCAGCCCTGGAGCACGGACGAAATTCGCCGCTACTCGGCCGATCAATTCGCCGCAACTTCCGGCGGCGGCGCCGATCCGAAGCTCGTCGCTGCGCTCGCCGACCAGCTGCTCACTGCGGAAAATCCGGTGCTGGTCACGGGCTATGCCGGGCGTAACGAGCATGCCTCCAAAGCGATCGACGCGCTGTCGCAGTTTGCCGGCATCGCGGTCTACGAAGCCAACATGACCAATAATATCTCACATGACGCGCCGTGCTTTATCGGTTTCGCCGCCGACAAGGCGGTGCCTGATGCCGATGTCGGCATCCTGGTCGACGTCGACGTGCCGTGGTTTCCGAGCGACGTGCAGACGCACGAGAAATCCTTCTGGGCGCACATCGACATCGACACGCTCAAGCCCGGCTCGCCGATGTGGACGTTCCCCGGCAACCTGCGCATGCAGGGCGATTCCGGTCGCATCCTTGAACAGGTGCTTGAGGACCTCAAGGCCAAGGCAACGCCGCGCTTCAAGCAAGCCGCAGCGGCACGGATGGGGCGCATCAAAGCGCTGCGCGAAGAGCGCATCGCCCGCGCCGCCAAGCTCGCCTCCGACAAGGGCAAATCCGGCGCGATCAACCCGCACTATCTGATGTCGGAGCTCGGCAAGGTGCTCGACGATGACGCCATCATCTTCAACGAAGGTGTCACCAATGCGGGTGCCGTGCTGCTGCAAATCCCGCGTAAGAGGCCCAATACCACGATGCGCTCGGGTGGCGGCGGGCTAGGCTGGTCCGGCAGCTTCGCGCTCGGCGCCAAGCTTGCGGCCCCGGACCGGCTGATGGTGCAGGTCTCCGGCGACGGCGGCTTCTATTTCGGCAATCCGAGCTCGGTTTTCGCCGTGTCGCAGCAGTACAAGCTGCCGTTCTTCTCGATCGTCCTGGATAACACCGGCTGGAACGCGGTGAAGCAATCGACCTTGCGGGTCTATCCGGAAGGCGAAGCCAAAGGGACAAGCGAGTTCGAAGCCAAGCTTGCCCCCAAGGTCGCATTCACCAAGGTCGCTGAGGCGTTCGGCGCCTATGGCGAAGAACTCAGCGACCCCGCAGACGTCCCCGCCGCCATCGCGCGCTGCCTCAAGGAGGTCCGCGGCGGCCGGACCGCCCTGCTCCACGTGCGCGTCACGAAGATGTAAGCGCGACGATCGGAAATTCTGGGCGTATCTCAGTATAGTGGCCGGGCTTGACCCGGCCACTCGCATTTCCAGATCAATCGAGCAGGCCGTTCTGGGACGCGAGGTCCTTCAACGAGGATTCCGGCCGCGCGCCGAGATGCTGAATCACCTCCGCAGCCGCCATGGCGCCGAGCCGGCCGCAGGTGCGGTCGTCAGCGCCGCGCGCCAAGCCTGACAAAAAGCCGGCAGCGAACAGATCGCCGGCGCCTGTCGTGTCGACCACGCGCTCGACCGGAAAAGCCGGCACCGCCTCGATGTCCTCAGGATTAATCACCACGCAACCCTTTTCGCTGCGCGTCACCACCGCCACGTCGATATCGTCACGCAGCGCCTTAACCGCCGCATCGAAATCCGACGTCTGATAGAGGCTGTGCAGTTCCGCCTCGTTGGCGAAGATGAGATCGACGGTACCCGAGCGCATCAGTTGCAGGAACTCGTCACGCCAGCGGTCGACGCAGAACGCGTCCGATAAAGTCAGCGCCACCTTGCGTTCGGCGTCATGGGCGATCTTCGCCGCCTTGAGAAATGCGTCCTTGGCGTGTTTGGGGTCCCACAAATAGCCCTCGAGATAGATGATAGCGCTTGCCGAGATCGCGGCCTCGTCGATGTCGCCGGGATGCAGATCCTGCGCGGCACCCAGATACGTGTTCATGGTGCGCTCGCCGTCGGGCGTGACCAGAACGTAACACCGGCCAGTCGATGGACCACCGGCGGCAGGTTTGGCATCGAAAGCAACGCCGGCGGCCCGGATGTCGTGGGCAAAGGCGCGCCCAAGCCCGTCGTTCTTGACCTTGCCGATGAACGCCGCCCGCGCGCCGAGTGAGGCAAGACCCACAATGGTATTGGCCGCCGAGCCTCCGGACATTTCCACGGCGGGTCCCATCGCATCGTAAATGGCCTGGGCGCGCGGCTCATCGATCAGCGCCATCATGCCCTTGCGCATGCCCTGCTTGAGCAAAAAATCTTCCTCGGCCCGGGCGATCACGTCGACGATCGCGTTGCCGATGCCGAGAACGTCGTAGCGGGCTGAGGGCATGAGAAATCAGGTCCTTGCTTTAAGGAAGGCGCGCACTATAGCGGCCGGCCCTTGCGGGGCAAGCCGCCGCCGTGGCATTGGACCGACGCGTCAGGCCACTCTTGCCGCGCGGAGTATTCGGATATGGCCTTCAAAGAACTGGTATTTTCCGGCGTGCAACCGACCGGCAACCTGCACCTCGGCAACTATCTCGGCGCCATCAAACGCTTCGTCGAGCTGCAGGATCGTTATGACTGCATCTATTGCGTGGTCGATCTGCACGCCATCACCACGTGGCAGGATCCCGCCGAATTGCCGCGCACGATCCGCGAAGTCACCGCTGCGTTCATCGCCTGTGGGATCGATCCCAAGAAGCATATCGTGTTCAATCAGAGCCAGGTGGCCGAGCACGCCGAACTCGCCTGGGTGTTCAATTGCGTGGCGCGGCTCGGCTGGCTCAACCGCATGACGCAATTCAAGGAGAAGGCCGGCAAAGATCGCGAGAACGCATCGGTCGGCCTTTATGCCTATCCGAATCTGATGGCAGCCGACATTCTGGTCTATCGCGCCACCCATGTTCCGGTCGGCGAGGACCAGAAACAGCACCTCGAGCTGTCGCGCGACATCGCCCAGAAATTCAACAACGACTACGCCGGCTCGATTCATGCCCACGGCTTTGGCGAAACCTTCTTTCCGTTGCCGGAGCCGGTGATCACAGGCGAGGCGACGCGGGTGATGTCGCTGCGTGACGGTTCGAAGAAGATGTCGAAGTCGGACCCGTCCGATCAGTCGCGCATCAATCTCACCGACGATGCCGATGCCATTGCGTTGAAGATCCGCCGCGCCAAGACCGACCCGCATCCGCTGCCCAGCGAAGAGAAAGGCCTCGAAGGCCGCCCGGAGGCCGACAACCTGGTCGGCATCTACGCCGCACTCGCGGACACAACGCGGGCGGCCGTGCTGTCGCAATACGGCAATGGGCAGTTCTCCACCTTCAAGTCGGCGCTGGTCGACTTGGCGGTGGTGAAGCTCGGCCCGATCGGCGCGGAGATGAAGCGGCTCGTCGCCGATCCGCTGTCGATCGACGCCATCCTCGCGGACGGCGCCGTGCGGGCACAGAAAATCGCCGGCGAGACCATGAAGGCTGTGAAGGATATCGTCGGCCTCGTACGCCGCTGATTAGGCCACGCCACAGGGGTATCCTTCATGTGCGAGACCGCGACGCAAAGAACCTTCGGCTGGAAGGGATGGAGCGACCTGCCTGCGCCCCATATCGGCTCGGCGACCGGCCCTTGGATCGACCTCTCGCATCGCATCACCGAGAATCTGTCGCGCATCCCCTTCTTTCCGCAGCCCGTGATCCGCCAGATCACCACCGCGCCAATCCGATTGACGCAAATCCAGTGGGTCGTGCACCACGGCACGCACGTCGACGCGCCGTGTCATTTCATCAGCGACGGCCCAGCGATGGACGGCGTACCGCTCGACCGTCTCTACGGACCGGGCGTCATTTGGCGTTTCGACACGCAGGACCGTGCCGCCATCGATGCCGCCGACCTGGAGCGCGCTACCCCGCGCATGCGGCCAGGCGACATCGTACTGATCGACACCGGCTGGTGGCATCACATCAACACCGAACGGTACGAGGAGCATCCTTATCTGACCGGCGAAGCTGCCGAATGGCTGGTCGCCCAGGGCGCCAAGATCGTCGGAATCGACGCCAGTTCGCCCGACCAGGCGGGTCATTACCGGCCTAAGGAATTTGCCTTCCCGGTCCACAACACGCTGTTGAGCAATGGCGTGCTGATTGCCGAACACCTCACCAACCTGAGCCCCTTGGCGGGGCGCCGCGCCGAGATCATGTTCCTCGGCATCAATATTGCGGGATCGGATGGCGCACCGGCGAGGCCAGTCGCAAGGCCCTTGGACTGAGATTGGCGCTCAAGCGCGCCTTGCACCGCTGCACTAAAAGGGCCATTTATGCTTCTGGATCAATGGTCGGCTAGCCGCGCCGAATCTTGTTCCACACTCTCATTGGGAGCGAACTCATGTTTATTCAGACCGAAGCGACGCCGAATCCTGCGACGTTAAAGTTCCTGCCGGGACGTCCGGTATTGGAGAACGGCACGCTCGATTTGCGCGAGCCCGCTGAGGCAGCAAAGTCGCCGCTGGCGGAACGTCTGTTCGGCGTCTCGGGTGTCAGTGGCGTGTTCTTCGGCTCCGATTTCATCACCGTGACCAAGAGCGGCGGCGAATGGCAGCAGCTCAAGCCGATGATCCTTGGCGCCATCATGGAGCATTTCATGTCGGGCGAACCGCTCATCAGCAGCGGCGCAGCCGATGAGGGCAACGGCGAGGAGTTTTTCGACGCGGCCGATGCCGAGACCGTAGCGACCATCAAGGACCTGATTGAAACGCGCGTGCGGCCCGCGGTCGCCAATGACGGCGGCGATATCACGTTCAAGGGCTTCAAGAACGGCATCGTCTTTCTGAACATGAAGGGCGCATGCTCCGGTTGTCCGTCATCGACGGCTACGCTGCAGCACGGCATCCAAAACCTGCTCCGGCATTTCGTGCCCGAGGTAACCGAGGTGCGGCCGATCTGACCGCGCGATTAGGCGAGTATTTCCGTTCCGTTCATGGTGTTCCGGGTGTGGCCGCCGGCCGGATGGTTTCGGCTTGCTGGGCGTAATGGATGCCGTATGACTGCCTGCCATGCGTGTGCTCGCTATTGATACGGCGCTCGCGGCTTGCTCCGCGGCCGTGCTCGACACCGTCCTCGGTGGAGTCATCGCAAGCGAGAGCATGCCGATGGTGCGCGGCCATGCCGAAGCGCTGCTTCCGCTGATCGCACGTGTCATGGCGCGCGCCGAGCTTGGATTTTTCGACATCGATCGCGTCACGGTGACGACCGGACCCGGCAGCTTCACCGGATTGCGCGTCGGTATTTCCGCCGCGCGCGGTATTGCGCTCGCGGCCGAGAAGCCGGCATTCGGCGTCTCAACGCTGTCCGCCTACGCGGCCCCACACCTCGCCAAAGACAAAACTGTCCCGGTGATCGCCGCGATCGATGCGCGGCACAGCCACGTATATCTGCAAGTGTTCGGCCCCAGCGGCCGCACCGCCTTGGCGCCTCGGCTGGCGCCGTTGAACGAGGCGGTACGCGCGGCGTCTGAAGGACCATGTCGGCTCGTGGGCTCGGCAGCGCTGGCCGTCGCCGCGCAAATACCCCCGGGCGCGCCCGCGCCATTGTGCGTCGACGGGCGCGATGCACCGGATATCGACTGGATAGCGCGGATGGGCGCCGTCCTGCCCGAAGGACAATCGCCGCCCAACCCACAATATTTGCGCGCGCCGGATGCGCAGCCACAAAACGCCGCCCAATTACCGCGCCGATGATGAGCATTGTGTCTCGGCTGTTGCCCGGCGCACCGCCGCAATTCACCGCGGCGAGCCTCCATGACGCGGTGGCGATCGCCGCGCTGCACGCCGCATCGTTTCGCCGCGGGTGGGGCGAAGACGAGGTCTCCGGTCTTTTGACAGACAGCGCCGTGGTCACTCACCGCGCCATGATCCGGCGTGCGCTGGTTGGTTTCATCATGTCGCGCGTGGCCGCCGACGAAGCTGAAATTCTGTCGGTCGCAATTGCCCCGGCGCGGCGCGGCCGCGGGTTGTCGCGGCCGCTGCTCGACTTTCATCTCCGCACCCTGGCGGGGCGGGCCGTGCGCGCGGTCTTCCTCGAAGTCGACGAACGCAACGCGCCGGCGCGGCGGCTTTACGCCCGGGCCGGCTTTGCCGAAGTGGGAAGCCGCCACGGCTACTATGAGAGCGGCGCCACCGCCCTGGTGCTGCGCCGTGACCTCGGTTGACCCGGCCAGCCACGTATCCAAATTGTCGTCGAAACCCCATATGAAGGCACGAAAACGCCCAGCATTCCTTTTTGGCGGCAAATCCGCTAAGAAAGTGGCTCGTATGGCTCACTGCGCGCGAGCAAATTTTCAAGCGGCTATAAAGGCTTAAGTCTCGGCCCGACCGGCATGAACAAACCCCGCAAGCTGTTTGTCAAATCGTTCGGCTGCCAGATGAACGTCTATGACTCGCGGCGTATGGCCGACACACTGGCCCCGCAGGGCTATGTTGAGGCGTCCACTGCCGACACCGCCGACCTGGTCATCCTCAACACCTGCCACATTCGCGAAAAAGCGGCTGAGAAGGTCTATTCCGAGCTTGGCCGGGTGCGACGGCTGAAAGAGGCTGCCGCGGCTGAGGGCCGGCGCGTGATCGTCGCGGTGGCCGGCTGCATGGCGCAAGCCGAAGGCGAGGAAATCATCCGCCGCGCCCCGGCGGTCGATCTCGTCTTTGGGCCCCAGAGCTATCATCGGCTGCCTGAACTCTTGGCGCGCACCGAGAGCGGCGATAAGCCGGTCGACACCGAATTTCCCCTCGACGACAAGTTCGACCATCTGCCCGCACCGAACCCCGCGGCGACCCGCCGCCGCGGCGTCAGCACATTCGTCACCGTGCAGGAGGGTTGCGACAAGTTCTGCACGTTCTGCGTTGTGCCTTATACGCGCGGTGCGGAAGTTTCTCGTCCGGTCGACAAAATCCTGGCCGAGATTGAACAACTTGTCGCGGCCGGCGTGCGCGAAATCACGCTCATCGGGCAGAACGTCAACGCGTATCACGGCGACGGAGCAAACGGACGACCGGCGTCTCTGGCGCGGCTGCTCGAACGCGTTTCAGCAATCAATGGCGTCGAGCGGCTGCGCTACACCACGAGCCATCCGCGCGACATGGGCGCCGATCTGATTGCCGCACATGGCGCTCTGCCAAAACTGATGCCGCAGCTGCATTTGCCGGTGCAATCGGGGTCTGACCGCATTCTCGCTGCGATGAACCGCCGCCACACACGCGCCGATTATCTCGCGATTGTTTCGCGGCTGCGCGCGGCGCGGCGCGATCTCGCGCTCACGTCCGACTTCATCGTCGGATTTCCGGGCGAATCCGAAGCGGACTTTGCCGAAACCCTGAGTCTCGTCACCGAGGTCGGCTATTCGGGGGCGTTCTCATTCAAATATTCACCCCGCTCCGGCACGCCTGGTGCGGATATGACCGATCAAGTGGACGAGGAGACCAAGTCCGATCGGCTGTATCGGCTGCAGGCTGCGATCGATCGCTGTCAGGCGGAATTCAATCGAAGCTGCCTCGGCCGCACCTTCGATGTCTTGTTCGAAAAGCCCGGCCGCTACGCCGGCCAGCTTGTCGGCCGCTCGCCCTATCTGCAGCCCGTCCAGGTGACGGCGCCGGCATCGATGATCGGCGAAATCGCGACCGTGACGATCACCGAAGTGGCGAGCAATTCACTCTTCGGCACGATGGCGCACACGAGCGCGCGCGAACCAGCCCTCATGGGCGCAGGAGCCTGAATTGGCAGCACGCGGACCCGCCGGAACGGATGAATCGGTGTTCGTTGCCCCCGACAATGCGACGCAGATCGCGCTCACGTTCGACGACAATCGTCTCGCCTCGGTGCTATTCGGCCAGTACGGACAGAACCTCGCACTGATCGAACGGCGGCTCGGCGTCGTCGCTAATTCACGCGGTAACCATGTCACGCTGGACGGCTCGCGCGAGGCCTGCGAGCAGGCGCGGCGCGTGCTCGAAAATCTCTACGAGCGGCTCAAAAGCGGCGACGAACTGGTGCAGGGTGATGTCGAAGGCAATATCCGACTCGCCATGGCGCAGGGGTCGCTGTTCGACTTCGATCCCGCCACGGCGCGCGAGGGTTTTGAGGAGATCAATCTGCGCAAGCGTCGGGTGCGTGCACGCACGCCGGCCCAGGATTCCTACATCCGCGCGCTGAAGCGTCATTCGTTGGTGTTTTCCACCGGGCCGGCCGGCACCGGCAAGACTTGGCTCGCGGTGGCCCATGCGGTGCAGCTGTTCGAGCGCAAGGAGGTCGACCGCATTATCCTGTCGCGTCCCGCGGTGGAAGCCGGCGAGCGGCTTGGCTTTCTGCCCGGCGACATGCGCGAAAAAGTCGATCCGTATCTGCGGCCGATCTATGACGCGTTGTACGATCTGATGGATGCGCGCATCGTCGAACGCGCGCTGCAGACGACGGAAATCGAAATCGCGCCGCTCGCTTTCATGCGCGGCCGCACGTTGGCAAATGCCGCTATCATTCTCGACGAAGCGCAGAATACGACTGCGATGCAGATGAAGATGCTGCTGACGCGGCTCGGCGAGAACAGCCGCATGATGGTCACCGGCGACCCAAGCCAGGTGGACTTGCCGCCAGGGCAGACCTCAGGACTAGCCGATGCGGTGCGGCTCCTCGAAAACGTTGAAGGCATCGGCCACGTCGCCTTCACGGCAGCGGATGTGATCCGTCATGAGCTGGTCGCCCGCATCGTCAACGCCTACGACAAGGCGGCGGCGCGCAAGCGTGAGCGCCCTTAATCGCGATGAATGTCGCGGGGAGCAATGCGGCCAAAGTAGACGTGCGGGTCGAGTCGGGCCTGTGGAAAGAACCCGGCAAGGTCAGAGCTCTGCTGCGCCGGGCCATCGGCCAGGCCGCCACGGCCATGTCAACAACGGGGTTGGAGGTTGCTATCCTCCTGACCGATGATTCGGCGATCCGCCTCCTCAACCGGCAATGGCGCGGCATCGATGCGGCCACGAATGTGTTGTCGTTCCCAAGCGGGAATCCAGGTGGCCACGGGCCATTCATCGGCGACATCGTTCTCGCCCAGCAAACGATCGCGCGGGAAGCCAACGCCGAGCACAAGCCATTCGCCCATCATCTCGCCCATCTTGCGGTTCACGGGTTTCTTCACCTTCTTGGCTACGACCACGAGAACCTCAAGGACGCCGCCGTGATGGAACGGCTTGAACGCAGAATTTTACGGCGGCTCGCGATCCCCGATCCGTATCGGCCGGTCCCAGCCGCTAGGCGCGCGCCGCGCGCCAAATTGCGCCGAAATCCGGCGCATTAGAGTGCAGGCGCCCATGGCTCAGCACCCGACACGCAGCGAACCGGCCGACAGCGAGCATCGCGGGCTGCCGCCAGTCCTACCCCGCGCCGAGCAAGCGCAGCCGGAGGGCAAGCTCGCACGCGTCGCGCGCATCCTGTTCGGCTGGAAGGGGGCAGCGACACGTGCCGATCTCGAACACGTCTTGGCTGCGGAACAATCGGCCTCCGGCTTCTCGCCCGAAGAAGCCGCGATGCTCAAGAATATCCTGGCGCTGCGTGAATGCCGGATCGAGCGCGTCATGGTGCCGCGCGCCGACATCGTCGCCGTACAGCAGGACATCGCCCTCGGGGCGCTGGTCGACATCTTCGCGGGTGGCGGTCACTCGCGGCTCGTTGTCTTTAATGACACGCTCGATGACCCTAACGGAATGGTTCACATCCGCGACCTGGTCGCGTTCATGGCGGCGCGTGCCGCGGCCGATCCGGCTCGTGCGGGCGCGCGCGAACAAGCCACGCACCCCAATCTCAATTTTGGGGCTATCGATCTCGCGATGCCGCTCCAACAGGCGAAAATCGTTCGCGAGATCCTCTACGCGCCGCCTTCGATGCCGGCACTCGATCTGTTGGCCAAGATGCAGGCAACGCGCATCCACCTTGCGCTCGTGATCGACGAATACGGCGGCACCGACGGCCTCGTCTCCATGGAGGATCTGGTCGAACTTATCGTCGGCGACATTGCCGACGAACACGATGTCGCCGAGACCCCGACCGTCACGCGCCAGGGCGACGGCTCGTTTTTGGCCGACGGACGCGCCAGCCTCGAGGATGTCCGTGCCGTCATCGGCGATGAGTTCGATGTCGGCGAAGCCGGTACCGAAGTCGATACGCTCGGCGGTTATCTGGTCATGCGCGCGGGACATGTGCCGGTTCGCGGCGAATTGGTGCCCGGTCCAAACTCTTTTGAGGCGGAAGTGCTTGATGCCGATCCACGCCGGATCAAACGGGCGAAGATTTACCGGCGCAAAGATCGCCGATCCGCCCCGACGCGGGATCTGCCCACGCTCGTCAAGGCACCACAGCCTCGCCCAGCCGCGGCGCCCGATGAGTCAAATCGGCCGAGTCAAAATTCGCCGCGCCTGCCGTGAAATTGAAGGCGCCGATCCATAGCATCGTTCTGGCCTGGGGCTGGCAGCGGCGGCTGATCGCGCTGGCTGCGGGCGCACTCTCGGCGCTGGCAATGGCGCCCTTCGACGCCTGGCCCATATTGTTCCTGACGTTTCCGACGCTGGTGTGGCTGATCGACGGCGCTACAGCCGGCCGTTGGAACGGCGTACTCGTCGCGGCAACGACCGGCTGGTGGTTCGGCTTCGGCTATTTCGTGGCCGGTCTGTATTGGATGGGTTTCGCATTTCTGGTCGATGCGAAAACGTTCGGCTGGATGTTGCCGTTCGCAGTCATCGGCTTGCCGGCGGTTCTCGCCGTCTACACCGCCTGCGGCGTCGGCTTCGCCCGCCTGCTGTGGACGCGTGGCCCGATCCGCATCCTGACTCTGGGCGTGACGCTGACCGTTGCCGAGTGGCTGCGCGGCCACCTGTTCACCGGGTTTCCCTGGAACGCGCTTGGATATGCTCTCACCTCGCCTTTGGCATTGGCGCAAAGCGCTTCTCTTGTCGGCATTTGGGGCCTGACATTCCTTGCTATCGTTGTGTTCTCAAGTCCCGCCACGCTGACCGACGATCGCACCGAAACCCGCTACCCATGGCTGCCGCTCGCGCTAAGTCTCGCGGTTCTGGCCGGGCTTGGTGGCTGGGGTTCGTTGCGCCTCTATCGCACACCGACGCGCTACGTGGACAAAGTGAAAGTGCGCATCATGCAGCCAAATCTGCAGCAGGATGTGCGCTTCAATTATGCGGCACGGCAACAGGTCATGGACCGCTATGTCGCACTATCAGATCGCCTAACTGGCCCTCAATCGCACGGCGTGCATGACGCCACACATCTGATCTGGCCAGAATCGCCTTTTCCATTCATTCTCACCCGCAATCCTGAGGCCCTGGCGCAGATAGCAAAGCTATTGTCGCCAAGCACGGTGCTGATAACCGGCGCGACGAGGCTTCCCGAAAATTTCAATCCGGCCGATCCGCACGCCTACAATTCGATCTACGTGATTGATCATGATGGTTCGATCCTGGCGTTATACGACAAGGTCCATCTCGTTCCTTTCGGCGAGTACTTACCTTTCGAGCATCTGCTTGAACGTCTCGGCCTTCAGGAATTGACCAAGCAGCAGGGGGGATTTCTATCCGGTGACGGCAGGCGACTGCTTCGCATCCCTGGCGCGCCACCAGCTCTTCCGCTCATTTGTTATGAGATCGTCTTTCCCGGAGATGTAGCGCCGCCGGGCGAGCGTGCCGGTTGGATCGTCAACGTCACCAATGACGGCTGGTTCGGTATCAGCACCGGACCGTATCAACATTTTCAGCAGGCCCGCGTACGCGCCATTGAAGAAGGCCTGCCCCTTGCGCGTGCCGCCAACACCGGTATCTCCGCCATGGTCGACGCTTTGGGAAGAGTCGTTGGTTCGCTGCCATTGGGCAGTGAGGGTGTTCTCGATGCACGTTTGCCGCGTGCGATTTCCGAGCCGATATATTCGAGGCTCGGCGACGGACCAGTGGCAATTGTTATTGGCCTGATTTTCCTGATAGTTACCCACCGGCGGTTTATTTGAATATAATTAACACGGGCCAGGCAGTGGCGCTAACCAAGGGTTGATTGCGGAATTGTCTGCAGCGACCGACGCCTATTTCATCGTATTAACGCGCAAAATAACCGCAACCATAGCGCGAATTAGATATAATCCCGGCGAGGGCGGACGCGTTTGTCGCGCCCCTCGGGGCACCGTCGTTTCGGTTGAGTATGCAGGTTACTCAACTGACTTGTATTCCTTATGGTTGCACTCATAGATCATTACTGCAAATATAGGACCCATAGGAGTTCATTATGACGATGATGGCACAGAAAGCCTTGATATGATGATCATAGCGAAGAAAGCCCCTAACCCAATCGACAAGCACGTCGGCGCGCGCGTGCGCATGCGCCGCATGATGCTGTCGATGAGTCAGGAGAAGCTTGGAGACGCGCTGGGCCTGACTTTCCAACAGGTCCAGAAATACGAGAAGGGCACCAACCGCATCGGTGCCAGCCGGCTGCAGCAAATCTCGAACATTCTGCAGGTGCCGGTCTCGTTCTTTTTCGACGGCGCGCCGCATGTGCCTGGCACAGGACGGTTTGAGGGCATGGGCGAGGCGCCATCGCCGGCTTACGTTTCGGACTTTCTTGCCACGTCCGATGGTCTAGCGCTGACCAAGTCATTCATGCGGATCCACGATTCCAAACTGCGACGGCGCATTGTCGATCTCGTTGAGCAAATTGCCGCGGGCGAGAAGCGGTAATTCGGCCGTCCTAGCGTTGGGCGCCGCGATGCGGACGCCCACTTTTCGCCCACATCTTGACCGCGGCTGCACGACGCGGCAACAACCGTTCGAACAGCGACGCTTGGCTTTGCCGGCGCTGACCGCGGCCGCGGCCTCTGCCCGGACTGCCGCGGTACTCAGTCGTGGAGGGAGTGTTTCGTGGGACGCACAAACTACCTTTTTACCAGCGAATCCGTGTCGGAAGGACACCCGGACAAGGTTTGCGACCAGATATCGGACGCAATCCTCGACGCCTTTATCGAGCGGGACGTCAAGCTCGGCATTGCCGAGGACAGTCTGGTCAATACCCGGCTCGGCTGTGAAACCCTCTGCACGACCAACAAGATCATTGTCGCCGGCGAGGGTCGCGGCCAACTGTTCCGGAGGATCAACGGATCGGCGGTTGTCGATCGCGAGCTGATCACCGAGATCGCCCGCGGGGTTGTCAAGGACATCGGCTACGATCAGAGCGGTTTTTCGTATCATGGTGCCGACGTCGAAGTGCTGCTGCACGGCCAATCGCCCGACATTGCCATGGGGGTCGATGCCAAAAAGAAAAAGGGCGAAGAGAACGAAGGCGCCGGCGACCAGGGTATGATGTTCGGCTACGCCTGCACGGAGAGCGAGGTCTACGAGAAAAACTCGTTCATGCCGGCGCCGATCTATTTCGCGCACAAGATTCTGAAAGTGCTGTCGGACAAACGCCGCGCCAAACAGTTGTTCGATCTGCAGCCGGACGCCAAGAGCCAGGTGACGGTGCAGTATGTCGACGGCCAGCCCATCGGCTGCACCAAGGTCGTCGTCTCGACGCAGCACAATGCGCAGAACCGCAACGGCAAGAAATATACGCCGGGCATGATCAAGGATCTGATCGGCGACGCCGTCACATCCGCGTTGCCCAAGGGCTGGATGCCGAAGAAAGAGTCCGACTTTCTGGTCAATCCCACGGGAAACTTCGTCGTCGGCGGCCCTGACGGCGACTGCGGCCTGACGGGACGCAAGATCATCGTCGACACCTACGGCGGCTACGCGCCTCATGGCGGCGGCGCCTTCTCCGGCAAGGACCCGACCAAGGTCGATCGCTCTGCCGCTTACGCGGCGCGCTACCTCGCCAAGAACGTGGTGGCGGCGGGCCTCGCGGAGCAGTGCACCATTCAGGTCGCGTACGCGATCGGCGTCGCCGATCCGATGTCGCTTTACGTCGATACGCACGGCACCGGCAAAGCGGACGAGAAGAAGCTTGCCAAGACGCTGCTGGAACTTTTCCCGCTGCGGCCCACCGCCATCCGCCGCGCGCTCAAGCTCAACCGGCCGATCTATAAGCGCACCGCGGCTTATGGCCATTTCGGCCGCGCTCCCGACAAGGACGGCGGTTTTTCGTGGGAACGCACCGATCTTGCCGACGCGCTGCGGCGCGCCGTACGCTGATCAACAACGCCGTTTCATCGCTCTGTCGTGGCTGGCCTTGTGCCGGCCACGCGCGTCTTTGATAATCCATTGATTGGAAAACGTGGATACCGGCGACCACGCGGCTGTGCGATCAATGGAATCCGAACCACACAAGGACCCACGCGCGTTCTTCGGACGCCGTAAGGGCCACAAATTACGCCCGCGCCGAGCGCATCTCATTGAGACCCTGCTGCCGCGGCTTGCAATCGACGTTTCACGTGCGGCACCGGCGGATCTTCGCACCCTGTTTCCGGTGCCGGTCACCAGTGTCGTGCTTGAGATCGGCTTCGGCAGCGGTGAATCGATGATTGCGCAGGCCGCGGCGCGGCGCGACACCGGCATTCTTGGAGTCGAGCCCTTCATCAACGGAATGGCCAAGGCGCTCGCCGCCATTGAGAACGATAATCTTCAGAACATCCGCCTGCATTTCGACGATGCAGCCGCCCTGATCGAATGGCTTCCCGATGCGTCGGTGAGTCGCGTCGACCTTATTCACCCCGATCCATGGCCGAAGCGCCGGCACTGGAAACGGCGCTTCGTGCAGGACGATATGGTGGCGCGGCTTGCCCGTATCCTCCGCCCGGACGGACAGTTTCGGTTCGTAACGGATGTGGCCGACTATGCCGCATGGACGCTGCAGCGCTTGTTGCGATCGGCTGAATTTGAGTGGACGGCCCGATGCGCCGACGACTGGCGCTGCGCTTGGCCCGCGTTCACGCCGACGCGTTACCACGCCAAAGCAGCACGTGAGGATCGCGCCTCATGCTTTCTGATCTTTCGGCGACGTTAGAGCATTTTCCGGAAAAGTGGACGCCGGTTTTCCGAAGAAAATGCGACCAAGCTTATGAAACTAGAGCGCTTCCCGATTCAACGTAATCGGGAAGCGCTCTAGAAAAATAGATACCGGTTTTCGGAAAAAATCACGCGCCACAAAAAGCTCGGCAATCAACTAGCCCGCTTGAGCTGCCAGAATCGAATGACGCGCCGCGCCGTCGCAAGTGACAGCCGGGTATAGTTGGCGAAAGCCACTTCCAATCCCTGGCCGGGCGCGGCCTTGCCGTCCGGATGGAGGACGAAAATAGATTGCACGGTCGGCCATGCGAGACCAGCGGCCTTGCACAGGATCAAGACCGGATCGCGCCGCTCACCGGTCATAAGCCGATCGACAACATTAATCGGCACTTTGGCCAGTGCTGCGAGTGCAACGACTGCCTCCTCGTATTTGTGATCGCCGCAGAATGTCGCCAGAGCTGTCTCATCCATGCGGCCGGCCCGAGTGAGGCCGAGTACAGTGCGCTGTGCGTTGCGATAGTCACGCGGGCTGACGCGCGCGCCGACTTCCTTGGCGACCTTGGCCAGCACATTCTCTATTTCGGCTTTCCGTTCGGGCGTGGCGGACGCGAGCAAACGCTCGTGTACGACCGCGGTCGCTCGTGTCAGGAGTTCGCGAAACATCGGGGCGGGAATATCGGGCCGCAGTCCAACTGTTTCGGCCAGCACGCCGTCCTCTGCGGCGCGGGTGATTAAACGCGAAAATCCGGTTGTAGAAATGCGGGCATCGCGGTTTTCGGCAACACGCCGCGCCACGACGTGATCGCCGCGCCCCACCAGCACATCGGTAACTGCTTCGCCGAGCGCCCGGCGCGCCGAGATGGCATGAAGGTGCGCCTGGCTTTTGTTCTTTGCCACTTCAACCAGATCGGCTTCCGCCAACCGCGGCGCCAATTTCAGGACCGGACCTGCGACCGCAATATCGTCGTCATAGGCAAGCGTACGCAGCACCCTCACGGGCGCATTCGCAACTGGCGCCAAATGGATCGAAAGCTCGGCGCGCGCCTTGGTCTCGATTTCCTCGATGAGCAAGCCAAAGACGTAATCGAACAAGTCGACGTGTTCGTCCTTGTAGGTACCGGCGCCGTCGAGAAAGAGCGCGGTAATGCGCTGCAGCGTTTCGGCGCGCTTAGTCCGCGATCCACTGTCTACGATCTGCTCGAGTTCCGGGATCAGCGGGAAGACAACGCTCATTTGGCGGGTCGGCAATCTGACGGTTTGATGCCAATTTGATTACCGGCGAGTGATTACCGATCCCTGAAAGCAAAAGTAGCCACTTGCCGCACCCCGCGCAGCCCTTGCGTTCGGCCGGCAGGGCGCTATATTTGGCCGATCCGTCATGGATACCTCATAACGGTCGGTTGATCCGAACGGTTTGAGAGTGGGTTCCCCCGGGACCCGCTCTTTTTTGTTACCTGAGGCCGGCCATACCTTGGCGGACGGATTTGCAGGATCAGTGGCGCGCAAAGAATGGACGACAGGCCCGCGAACTTCGCCGACGAGAAACGGCTCTTGATCGAGCCGGGTCGCGCGGCGCGCGTCGCCGCGCTTGCCGAGCCGGTCCTCGCCAGCCTCGGCTATCGGCTGGTACGGGTGCGCATTTCCGGTCTTGCCGGTTGCACGGTGCAGATCATGGCGGAACGCCCGGACGGCACCCTGTCCATCGAGGACTGCGAGACCGCATCGCGGGCGCTGTCACCGGTACTTGACGCTGCCGATCCAATCGAGAGCGCCTATCAGCTCGAGGTTTCATCCCCGGGCATCGATCGACCGCTGGTGCGGCGATCGGATTTCGACCGTTATGCCGGCCATACGGCCCAGGTGGAAATGACGGCTCCGATCGAAGGACGCCGCCGGTTTCGTGGCCAGTTAGTCGGCACGGACGGGGATTGCGTCAGGCTGCGCAGCAATGACACGCTGGCGGATTCTGCCGAAATTTTGCTGCGGATCGACGACATGATGGAAGCGAGGCTCGTCCTGACCGACGCACTGCTCGCAGAAGCGCTGCGGCGCAGCAAGCATAATGAGCGAGCCAATAGCGCGAATGGCGCCTCGGAACGGGCACCGGCGCGACGATACAAACACAAAAACGCTGCGCTGGAGCAAGACCGGCGCGAAATTCAACCGGATGGAGAGTGACGATGGCGACGGTAAGCGCCAATAAACTCGAATTATTGCAGATCGCCGACGCGGTAGCGCGCGAAAAGGCAATCGATCGGAAGATCGTGCTCGCCGCAATGGAAGACGCTATCGCCAAGGCAGCGCGCGCGCGCTACGGCAGCGAAACCGAGGTCCGCGCCGAGATCGATGCGAAAAGCGGTGAGCTTCACCTTTCGCGTCACATGCTGGTCGTCGAGACCATCGAGAATCCCTCTACCCAGATCAGCCTGGAAGAGGCAAGGCGACGCCACCCGGCCGCACAGATCGGCGACACCATCGCCGATCCGCTGCCGCCACTGCCGTTTGGCCGTATTGCCGCTCAATCGGCCAAGCAGGTGATCGTGCAGAAGGTGCGCGAGGCCGAGCGCGACCGGCAATATGATGAGTTCAAGGATCGCATCGGCGACATCGTCAATGGCATCGTCAAACGGGTCGAATACGGCAACGTGGTGGTCGATCTCGGCCGCGGCGAAGCAATCGTCAGGCGCGATGAATTGTTGCCGCGCGAGGTGTTCCGCAATGGCGACCGTATCCGTGCCTATATCTACGATGTCCGCCGCGAACAGCGTGGGCCGCAGATTTTCCTGTCGCGCACGCATCCGGAGTTCATGGCCAAGCTGTTCGCTCAGGAAGTACCTGAAATCTATGACGAAATTGTCGAGGTAAAGGCGGTAGCGCGCGATCCGGGCTCGCGCGCCAAGATCGCGGTGGTGTCGCGCGATTCATCGGTCGATCCGGTTGGCGCCTGCGTCGGCATGCGCGGCTCGCGCGTGCAGGCGGTCGTCAATGAGCTGCAGGGCGAGAAAATCGACATCATTCCGTGGTCGCAGGAGATCGCCACCTTCGTGGTCAATGCGCTGGCGCCCGCCGAAGTCAGCAAGGTCGTGATCGACGAGGAACGCGACCGCATCGAAGTGGTGGTGCCCGATCAGCAACTGTCGCTCGCCATCGGCCGGCGCGGTCAGAACGTGCGGCTGGCATCGCAGTTGACCGGCAACGACATCGATATCCTCACCGAGCAGGAGGAATCGGAACGCCGCCAGGCCGAATTCGAAAACCGCACCCGCATTTTCATCGATGCACTCAACGTCGATGAGGTGATCGGGCAACTGTTGGCGTCGGAAGGCTTCAACTCAGTCGAAGACCTGGCGCTGGTGGATTTGAAGGATATTGCCAGCATCGAAGGCTTCGACGAAGACACCGCGCTCGAACTGCAAACACGCGCGCGCGATCACTTGGCCAAAATCGAGGCCGACCTGGATGCAAAGCGTCAGGAGCTTGGCGTCGAAGACGCGCTCAAGGACGTGCCGGGCGTCACCACTGCCATGCTGGTGAAGCTCGGGGAAAACGACGTCAAGTCGGTCGAGGATCTTGCCGGCTGCGCCACCGACGACCTGTCGGGCTGGACCGAACGCAAGGACGGCGAAGCGGTGCGTCAAGCCGGGATTCTCGATGGCTTCGATCTCACCCGCGAGGAAGCCGAAGCGATCATCATGCAGGCGCGGCTTAAAGCCGGCTGGGTCACCGAGGCCGATTTGGCGCCACCTCCCGTCGAAGAAGCACCCGCTGCTGAGGCGCAGACTTAGGAAACCGACGAGACCGCATGACCCCGCAAGCCCAGCATCGCAACGATGACAGCGCACTCGATGGCGGCCCCCACAGCCGCCGGCGCGAGCGCCTTTGTGTGGCGACGCGCACGGTGCAACCAGTCGCCGACCTGATCCGTTTTGTCGTCGGGCCGGACGGCGAGGCGGTTCCGGATGTCAAATGCCGGCTACCTGGCCGGGGCGTGTGGGTGACGGCGACGCACGACGCTCTGGCCGATGCCATCGCCCGCAAAGCCTTTGCGCGCGGGTTCAAACGCAACGTTCAGCTGCCCGCGGATCTCGCCGTGCGGACCGAACGACTGTTGGCCCAAGCGGTCATCGATGCTTTGGCTGTGGCCGGCAAGGCCGGCTTAGTCGCCGCCGGCTTCGCCAAGGCGGCGACAGCGCTCGCGCACGAGCACGTAATCGCGCTCCTGCATGCGGTGGAGGCATCGCCGGACGGCGTTCGCAAGCTCGATGCCATCGCCCATCGCCAAGGGCGCGAACAGGGAGCCGAAACACCCCCTGTGATTGAATTCCTGACCTCGGCACAATTGGATTTGGCATTGGGCCGGGCAAATGTGATACACGCTGCCTTGCTCGCCGGGCCCGCGAGCGACACCTTTTTATCGCGTTCGCGGCGCCTTCAGCGGTATAGAACCGGCGGCGTGAGCGATCGTGGCAATCAGGCCGGCAAAGGTGCAGCGCACTAAGCCGGCCACCTATATGGATGCGTATGACCGAAACGACGAAAAATACCGGTGAAAAGCTGAGTGTGAGCTCGACCAAGACGCTGACCCTCAAGCGCGGCGGCGTCGAGCAAGGCGTCGTGCGCCAGAGTTTCAGCCATGGTCGCAGCAAGGCGGTCGTTGTCGAGAAGGTAAAGCGGCGCACCGCTGCCCCGGGCGAGACCAAGCCGGATGCTGCCGCAGTGCAGGAGCGCGCGGCGGCCCTGAAGCGGCTGACGCCTGCCGCAAAGGCCCCTCCGGCGGCGCCGGAGCCGGTACCGTCGGCTGCTCCCTCGCAGTCGAAGCCGGGCGTCGTGCTTCGCCCGCTCACTCAGGCGGAGATCAATGCCCGCGCCAGTGCGCTGGGCAAAGCCGAACTTGTCGAGATTGAAGAGCGCAAGCGCGCCGAAGCGGAAGCCGACGTTTTCCGGACCAAGAAGGCGGCCGAAGAAAAAGAACGGCGTGAAGCGGAAGCGCGCAAGGTCCATGAAGCCGAACGTCGCGCGCACGAAGACAAGACCAAGCAGAAAGCGACCGAGGTTGCCAACAAGCGCTTTGGCGCCGAGCCCGCACCGGCAAAGCCGGGCACCGCGCGCGTTAATCTCGAAGAGGAAGAGGAGGCGCCGCGCCCGCGCCGTGGCCCCGGGGGTGCGATCGTACGACCCGCTCCGGCACCGAAACCGCAACGCACGGTCGGCGAAAAGCGCCGCGGCCGGTTGACCGTCGTCACAGCATTTTCCGCCGACGAGGTACGCGAACGCTCCGACGCCGCATTCCGCCGGCGCGAACGGCGCCGCAGCGGGCTACGTGACGCCGAGCCCAAGGAAAAAATTGTTCGCGAAGTCATTATTCCGGAAACGATCACCATCCAGGACTTAGCCAATCGCATGTCCGAACGCTCGGTCGATGTCGTGCGCATGCTTATGAAGCAGGGCCACATGGCGACGAGCACGGACACGATCGACGCCGATACGGCACAGCTCATCGCCGAAGAGCTGGGTCACACCGTCCGGCGAGTCTCCGAGGCAGACGTCGAAGAAGGCATGTTCGATGTCGCGGACGATCCGGAGAAGCTCCTGCCGCGGGCACCGGTCGTCACCATCATGGGCCATGTCGATCACGGCAAGACCTCGCTGCTTGACGCTATCCGTTCGACCGAGGTCGCCGCAGGCGAGGCCGGCGGCATCACGCAGCACATCGGCGCCTATCAGGTCACGTCGCCTTCGGGCGGCCGCATCACCTTCATCGATACGCCCGGCCATGCGGCGTTCACCGCCATGCGCGCGCGCGGCGCCAAGGTCACCGACATTGTCGTGCTGGTGGTTGCGGCCGACGACGGCGTCATGCCGCAGACCGTGGAAGCCATTCAGCACGCCAAGGCGGCGGGCGTGCCGATCATCGTCGCCATCAACAAGATCGACCGACCCGACGCCAAGCCCGAGCGCGTCCGCACCGAGCTGCTGCAACACGAGATCCAGGTCGAATCGCTCGGCGGCGACGTGCTTGAAGTCGATGTTTCGGCCAAGGAAAGAACCAACCTCGACAAGTTGCTCGATATCATTGCCTTGCAGGCGGAAGTCCTTCAGCTCAAGACCAATCCAAACCGCTCCGCCGAAGGCACCGTGATCGAAGCCCGGCTCGATCGCGGCCGCGGGCCAGTGGCCACTGTTCTGGTTCAGCGCGGTACGCTCAAGCCTGGCGATATCGTCGTTGCCGGCGCCGAATGGGGCCGGGTGCGTGCATTGATGTCCGATACCGGCCACTCCGTGGTCGCGGCCGGGCCTTCGATGCCCGTAGAGGTCCTGGGCTTCAACGGGACGCCGGAAGCAGGCGACCGCCTCGCCGTCGTCGACAGCGAGGCGCGGGCGCGTGAAATCACCGCCTATCGCGAGCGGCAAAAGCGCGAAAAGGCGGCGGCGCGACAGACCGGCATGCGCGGTTCGCTCGAGCAGATGATGAGTCAGCTCAAGACCGCCGGGCGCAAGGAATTCCCGCTCGTAATCAAGGCCGACGTGCAGGGCTCGGTCGAAGCGATTGTCGGTGCGCTGGACAAACTGTCGACCGATGAAGTCGCCGCGCGCGTACTGTACTCGGGTGCCGGCGCAATCACCGAATCGGACGTGACGCTGGCGGAAGCGTCGAGCGCCGTCATCATCGGCTTCAATGTCCGCGCTCACAAGGAAGCGCGCGAAGCGGCCGAGGCGGCCGGTATCGAAATTCGTTATTACGACATCATCTACGGTCTCGTTGATGACGTCAAAAAGGCAATGTCGGGCATGCTGCCGCCGACCTTGCGCGAAACCATGCTCGGCAATGCCACCATTTTGGAAATCTTCAAGGTCTCCAAGGTTGGCAATGTCGCCGGCTGCCGCGTCACCGACGGCACTGTCGAACGCGGCGCGAATGTGCGGCTCATTCGCGACAACGTCGTCGTACACCAGGGCAAGCTGTCGCAACTCAAACGTTTCAAGGACGATGCACGCGAAGTCCTCGCCGGACAGGAATGCGGCATGGCATTCGAGAATTATCAGGATATGCGGGTCGGCGACGTTATCGAGTGCTATCGTGTGGAGAGCGTGCAGCGGACGCTGTGAGTTCAAGACTCACGACTGCGGCTTTCCCAACGTGTCATGCCCCGCAACGGCGGGGCATCCGGTAATCACCAACCGACAGGGATTACTGGATCGTCCGCCTTCGCGGATGATGACAAAATAGAGCTAGCTAGAATGTAACGGATCATGCCACGCAACCAACATCATCGCGCTCAGGACGCGGGCGGCTCGCAGCGCCAGCTTCGCGTCGGCGAACTGATTCGTCACGAGCTCGCCGCCATGTTGTCGCGCGGCGACATCCACGACCCAACCGTGGAAGCACACATGATCACGGTGCCGGAGGTGCATATGAGCCCCGATCTGCGGCTCGCCACCATCTATGTGATGCCGCTCGGAGGCCGCGACGGCAAAGAAGTGCTCGACGCTCTTGATCGCAATAAAAGATACGTGCGCGGTGAGATCGCCCGGCGCGTTAACCTGAAATTTGCTCCCGAGATTCGATTCCGCCTCGACGAGCGATTCGACGAAGCAGAACGGATCGAGAAGCTTTTGCGAACGCCTGTAGTCCAACGCGACCTCACACATGACGAAGGCGCAGGTGACAGCGATGACGAGTAACGTGATGCCTGTTGCGGGCGCCGACGATGCATCTCAGCCCGAAGCTCAACCGGGCGATCGCAAGCGCGACGGCAAGTCGGCCGCCGCCAAGCGGAAGAAGCGCGACGTTCACGGCTGGATCGTCCTCGACAAGCCGATCGGCATGACCTCGACCTATGCGGTGTCGGTGATCAAGCGGCTGTTTGAGGCCAAGCGCGTCGGGCATGCCGGCACGCTCGATCCGCTGGCGTCGGGCTCGCTGCCGATCGCGCTCGGCGAGGCGACCAAGACCGTGCCTTTCGTCGTCGATAGCCGGAAAAACTATCTATTTACCATTCGCTGGGGCGAGGAGCGCGATACCGACGATGCCGAGGGCCGCGTCGCGGGGACCAGCCCGTTGCGGCCCGATGAAGCCGCGATTCGCGGCCTGTTGCCGCGCTTTACCGGCACCATCGAACAGATTCCGCCGCGTTTTTCCGCCATCAAGATCGATGGCGAGCGGGCCTACGATCTTGCCCGCGACGGCGAAGTTGTCGAGCTTAAGCCCCGCACGGTCGAGATTTATCGCCTCGAACTCGTTGAAATGCCCGACCCGGACCATACCGTGCTGGCGGCCGAATGCGGCAAGGGCACCTATGTACGCTCGTTGGCCCGCGATCTCGGCCGGGCGCTCGGAGCCCTGGGCCACGTCTCGGCGCTGCGCCGCAGCCGGGTCGGACCGTTCGGCGAGGCTGACATGATTTCGCTGGAACAACTTGAGGCTTTATGCCATAGAGCCGCCGGCGGCGAGTTGAACCAAAATCTCGCCGACGTGCTCCTGCCGATCGAGACCGCGCTGGACGACATCCCGGCGCTGGCCGTCAGCCCGGCAGATGCGGCAAGGCTCCAAAGGGGCCAAGCCGCTTTATTGCGCGGACGGGACGCTTCCATCTTCCGCGGCATGGTTCAGGTAACGTGCGATGGCGAAATCGTAGCCATCGCCGAAGTTGACCGTGGCGAGATCGTCCCCAGACGCGTGTTTAATTTGACCGGCATCGTTGGTCGAGCCGGCAGAAAGGTAAAATGACGATGTCGATTACGACCGCGCGTAAGGCGGAGGTTATCAAATCGTACGCCAAGAAGTCCGGCGACACCGGCTCGCCCGAGGTTCAGGTGGCGCTCCTTTCGGAGCGGATCAACAATCTCACTGAGCACTTCAAGAGTCACGTCAAAGACAACCACTCGCGGCGCGGGCTGCTTAAGCTCGTGTCGCAGCGTCGCCAGATTCTCGACTATCTGAATCGCACCAACGAGGGGCGATACAAGGAACTGATCGAACGGCTGGGTATCCGCCGTTGACAGGTTTGCGCGCGGCATGCTCCGCGCGTTTTTGCGGCGGAACGCACGGTGCATCCGCCGTTTGTACGGCAGCAAAGGCTGCCTATTAGAGCGACGGGCAGGTGCCCGCGCACATCACCGGAAGGCCCGATGGCCATGGCAGGATCGCTGGATGCTGTTTGGATTCGCAAGCTGCTTGCGAACGGCAGCTTCTCGCCGTCTTGCTCATGGCTTTCGCGCCGGTCCGAAAACCATGAGAGAAAATCGATATGTTCGCTATACACAAAGTGCAACTTGACTGGGGTGGCCGACCGCTCACGTTAGAGACTGGAAAGGTCGCGCGTCAGGCTGACGGCGCGGTCGTCGCCACCTACGGCGAGACCACTGTGCTCGCCGCCGTCGTGGCCGCCAAGCAACCGAAGGAAGGAATCGATTTCCTTCCGCTCACCGTCAATTACACCGAAAAATATTATGCGGCCGGCCGAATTCCCGGCGGTTACTTCAAGCGCGAGCGCGGTCCGACTGAAAAGGACACGCTGACCTCGCGCCTGATCGACCGCCCGATTCGCCCATTGTTCGCCGACGGCTGGCGCTGCGACACCCAGGTCACCGTAACCGTGCTGTCGCACGATCAGGAGAACGATCCGGACATCGTCGCCATGATCGCTTCGTCCGCGGCGCTGACGCTGTCCGGCGCGCCGTTCATGGGCCCGATCGGCGGCGCCCGCGTCGGCTTCAGCAACGGCGAGTACGTTCTCAATCCGACGATCGACGAGATGAAAGAAAGCAATCTCGATCTTGTCATCGCCGGCACGCAAGACGCCGTTATGATGGTGGAATCGGAGGCCAAGGAGCTGTCCGAAGAAATCATGCTGGGCGCCGTGATGTTCGGTCACCGGCATTTCCAGCCGGTGATCCAGGCGATCATCCAGCTTGCCGAGAAGGCCGCCAAGGAGCCGCGCGAACTTGTTGTCCCAGACAACAAGGCGCTCGAGCAAGAAATCCTCGGGGTGGCCGAGCACGACCTGCGCACGGCTTATGCGATCGTCAAGAAACAGGATCGCCAGGACGCCGTTGCCGCGGTGAAGCAGAAGGTGATGGCGCACTTCTTCCCGGAAGGTTTCGAGCCGAAACACGACAAGCTTCAGGTCGCCGCTGTCTTCAAGGAGCTTGAAGCCAAGATCGTGCGCTGGAATATCCTCGACACCGGCAAACGCATCGACGGCCGCGACGTCAAGACCGTCCGCCAGATCGTGGCCGAAGTCGGCGTGCTGCCGCGCACGCATGGCTCGGCGCTATTCACCCGCGGCGAGACCCAGGCCCTGGTGGTCGCCACCCTCGGCACCGCCGAGGACGAGCAGTTCATCGACGCGCTGCAAGGAACGTATAAAGAGACGTTTCTGCTGCATTACAACTTTCCGCCCTATTCGGTGGGCGAAACGGGCCGCATGGGCGCGCCGGGTCGCCGCGAGATCGGCCACGGCAAGCTTGCTTGGCGCGCGATCCATCCGATGCTGCCGTCGAAAGACGAGTTCCCGTACACCATCCGCGTCGTCTCCGAGATCACGGAGTCAAACGGCTCGTCGTCGATGGCGACAGTGTGCGGCTCATCGCTGGCGCTGATGGATGCCGGCGTGCCGCTCAAGCGACCGACGGCCGGCATCGCCATGGGCCTGATCCTCGAAGACAAACGGTACGCCGTGCTGTCCGACATTCTCGGCGACGAGGATCATCTCGGCGACATGGACTTCAAGGTGGCCGGTACGGAAAACGGCGTCACATCGCTGCAAATGGACATCAAGATCGCCGGCATCACCGAAGAGATCATGAAGGTCGCCCTGGCCCAGGCCAAGGATGGCCGCATGCACATCCTTGGCGAGATGGCCAAAGCGCTGAACACCGCGCGCGCCGAGCTCGGCGAGCATGCGCCGCGGATCGAGTCGTTCAAGATCCCCGTCGACAAGATCCGCGAGGTGATCGGCTCCGGCGGCAAGGTGATCCGCGAGATCGTCGAGAAGACCGGCGCCAAAATCAATATCGAGGACGATGGCTCGGTGAAAGTCGCCTCGGCAAGCGGCGATTCGATCAAGGCGGCGATCAACTGGATCAAGTCGATCGCTTCCGAGCCCGAAGTCGGCCATATCTATGAGGGCACCGTCGTCAAGGTGATGGACTTCGGCGCCTTCGTGAACTTCTTCGGGGCCAAGGACGGCCTCGTGCACATCAGCCAGCTTGCGCAGCGGCGCGTGCAAAAGACTTCGGACGTTGTCAAGGAAGGCGACAAAGTGAAGGTCAAGCTGCTCGGCTTCGACGACCGCGGCAAGGTGCGGTTGTCGATGAGGGTCGTCGACCAGGAGACCGGCGAAGACCTGGAAGCCAAGCAGAAGGCCGAAGGCGAACAGCCGCGCGAAGCGGCGGCAGGCGGCGCGGCGGAGTAGCGCTTTCATTCCGGGCGTGCTTGACGCAACCGAACCGCCGTGTCGGGCGACCGTCACGGCGGCGGTGTCGGCGCGGCTGACTTCGGTTTTATGATCTAATCAGCGATGGCGACCTGCTGTCCGCCCTTGACGCGCGATGCCGTGAACATGAAGAGCAGGGGCATCACCACAATCGTAGCAATCATCAATAGCTTATAGTCGTCGATATAGCTGATGATCTGCGCCTGCTGGGTGATTACGGCATCGAGCGCGGCGCGCCCCGCCGCGGTGAACGGGTTCCAGAAGTGCGCGATCGCCGGCTGTTCGAACGCGCGATTAACGGCGGTCACGTTCTGCGCGATGTTAGCGTGGTTGACCTGAACATTGCGGATCAACAGCCCGTTCACCACCGAAATGCCGATGCTCGACCCGATATTGCGGAACAGGCTATAGAGGCCGGCGCCCTCGGTGCGCTCAGCGAGCGGCAACGTCGACAACGTCGCCGCGCTCAACGGCACGAACAGAAAGCCCAATCCGAAACCCTGCACCATGGTAACGCCGACGATCGAGCCTTGTGAAATATCCGGCGTCCAGCCGGACATCTTGTAGAACGACCATGCCGTCAGGCTGAGGCCGATGGCCAGCAGGATCCGCATATCGGTGCGCCCCACCAGGCGGCCGACGATCAGCATGGACACCATGGTGCCAACGCCGCGCGGCCCCATGATGATGCCGGATGTCACCACCGGATAATTCATCAGCTCCTGCAGATAGGGCGGCTGCAGCGCCATTGACGCGTAGTATGTCAACCCGATGACGACGATAAACAACATCCCGGTCGTAAAATTGCGATCGCGGAACATCGACGGGCGCACGAACGGATTTTCGGCCGTAAATATGTGAACGAGGAACAGATAAAGTGCGGAGCCTGCGATAACCGCCTCGATGATGATCTCGCCCGAGCTGAACCAGTCTTTCAGCTCGCCGCGATCCAGCATGATCTGCAGCGCGCCGAGCGTTACGCTCAAGGCCCCGAAGCCGAACCAATCGAGCTTGCGTACCTCGTTGCGCGGCGATTCCGGAAGGAACACCATGATGCCCACCAGGTCGATAATCCCGATCGGCAAATTGATGTAGAACACGTAGCGCCAGCTGTAGTTATAGGTGAGCCAGCCGCCGAGCACCGGACCGAGAACCGGTCCGATCATGACGCCGATGCCAAACAGCGCCATGGCGAAACCCTGCCGCTCGCGCGGATAGACGCCGAACAGCACCGACTGCGACAGCGGCACGAGTGCGGCGCCGCAGGCGCCCTGGATGACCCGGAACAGTACGATCTGCGTCAGGGACTGCGCCATGCCGCATAGCATTGACGCCGCGGTGAAGCCGGCGATCGAAATGATGAACAGCCGCTTGATGCCGAATTTTCCCGCGAGAAATCCGGTTGGCGGCGTCATGATCGCGGCGGCGACGATGTAGGATGTGAGCACCCAGCCGATCTGCTCCTGGCTCGCCGACATCGAGCCCTGCATGTAGGGCAGCGCCACGTTGGCGATCGTTGTGTCGAGCGCCTGCATCAGGGTGGCAAGAATCACGCAGAGCGTGATCGCCCCGCGGTGGCCGCTAATCTCCGATGTTTTCTCTGAAGCCATGAGACGGCCGCTAGACAGTGATTACCAGAAATGCGGGAAGCCGCGCGCGTGACCGGTGTCGACGCCGATTTCGACGCTCATCCCGGCGGCGAGCGGCGGCAGCGATTTGTCGCTGGTATCGACACGGATGCGCATCGGGACGCGCTGCACGACCTTGACCCAGTTGCCGCTGGTATTCTGCGCCGGCAACAGCGAAAACTCCTGCGCCGCCGCGGGGCTCACGCTCTCGACCGTGCCGTGCCACTGCCGATCCGGATAGGTATCGACCGTCACCGTCACGGCCTGGCCGGGGCGCACATAGGTCAACTCGGTTTCCTTCGGCTGCGCCTCAATCCAAACGTGATCGGTGTCGATTAAGTAGAAAGCCGTTGTTGAAGCGGCGAGATATTTTCCCGGCGCGATCGAGGGAACGCTCGTCACGATTCCCGCGAACGGCGCTTTGACGATGGTGTCGTTGAGCTGCCGCTGGGCCTCGTCGACTTTCGTCTTGGCCTCGCGATATTGCGGATGCTGGGTGACGTCGATGTCCGGATTGCCGCCCAACTTGGCCAGCTGCACCTGCGCCTGCTGGCGCAGCGATTCGAGTTTGTTCCGGTCGTTACCCAGGGTCGCCTTCGCCTGGTCGAAAACTGCCTGTGAAATGGTGTGGCTGCGCAGCAGCATCGAATCGCTGGCGAACATCGTCCGATCGAATTCGACCACCGCCTCTTGGGCGGCGATGTCGCTCAGCATGCGCTGATAGTCCTTTTTCATCGACTCGAGCATCAGCGCGGTCTGAGCGAGATTGGCCTTGGCGTTGTCGACCGCGATCTGAAATTGCTCCGGATCCAGGCGATAGAGCACCTGCCCGGCCTTCACGTACTGGTTCTCGGTGACGTCGACGTCTTTGACGATGCCCGATACGTCGGTCGAAATTCCGACCTTCTCGGCTTCAACATAGGCGTCGTCGCTCGACATGATGCGGCCGCCGGTGACGTACCAATAAACGCCGACCAGCAGCACAAGCGGCAGAAGGGCGAAGAGGCCCGACCGGGTCCAGTTGCGACGCTTAAGCTTTTGCACCTCCGGCCCCGTGGAGCTGTCCTTGTGCGATTGCTTCTCGGCCGGCGGCGCGAGCGGTATCGTCCGCGGCGCCTCCTGCGCCTCGGCGGTTTCCGCCCTTTCGGGCGGCGCGGGTTTGCGCAGCGCTTCAACCATGATGCTGCCCTTCCAACTGTCGCGCCTCGGCCGCGTGGCCCGCGTTGCGATGTTGGATCGCCTGACGCAAATTCTCTCTCACGACATCAAGGTACTCGACCATCTGTTCGACGCTCTCGGGCGCGACACCGCGCAGCGCCGTCGCCATCAGGTCTTCGCCCAGGTCACCAAGCTTCTCGATCATCGGGTGGGCTGCCGGCGTGAGGAACAGCCGCTTGGCGCGGCGATCGACCGGATCGGCCCGGCGCTCGATCAATCCGCACTGGGCGAGCTTGTCGAGCAGGCGGGTCAGCGATATCGGCTGTAGATCCAAGATCTCGGCCAGCTCTGATTGTTTGAGCCCTTCAGAACGGTCGAGGCGGACCAGCACGGCCCACTGTGCCCTGGTGATCCCGAATTGCGCCGCCCGATGATCTGCATAGGTTCGCAGCATCCGGGCTACATCATTAAGAGTAAAGGCGAATTCTCGATTGATCGTGCGCGGCAGCACAGCTCTCTCCCGCAGGTATGCCTGCTCAAATCATCGCTGCATAATATAAGGAGGCTTACGGATTTGTCTATGCGATTATTGCAATGCGGTATCGACAGCCCCGGGGGGGCGGCAGCCTAGGCAAGGCCCAGGTCGGCAAAAGCGCTCGCGTGATGGTCCGCGCTGCCTTGTGCAAAGCAGCAAAAAACGACGCGCCTGATGCCGCGCGGTGACGCCGCGAGCTCTGAGGCAACCGTCCCCACGGCGATCCGCGCCGCGCGGTCGGGCGGGAAGCGATAAATGCCGGTCGAGATCGCGGGGAACGCCAGCGACCCGAGCCGGCGGACCGCCGCCAGGTCGAGTGCCGTGCGATAACAGGACGCCAGCAACTCCTCTTCGCGCTCGCCGCCGCCGCTCCAGACCGGACCGACGGCGTGAATGACGTGCTTGGCTGGCAGGCGGTAGCCGCGCGATATCTTGGCCGAGCCGGTCGCGCAACCGCCGAGACTTTCGCACTCGGCCAAAAGTTCGGGACCCGCCGCACGGTGAATTGCGCCATCCACGCCACCACCACCGAGCAAGCTGCGGTTGGCGGCGTTGACGATGACATCAACCTTCAGCGTTGTGATGTCGGCGACACAGATTTCGAGCCGGGCGGCACCGATTTCGGCGACCAGGAGCGGTATCGGGTCACTCATCGTGCAAGCGTATCATGCCCACTCGGCTTGTGCTTCCGCCCGCAGATCGACGGTGCTCTTTACGCCGATATCGTCGAAATGCTCGTCGAGGAAACGTCTCGCCGCGCGCCTGCCGCTGACGCGCAGCATTTCAAAAAAATCGTAATCGGTGGAAAGCTTGCTTGAGGCATCGACGCGCGTGCCAAAGCGATCGAGCACGACGCGATGAACATTGATGCGCCGGTATTGTTCGGGCCCGGTCCCGCGCGACAGCTTGCCCTGATCGATCAGCCGAGTCACGAAATCGATGGCGCGATATTCGTCAATCAGCGAGGAATTGAATGTGATTTCGTTGATGCGGTTCATGATCTCGCTCGACGACATCGGCGTCGCCTGGCGCACCAGCGGATTGATCTGAACCACCAGCACGTCCTCAGTACTCGTCGTGCGAAAGAACGGAAAGATCACCGGGTTGCCCAAATAGCCGCCATCCCAATAAGGCACGCCGTCGATCTCGACGGCGCGGAACAACAACGGCAGGCAAGCGGACGCCATCACGGCATCCGCCGTGATCTTCTCGCGCGGAAAAATTCGCACCCGGCCGGTCTGCACATTGGTCGCGGAAATAAAAATGTGCAAATCGGGAGAGGCGCGCAACGCGGCAAAATCGACGAAGCGCTCGAACAAATCCTTCAGCGGATTGATATTAAGCGGATTGACGTCGTAGGGCGAAAAGTAGCGCGACATCGCATCGAACCAGGCCTGTGCCGGCGTGCCTTCGATCGGCGTGAAGGATAGCAGCCGCTCGATGACCTTGCGCTGCAGGCTCGGCAGATTGCCGGTGGTCGACACCGCGCGCCAAAAATCCTCGAGGCGTTTTTGCGCCTCCTCGCGCCCGCCGCGGGCGAGTCCGTCGGCCAGCATTACCGCGTTGACCGCGCCCGCCGACGTGCCGGAAATACCCTCGATCGCGATTCGTTCGTCACTCAGAAGCTGATCGAGCACGCCCCACGTGAACGCACCGTGCGCACCGCCGCCTTGCAGCGCGAGATTGATGCGTTTGACCGTTACCGAACCTTTTTGTTCGGTCGCACGGCCGGGCAGTAGGGAAGCGAACGGATTTTTCATGCGGCTGAGCTGTGCGCCGATCACGCTGCCGTCCAGCCGCCATCGATCGAAAGGTTGGCGCCCGTAATGGCTTTTGCCGCGTCGGAACAAAGGTAGACAGCAAGGCTCGCCACTTCGTCGACGGTCACGAACTCCTTGGTCGGCTGCGCGGCCAGGAGGACATCGCGCTTGACCTGCTCCTCGGTCATGCCGCGCGCCTTCATGGTGTCGGGTATTTGTTTCTCGACGAGCGGCGTCCACACATAACCGGGGCTGATGCAGTTGCAGGTGATGCCGAAGGTCGCGACCTCGAGGGCGACCGTCTTGGTGAGGCCCGCAATACCGTGCTTGGCCGACACGTAGGCAACCTTGAATGGCGAAGCGACCAGCGAATGCGCCGACGCCGTTGAGATGATACGTCCCCACTTGCGCGCCTTCATTCCCGGCACGGCGGCACGCACCGCATGAAACGCCGCCGACAAGTTGATCGCGATGATCTGATTCCATTTTTCAACCTGGAAATCCTCGATCGGCGACACGAATTGGATACCCGCGTTATTGACGAGCACGTCGAGCGTCCCAAAAGTCTTCTCGGCCGTATGCACCATGTCGGCGATTTCGTCCGGTTTGGTCATATCGGCGGGCGAGTACGCCACCTTGACGCCGAATTCCTTCTCGATCGCGCTGCGTTCCTTTTCGATCGCCGCCGTGTCGCCAAATCCGTTGATGGTGATGCTGGCGCCTTGTGCGGCGAGTGCTCGGGCGATGGCCAGACCGATCCCTGATGTCGATCCGGTGACCAGCGCAGACTTCCCTTTCAACATGGCGATCCCCAACCCAGATTTGGCGAAAAAGCGTCGGTAGCACCACTCACCGTGGGACCGGAATAGGCGGGCGGACTGTGCTGTGCCGTTTGCTGCAATGCAACATAAATGTCTAACGCCGCCGCCTCATGTTTTCGCGATCCCCCAAAACCGGTACTATGCGGCCCAGCGACGCTGGTGACGGCAAGAACGAAGGAAAAGTCATGGCGCGCGCAATCTTCCCTGCGCCCGATCACGATCATGAGCGATGCGCGAGTGACGCGTTGGCCTATGCGGAAGCCCAGTGCACGGCACGATCGCGGCGACTGACGCCAATTCGCCGCCAGGTGCTCGAGACGCTGCTGGCGAGCCATAATCCGCTTGGCGCCTACGAAATCATTGAACGGATGGCCAACCGCAACGGTCGCCCAGCGCCGATCACTGTTTATCGGGCACTCGATTTTCTGCGCGAGAACGGACTGGTTCACCGCATCGAGAGTCGCAACGCATTCGTGGCCTGCGGCCATAACCATTCGGGCGGCGATCTCGTGGTGTTTCTGATCTGCGAGCGCTGCGGCGCCGTCGGCGAGGGTCCGGGCGGCGCCGTCGCGCAAGCCCTCAAGGCAGCATCGCGCGCCGCCGGTTTCGCGCCCAAGAATCCGCTCATCGAGATTGTCGGCATTTGCGCGCATTGCCGAGAGCGATAGTCTCTCGCGGTTGCTGGACGTGACGCAAGAGAATCGCCCCCGAAATGCCGCCCTCCACTTCGTCGCGCCCCCTCGACGCCCTCGCCATCGCAATCACGATCGGACTTTGCGTGAGCTGGGGCTTCAATAACGTCGCCATCAAGATCGCAATCCACGATATTCCGCCGTTGCTTCAATCGGCGACGCGTTCGCTCCTTGCTGCGATTTTGGTCGCTGCCTGGTGCCGCGTGCGCGGCATCGCGCTGTTTGAGCGCGACGGCACACTTGCCACCGGAATTTTCGCGGGAGTTCTGTTCGCGTTTGAGTTTTTGCTGATCTATCGGGGCCTGGTGTGGACGACGGTGACACGCGGCACGTTATTTCTCTATCTGGCGCCGTTCTTTGTCGTCATCGGATCGCGTTGGCTCATTCCTGGCGATCGTTTTCATCTGTGGCAGTGGATCGGGCTGTTGCTGTCGTTTGCCGGCATCGTCATCGCGTTCGGCATTCCCGGGCCGGTGAGCGACCCGCATCAGATTTTTGGCGACCTGATGCTGATTGGCGCCGCGCTCGCCTGGGCGGCGACGACGCTGCTCATCAAGGCAAGCCCGCTCAGCCGCATCAGCCCGGAGAAGACACTCCTGTACCAGCTCGTCATTTCGGTGCCGCTGCTCGCAATCGGCGCGATGATTTTCGGCGAGCACATCGATGCAATGCCGTCCGCGCTGGCGCTCGGCGCCTTCGTCTACCAGACGATTTGGGTCGTCAGTGTCACCTTTGTGGTGTGGTTCTGGCTGATCATCCGCTATTCGGCCGCCCGCCTGTCGGTATTCACCTTTCTGGCACCGCTCTGCGGCGTGACCGCCGGGCATCTGGTATTGAATGAGCCGCTCACTCCGCCGTTTATCATCGCGGCGGTTCTGGTGGCGGCAGGGTTGATCCTCGTCAATCGGCCGGGATGATTTGCCGGTCACAACCGTGCTAGCGTTCAGCGCGCCGTGCAGCCGAGGAAACAATGTTCAGCGGACCCGGATTCCGATGACGAAGGGCGATATCGGCAATGCGCTGCAGCAGGCCGCGCTTGCCTTGACCAGCCAGCGCCCCGGCGAGGCGGAACGCATCGCCGCCGAGGTCCTCAAATTGGATTCCCGCGATGCCCGCGCGCTGCAGATTTTCGGTTGCGCATTGCTCATGCAAGGCCGCGCTGCGGACGCCATCGCACCGCTCGAAACCGCAGCGCACATCCGGCGTGACGCCGAGGTAGACATGCAGCTGGCGGCCGCGCTGCGGCAGACCGGACGGGTCGATGACGCGCTGTCGCGGCTCAGGCGCTCGATCAGGAGGCAACCGCCCAATCCCAAGGCCTTTTACGAACTCGGCTGCGCGTTGGCCTCGACGAAACGTCACGACGAGGCGGCCGAAGTGTTCGCGCGCGGCCGCGACATCGCCCCGATGGTGCCCGAGTTCTCGATCCAGCTCGGCCGCGTTTTCCTGGAGCGCCGGAACTTCACCAACGCCCAACACGCCTTCGCCCGCGCGCTCGAAATCTCACCGGGTTCGCACGACGCTCTGTTCGGGCTTTCGCTCGCCCATCAGCGCGCCGGCGAATATCAGAAGGCCGCCGATCATTTTCGGCGCTGTCTTGCGACGAGGCCGGATCCCGCCACTTGGCTGAACCTCGGCCGCTGTCTGCTTCACCTTGGACAGTTAGATGAAGGCTACGACTGTTTTCGTTTGGCGGTGCGCAGCGACCCAAATCGCTACGGCAGCGCACTCGCGATGCTGACCAAGTCGGCGCGTGGCCGGTTTTGGCTCAAGCCGAGTGCGGCGGCGCGTTTCCTCCGGGCCAAATAACTCAGCGCTTCGGCGCCCGGAATTGCCGGCGATAAACATCCGCGCCGGTCAAAATCGTTTCGCGCGACTGCGCGAGTTCGAGCGAGTCCTCGCTGGAAAACACTTCGAAACGTGCGGCCCAGCTTTCGCGCTTCACCGGAAAGCATTGTGCGATCGGCGTGCCTTTCTTGAGCACGCCATTGAAGTCCGGATTGTGCCAGCGTGCCGGGAAATTGACCGGGTTCTGATAGAACGCATCGCAATCGACCATTCCGGTCAGCGTCGTAAACGGCAAGTCGGCGCGATTGGCCGGATGAGTAAACAGCAGCGAATAGCCCTTCGGCGCTTCGATCGTCCAAAAATTGTTGAACTTGATGATGAACTGGTCCTCATCGAAGAATGGCGTGCCGGCGATCTGGCTTGGATCGTGAAAATCGATCGGCGAGGAATATGAGTAGTCGCTGACGACCCCCTCCGGGGCCTCAAAGTTCCAACTGAACTCGCCGTCGCGCACTTCGAGGTCGCTGGCGAGCGGAATCAAGAATCCGTAGGTCATGGCGTCGACGAAGGGCGGACATTTTTTGACCGTGTAACTCTGCCCGCCCATCGATGGGTTGAAGGCCCGCTGCGACAGCGCCTTGAACCAGTCCGGCAGGCCTTGCACGGCAGGTATCGGCTTCGGCAGGACGCTTTCAAGTCCGCGCGGACAGCGAAACGTAAGCGTCATCTCGCTTGCTTCGCCCATTCCGCTTCGCCCCCCGGGGACAAGCGTTCCTGGCGGCGCTTCCCCTTTGTAAATTGTCCATAAACTCTAAGGGGGAGCGTGAATCTTGTATATAAATTTCTGCGCGTAGCGACGAGCAATGTCGCCACAAAGCTGTGTGGCGGAGGTTAGCCATCCGTGGGTTTAGCGCCTCGAAGAGCGGCGCGACGCCTCGTCAAACCGTCATGGCAGGGCTATATCGTTGCCATAGCACCATTCGCTGTATTCTGGCCGGGACGAAGGTTCCGGTTAAGGGATTGAAGACATGATGGAATTTTCCGGCCCCGCGGCAAGGCACCAGACCGTCGGCGTTCGCGTCGGCAAGGTGACCGTCGGTGGTGGGGCGCCGATCGTCGTGCAGTCGATGACCAACACCGATACGGCGGACGTCGACGGGACCGCCAAGCAGGTCGCGGCACTGGCGCGGGCAGGTTCCGAGATCGTGCGCATTACCGTTGACCGCGACGAGGCCGCTGCCGCCGTCCCGCACATCAAGGAACGGCTCCTGAAGCAGCAAGTGGACGTGCCGATCGTTGGCGACTTCCACTATATCGGCCACAAACTCCTGGCCGATCATCCCGCCTGCGCCGAAGCGCTCGACAAGTACCGGATCAATCCCGGCAATGTCGGCTTCAAGGAGAAGAAGGATCGCCAGTTCGGCGCCATTGTCGAAACCGCGATCAAGTACAACAAGCCGGTGCGTATCGGCGCCAATTGGGGCTCGCTCGATCAGGAATTGCTCACGCACCTGATGGATGAGAACGCCAAGTCAAATCATCCGATCGATGCCCGCGACGTGACACGCGAAGCCATGGTGCAGTCCGCTTTGCTGTCGGCGCAACGCGCCGAAGAGATCGGACTACCAAAGAACCGGATCATCCTGTCAGCCAAAGTCTCCGCCGTGCAGGACCTGATCGGCGTCTATGGCGAGCTGGCGCGGCGCTCCGACTATGCGCTGCATCTCGGCCTGACCGAGGCCGGCATGGGCACGAAGGGTGTCGTGGCATCTTCCGCGGCGATGGGCGTGCTGTTGCAACAGGGCATCGGCGACACCATCCGCATTTCGCTGACGCCGGAACCCAACGGCGACCGCACGCTGGAAGTGAAAGTCGCGCAGGAATTGCTGCAGACCATTGGGTTGCGGACCTTCGTGCCGCTGGTCGCCGCCTGCCCTGGCTGCGGCCGCACCACGTCGACGACATTCCAGGAATTGGCCGCAGGCATCCAAAGCTTCATTCGCGACTCGATGCCGGAATGGAAGAAGCGCTATCCGGGCGTCGAAGGTCTCAACGTCGCGGTGATGGGCTGCATCGTCAACGGTCCGGGCGAGAGCAAGCACGCCGACATCGGCATTTCACTGCCAGGCACCGGCGAGCAGCCGACCGCGCCGGTTTTTATCGATGGCAAGAAGGCCGCGACGTTGCGCGGGCCGACGGTCTCCGCAGATTTCCAGAAAATGGTGATCGATTACATCGAGCGCCGCTACGGCCAGGGCGCGCGGACGGCGGCGGAATAGGCGAGATGTCATTCTTCGCCCTCGTGGCGGTCCGACGGTAGCGTGTTCCGATAGCGGGCAATTAACAAAGCACACTACAGTCTTAGTCTCAAATCCCAGTTCGCTGTGTAATCCGAGACGGATCAAACCCAGATTTTTCTTTGTCGGCTTTCGATAGACAAGAATAAGTTCTGCGCGAACATGGAAGTGGCGGGGATCGCGCCACCCGCCCGCCGGACAAAGGATGACCGAAATTGCGGCGCGTCAACGGCCCGCCGATCCCAAGTAGGCGGATTTCAGCTCGGTAAGCAAGCGACTTAAAATGGCCGATATTTCCAACGATGAACTTTTGAGGCTCGTCGTCGCTACAGACGACGAAACGCTTTCGACGAGCACATCACCGAAGCAGCGCATGTTGTCCGTCGCGATGGGGGTGATGAAAAAGCTCGGCTACTCCGGCTCCACCCTCGTTGGGACCGGCACACCGCCGATTGTCGAGCGGATTTTTGCTGCCTATCGATCATTGTATCGTCCTTCAGACTTGGTCGGCGGCGTGCATGGCGGCATATTCATGTTCCGAGACATCTTTGCACGTATCGAAATTCCATTTGGCTGTGGCGAAATGTCTATCAGTCCTTTCAAGCTCACCGATTTGAGCGAAATACAGCTTCGTTGGCTTTGTTCGAATCGATCCAGCCAACAGATGTTTATGGATCAGTTCATCGACATTTTCGATTTCGCGGGCGGTGTCGGAGGATTAGGGGACTACAAGACGCCGCCTAAGGAAGCGCTCGAAGTCTTCTGGCTAGCCGCGTTTCAGCTACAAGCCGCCTCCGCCGCGTTAAGCATTGCGTTTGATTCCCGTGGAGCGGTGCAGTCCGCGCTAATTGGCGCGGAGCTGGCCCTCAAAGGGGGACTTGTCGCGATTGGAGCGAGCGAAAGCGAGCGAAGAAAACACGGTCACGATCTCGCGTCGGCGGCTAAAGCGTATTTTGCCGCGTATACGGACTTTGATCTGGGCAGAGCGCTCGCGACCATCAAACGGCTTCCGGCGTTCGTGGAAAACCGTTATTCGCCTGTACAGCCCAGCCGCGTTGAGACCGGGCATATCGTCATGGGTGCTCAATATATCGCGGGCGAAGTCATGCGTCAGGCAGCCGGCTTCTCATTCCGATCCCGTCTCGATCAGTCGTCCGAGAGGGTTTATCCGAGCAGGTGAGGATGCCTATGCCGCGCCACGTCACCCACGCGCATTTGCCGTGTTAACGGACTATTAAGCGCCAATGCCTTCCCATCATATTCGTCGGGGAGGAGAACTGGAATGCTCGTCGCTGTTGTTGAGGAAATCTGGCCTTGGCCGGAACGTGAGGATACTAACCCGAGTGTTATCGGTCCTGTGGATGCTGCTGATGGTTACTCAGCAGCGCGTCAGTTAGCGAAAGCGAGAGCCGAGCGCTTTGATCGTCATGGTTACGAAGGCGACGCCCGGTATGATTACTGGTGGGGCCGGAATGAAGGCACTGACGTTCTCCATCGCTATGTGATCCGCGCTTCGTAGCTGCGGCGGAATTCTTCCTTTTAAAGATATTTCCGAAGCGCCAAGATATTCGTCGCAAGCTCTGTCCGGTACTTTTTGTTCAACCCTGCCTGTAGGGCCAGATTGACGAATTGGTTTTCGCCAATGACTTGGTCCGCATAGGGCAAGACGGCGCAGAACGACTGCATATCCCGAAAATCGTTCTCATGCAGTGCGCGATCTTGAGCTTCGAGCCGCAGCGCAATCTCCCTCTCGACGTAATAGGTAGGAACGTCGGTGATTATTCGGCGGGCGTTTGATGCATCCATGTCGGACGTGCTCGACCAAGCCACCCCGGCCCTCTGAGCGATGGCAAGGATTAGTTCGATTTCGTCGATCATTAGCAATGCGCTGTAGAGTTTTCGGCGCATGGATTCCGACTCGTTACTGTGTTGGGCGCGCCATTTTTCTACGCGCTGACGCAGCTTTTCGGACCCTGCAGAAAAGCGCTTGACCGCCCCCAGCCGAACGGCTTCCGGGCAGTTAATCAAATAGTCGTAGAGGCAAAAATCGGAACGAGCGCGCAGAAGGTTTAAGAGGTGGTCGGAGAGCGGAGCAGCGAAGCGTTCGTCGTCGCTTTCCAGAAAGGCCTCAAAGAATACTTTAGATAAGAACCAATTCGGCTCCTCGGGCGTGTCGGGCAAATTATAGATACTGCGCAGGAGCGCCGATATTTCAACCTCAAGACGCTTGTGCCGGCCACGAAAGACAACGCCTCCGCTAAAGAGCGCTTGGAACGAAGCCAGTTCGCTCCGCCGTTCGCGATCGTTGATCTTATGCGTCTCATAAATATTGGTGGCAGCGAGTGGCAACATTAAACGGCCACCGGCAACCGCATCCGCGATTTCCTGCAGCAGCGCGTGGGTTTCTGGATGCTCAGCCGGGGATTTCGCTGCGCGTGCCAGTTCAATCCACTTGTTCTGATCCAGATAAACGATACGCATTTTTCAGCGTGATCGGCTATCTGCGAAACAGGCGGGCATGCGCTGGGTGTCGCTCAGTAGGATGCCAAGGGACTTGCCATGTTCCTGGCCTTTTAGCGTTTGAAGCGGTTCGTGTGTCTAATCGTTCTCATTGAGCTTCGTCATCAGCTCCTCCGGCGAGCCTACGGTGACGAGTTGGGCGCGCCGTGCGGCCTTCATTGCCGCAATGGTTTCGTCATTCGGCACAAGCGGCTCGAACGGAAGCGCTTTTTCCTTGGCGATGCGTACCATCAAAAGGCAAAAAGCATCGGACACAGTCAGCCCCATAGCGTTAAGAACGGCTGCAGCTTCATTTTTGATGCGCTGGTCGATGCGGGCGCGGACTACGGCATTTTCGATCATAATTCTCTCCTGGGCCACAACGTAGCCCGAGGAGATGGGATTTCAAGTGGAAATGCCTTCGCGCCAGGGGAACGTTCGCACGAGAGCCTGCCGAATCTGGATGCGAATGTTAGAACCGAACCGCCAGCGCTAAATGAAAATCTCAGGTTCCCGCCGCGTTCAAGAGTGAAGAGAAGTGTAGAAAATAAAAGGTCGTCCATAAGCCAACCGCACAAAACAGCGCGACCATTCCGAATTCCGGACTCGTTATCGTTGGGATAATACACGAAGCAGCATCGCCATTGATCGTTCGGCGATCGCTCAGATCGATGTCCGAGATTTGCAACTCGTCTCGCATAGGCATCGCCTTACTCCGTGCTGCGCGACATTCTCGCGGATCACCGACGCGAACGATCTAGACGAGAGTTGTCGTGCCTCGCGTCCACCAAACGGATGAGGCGGACGAAGGGGTGGTCTGCGCGCCAAGCGTTCGTGGAACCCTCAGCGCGGATTGACCAATTCCTCAGCCTCGCTAGGCTGGCCGCATCGAAAC
>Ga0265313_10000016_pt1 | contig 154004 bp, 150 predicted proteins | sample 4123metaG_FD_203122 | JGI IMG/M metagenome (GOLD analysis project Ga0265313, IMG submission 203122) | Rhizosphere microbial communities from Carex aquatilis grown in University of Washington, Seatle, WA, United States - 4-1-23 metaG | ecosystem: Host-associated > Plants > Roots > Rhizosphere... | reverse complement strand
CAAGGTCCTCTGGTGCTTTCAACCGATGGCGATGCCGCGACAGGAGGCGGCGTGCCTGCTGCACCTGCTGCCGGCTTCGTTTCATGCGCGCCTCGACCAGGCGTTCGCCGCCCACGGTTTGAACCTCAGGCGGATATTTCCGCTTTCCGTGCCGCTGGCGCTCGAACTTTCCGCCTCGGGCGGGCGGCCGTCGCTCGTCGCGGCTGAGACGGACGGGACGACAACGATCGTCGTGGGCGGCCCGGATGGCAGGTTCGCGTTCTCGCGGACGCTCGACGCCTCATGGACGGACGAACCTTCGCGGGTGGGCGTCGAGGTCAACCGCTCGCTCCTCTACGCCAAGCAGCAGCTTGGAGCGTCTATCGAGCGCGTGCGCCTCCTCGGCGCCGAACCCGCCGTCGCCGATGTGCGCGCCCGGTGCGGGGAGGGGAGGGAGATCGTCTCCCTTGTCCTTCGTCCCTCCGATTGGCTGACGGCCGCCGGAGCTCTTCCGGAGGGCCATTCCGCCAATCTCCTCGCCGGGACCGTCGGGCGGCAAAAGCGCCGGGGGCTTGCCCGCGCGGGCCTTATGGCGGCCTGTTGGATCGCCCTCGCAGCCGAGGCGGCATCGGTCTGGAACGGGCTGGCCGCGGAGCGGACGGACAGGCGTCGGTACGACGAGCTCTTCGCGGACGCGCCGCTCCTGCGCGCGGCGAAGGCGGGGCTTGACGCGCGCGACGGCCGGGCGGCGCTCGATCGCAAGCTCCTGGGCGAGCTGGCGCAGGGGCGTCTCCCGCCGATCCCCGCGGAGGCGCTCGCCGTTGTCTCGGGTGCCCTGCCCGGGGAGATACGGCTGACAAGTTTTCAGGTTCAGCGCGAGGCAGGGCCCGCCTCGTGGTCCTTTCGCCTGGGCGGCACGATCGAGGCGGACGAGGACACCGCCCGCGCCCTGCTCGCTGGCTTCGAGGAGAAATTGGAGCGGGGACCGCTGGCGGCGCATTTCTCGGAATCGGTGCGCTCACGGGCGGCGCTGCAGCCGGGTCCGACCGGAGATGGTGCCGGGACGGTGAGCTTCAACCTGGGAGGGACCTTCCTTGACCCGTAGATTCCATTCGATCGCGCGCGGCGCCTGGTCGCTGCTCACATCCGTGCCCGGCCGTCCGTCCGCGACAGCCGGAGCCCGGCTGCGGCGCGCGCTCCCGATAGCGGTGCCCAGCCTGGGCATTGTCGTCCTGACCTGCTGGCAATGGGGAATTGCGGCTCCGCGCACCCGGTCCGAACGAGCGGCGCGCCAGCCGCTCATCAGCCTCGAACACGAGGTGCGCGGGAGGGAATCCGCCCCGGCCTCGGCGGAGGCGCGGACTCTCCGCGAGCGCGCATCCGAGGCGCTCGGGCCGCTGCCGCGGGGGACTGCAAGCCTTGCCAGGATGCCGCAAACCCTTTCCGCACGGGCTGCCGCCGCGGGCTGGCAGGCGACTATTCGGGCTTTGGGCGATCCTTCCGAAGCGCCCGGCAGAGGCGCCCTTTTGGCCTATGCGGGATTCAAAGGCAATTTGCGCCAGGCCCCGGACAATTCGCGTCCCTGGCCGACCCTTCTTCCCTTCCTGGGGGCGTTTTCCGGGCCGGATCAACCGATTGATGTAACGCGACTTGCCATTCGTGCCGATGAACAGGGACGGTACTCCGTCGAGATGCGACTGAGTATTGTTTACGTAGTTGATAACCAACATGATAATAAATAAGCGATGGTGGATATCCACGCTTTCCATTCTCGCCATTGCCTGCGCGGGCATGGTGGCCTTTCGGCACGCCTTTTGGAATCTGGACGCCCTGCACGATACAGCCCGCATCGCCGCAGCCCTGACACAGACGCCAGGAGATCCCCTCCCTTCGATGGACGCCGCCTTTCGCATGCTGAAGGCTTCGGCGGTTGGCCGCGACCCGTTCGAACCCCGCCATTTGGCTCTGGCACCGCCCGTTCTGGACACCCTGCATTTATCCGCCATCTGGACGGAAAACGGCGACACGCTCGTCCTCGTCAATGACCGAATCCTTCGGCCCGGTGATGCGGTCGGCCGCGTCAAGATCGAGTCGGCCAGCCAGGATGGCGTATGGGTCGTCCATTGGCGCGGGCGCGACTTCATTTCCCTTGGCGGCACATTCACCCTATCGACCCCGGCGACCCAGGATCGGGCGGGCGCGACCCTCTAGGATGAAGACCCGGACGCTGGCGCAGTTCCTCCTTCTCGCGGGCGCGCTCATGGGCTCGATCGGCGCGGCGCGCGCTGCCGTGCCCGGCGTTCCCGAATCCGTGCCGCCGACCCTGCTCAGCTTCCGCGCCGACAATGTGCCGATAAAGCAGGCGCTCGCGCTATTCGCCCGCGCGAACAGCCTGACGATCGTCCCGGATCTCGACGTCGAGGGGTCCGTCACGGTCGACTTCCGCGACCTGCCTCTCGACCTCGCGATGAGCGCCCTCCTCGAGGCCAACGGCTATTATTTCGAGCAGGAGGGCCGGCTGCTGCGGGTGCGCAACCGCGAGTCCCGACTGTTCCAGATCGACTATATCCGGGCCACCCGATCGAGCCAGGGGTCGAACGCGGTGCAAATAAGCTCGGGCGGCGGCGGGACGTCGGGCTCGAGCGGCTCGTCGTCGAGCGGCAGCAGCGCCCCCGAGGGATCCGCGATGACCGTCACGAACACCTCCAGCATCAACTTCTGGAGCGACCTCGGCGAACAGCTGAAGACGCTCATGTCCCCGGCCGGCAGCTTCACAATCAACAGCCTCTCGGGAACGATCCTCGTGCGGGACAACCATCGCAATGTCCAGACGATCGCACAGTTCCTCGCCGCCGTGACGGCGAATGTCGTGCGCCAGATAGACCTTGAGGTGGAGATCTACGAAGTCTCCCTCAACGACTCCAGCCAGCTCGGGATCAACTGGCAGTCGGTCACCAACCGGCTGAGCGTCAATTCCATCCCGGGGCAGCTCACCCTCGGCAGCGCCGGCGGCCTCATCGTCCAGAATCCCGTCTTCGGCTCGGCGCCCGGGGCGCCCGGAGTCCGGGCTCAATACCAGTACGGGGGCCTGGCCGCCGTGATCGACGCCCTGAGCCAGCAGGGCACCCTGAAGGTCGTATCCAAGCCTCGCCTGCGAACGCTGAACAACCAGCCCGCCGTGGTTCGCGTCGGCCAGGACATTCCCATCTTCCTGAAGCAGGTCACCCAGTCGCCCGGGAGCCCGCCCGTGATCACGACGAACGAGACGGTGGAGACGATCACCGTCGGCACCGTCCTTTCGATCACCCCGCAGGTGGCCTCCGACGGTCTCATCACACTGGACATCACGCCCGCCGTCAGCCGCCTGGTCAGCACACAGGTTTCGCCGAGCGGCGACACCAGCGCCCCGGTCATCGACATCCGCCAGGCCTCGTCGCTCGTGCGCGTGCGCGACGGCGCCACGATCGTGATGGGCGGCCTCGTGCAGGACGGCTCGACCACCACGCACCGCAAGATCCCCCTCCTCGGGGACATCCCGCTCCTCGGCAAGGCGTTCTCGGGCGATTACAAGACGTCTGACAGGACGGAGCTGGTCTTTTTCCTGACTCCCCGCGTGGTTTCGGACGGGGGAGCCGTGGCCGAGGCCGCCGCGCCGGGCCGCTGATCCCCATGCTGCGGCAGGCCTACAGCGTTCTGCTCGTCGAGGATGTGCCTTTGCTCGCGAAGATCGCCGAGCAGATGCTGAAGAAGGCTCCGGCCAACCGGTATTCGGTGACCGTGAAGGCCACGCTTGCCGAGTCGATAGCCGCGCTCAAGTCGGCTGACTTCGACGTCGTCCTCCTCGATCTCAACCTTCCCGACAGCAAGGAACTCGCGACCTTGACCGCCGTGGTCGAAGTCGCGCCGGAGGTCCCGATCATCGTCCTCACGGCCACGCACGGGCACGATATCGGATTCCAGGCCATCAAGCTGGGCGCGCAGGACTTCCTCGTGAAGGGGGATTTCCACTACCTCACCCTCGACCGCGCGATCATCTACAGCTTCGAGCGCCACCGGCTTCAGCGGACCCTCCGCGAGCTCGCCGTCATCGACGAGCTCACGGGGCTCTACAACCGCCGCGGCTTCAACACGCTCAATCCCGACATCATGCAGCGGGCCAGGGATTCCGGCGGCCGAGGGTACCTGTGCTACTTCGATCTCGACCGGTTCAAGCAGATCAACGACGAGCTCGGCCACCAGAAGGGCGACGAGGCGCTTGCCGAATTCGCCGAGACGCTGCGCGGCGTCTACAAGAAGGATGCGCTTCTCGTGCGCCTGGGCGGCGACGAATTCCTTGCGATGGGGGTGGAGCGCGAACCGGGCGACGCCGAGAAGGCCGTGCGGACGCTCGAGATCGTGCTCTCCGTGCGCAATCGGACGACCTCGCGCGGTTTCGCGCTCGAGGCGAGCTCGGGACTCGCCTATTTCGACCGCAACGCTCCCGGCGGCATGGATGCGCTGATGGCGGCCGCCGATGCAGCGCTGTACAGCGACAAGGAGGCCCGCCATGCCAGGACGGGCCTTCAGAAAGCGGGAGGCGGCGCGTGAGGCCTCCCGGCGAAGGAGATCCCGGCACCGAACTCGCCTGGCGGCTCCGCCTTGCGTGCGAGGCGCACGATCCGTCCATTGGCGCGCATCTGGACCGGGTGACCCGGCATGCCTGTGAGATTGCCGCAGCGATGGGGCTCTCGGAGGATCGGATCCACAGCCTTCGCAACGCGGCGCCGCTGCATGACCTTGGGAAAATCGGGATTCCCCTGTCGATTCTCCACAAGCCGGGCAGGCTGACGCCGGAGGAGGCGGAGGCGGCAAAGCAGCATACGGTGACCGGGCACCGGATCCTCGATGGAAGCTCGTGGCCGGTGATCCAATGCGCGGCCCGGATTGCGCTGTCCCACCATGAGAACTGGCAGGGCGGGGGGTACCCCCAGGGCATCTCCGGGGACGGCATACCCCTGGAGGCCCGGATAGCTGCCGTGGCCGACGTCTACGACGCACTGAGCTCCCCGCGCGCCTACAAGCCTGCCTGGGAGCAGGATAGGGTGGTGGCCGAGATGCGGCGCCTCCGGGCCGTCAAGTTCGACCCCGAGATACTCGATCTTTTTCTGGGTCGCCTGCCGGCGGCTGCGGAAATAGCTTGAACACCCCGTGCGGGCTGGGGTTTGATGGCGGTTCACTTCCTTTTTCCGCGCGCCTGAGGCCCACGCCGTCAGGTGCATTCTCCATCGCGGGGCGGGCAAAAACCCGAATTTCGCGACATATCCCACTTTTCGTCAAAAAGTTCTTGCTGACGTTTTGACGGGTGGTAGTTTTCACCTCTTTTCCGCAAATTTTCATCGTTAAATCCCCCGCATGCCCACCATCAGCCAGCTTGTGCGCAAAGGCCGCCGCCAGATCCGGGCGAAATCTAAGTCCCCGGCCCTGACGGGGAATCCCTTTCGCCGCGGCGTCTGCGTGCAGGTCATGACCCGCACGCCCAAGAAGCCGAATTCGGCCATCCGCAAGGTGGCCAAGGTGCGCCTGACCAACGGGAGCGAAGTCATTTCCTACATCCCCGACGAGGGTCACAGCCTGCAGGAGCACTCGATCGTCCTTGTCCGGGGCGGCCGCGTGAAGGATCTGCCCGGTGTCCGCTACCACATCGTCCGGGGAACGCTCGACGCGACCGGGGTGGAGAAACGCCGCCGCAGCCGCTCGAAGTACGGCGTGAAGCGCCCGAAAGAGGCGAAGAAATGACCGCCCGAGGAGGAGCCTGATCCATGTCCCGCCGTCACAGAGCCGTAAAGAGGCAACCCATTCCCGATATCCGCTACCGGAGCCCGCTCGTCGCGCATCTGGTGAACATCATCATGAAGAGCGGAAAGAAGAACCTGGCCCAGCGCGTCGTCTACGGCGCGTTCGAGAAGGTTTCAGAGAAGCTTGAGAAGGGCGATCCGGTGGATCTCCTGCTCGGCGCGCTCGAGAACGCGCGTCCGCGCCTTGAAGTAAAGAGCCGCCGCGTGGGCGGAGCCACCTACCAGGTCCCCGTCGAGATTTCCTTCGACCGCCAGGAGAGCCTGGCCCTGCGCTGGATCGTCGACGCGGCCGGCGGCCGCAAGGGCGTGACGATGCGCGATGCGCTCGCCGCCGAGATCATCGATGCCTACAACAACACGGGCTCGGTGGTGAAGAAGAAGGAAGACACGCACAAGATGGCGCAGGCCAACCGGGCCTTCGCGCATCTGCGCTGGTAAGGAGCCGACATGTCCGCCGTGGCCGAATCCGACATCAAGATCACTGTCGTCACCGACAAGGCGAAGATCTCGCCGGTCAACGCGCCCGCGCGGCCGTTTCCGCTCGAGTGGACCCGGAACATCGGGATCGCCGCGCACATCGACGCCGGCAAGACGACGACGACCGAGCGCATTCTCTTTTACTCCGGCGCCGTCCACAAGATGGGCGAAGTCCACGAGGGAACCACGGTGACGGACTGGATGGAGCAGGAACGCGAGCGCGGGATCACGATCACCGCGGCCGCCATCTCCTGCGCCTGGAACGCCTCCTGCGGACCCTGGAAGGGGATCAAGCAGCGGATCAACATCATCGACACCCCCGGGCACGTCGATTTCACGGCCGAGGTGGAGCGCTCCCTGCGCGTGCTGGACGGCGCCATCGCCGTCTTCGACGCCGTCTCCGGCGTCCAGCCCCAGTCCGAGACGGTCTGGCGCCAGGCCAACAAGTACAACGTCCCGCGGCTCGCCTTCATCAACAAGATGGACCGGGTCGGCGCGAATTTCCACCGTTCGATCGAGGACATCCGCACCAAGCTCAAGGGCAACGCCCACGCGCTCTTCCTTCCGATCGGCGCCGAGGAGAATTTCAACGGCCTGATCGACCTCGTGCAGATGGTGGCGTACGTCTTCCCCTCGGACAAAGAACGGGACGCCGACCTCGGTCTCGCGCCCGTGACCAGCCCGATACCCGCCGAGCTCCTCGACGAGGCCAAGGAGTACCGCGAGAAGCTGGTCGAGGCGGTCTCCGACTTCGACGACGTCATTGCCGAGAAATTCCTCGGCGGCGGCGAGATCTCGGTCGACGAGCTGATGCTCGCGATCCGCAAGGCGACCATCTCGCTCAAGTTCTGCGGCGTCATCCCCGGTTCCGCCTTCAAGAAGAAGGGCGTCCAGCGCCTGCTCGACTGCGTGGTCAACTACCTGCCGAGCCCGATCGACGTCCCGGCGATGAAGGGCCAGGATGACGACGGCAAGGAGGTCGCGGCCGTCGTGGACGACAAGAGCAAGCTGGCCGGCCTCGCCTTCAAGCTCTGGAACGACCAGTTTGTCGGCCGGCTCGTCTTCTTCCGCGTCTACACCGGCCAGGTCAAGCGCGGCATGTCCCTCTACAACCCGCGCACCCGCCGGAGCGAGCGCGTCTCCCGCCTCGTGCTGATGCGCGCGATCGACCGCGAGGAGATCGACGTCGCCTACGCCGGCGACATCTGCGCCCTGGTGGGCATCAAAGACGTCATCACCGGCGACACCCTCTGCGACGAGGACTTCAACATCCGGCTCGAACCGCCGTCGTTCCCCGAGCCCGTCATCTCGATGTCGATCGAGCCGAACTCGAAGGCCGACCAGGAGAAGATGGGCACCGCCCTCCAGCGCCTGGTGGCCGAGGACCCGACCCTCCGTGTCACCACCGACCTCGACAGCGGCCAGACCATCCTCTCCGGCATGGGCGAGCTGCACCTCGACATCATCCGCGACCGGATGAAGCGCGAATTCAAGGTCGAGGCCACCTGCGGCAAACCCCAGATCGCCTACCGCGAGACCGTCACGAAGGCGGCCGAGGGCGAAGGCAAGTTCATCCGCCAGTCCGGCGGCAAGGGCCAGTACGGCCACGCCGTGATCACGCTGGAGCCGAACGTGAAGGGCAAGGGCATCGAGATCATCGACGACATCGTCGGCGGCACGATTCCGAAGGAATTCATCAAGCCGACGATCATGGGCATCAAGGAGGCGTGCAACAACGGCACCGTCGCCGGGCATCCCGTCGTGGACGTCATCGTCAAGATCGTCGACGGCTCCTACCACGAGGTCGACTCGTCGGAGCTCGCCTTCAAGATGGCCGGCATCTTCGCGTTCAAGGACGCGATGAAGAAGGCCAACCCGATCCTGCTCGAGCCCATCATGGGCGTCGAGGTAACGACCCCGGAGGAGTACCAGGGCGACCTGATCGGCGACATCAACCGCCGCCGCGGCTCGGTCAGCGCGATGGAGAACAAGGCCGGCGCCTGCATCATCACCGCGACCGTGCCGCTGGAGCTGCTTTTTGGCTACGTCACCGACATCCGCTCCCTCTCCAAGGGCCGAGCCAGCGCCTCCATCACCCCCTCGCACTTCGAACAGGTCCCGAATTCCCTCCTGGCCAAGATCATCGAGACGTCCGGCAAGGGGCCGGCTCGCAGCTAACCCACTCCCACTCCACCCATGAAAGGCCAGCGCATCCGCATCAAGCTCCAGGGCTTCGACTACCGAGTCATCGACCAGTCGGCCCAGGACATCGTCGAGACCGCCAAGCGCTCGGGCGCCCGCGTCTCCGGCCCCATCCCGCTGCCCACGCGGATCGAGAAGCTCTCCGTCAACCGCTCGCCCCACGTGGACAAGAAGTCGATGGAGCAATTCGAGACCCGCACCCACAAGCGGCTGATCGACATCATCGAGCCCACCGCCCAGACGGTGGACGAGCTCAAGAAACTCAACCTCCCTTCAGGCGTCGACATCACCATCAACGTCTAAAATCCACAGTTAGCAGATGTCCCCCTTGGCCGCCCCGCGGCTCCGGCGGACCCCTCTAATGTAGGTCTCAAACGGAACCCTTTCCACCTACCGCTTAGCCCATGATCTCCTCTTTACTCGGCAAAAAAATCGGAATGACGCAGGTCTACGACGCTCAAAACGTCCTGATCCCCGTCACCGTGGTCGAAGCCGGCCCCTGTTCGGTCGTCCAGGTCAAGACCGTCGCCACCGACGGCTACAACGCCGTCCAGATCGGATTCTCGGCCAAGAAGGTCAAGAACACGGCCAAGGCCGAGCTGAACCATGCGAAGAAGGCGGGTCTCGAGCAGGCCCCCCGCGTCCTCGGCGAAGTCCGCCTTTCCGAGGCCCCGACGATGAAAGTCGGCGATGTCGTGACCGTGGCCTCGTTTCAGGAGGGCCAGCTGGTGGACGTGATCGGCGTGACCAAGGGCAAGGGCTTCCAGGGCGTCGTCAAGCGCTTCCGCGTCGCAGGCGGCCCCGCGGCGCACGGCTCCATGTTTCACCGCCGCATCGGCTCGATCGGCATGCGCCAGACGCCCGGACGCACCTGGAAGAACCAGGCCATGCCCGGCCACATGGGCAGCCAGCGCCGCACCGCGCAGAATCTACGCGTCGTCAAGGTCATTGCCGAACGGAACCTGATCCTGGTCAAGGGCGCCGTTCCCGGCGCAAACGGCGACGACGTGCTCGTGCGGACCGCAATCAAGGGGCAGCCGAAATCGGCCGCCTGAACGCCCAGCCTCTGCAGACATGAAACTCACCATTTTCAACTCCGACGGGACCCAGAGCCGCGAAGAGGACTTTGCCGGCCTTCCCGTGTTCGAAGGCGACAAGGGGCGGCAGGCCCTGAAGGAAGTCATCGTGGCCATCCGGGCGAACAAGCGCCAGGGCACCCATTCGACCAAGACCCGCGGCGAGGTCCGCGGCGGCGGCAAGAAGCCCTGGAAGCAGAAGGGCACTGGCCGCGCCCGTGCCGGCTCGATCCGCTCCCCCCTGTGGGGCGGCGGCGGCGTGGTCTTCGGACCCAAGCCCCGGGACTACTCGAAGAAGATCAACGCCCGCGTGAAGTCGCTGGCCTTCCGCCGCGCGCTGTTCGAACGCGCCTCGGCCGGGGAGATCGCCGTCATCGACGGATTCGTCGCCAGCCCCGCGAAGACCCGGGTGGTCAACCAGGTCGTCGGACGCATCGCCCCCAAGGGCCGCGTGCTGCTCGTCGATTCCCCCTTTGCGGCCGACACCCTTCGCGCCGCCCGCAATCTGGGCCGCGTCTTCCTTCAGGAGGCGACCCAGCTCAATCCCTGGGACCTTGCCCAGTACCGGAAGATCATCGTCAGCAGCAAGGCGCTCGAGGCCATCCTGGCCCGCGCCAAGGGAGACAACAACGGATGAACGCCGACAAGATTCTCAAGACCGTCCATCTCACCGAGAAGTCCAACCGGCTCTCAGCCGAGCTGGGCCAGTACACCTTCGAGGTCTACCCAAAGGCCAACAAGCACGCCATCGCCGAGGCGGTGGAGCAGGTCTTCAAGGTTACGGTGCGCCGCGTCAACATCCAGAACTACCGCGGCAAGAACAAGCGCGGCCGCAGCGGCCAGCCCAGCGTGACCTCGGATTACAAGAAGGCCATCGTGACGCTCAAGGCCGGCGACAAGATAGAACTCGCCTGAACCGCCGCCCCAACCGGATCCCGCCATGCCCATCAAATCCTTTCGCCCGCTGACGCCCTCCGGGCGTTTCACGTCCCTGAACAAGGTCACCTCGCTCCTTACAAAGAAGCGTCCCGAGCGCAGCCTGACCGAAGCGAAGAACCGCACGGGCGGCCGCAATGTCTACGGCCGGCTGACCTCGCGCCATCGCGGCGGCGGCCACAAGCAGCGCTACCGGATCATCGACTTCAAGCGCGAGGTCCTCGACATGCCGGCCAAGGTGCAGGCGATCGAGTACGATCCGAACCGCACCGCGCACATCGCCCTGCTGGCCTACAGCAACGGCGAAAAGCGCTACATCCTGGCGCCGGACGGCCTCCTGGTTGGCGCGACCATCGTGACTTCGAACCGGGCCACGACGAACGACTTCCTCGTCGGCAATAATTTTCCGCTCGAGCTCATCCCTCCGTCGACCAAGGTCCACGCCGTCGAGCTCGTCCCGGGCCGCGGCGCGCAGATCGCCCGCTCGGCCGGCACGTCCCTCGAGCTCGTCGGGGTCGAGCACGGCTCGGCCCAGCTCCGCATGCCCTCGGGTGAGCTCCGGATGGTGCACGCCAAGTGCCGCGCTACGATCGGCATTGTCGGCAACGGCGACCACTCCAAGCAGTCGCTCGGAAAGGCCGGACGCAGCCGCTGGCTGGGCCGCCGGCCCCATGTCCGCGGCGTCGCGATGAACCCGGTCGACCATCCCAACGGCGGCGGCCAGGGCAAGTCCAAGGGCGGCGGCGGCCGCCAGCAGCTCGTCTCCCCCTGGGGCCAGCTCGCCAAGGGCTTCCCGACGCGCCGCCGCTCGAAGCTCTCCAACAGCATGATCATCGTCCATCACAACGGCCGCAAGCCGCGCGGCCGGAAGAAGTAGCCCGCCCCCTCCATCCATGGCCCGTTCCATCAAGAAAGGTTTCTTTGTCGACTACCACCTGCTCGAGAAGATCGAGAAGGCGGTGAAGTCGAACGCGAAGAAGCCCATCCAGACCTGGTCCCGCCGCTCGACCATCACGCCCGATTTCATCGGCCACACCTTCAACGTGCACAACGGCAAGCTCTTCGTCGCCGTGTACGTCACCGAAAACATGGTCGGCCATAAGCTCGGGGAATTCGCCCCGACGCGCGTCTTCAAGGCGCACGGCGGCATGACCCGCAAGGAAATCTAGCCGGAGCCACCCTCATGGAAGTCCAAGCACTCACCCGCAACGCGCGCATGTCCCCGAAGAAGGTGCGCGAAGTCGCGCGCACGATCCAGGGCCGGAAAGCCCCGGAGGCGGTTGCCTACCTCACGCTGATCCCGCGCAAGTCGGCGCGCCTGCTCGCGAAGACCCTTCGGAGCGCCATCGCCAACGCCGAGAACAACAACAACCTTTCCGCGGCGACCCTGGTCGTGAAGCGCGCCCTGGTCGAGAATGGCCCGGTGCTCAAGCGCTTCAAGGCCGGCGCCAAGGGGACGGCGATGCCGCGCCGCAAGAAGATGTCCCACATCCGCATCATCCTGTCGGACGGCGTTCAAAACTAACCACCCACCATGGGCCAAAAGACAAATCCGATAGGCTTCCGCCTCGCCGTCCGCCGCAACTGGCAGTCCCGCTGGTTCGCGAGCAAGAAGGACTTCCCCAAGCTGCTCCACGAGGATCAGATCATCCGCACGATGCTGATGGAGAAGCTGAAGCAGGCTTCCGTCCCGCGCATCTTCATCGAGCGCGCCTCGAACCGCGTCCGCGTCAAGATCTACACCGCCCGCCCCGGCATCGTCATCGGCCGCAAGGGCCAGGAGGTCGAGAACATCAAGGCGGCGCTGATCAAGCTCACCGGCAAGGAGATCCTCCTCGACATCCAGGAGGTCAAGAAGCCCGAGATCGAGGCGCAGCTCGTCGCCGAGAACGTCGCCCTTCAGCTTGAGCGCCGCATCGCGTTCCGCCGGGCCATGAAGAAGGCCGTGGAAATGGCCATGGCGCTTGGCGCCGACGGCATCCGCATCCAGTGCTCGGGCCGCCTCGGCGGCTCGGACATCGCCCGGCGGGAATGGCAGCGCAAGGGCCGCGTGCCGCTGCACACCCTCCGGGAGAACATCGATTACGGCTTTTCCGAGGCCCAGACCCTCTACGGCAAGATCGGCGTCAAGTGCTGGATCTGCAAAAAGGAAGAAGCTGCCGCCTGAAGAGAACCCCGGACCTGAAATTCCAGACCCAAGACCATGGCACTCGCCCCCGCACGCACCAAGTACCGCAAAGTCCAGAAAGGCTCCCGCGCCGGGAACGCCAAGCGCGGCAACACGCTCGCCTTCGGCGAATTCGGCCTGCAGTCCCTGACGCGGGGCCCGATGACCGGCCAGCAGATCGAGGCCGCGCGCGTCACCATCTCCCGCCACCTCAAGCGCAAGGGCAAGCTGTGGATCCGCGTCTTCCCCCACAAGCCCGTGACGAAGAAGCCGGCGGAGGTCCGCATGGGGCAGGGCAAGGGCCCCGTCGAATTCTACGTGGCGGTCGTCAAGCCCGGCGCGATCCTTTTCGAGCTCGCCGGCGTGCCCCCGCGCGTCGCCCGCGAGGCCTTCCGCCTCGCCGACGCCAAGCTCCCGTTTCACTGCCGCTTCATCGCCCGCGAGGGCGCGGTGGTCTAGTCTCCGCCCCCACTTTTTCGTCATGAAAGCAAAAGAAGCACGCGAACTCTCAACCGGCGAGGTTGCCACCAAGCTCCGCGAAACCCGCGACCAGCTCCTGCACCTGCGTCTCCGGAAGAACACCGGCCAGATCGAGAAGACGCACGAGCTGCGCGCGCTCCGCAAGGACGTCGCGCGGCTGGAGACGGTGCTCAAACAAAAAGCGGAAAGCGGAAATCGGAAACCGGAAACCGCAAGCGCCTAGCCAGCCGCCGATCACTCTTTGTAAAACAGCCGACTCCTTCGCCGACCCTTTCGCTTTTCATACCGCAGCCGACTTCTCCGCCGACCCTTTCGCTTTCCGCTTCCCGCTTTTCATACCGCACCCGACTCCTCCTCCGGCCTTTCCGATTTCCGCTTTTCGCTTTCCGCTTTTCATTCCATGTCCTCTCCCGCCTCCAACGTTCGCAACACGCGCAAGCTGATCCTCGGGTTCGTCACCAGCCGCTCCGGCGACAAGTCCATCAAGGTGACCATTCCTTACAAGACGCCGCACCCCCTCTACCACAAGGTCATCAACCGGAAGACCGTCGTGCATGCGCACGACGAGAAGAACGAGACGCGGGTGGGAGACAAGGTCGAGATCATGGAGACCCGCCCGCTCAGCCGCCTGAAGCGCTGGCGCGTCGTCCGCGTCACCGAGCGCGCCGTGGGCGGCGTGGCCGAGGCGATCACCGAGAGCGACGTCGCGGCCCAGGTCCCGACAAAGATCACCGCGCCCAAGGCCGAAGCCGTCCCGGTATCCTGAAGGGCAAAATCCGTCACAGGCCCCGTCATAGGCCCTCCTCCCAAATCCTAATCACCATCCCTCTCCCATGATCCAACTTCGTTCCATCCTCGAGGTGGCTGACAACACCGGCGCGCGCCGCGCCGCGATGATCAGCCGCAAGGGCCAGAACACGGACCAGGCCCACGTCGGCGACATCGTGACCGTCCACATCAAGGAGAGCACGACCGACGCCACCGTGAAGAAAGGCGAGGTCGCCAAGGCCGTGGTCGTCCGCACCAAGGCGGCCGTGCGCCGCTCGGACGGCAGCTACCTTCGTTTTGACAGCAATGCCATCGTCATCATCGGGCCGGACGGCAATCCGAAGGGCACCCGCATCTTCGGTCCCGTGGCCCGCGAACTACGCGCGAAAAACTTCATGAAGATCATTTCGCTCGCCCCGGAGGTACTCTGACCATGCAGAAGTTCCACATCAAACGCGGCGACGCCGTCGTCGTCATCGCAGGCTCCCACAAGGGCAAGGAGGGGAAGGTTCTCGAGATCCTCGGCGTGGCCGGCCGCGCCCGCGTCGAGGGCGTCGCCATGATCAAACGCCACCTCAAGAAATCGCAGGACCATCCGCAGGGCGCGATCGTCGAGCGCGAGGGGTCGGTGCATGTCTCGAACCTGATGCTCAAGGCGCGGCACGACGCCCGTCGCGCCCGCAAGTCGGCCGCCCCGGTGAAAGCCTGAAGCTGGGCGCTTGCCAAGACCCGACCTTTAGTGCGTTAATCGACCTTTTCCGCCCAAGACAGCCCACCCTTTTGTCCATGCCGTACGTTCCATCACTCAAGAAAACCTACCTGGAGCAGGTCGCCCCCGCGCTCGTGAAGAGCCGCGGCTACAAGAACAAGCACCAGGTGCCGCGGCTCGTGCGGGTCGTCATCAACACCGGCATCGACGCCGAGGCCGACAAGAACCAGATCGCCGACGTCCAGCGGGACGTGACCCTCATCGCCGGCCAGAAGCCCGTGCTCGCGAAGTCCCGCAAGGCCATCTCCAACTTCAAGCTGAAGGAGAACCAGGTGGTCGGGTGCCACGTCACCCTGCGCGGCAACTCCATGTGGGAGTTCCTCTACCGGCTGATCGCGGTCGCCCTCCCCACGATCCGCGACTTTCGCGGCGTGTCCCCGAAATTCGACGGCCAGGGGAACTACAACCTCGGCGTCACGGACTTCACTATCTTTCCGGAAATAACCGTGGAAAACGTCAAGAAGAGCCTCGGCCTGGACATCGCGATCGTCACCACCGCCGGGACCGACGATGAGGGGCGCGAACTCCTCCGCCTCCTCGGCATGCCCTTCCGCCGGACCGAGACGGCCCCCAAGCCCCAGACCCACGCAGCCTGATCCGCCCGTCGAACCATGCCAAAGACATCCGCCATCGAACGAAACAAGAAGCGCCAGCGCCTCGTCGCCAAGTTCGCCAAGACGCGCGCCGAGCTGAAGGCCGCCCTCGTCAACCCGGCGACCACCGATCAGGAGTTCTTCGCCGCCCAGGTGAAGCTGCAGAAGCTGCCCCGGAACTCCTCCCCCGTTCGGGTCCGCAACCGCTGCTCGCTCAGCGGCCGTCCGCGCGGCTACAAGCGCAAGTACGGCGTTTCCCGCATCACGTTCCGCGAGCTGGCGCTCGCCGGGAAGATTCCCGGCGTCATCAAGTCCTCCTGGTAGGCCCCGCATCCCTTTTCGCCCGCATCCCATTTCCCGTCCCCGCCGAAAGTCGGATATGATTCGGCAGCAGGACAAAAACATCATCCGCCATGACCGATCCGATCAGTGATTTCCTAACGCGACTGCGCAACGCCGCCAAGGCGCGTCTCGACGCGTGCGTCATTCCCCATTCCCGGCTCAAGGAGAGCATCGCCGGCATCCTGAAGGCCGAGGGCTATGTCGGCGAGATCAGCACCGGCGCCGACGCGCAGGGCCACAAGACGCTCGTCGTCCAGATGAAGTACGTGGCAGGCTCCCCCGCCTTCACGGGCCTCGTGCGCGCCTCGACGCCCGGGCGGCGCCTCTACTACAGCTATAGCGAAATTCCGCGCGTCCTGAACGGCCTCGGCATTGGGATCGTCTCCACTTCCCGGGGTCTCATGAAGGACGCCGACTGCCGCCGCCAGAAGGCCGGCGGCGAACTCGTCTGCAACGTTTGGTAAGGATCCCCGCACCATGAGCCGCATCGGCAAACAACCCGTTTTAATCCCCGACAAGGTCAAGGTCGACATCACCGACACGACCGTGCGCGTCGAGGGACCCAAGGGAAAGGTCAGCAAGACCTTCGCCCCCGTCGTCACCATCACCGTGGCCGACAAGAAGGTCATCGTCGCCCCCGTCGACGAGACGCGCTTCGCCAACGCCATGTACGGCACGGCCCGCTCGATCATCGCGGGCATGGTCAAGGGCGTGACCGTCGGCTACGCGAAGGAGCTCGAGATCCAGGGCGTCGGCTTCAAGGCCGTCCTGAAGGGCAAGCAGCTCGACCTCGCCCTCGGCTACTCCCATCCGATCCTGATGGATATCCCCGAAGGGATAAAGATCACGGTCACCGAGGGCACGCGCCTCAAGGTCGAGGGCTGCGACAAGCAGCTTGTCGGCAAGATGACCTCCGAGATCCGCGCCCATTATCCCCCCGAGCCCTACAAGGGCAAGGGCGTGCGCCTCGTCGGCGAACGCGTCCGCCGCAAGGAGGGCAAGACGGTCGCCTGACCGCCGTCCTTTTCACATGAACACCATTCACAAGGCCCGGCTGCTGCAGAAGCGCCGCTGGCGGATCCGCAAGAAGGTCAAGGGCACGGCCGTGCGGCCCCGGCTGAGCGTCAAGTTCAGCACCAAGCACATCTACGCCCAGGCGATCGACGACGACAACGGCGCGACGCTCGTGTTTCTGTCCAGCCTCGATCCCGAGCTGCGCAAGAAGAAGCTCCAGGCGAATCTCGCCGGCGCAAAGATCCTCGGCGTCGCATTTGCCGCCAAGGCCAAGTCGGCCGGGCTCGGCCCGGTCGTCTTCGACCGGAACGGCGCCCGCTACCACGGCAAGGTCAAGGTCTTCGCCGACGCCGCCCGCGAGGGCGGCCTGTCCTTCTAACCGCCCATGAGCACTGCCACCATTTCCTCATCCTCCTCCCGCCGCGACGACCGCTCGGCCGCCGACGGCCCCGCCATGGTCGAGAAGGTCGTCTTCGTCAACCGGTGCGCCAAGGTCGTCAAGGGCGGCCGCCGCTTCAGCTTCGCCGCGCTCGTCGTGGTCGGCGACCAGAAGGGCAGCGTCGGAATCGGCTACGGCAAGGCGAACGAGGTGCCCGACGCCATCAAGAAGAGCACCGAGCACGCGAAGAAGCACCTCGTCCGCGTCAAGCTTCGCGGGGACACGATCCCCCATGACGTCCTCGGCAAGTTCGACGGCGGCAAGGTCCTGCTCCGGCCGGCATCCCCCGGCACCGGCCTGATCGCCGGCGGCGGCGTCCGCGCCGTCCTCGAGGCGGCCGGCATCAAGAACATCCTGACCAAGTCGATGGGCTCCAACAACCACATCGCGGTCGTCAACGCCACGCTGAACGCGCTTCAGCAGCTCCGCCTCGCGGAGGACATCGCGGCCACGCGCAAATAATCCAGATGAAACTTCACGAACTCCAGAACGTCCCCGGGGCCATCCATCGCAAGAAGCGCGTGGGCTGCGGCGAGGGCGGCGGCCACGGCAAGACGAGCACGCGCGGCGGCAAGGGCCAGAGCGCGCGCTCCGGCAGCAGCATCCGTCCCGGGTTTGAGGGCGGCCAGATGCCCCTCTACCGCAAGCTGCCGCACCGCGGCTTCAACCAGGCGGCCTTCCGCGTGGAGCCGGTCGTCGTAAACGTCGGCGACCTCGCCGTCCTCGACGCCAAGATCACCGCGGTCGACGCGCTGGTGCTGGCCCAGGCCGGCCTCGTCCGCAAGGACGAGAAGGCGATCAAGGTCCTCGGCGACGGAGAGCTCTCCCGCGCGCTCAAGGTGACCGCTGCGAAGTTTTCCGCGTCGGCCAGGGCCAAGATAGAAAAGGCCGGCGGCGAGGCCATCGTCGGCTGATGTTTTCCGCCTTCGCCAACTCCCTGAAGATCCCCGAGCTCCGCTCGCGCATCTTCTACACCCTGGCGCTCCTCTTCGTCGCGCGCGTCGGCGCCCACATCCCGCTCCCTGGGATCGACCCCCATCCCCTCCAGGATTTCTTCCGGCAGCAGGGCGGGGGAGGGGCTTCCGGCGGAATTCTCGCGCTCTACAACATGTTCACGGGAGGCGCGCTCCTCAAGGGAGCCCTCTTTTCGCTGAACATCATGCCCTACATCAGCGCGTCGATCATCTTCCAGCTGATGACCGCGGTGGTTCCGGCCCTGAGCCGGCTGCAGCAGGAGGGCGATGTCGGCCGCCAGAAGATCACGCAGTACACCCGCTACGCTACGGTCCTCATCTGCCTCGTGCAGGGCGCGCTCCTCATCTACTCGCTCGAGAATCCGGCCCGGCTCTTCCCCGGCTACGACCCGAACGTCTACGGCAACATCGTCATCGTCAGCCGCACCGGCTTCTTCCTGACCTCGGTCGTCTTCATGACCGCCGGCACCATGCTCCTCATGTGGCTCGGCGAGCAGATCACCCAGCGCGGGATAGGGAACGGAGTCTCCCTGCTGATCACGATCAACATCCTCGCCGGTGTGCCTGGCGCGGCCCAGGCGACCTACCGCATGTTCTTCCGCCCGATCGGCGCGGGCCCGGCGGGCGGCCTCGGGGGCGTCCCGCTGGCAATCCTCATGATCGCGCTCTTTCTCGCGGTCACGGTCGGCATCATCATGGTCGTTCAGGGACAGCGGAAGATCCCCGTCCAGTACGCAAAGCGCGTGGTCGGCAACAAGGTGATGGGCGGGCAGAGCTCGTTCCTGCCTCTGAAAGTCAACTATTCGGGCGTCATGCCGGTCATCTTCGCCGCGGCGATCCTCCTCTTCCCGCAGCAGATACTTTCCCAGCTGGGCGCGGCCTTCAAGTCGCTCGGATTCCTGATCGAGTTCTCGCAGAACCTGCTCCCGGGGCACTGGATCTACTACACGGGCTACACCGTCCTCATCCTTTTCTTCAGCTATTTCTGGGTCTCCGTCATGTTCAAGCCGATTCAGATTGCGGACGACCTGAAGAAGTACGGCGGGTATATTCCCGGCGTGCGGCCCGGCGAGCCCACCGCCCAGTTCCTCGATTTCATCATGACCCGGCTGACCCTGGCGGGCGCGATCTTCCTGACGGTGATCGCGGTCATGCCGAACCTGGTCGAGTTCAAGCTGAACATTCCGCAGCAGGTGGGGTATTTCTTCGGCGGGACCGGGATGCTCATCACCGTCGGCGTCATCCTCGACACGATGCGCCAGATCGAGACATTCCTCCTTCAGCGCCACTACGACGGCTTCCTTAAAAAGGGCCGGATCCGGGCGCGGAGCGCCAATCCGCAGCAGGGGACGACCGGCGACGCTCTCGCAATCGATGCGGTCATGAAGATCGTCTGGCCCCTGCTCGGCATGTTCCTCCTGGGCATGACGATATGGGTGTACCGGACGTTCCTCAAATAAGTTCTTTACTCTGATCGCCTCGGTCGCCATCAATAGACCCTTTTCGTCTTTTGACGCTGCCGTCAAAGCGAAGCTCCTTTGGCTCGGAGCGCCGGATTTCCACTGGGAAGACCTGCTGCGCCGGGCCCGTTCTTTGCACATTGAGCACGTCTCTCCCGCCGGCCTGATGCGACGGGGGATTTCGCGCCGCCCCGGGACGGAGGAATCCGTCCTCGCGCTCACGCGCCGGTGGTTTTTTGCGCGCAAACCTGATGCGGGCTTTGTCCTCGCGGACTTCCCGGCTACGTTGCTCCAAGCCAAAGTGTTCGACGAATGGCTAGACGCTCGCGACGAGTCTCTCGACGCGGTGTTCGCCGGCCCCGGTGCTCCCGAGGCCCTCGTCGCCCACTATCGCGATCTCGGCCTGACCGCCGATGTCGCCCCCCCGTTCGTTCTCCCGGAAGTTCCGGAGCGCGCTTCGGGGGACGTCCATTCCTGATGATCCGCAGCAAGACCAGGGAGGAGATCACCCGGATGCGGGAGGCATGCGCGATCGCCGCCAAGGCGCTCGACGCTTTGAGGCCTCTCGTCCGTCCTGGCGTGACAACGCAAGACTTGGAGGAAGCCGGCAGGGAAGCGATAAGCGCGCTTGGCGCCCGCAGCGCCTGCTACGGCTACCAGCACAACGGCCGCCGCTATCCGGCGCACACCTGCATCTCGGTGAACAGCGAGGTCGTCCACGGCATACCGTCGTTCCGGCGAATCCTCCGCGAGGGGGACATCGTTTCCCTCGATGTCGTCGTGGAATACGAAGGCTTCATCGGCGACAACGCCGTCACGCTGCCCATCCCTCCGATAGCCCCGGATATTGAGCGCCTCCTGAGGGTCACCCGCGAGGCCCTCGACGTCGGAATCCGCAAGGCGCAGGTCGGGGGCCGCATCGGCGACATTTCGCACGCGATCCAGGCCTTCGTCGAGGCAAACGGGTGCAGCGTCGTCCGAGACATGGTCGGGCACGGCGTCGGCCGGACAATGCATGAGCCGCCGGAGATTCCCAACTTCGGCCGCCCTGGCACCGGCGAGAAGATCCGGCCGGGCTTCACGCTTGCCATCGAGCCCATGGTCAATCTCGGCGGCTACCGGACGAAGACGCTCCCGGACGGCTGGACGGTCGTCACGGCGGACGGCTCCCCATCGGCTCATTTCGAACACACCGTGCTCACTGCGGAAACCGGACCGGAAATCCTCACGGTTCCGCCCCCGTCACTTTCAGATCCCACTCTCTCCTCTTAACTCTCAACTCCACCCAGACTCATATGCCTCGTCTTCTCGGCGTAGAAATCCCCGCGAAAAAGAAAGTCGCGTACTCCCTCCGCTATATCTACGGCATCGGCCCCACGCGGGCCGACCAGGTCATCGTCGAGGCCGGCCTCGACGCCAACATGCGGGCCCAGGATCTGACTGAGGAGCAGCTCAACAAGATCCTCCACGTCATCACGGAGCACAAATGGGTGGTCGAGGGCGACCTCCGCCGCGAGATCGCCGCGAATCTGAAGCGCCTGCAGGCGGTTAACTGCTACCGCGGCATCCGCCATCGCCGCAGCCTGCCGGTCCGCGGCCAGCGCACGAGCACGAACGCACGCACCCGCAAGGGCCCCCGCAAGACGGTGGGCGTCACGAAAACGAAGGAATAAAAATTCTCATGGCCGACGAGTCCACACCCAAGAAGGAGAAACCCGCCTCCGCCAAGGCAGCTGCGGGCGCTCCCTCCAAACCCTCCATCGACGAGGGAACAGCGTCCGCCCCGGCCAAGAGCCCGGCGGAGAAGAAGCCCCGCGCCCCCAAGGGCGAGCCGCGCGAGGACGCTCCCGCTGGCGCGGCGCCCGATGCTCCCGCGAAGACCGAGATGGTCGGCGGCGTCGCCAAGCAGCCGACGGCCGAGGACCTCCTTAAGGAGGAGCTGGGCACGATCAAGGTGCGAAAGGCCAAAGGATCGAAGAACGTCACCTCCGGCGTCGCCAATGTCCTCGCCTCGTTCAACAACACGATCGTCTCGATCACCGACCACAAGGGCCAGGTGATCGCCTGGTCCAGCGCCGGCAAGTGCAACTTCCGCGGCTCGCGAAAGTCCACGGCCTACGCGGCCCAGGTCGTGGCCCAGGATGCCGCGAGGAACGCCATGTCCCACGGGCTGAAGGACGTCGTGATCCGGGTCTCCGGGCCCGGCCTCGGCCGCGACAGCGCCATCCGCGCCCTGCAGGCCATCGGGCTTGAGATCAGCTCGATCGTGGACGTCACGCCCATTCCCCACAACGGCTGCCGCCCGCGCAAGCGGCGCCGGGTCTAACCGCAACTTTCATCCTCATCCTTTTCCCAACATGGCTCGCTATCTAGGTCCCGGCACCCGCATCAGCCGACGCTTCAACCAGCACATCCTCGGCTCGGGCAAGGCGCTGGAGCGCCGCAATTATCCCCCGGGCCAGCACGGCCCCAAGAGCCGCCGCAAGTACAGCGAATACGCGGTCGGCCTGAACGAAAAGCAGAAGCTCCGCTACGCCTACGGCCTGCTCGAGCGCCAGTTCCGCCGCATGTTCGAGATCGCCAAGCGCGAGCGCGGCGTCACGGGCGAGCGCTTCCTGCAGCTTCTCGAAACCCGCCTGGACAGCGTCATCTACCTCATCGGCTTCGCCAAGAGCCGCGCGGCCGCCCGCCAGTTCGTCAACCACGGGCACATCCGCGTCAACGCGCACAAGGTCGACATCGCCAGCTACAACGTGCAGCCCGGCGACGAGATCGAGGTCAAGAACACGCCGGCTTCCCGCCAGATGGCGACGCGCAACCTCGAGGAGAACCGCATCCGCACCGTCCCCGGCTGGCTCTCGCTGAACGCCGAGCAGTTCAAGGCCGCCGTCGTCCGCCTCCCGAACCGGGACGAGATGGACCAAAACATCAACGAACAGCTTATCGTCGAATTCTACTCCCGCTTCTGAACCCTGCTATTTCCATCCCATGCCCAAACGCCTCGGAAAGTTCGAACTCCCCAACAAGCTCACTAAGGTCGAGGAAGGCTCCACGCCGACCTATGCCAAGTTCATCGCCGAACCCTTTGAAGCGGGCTACGGCCACACCATCGGCAACTCGCTCCGGCGCATCCTCCTCAGCTCGATCGAGGGGGCGGCGATCACCTCCGTCAAGATCGACGGCGTCAACCATGAGTTCCAGAGCATCGACGGCGTGGTCGAGGACGTCACGGACGTCGTCCTGAACCTGAAGAAGGTCCTGATCGTCTCGACGAAGCGCGACACGATCAGCCTCCTCGTCAAGGCCAACAAGGCCGGCGCCGTCTCGGCAGCCGACATCCAGGCCGACGCCAACATCCAGATCGTCAATCCCGACCAGGCAATCTGCACCCTCGACTCGAAGCGCTCCTTCGAGGCCGAGATCGAGATCAAGACCGGGCGCGGATACTACCCGGGCGAGCAGAACAAGAAGGAGGAGCAGGCGATCGGCGTCATCCCGATCGACTCCCTGTTTTCCCCCGTGAAGCTCGTCAAGTACGCGGTCGAGAACACCCGCGTCGGGCAGATCACGGACTACGACAAGCTTATCCTCGAAGTCTGGACGGACGGACGCATCACCCCGGACGACGCCCTCAAGCAGGCCGCCTCGATCCTCAAGCACCACCTCGACGTGTTCGACCGCGTCAGCGAGGAGCAGTTCGAGTTCGAGAGCCAGCAGAGCGAGGTCAGCGAGGAGCAGAACAAGCTCCGCAAGCTCCTCAACATGTCGGTCAACGAGATCGAGCTTTCCGTTCGCGCGGCCAACTGCCTGAACAACGCCAACATCACGACCGTCGGCGAGCTGGCGATGAAAACCGAGCAGGAGATGCTCAAGTACCGCAACTTCGGCAAAAAGTCGCTCAACGAGATCAAGGAGAAGCTGGAGGCTCTCGGCCTCTCGCTCGGCATGAAGTTCGACGAGCGCCTGCTCGACGCCAAGAAAGAGGCCTAAAAACAAAGCGAAAAGCGGAAAGCGAAAGGCGGAAGCCGGACGCGCCCGGAATCCGGGCGCCCGTTTCCGATTTCCGATTTCCGATTTCCGATTTTCATATCATGCGTCACAATAAACACCATGCCTCCCTTGGCGTGACCCGCGAACACCGCGCGGCCATGCTGTCAAACCTCGCGGTCGCGCTCATCACGCACGGGCGGATTGAGACCACGCTCAGCAAGGCCAAGGCGCTGCGCCCCTTCGTCGAGAAGGTCATCACCAAGGCCAAGCAGGCGGCGGCCAAGTCCGAAAAAAAGGATGCGGTCCATCTCCGGCGCCTCGCCTTGCGCGACGTGCGGGATGAGGACGCGGTCACGCTGCTCTTCAACGAGAAGTACAAGGAGTTCGTCGAGCGGAGCGGCGGGTACACCCGCATCTACAAGCTCGGGCCCCAACGGATCAGCGACGCCGCCGAGATGGCGCTCATCGAATTCGTCAAGGCCGAGGACACCGGATTCAAGAAGTCCAAGGGCCGCAAGGGGGCAAAGGCGAAGAAGGGCCCGTCTGCGAAGGCCAAGGCTGCTCCCGACGCCCCAGCCGCATCGGATGCCGCGCCAGCCGCGCCGGCGCCCGGGAGCGGGTCCACAGGCTGACCGCCCGGTCGGCGGCGGCCCATGTTCGAGCTTCCCGTCGCCGCAGCGCTCTATTGCCTCGGGGTCGCCGGGATCTTCCTGGCCCTGTGGCTTACCTACGACCGGCGCGACCACCTGCGCTTCGAGCAGGAGCGGCGCAAGGTGGCGTTCCACTGCATCCGCTGCGACCGCCTTTACGTCGCCCCCGCCGGCGTCCAGCTGTGCCGCTGCCCCGGCTGCGGGCATGAGAACGCCCGGCTTCGATTTTAGCGGCCCCTGACGCCCCGCTGATCTCACTTGCGGTGGCCCGGCGGATCGGATTTGCCTCTACCTTTCCTGGTGTGCTGTTTCACAAATTCCCATACATCTTCCGGTCGCTTTCGCCCCTGGGCTGCGTTGCGCGAGGAGGGGATAGCCCCTCGGGGATACCCCCTCCTCGCCCGCGTTGCCCAAGGCCAAAATCGACTCGGAATATGTACAGGCATTTGTAAAACAGCACACTAGCCGCCTCATGCCTCAGACCATCGCCGTCCTCGACTTCGGGTCCCAGTACACTCAGGTCATCGCGCGCCGGGTTCGCGAGTGCCGGATCTATTCGAAAATCTACCATTACGCCACTCCGGCCGAGGAGCTGAAACGCGATGGTGTGATCGGCATCATCCTGTCCGGCGGCCCCAGCTCCGTCTTCGCGAAGAATGCGCCGATTCCCGACCGCGGGATCTTCTCCCTCGGAGTGCCGGTCCTGGGAATCTGTTACGGCATCCAGCTCATGGGCCGGATGCTCCGCGGCCGGGTCGCCAGGAGCGCGCGGCGCGAATACGGGCACGGCCATCTTTTGATCGGGAAGGCGGGCAGGCTGTTCGCCGGGCTGCCGAAAAAGCTCCGCGTCTGGAATTCGCATGGCGACAAGCTCATGCGGCTGCCGCCCGGCTTTGTCGCGATCGGCGCGACCGAGAATTCCCCCTTCGCCGCCATCGAGGACCGGAAGCGGGACTTCTTCGGAATCCAGTTTCATCCGGAGGTCTTTCACACGGAGCACGGCGTGGATGTCCTGCGCAATTTTCTCATAGGCGTCTGCGGCGCGAAGCAGGACTGGACGATGCGGGACTTCATAGCGCACGCGGTCGCCGGGATCCGCGACCGGGTGGGGCCCGAGCGGGTCATCCTGGGGCTGTCGGGCGGGGTCGACTCCTCGGTCGCCGCCGCGCTGATCCATAGAGCGATCGGCCGGCAACTCACCTGCATATTCGTCGACAACGGGCTCCTTCGCAGGGGCGAACGGGCCGCCGTGGAGTCGCTCTACCGGCGGCACTTCCGCATCGACGTGCGCGTTGTCGACGCCTCGGCCCTCTTCCTGCGGCGGCTGAAGGGGGTGGCCGATCCCGAAAGGAAGCGGAAGATCATCGGGCTGACCTTCATCGAGGTCTTTGAGAATTCGCTCAAGTCGGTCGGCCACGCCGGCTTTCTCGCTCAGGGAACGCTGTATCCCGACGTGATCGAAAGCGTCGCCATCGGCGACAACCCCGCTGCGCTCATAAAGACCCATCACAACGTGGGCGGGCTCCCGAAGCGGATGAAGCTCAAGCTCCTGGAGCCCTTGAGGGAGCTGTTCAAGGACGAGGTGCGGCGGGTGGGCGCCGGGCTCGGCCTGCCGCGCGAGGTCGTCTGGCGGCAGCCCTTCCCGGGCCCTGGCCTCGGCGTCCGCGTCCTTGGAGAGGTCAGTCCCGAGAAGCTCGAGATCCTGCGGGGAGCCGACGCGATCCTCCAGGAGGAGATGATCGCGAGCGGCTGGTACTGGAAGGTCTGGCAGTCCTTCTGCGTCTTCCTTCCGGTCAAATCCGTCGGCGTCGTCGGCGACGAGCGGAACTACGCCTACGTCATCGGCCTTCGGATCGTCGAGAGCATCGACGCGATGACGGCCGACTGGACGCGCCTCCCGTACGACCTCCTGCGAAAGATATCGAGCCGGATCACGAACGAGGTCCATGGCGTCTCCCGCGTGGTCCTCGACGTCAGTTCGAAGCCTCCCGCCACGATCGAGTGGGAATAACGGGAAGGGAGGGGCATCAGGCTTGAATTCCGGGCCGATCTGCGACGTATTGGACCATGCATCGAATCATGAGGCTTACCCCCCTTGTCGCCCTTTTTTCCGCCCTGGCGGTCGCGCGGGCCGACGAGCCGTCCATCATCGCCAAGGCACGGGCCTATCTCGGCCCGGAGGACACCCTTTCGGCGGTGACGTCGGTGCATCTGTCCGGCTCGTTCGTCAGCGGCGACGCCGCCGGCGTGCAGACGCCCTCGACGACCGGCACCGTCGACATCGTCTTCCAAAGACCCTGGCAGCACCACATGACGTTCACCGCGGTGCAGTCCCTTGGGGGTGCGCCTGGCGCGGCGGGCAAGCGCACGGTCGTCCGGACGATCGCCCTCGATGATTACGACGCCTGGGAGCGGGTGCAGGTCGATTCCAACCTGCCCTCCCTCAACCTGCTTTCCGTGGACCAGATCCGGGTCCTTCGCGCGGATGTCTGGGAAAATCTGGGGTACTTTCGCGGCATAGAGGCGACGGGTGGGTCGGTCGAAGACCAGGGAGCGGCGGTCATCGAGGGCGTCGCGTGCGAGAAGATCGCGTTCATCCATTCCCCGACCGTCGTGTATTACCGTTATTTCGACAAGGAGACGGGACGCCTTGTCTACACGGAGACCGCGAGCGGGCTGACGATACGCGAGCAGGGGACGATCATCGCGGGAGGCATCAAATTTCCGCAGAAGATCGTCACGGTCGAGCCGGCGAGGCAGGGCGCGGCCCCGAAGAGCACCGTCCTCACGCTTGACCGGGTCTCCGTGAACGATTCGTTTCCGCCCGGCCTGTTCGCCGTGCCTCTGCCGCCGGTTCCCTCGAGGCCGCGGATATTGCCTCCGGTTGGATTGGGCTCCGGACCCTTCGTCAAGCCTCCGCAGGCCGCCGCTCCCTGAGACCGGCAGCCGGCCTGCACTATGCGCCGACTCCGTTTCACCGATCGGAACTTTGCCTCCGAGCTGTCAGCCTTCCGCCGCGGAGCCGCCGTCCCGGAGGATATCGCGCTCTCGGTCGCCGGAATCCTTGGGGACGTAAGGGCGCGGGGCGACGAGGCGGTCGCCTACTACGCGGCGAAATTTGACGGCGCCAAGCTCCGGCCGCGGGATTTTCGCGTAAGGAATTCGGAGCTCGCGCGGGCATCCGGACGCCTTTCCGCCGCCGAACGCAGGGCGCTGGTCGCGGCCCGGGCGGCGATCGTCGATTTCAACAAGCGGGGCCTTCCCCAGGACTGGACCGCACGGAACCCCCACGGCGCCACGGTTGGCGAGAAGTTTGACCCCATTCGCCGCGTCGGGATCTATGTTCCCGGGGGCCATGCGCCGCTTGTTTCGACGGTCCTGATGACCGCCATCCTCGCGAAGATCGCCGGATGCCCCGAGGTCGCCGTCTGCACCCCATCGCCCGCGGGGGGAGCGATTGCTCCGGGCCTGCTGGCCGCCCTTCATCTGGCCGGTGTGAAGGAAGTCTATCGCATCGGCGGCGTGCAGGCGATCGGAGCCATGGCCTTCGGCACGGCGACGATACCCGCAGTCGACAAGATCTTCGGTCCCGGGAACGCCTATGTCTGCGAGGCGAAGCGCCAGGTATTCGGCGCCGTGGGTGTCGACTCCCTTCCCGGGCCGAGCGAGCTGATGGTCATCGCCGACGACACCGCCCGGGCGGACTTTGCGGCCGCGGACCTGCTGGCGCAGGCGGAGCACGGGTCGGGGTGGGAGAAAATTTATCTCGTCGCGACCTCGGCCAAAGTCGCCGACGCGATCCTCGCCGAGATCGAGGAACAGCTCCGCTTTTCGGATCGCTCGGACAGCATCCGGCGCGTGCTTTCGGATGGATTCCTGGTTGTCGAGGCCGCCGCGACCGCCCAGGCCGCCTCGGTTGCCAATGCCTTGGCTCCCGAACACCTCGAACTCCTGGTGGCCGATGCCACGGCAAGGAAGCTCACGCGCGCCGTGACGACGGCGGGGGCCATCATGATCGGGAATTTCACCCCGACCGCCTTGGGGGATTTTGTCGCGGGCCCGAGCCACGTGCTGCCCACGGGCGGGGCGGGGCGCTTCCTCAGCGGGTTGCGGGCTTCCGATTTCCAGCGCCGCACGAGCATTGTATTCTACGATCGGGCCGGCGTCCGGCGGGCTCAGCCCTCGGTCGCGGCCTTTTCATCCATGGAGAACTTGGACGCCCACGGGCGTTCCGTTGAAATCAGGGTGAAATAGGTCCTGCCCCGTGCGGGTGCCGGGCGCGGAAGCGGAGGTAGGAATAGAGAAACCCCCAGGTCACATAGCCCAGGACGAAGGCCAGAAAGGCCACAAGCAGTGAAAGGGTGCCCATGTACATCTGGGCCACCAGCAGAACCAGGGATCCGAGCACCAGGATCCGGCCCCCCAGCCGATGGGTCTCCCGCCAGACTTCGGCATCCTCCAGCGTCCACGGGGTCCTGATGCCGGCCGTGTAGTTCTGCCGGATATTCCCGAGAAAATTCCCGAGCACCAGAAACAGCAGCAAAACGCCGTTCATAAGAAGCCGGACCATGTCGAAATGGAAGCCGAGCGCCGTGATCGCGATCAGCAAAGACACGAAGGCAAGCATGCCGGTCACAGCCAGCCGCAGGATCGCCAGCGCCTGGGACGACCTCGCCCCATCAGCGGCCATCCTGCGGAGCCGGGGATCGAGACGGGGCAGGGCGAGCATAACCCCGCAGATCCAGATATTCAGGATCGGGAGAAACAGGAGTCCCGGCCCGCGGTCTGCCCAGCCGTCGGGGTTGCCGCGAATGCCCCAGTGAATGGCGACGCGGGCCGGAAATTTATTCCAGCACGCGGCGACCAAGATGAAGGGGAGCGCCAGGATGGCTGTTTGCAGCCATTCCCTTCTGAGCCAGCCTGATTTTTGCATGTTTCTTGGTTTCTGTGAGAAGGCCGAGGATCCAGCCGATTGAATCGTCGAGCACCGTCGTTTCCAGGGAATAGCGGACGAACTGTCCCTCCTTCCGCGACGAGACGAGCCCCGCCTGTTTCAGCAGGTCGAGGTGGTAGGAGATGCTCGGTCTGGTCATCGAAAACCGCTCAGCGATCTCGCCCGCCGCCAGGTCCCCCTGCTTGAGCATCGAAAGGATGCTCCGGCGGGTCGGATCCTGCATCGCCTTGAAAAGAAGATCCATCGTGGAATAGATAATTAGACAACTATCTAAATGTCAAGCGCGGGAGTTGTCCGTCGAATCCTCGACCGACATATAGACGGTAGTCTTTCATTTTGCCTGGAGTATGCTCCTCCAGAGGAGTTGCTGCCTGCATCCGGCGCCTTTGTGTCCTCGGCTGCCCCAAGGGCACCCGCCGAGGCCATCCCTGCAGGACGCGACCTGCGGTCGCACCATCTCCGCGCTGTCGCGCTGCGTGGGCCGCCATCCGGCCGGCAACTGGCCGGCGGACCTTGGCGGCCGGTATTGGCGGCGGTCCGGGAATTGGCAGCACCCGACGATGGGGAGCATGCTCCAGGCAAAATAAAGCCCCACCAAATAGTCTGTCCCCTTGCTCCTGTTTCCCTTTGGGTGGCGGCGTGACCGATTCGCCCTTTTCCGAGAATCTGGCCCTGCCCCATGTTCCCAAACTGCATGCCTACACGCCCGGCCTGCAGCCGACCGAGCCGGGCTGGGTGAAATTGAACACGAACGAGTGCCCCTATCCGCCGAGTCCGCGGGTCGCCGAGGCCTTGCGGCGGGAAATCGGGGAGGACGGCGCCTCGCTGAGGCTTTATCCCAATCCGAAAAGCGTTGCCCTGCGGCATGCGGTGGCAGCCCTGCATGGCCTCAAGGAGGAGAACGTCTGCGTTGGCAACGGCTCGGACGACATCCTGAACTTGCTCGTCCGCTGCTTCTGCGACCGCGAGGCCGCGGCCGGTTTCACCTGGCCGAGCTATTCGCTCTATCCGGTCCTCGTCGGGATTCAGGACGGCCGGAGCCGGGCTGTGGAATTCGACCGGAGCATGCGGCTGCCGGTTGAAAAGATCGCAGGATCCAGCGCGCGAGCGTTTTTCCTGACATCTCCCAACGCCCCGACCGGGGTGGGATTTCGCACGGCTGAGATCGAGCAATTGCTGCAATCCTTCAGGGGCCTGCTGGTCGTGGACGAGGCCTATTCCCCTTTTGCGCGCGAGAATGCCATTCCGCTTCTGGCCGAGTATCCGAACCTTGTCGTTGTCAGAACGCTTTCCAAGGCCTACGCCCTGGCCGGCATCCGGGTGGGGTATGCCCTGGCCGATCCGCAGGTGATAGGTCTCCTCGACCGCGTTAGGGACAGCTACAACGTGAATCGCCTTTCCCAGGCCGCCGCGATCGCGGCCCTTGCCGACCAAGCCTATCACAACGGGATAGTCGGCCGGATAAAGGCCACGAGAGACCGCTGCGCGGCCGACTGGTCGGAGGTCAGGGGCTGGTTCACATACCCCTCCGAGGCTAATTTCATATTCACGGAGCCGAAGGATTCCCAGGGCCGGACGGGCCCCTCCGTCGCCTTGTCCGCCTATGAATTTCTCAGGGCCCGAAGGGTTCTGGTGCGGCACTTCCCGAGCCATGCCTTGACCGCGCCGTTCCTGCGCGTCAGCGTCGGGACGGACGACGAAATGCGCGTCCTCAACGAATCCCTCGACGCATGGCTCAAGGAACCTTCCAACGCGTAGCGACCGTCTCCCGAAAGACGGCGGAGACCGATATTGCGATCACGCTGGCAATCGACGGCCGGGGCAACGGCAAGATCGACACGGGCGTGTCGTTCTTCGACCACATGCTCACGCTCTTTGCCAAGCACGGCCTTTTTGACCTGACCATCAAGGCCAGGGGCGACACCGACGTGGATTATCACCACACGGTCGAGGACGTCGGCCTCGTGCTCGGCCAGGCCTTCAAGGAAGCGCTCCGGGACAAGGTCGGAATCAGGCGCTACGGCTTCTTCCTGCTCCCGATGGACGAGGCGCTTGCCCGGGTCGTGGTCGACGTCGGGGGCCGGCCGCATCTGGTCTACAGCGCGGAGGCGCCGACCATGTTCGTGCGCGATTTCAACATCGCGCTCGTCAAGGAGTTTTGCCGCGCGTTCAGCAACACGCTCGGAGCCAATCTGCACGTGCAGCTGGTGTATGGCGAGGAGCCGCACCACGTGGCCGAGGCGGTCTTCAAGGGACTCGCCCGCGCGCTCGACGCCGCAACGCAGATCGAGCCGCGAGCCGCGGATCTTCTTCCGAGCACCAAGGGAAAGCTTTAGCGGGCCGTCAATGGCGACGATTGCCGTCATCGACACCGGCATTTGCAACCTGCGGAGCGTGACCAAGGCCCTTGAGGCCGTCGGCGCGACCCCCCGGGTGGTTCGCACCCCCGTGGAGATGCACTCCGCCTCGGCCGACGGCCTCGTCCTCCCCGGCGTGGGCGCGCTGCGCGATTGCGTCGCCTCGCTGCGGGCGAGCCGCCTCGACCGCTTGGTCCGCGAGTGGATCGCTGAGGACAGGCCCTTCCTCGGGATATGCCTGGGCATGCAGGCGCTTTTCGAATCCTCGGAGGAGGGCGATGTGAAGGGGATGGGCATATTCGCCGGGCGGGTCCGGCGCTTTCGTCTCCCCGCCGGATTCAAGGTACCGCACATGGGCTGGAATACGCTCAGGTTTCGGGATCCTTCATCCCCCCTCGCGGCTCGTCTGGAGGGCGGCGATGAATTCTATTTTGTCCACAGCTTCTACTGCGAACCGGCCGATCCTTCCCTGGTCCTGGCGGAGTGTGACTATGGCGGCCCGTTCCCGGCAGTCATCGCCCGGGGGCGCGCCTTTGCGACCCAGTTTCACCCGGAAAAGAGCCAGGCCAAGGGCTTGCAGATTTACAGAAACTTTGCGGCAATGGCTGCCGGGTCGGGCCGATCTGCGTAAAGTTCCGGTGATCGGCTGCTTACGGTGGCGTTATATCGCCGTATTCATCCCAACTTTGCTTTGCCAGTGGCCCTGTTTTAGCTTCGGTTAAGCCGCATGGGCACTACGGCCACGCTTAGCCTGGATGGCAAAGATTACCCCTTTCCCATTCTCGTCGGCTCTGAAGGGGAGAAGGCGATCGACATCAGGAAGCTGCGCGCGGACACGGGGCACATCTGCTTCGACCAGGGTTATGGGAATACCGGTTCGTGCGAGAGCAGCATCACCTATCTCGACGGGGACAACGGGATCCTCCGCCACAGGGGCTATCCGATCGAGCAGCTCGCGCAATACAGCGATTTTGTCGAGACGATCTACCTGATCATCTACGGCGAATTGCCCAATGCGGCCAAAAGGAAGGAATTTGGGCTGCGCCTCAGGGAAAACGCGGTCGTCGAGACCCAGATGCAGCGCATCTTCGAAGGCTTCCCGAAGGAGTCGCCGCCGATGGCCATGATGTCCTCCATCGTCGCCTCGCTCGCCGCGCACTATCCGCACCTGGCGACAAATAATTTCGAGCAGGATCTCGTGAATTTCGACTTGGCCGCGGCGATGGCGATCTCGAAGGTCCGGACGATCGGAGCCATGATCTACCGCTACCTGCGCGGCATGCCGTATGTCTTCCCGAAGAAGGAGCTGCCGTTCTGCGAGAACTTCCTGCACATGATGTTCTCGGAGCCGTACCACGACTACGTGGCCGCTCCCGAGGTGGCCCGCGCCCTGAACCTCCTCCTCCTCCTTCACGCGGACCACGAGCAGAATTGCTCGACCTCGACCGTGCGCATGGTCGGCTCGAGCGCTGCGAATCTCTTCACGTCCATTTCGGCCGGGATATGCGCCCTGTCCGGCCCGCTGCACGGCGGCGCGAACGTTTCCGTGATGCAGATGCTCCAGTCGATCCATGACGAGGGCGACGACGGCACGCGCTTCATCGAGGCCGCCAAATCCGGCGGCAAGGGCCACCGGCTGATGGGCTTCGGCCACGCGGTCTACCGCAATTTCGACCCGCGGGCGAAGATCATCGGCAAGGCGTGCGGGGACGTCCTGAAGAAGCTCGGGATCAACGATCCGCTCCTCGAGATCGCGACCAAGCTCGAGCAGGCGGCGCTCAAGGACGACTACTTCCTCGCGAGGAAACTCTATCCGAATGTCGACTTCTACAGCGGCATCATCATGCGCGCGCTCGGGATTCCCGTGAACATGTTCACGGTCATCTTCGCCATCGGGCGCACGCCCGGCTGGATCGCGAACTGGCACGAGCTGGCCGCGAACCCGAAGGGGCGCATCTATCGCCCGCGTCAGATCTACGAGGGCCCCGTGAAGCGCGACTACGTGCCCATCGGGCAGCGCGCCTAGCATCCCGCCTGTCGTGGGCACCGGATCCATCCGTGCCTCCGGCGAGGCGGCTCCCAATTCCGTCCCGCGGGTCTCCGTCATCATTCCGGTGCGCAACAGCGCCGCCGCGTTGAAGACATGCCTGGCGGCCCTGGAGGCGCAATCCTTTCCCCGAAGGGATTTCGAGATCATCGTCGTGGACAACGGCTCGACCGACGACATCGCCTCCGTTCGGAGCGGGTTCCCGGACGTCATCTGGCTCGAGGATCCCGGAACGGGCTCGTATTCGGCTAGAAATCGCGGCCTGCGGCGCGCAGCCGGATCGGTCGTCGCCTTCACGGACGCCGACTGCATCCCGGACGCCGCCTGGCTGAGCGAGGGGTTGTCCGTCCTTGCGGGCAAGGGCGCGACGATCGTCGGCGGCGAGGTTCCGTGGCTCGATCCCGAGGGACGCGGGCTGAACGCATACGAGATCCTCGAGACGATCATGTTCGCGCTCGGAAGCATCCGGCAGTTGATTGACGAGCGCGGCTTCGCGATCACCGCGAACCTCCTGGCCTACCGGGAGGTCTTCGACCGGGTGGGCGGGTTCGACGCCGCGCTCAAATCGGCGGGAGACCGGGAGTGGGTCCTTCGCGCCGTGGCGCGCGGCGAGGTGCTCAAGTACGCCGGCGGAGCCATCGTCAGGCACCCCCGGCGCAGCACCCGCCGCGATTTCTTGAGAAAACAGCGCCGCCTTGTCGGCGGCCGGATGCAGCTCCTCAGGCGGAGCAGGCCATCCCTCCGGGCCGTGCTCGCCGACCTGCGCAAGGTTTCGCTCCTCGATCCTCGCGTCTACAAGGTGGCGTTCGGCGACCCCCGGGCAACGGGCGTTCGCCGGCGGCTGAACCTCATCGGGGTCCTGTTGCTCGTCAGCCTCGTCACAACGGCCGAGAAGCTCCGGATAATATGCGGAGGCGAGCCTGCCCGGGGTTAGTGCTGCCCCGACAAGCAACGGGGCCGACAAACCACCCTTGCCAGTCGGAGCCGCCGCCGCTGTAATTGAAGGTCCCGCAGTTCCCCATGATCCTCCTAGGCGTCAACATAGACCACTGCGCCACCCTGCGGCAGGCGCGTTATCGCCAGGCCGCCGCATCTGCCGGAGGCGTGGTCGAGCCGGACCCGGTGACGCTGGCGGTCCTCTCCGAACAGGCCGGTGCCGACGGGATCACCGTCCACCTGCGCGAGGACCGGCGGCACATCCAGGAGCGCGATGTCTGGCGCCTGCGCGAGACGATCGCCACGCGGCTCAACCTCGAGATGGCGTGCACGCCGGAGATGATCGATTTTGCGCTCAGGGTCGGGCCGGAATCCGTATGCCTTGTCCCGGAAAACCGGCAGGAGATAACGACCGAGGGCGGGCTCGATGTCGCGGCCAACAGCGAGCGCGTGCGTGCCGTCGTGGACGCGATGTCCGCGGCGGGGATCAAGACCAGCCTCTTCATAGACCCGGACGATCGGCAGATCGAACTTGCCGCTGAGCTTCGCGCCCCCTGGATCGAGCTGCACACGGGCGCCTATGCCCATGCCTACCATTCTTCGCGGCGGGTCCAGGAGTTCCAGCGGCTCAGGCTTGCGGCGGTCCGCGGCCACGATCTGGGGCTCGTGGTCAACGCCGGTCACGGCATCAGCTATGTCAATATAGCGGAAGTCCGCACGCTGCCGCATCTCCATGAGCTCAATATCGGGCACAGCATCCTCAGCCGCGCCCTTTTCACCGGAATCGGGGAGGCCGTGCGCGAGATGAGGGCCCGCATGAACCCGGCCAGGTGACAACTCCCCTGACAGGCCTGCAGATCCCTCCCGGCGGCATCCTGCTTGGGATCGGCGCGGACATCATCGAGGTGGAGCGCGTCCGCAGCATCATGGACCGGCAGGGCGATCGGTTCCTGAGCCGGATCTTCACGGACGAGGAGCGGGCCTATTGCTTCAGCAATGCGCATCCCCACAAGCACCTCGCCGCGCGGTTCGCCGCCAAGGAGGCTGTCTCGAAATGCTTCACGACCGGGATAGGCGCCGAATTCGGGTGGAAGTCGGCCTCGGTCTACCACGGCGCCCGTCTGGAGCCGCTCGTCCGCCTCGATGAGAAGGGGGAGGCGCTCCTGCGTCATTTCGGGGCGACGCACGTCCTCGTCACCCTATCCCACACGCAGGGCGTCGCCATGGCGGTTGCGGCGCTCGTGCGCGCGGTCTGAATCCGGGTGAACGCTCCCAAGCCCCGCCCCGCGATGGAAGATTCGCCCTCGCCAGCACCCAAGCCCACCCAGATTCCATCCTGGGTGATGCTCGGTTTTGTGATCGGCGCCCTTTTCGTCCTGGCACTGCCGCGGCGCGAACCCGCGCCTCCGCCGGCACCGGCGCCCGAGGCCGCTCCGGCGCCTCCGCCGGCTCCCCGGCCGATGAGCACCATTGAGGACGTCTTTGCACAATGGGGAAAGTATGCGTCCTGGGAGGGCGACACGACCGAGGTCGCCCTGTGGGATCCGGCCACGAAGGACTATTCGGATTGCTACGAGGTGCTGCGTTCCGGAGAAGCCATTTTCTTCCGGTCGATACCGCGCCTGACGAGGCCCGTCCTTCGACACGGCATGCCCGACGGCGATAGTTCCCCGCTGCTCTTCACCGAGACTGCGGCTCAGCGGGATGCCTGGCTGAAGGCCGCGCGCGACGAGAACTGGCGAGCCTTTGGCGACGCGCTGCATGGCACCCGTCCGGCGGGCGACAAGGCGAAAGCGGCCCAATGACCCCTCCCGCGAGCGATCCCATACTCTCCTTCGCCGAGGCGATCGCCCTGGAGGAAAGGCTCTTTGCCGGCGCCGAGGCCGCGGAGTGGAACGCCATGGAGCGCGCCGGCGCCGCGGTGGCAGCCGCGGCCCTCCGGGATTTCCGGGAAATCGGCGGATTTCCGGGCGCGGGCCGGATCCTGATCCTCGCGGGCAAAGGGCACAACGGGGGCGACGCGCTGATCGCGGCCCGCCACATCCTGGAGGGGTTTCCCTCGGCGCACGCCGACGTCGTCTTCGCCTTTGGCGAACGGGTGCTCCGCCCCCTTGCCCAGCGCGCATGGCGGGAACTGGGGCAGGCCGGGCGCGGCCGGGTGGACGCGATTTCGGCTGAGAGCATCGCGCGAGGCTACGACCTTTGCATCGGCGGAATCTTCGGCCTTCAATTTCGTCCCCCGGTGACGCGCGCCATCGCCACCCTGATCGGCCGCGTGAACGCCCTTTCAATCCGCCTTCGCGCAGCTGTGGACCTGCCGAGCGGGCTCGGGGAGTCCTGGCGTCCGGGTCAGCCGGCATTTCGGGCCGATTTCACCTACGCGACCGGCAGCGTGAAGCGCCCCGTTGTCGCGGATGGCAGCGGCGCCTGCGTCGGACGCCTGCGGTACATCGACCTCGGCTTCTTTGAGGGCGATTCGAGCCGCTCCGAGATGCGCATCCTCTCAGGCGAGGTTCTCTCGGCCCTGCGCGCCTTGCGCTCGCCGGTCTCCGACAAGCGGACCTACGGGCATCTCCTTGTCGTGGGCGGATCCCGCGGCTATCCAGGTGCGGTCCTGATGACGGTGCTTTCGGCGCTGCGGAGCGGGGTGGGGCTTGTCACCGCGGGCGTGCCCGCTTCGCTCGCGCCCGCTTTTGCCGCCCGCGCGCCCGAGGCCATGTGGATCGGGCTCCCGGAGACTCCCGAAGGCGGGCTGGCCCGCGAGGGCCTTCGCCTGTTGAAATCCCGGCTCGGGCGCGCGAGCGCGCTGGCTTTCGGCCCCGGCATGGGGCGCGAACCCGAGACTCTTGCGCTGGCCCGCGATCTTGCGAAAGAGGCCTCGGTCCCGCTGGTCGTTGACGCCGACGCCTTGCAGCCGGAAATCGTCGCTTCGGGCACCGCTCCGCGCGTCCTGACGCCGCACGCCGGTGAATGGGAGCGGATCCGGGCGGCCGGTGGCGGGCCCGGGCGGGGAACCGGCTGGCGCCGGGCGGTGATCGTGCGCAAGGCGCCGCTCACGTCGATTTCATCGGGCAAGACGCGCTATTTCAGCCCGTTTGGCGGGCCGGTCCTGGCCCGCGGCGGCAGCGGGGACATCCTCACCGGGCTGATCGGCGGGCTGCTGGCACGGGAGCCAGCAGACCCCCTCCTTGCGGCCTGCCGCGGGGTCGTCTGGCACGGCAAAGCCGCCGATGCGCTTGCCCAGGCGCAGGGGCAGACGGCGGTCCGGGTGACGCAGTTGCTAGAATACCTTCCGCAATCATTGCGTGAAGGCTGACAACGACTCCCCCGGGCTCACAGAACGTCAGGCGTACATCGTCCTGAACGCCATTCCCGATATCGGGCCGGTGGTCCTCAACCGCCTGCTCGCCGAATTCGGCGGGGATCCCCTGCGGGTGCTTGCCGCGGATCCCTCCCATCTGCGGCGGGCGCCGGGCATCCGGGCTGCGGCCTGCGAGTCCATCCGCGGCTGGCGCAGGCATTTTGACGTCGTGGCGGAGGAAGGAAAGCTGTCCGGGATCGGGGCGGATTTCATCGCGCTCGGGGATTCAGGCTATCCGGAGGCGCTCCGCCAGATTCCCGACCCGCCCCTCGGAATCTACCGCCAGGGCGCCTATGCGTTCGATCGTCCGGGGATTGCCATCGTCGGGACCCGCCGCGCGACCTTGTATGGCCGCACGGTTGCACGGACCCTTGCCTCCGAGTGCGCGCGGAGCGGCTTTTGCGTCGTCAGCGGCCTGGCCCTCGGCATCGACACAGCCGCGCACGAGGGGGCTCTTGCGGCGGGGGGCCGTACGGTCGCCGTCCTGGGCACCGGGCTCGACGTGGCCTATCCGCCGGAGAATCGTGAACTGCAGCGACGGATTGCGGAGAGCGGCGCCGTCCTTTCGGAATCCCCCTTCGGCCGGCCGCCGACGCGGTGGTCCTTTCCGCTTAGGAACCGGGTCGTGTCGGGACTCAGCGACGGGGTGGTCGTCGTCGAGAGCGGATTCGATGGCGGGGCGATGATCACAGCCCGCATGGCCTGCGAGCAGGGCAGGCCTGTTTTCGCGGTTCCGGGCCGGATTGACCAGCCGGGCAGCACCGGCTGCCATCGGCTGATCCGCGATGGCGTGACGCTCCTGACGGGCATCGATGATATCCTCGAGGAATTGAGTTATCTCGGGGGCCGCAGGCCGCCGCCTGTGGCAGCGAGGCCGGGCGGGTCCGTTGCCGAGAGGTCCGGGCTGAATGGGGATGAAGGGAGCGTCCTCGGCGCCTTCCGAGGGGGCGAAATCCTGGGCACCGACGGCATCGGCTCCCTGACGGGGCTCCCTGTGCCCAGGGTCGCCTCGGCCCTCGTCATGCTCGAACTCAAGGGGCTGGTTTTCCGGCAGCTCGATGGCCGCTACGAAGCGGGCTAACCCGGCGGCCAGGTCATCTGCCGCCCTGCCAGCAGGTGGAGGTGGAGGTGGGGCACGGACTCCGCGGCGTCGGGGCCGTTGTTGATGACCAGCCGAAAGCCCCGCTTGAGACCCAGCTTGGCCGCGACCTGGCCCGCGACGACCAGGAGATGGCCGAGCAGGGCCTCGTCCGCGGACGGGGCCTCGCCGAGGCGGGGGATCGCCTTCTTCGGAATAATGAGGAGGTGCACGGGAGCCTGCGGTTCCCGGTCGTGGATGACGATGCAGCGCTCGTCTTCGTGCTCGATTCTTGCGGGGATCTCGCGGGCGGCGATTCTTTCGAAGACAGTCTTGGGCGTCATAAGAACAGGAGCTGGATATGCGCGCTCTGCACGGCCCGGGCCGCGGCCAGCTCCCGGATGTAGCCGAGCGCCTCGGCATAGTCGCGCTGGCGCCGCGGTGTCGCGCGGCGCTCCGGCGGCAGCAGGGCGGGGCGGAGGTTGGTCACGAGGAATGTCGATTCGCGAAAGGGAGCCAGCTGCTTGAGGCCAGCCACAATCTCGGCCCGGGCGAAGAGCGGGGTGGCCGAGTGCAGCGTCCGCGTGGCGTCCCAGTGGAAGAAGCCGTGCCCCCGCCTGCCAGCGCAGAATTTATCGAGGAGCCGAGCCGCGGCCTCATTGAAGGCTGCGTCGTATTTTGCGGCCGATTCCGGATCGGCGAGCGCTTGCGCCTCGAGCTCGGAAAGGCTGAAGGCGAGGCCGGCCGCGATCTGGCGGGCCAGATAGAGGTCGCTGCCGGTGACGTGGGCGAAAAGCGCGTTGATGAAATGCAGCCGGCGCAAGTCGTCGCGCGCAGGCGCCGCCCTCAACGGCTCTTCTCCTTCGTTTTGCCCAGCGAACTGATTTCGTGCATGAACTCGGATACGTCCCGGAACTCCTTGTAGACGCTGGCGAACCGGACGTAGGCCACCTGGTCGATGCTGCGAAGGCGCTGCATGACGCCCTCGCCGAACGCGCGGGAGGGAATCTCGTTCTCGTACTGGGCCTCGACCGCGTCGATCACATCCTCGACGACCATGGTAATCTGTTCGAGGTCTATCGGCCGCTTGTGGCATGCAGCCCGCACCGAGCGGATGAGCTTTTCCCGGTCAAAGTCCTCGTGACGGCCGTCCCGCTTGACCACGGAGATGCCGTCGCGGACCAGCGTCTCGGTCGTCGTGAACCGGTGGTTGCATTCCATGCATTCGCGCCGGCGGCGGATGGTGTTTCCCTCCTTGCTGATGCGGGAGTCGATCACCTTGTCCTCGATGGATGTGCATTTGGGGCAGCGCATATGAAAATCGGAAAGCGGAAAGCGGAAATCGGAAATTAGGGAGCGGGTGGGGGGTCTGGTGTTCGGAGGGCTAGTTAAGTTCCAGGAAGTTCCGGGCGATCTGCATCCCACCCTCGGTCGCGATGGACTCCGGGTGGAATTGGACTCCCCAGATGGGCAGGCTGCGGTGGCGGAGCCCCATGATTTCCCCCTCGGCCGTCTCGGCAGTGATTTCGAGGTCCTTCGGAAAGCTCGAACGCTCGACGAGGAGCGAGTGGTACCGGGTGCCGGGAAAATCCTGCGGCAGGCCCTTGAACAGGTCCTTCCCGTTGTGCCGGATCGGCGAGGTCTTTCCGTGCATCAGGCGGTCCGCACGGACGACATGTCCCCCGAAAAAATGCCCGATCGCCTGGTGGCCCAGACACACCCCCAGGATCGGCTTCACGCCCGCGAAGGCCTTGATGATGTCCAGGCTTACTCCGGCTTCCTTTGGAGAACAGGGTCCGGGCGACAGGAGCACGCGTTCGGGCTTGAGCGCCAGCGCCTCGGCTGGCGTGATCTCGTCGTTCCGAAACACGCGCTGCTCCACGCCCAGCTGGCCGAAATACTGGACCAGGTTGTACGTGAACGAATCGTAGTTGTCTATGACGAGGAGCACTTAGGGCTAGTGAACCGCGAAATTGGCCCTGGGTCAATAGGGGGCCTATTTGGGTAGTGTGTTGTTTGCCGGGAGCATGCCCCCATCGTCGGTGCTGCCAATCCCCGGACCGCCGCCAGCACCGGCCGCCAATATCCGCCGGCCAGTTGCCGGCCGGATGGCGGCCCCGAGGCCTCGGATACGGCAGCAACTCCTCTGGCGGAGCATGCTTCCGGCAAACGGACACATTCCGCCTAATTGGCTGACACACGAGGGGTGCGCGGCAGGTATTCGATGCGGTCCGCCCAATCCCAATTCAGCGCCTCGCGCCAGAGATTTACCAGCAGGCGGGCTTGTGTGCCAAAGGCTGCGGTAGAGACCTCGGGTCGGAATAGAATGACCCCGGCATGACCCAAGCCCTCGCGGGTGAGCTTGGTCGCGTGCATCGGCAAACTGGCGCGATCGAAGCTGACAAGAATCATATTCGACTCGCGCAATGCCATGAGAAGAGGAGGGTCCTTCGCCGACAGGTAGGCGCCTTCCTCCCAATCCGAGATGTGGACGATGGGGAAGCCGGTCTGTATGCGCAGGCACGCAGTAACCAGGCGGTGGTACGCGTTCTCGTCCGCAAGCAGGCGCGCTTTCACGCGCCCCTCTCGGAATGCCTTTGCTGCTCGATCTCGGACGGAAAGACCTTGGCAAAGCCCAGCGCGCACCGCACCAGGGCCGGCGGCCAGCGCAAGTACCGGGCCGTTCCGGCGATCGTCTTCAATTCCCGGTGAATTTCCACGACCTCCCAGACTCCCAGCCGATGGCCGAGCAGATACGCCTCCCGGCCGCCTATCGAGTCGCGAAACCCTACGCCCGGATATTCCTCTTCCAGCGCCTTTTCCTTCAAATAGAGGCTGCTCAGGGTGGATACCTCCAAATGTCGGCGCTTCGCCTGGCGGGAGAGCAGGGCCGCGTCCGCTTTATCGATCCGGCAGGATTGCACGATGCTAGGCATGCCCGAATCGTTGTTTACAATGTAAACGGGGTCAAGGCGCGATCCTCGGCAGCCTGTTGTCTCCCCGGGCTGAATGTTGGGTTTTCGGGTCATGCCGCTATAGTAACAACCGCCGCCGGACGCATCCCTGAAACCGGTTGCCTCGCCGGCCACAGCATCCGAACCTGGGCGTTGCATGGCCGCCCCGTTTAAGCTTCTAAAAACTGACGCTGCCACGGCGGCGCGCCGGGGCAAGCTGGCCACGCGGCATGGCACGGTCGACACGCCGGTCTTCATGCCCGTCGGCACCCAGGGAACTGTCAAGGCCCTGACGCCCGCCCACTTGCGCGAGATTGGCGCCGGGATCATCCTCGGAAACACCTACCATCTCAGCCTTCGGCCCGGGAGCGCGCTCATACGGGAGCTTGGCGGACTCCACCGATTCATGGGATGGGACGGCCCCATCTTGACCGACAGCGGTGGATTTCAGGTCTTCAGCCTGGCGAAGCTGCGCGAGGTCCGCGAAGACGGCGTGGCCTTCCAGTCGCACCTCGACGGGAGCCGCCTGTTTCTCGGACCGAAGGAGGTCATGGCCATCCAGGCGGATCTCGGTTCCGACATCGCCATGGTCCTCGACGAGTGCCCGCCCTGGCCTTGCTCCCGCGAAGCCTGCGCCCTCGCGGTCGATCGCTCGCACCGCTGGGCCGCGCAATGCCTGCGGATCGCCGGGGACGGCGGTTTTCTCGCCGGCGGCCACCACGTCTTCGCCATCGTCCAAGGGTCGACATTCGACGACCTGCGCCGCGACGCAGCGGCCGGCCTGGCTGCGCTCAACTTTTCGGGCTACGCGATCGGTGGCGTGAGCGTGGGGGAGCCCGAACAAGAGATGCTGAAGCAGGTAGCCGCGACAGCGCCTTTCCTTCCTGCGGAAAAGCCCCGGTACACGATGGGCGTGGGCACGCCGCCGCAGCTCCTCAGGATGATTGCCCTGGGCGTGGACATGTTCGACTGCGTGCTCCCCACGCGCGCGGCTCGCCACGGGCTCGCCTTCACGCCCGACGGCCCCATCAGCCTTCGGAACGAGAAGTTTCGCGCCGATCCGCGGCCGCTCGTCGAGGGCCTGGACAATTACACCTGCAGGAATTTTTCTCGGGGCTACCTGAGACATCTCATCCTCTCGGGTGAAATGCTCGGCGGGACCCTGCTCACGATCCACAACGTCCATTTCTTCCTCGACCTGATGGCGCAGGCGCGCGCGCATATCGAAGCGGGCGACTACGGATCCTGGCATAAGACCTGGATCGAGCGGTTCGAGGCGTCTGGCTCCGCCACCGAAAAGCCGGCGCCGGCTTCGAACTGAGGCTCGCCAAAGTCTTTGGGTTTAGTTTCATTTCCTCCTGCCATGCGCATACTTGTAACCGGCGGCGCCGGCTTTCTGGGCTCCCACGTCTGCGATCGCCTGATCAAGGACGGCCACGAGGTCGTCTGCCTCGACAACTTCTTCACCGGCCGCAGGCAGAACATCGAGCACCTCCTCGCCAACCCCAATTTTGAGCTGGTGCGCCACGACGTCATCGACCCCTTCAAGTTCGAGGTGGATCAGATCTACAATCTGGCCTGTCCCGCCTCGCCCCCGCACTACCAGTACAACCCGATCAAGACGATCAAGACGTCCGTCATGGGCGCGATCAACTGCCTTGGCCTGGCCAAGCGGGTCAAGGCGAGAATACTCCAGGCCAGCACGAGCGAGGTCTACGGCGATCCCCAGGTGCATCCGCAGCCGGAGACGTACTGGGGCAACGTGAATCCCATTGGCAAGCGGTCCTGCTATGACGAAGGGAAGCGCTGCGCCGAGACCCTGTTCTTCGACTATCACCGGGAGAACCGGGTGGACATACGCGTTGTCCGGATTTTTAACACCTATGGCCCGCGGATGCACGAGGCGGATGGCAGGGTGGTGTCGAACTTCATCGTCCAGGCGCTTCGCGGGGAGGACATCACGATCTACGGCGACGGCACGCAGACGCGGTCGTTCTGCTATGTCGACGAGCTCATCGAGGGATTCGTCCGGATGATGGCGCAGACCGAGACGGTGGGCCCCGTCAATCTCGGCAATCCCGTCGAATTCACCATGCTCCAGCTTGCGGAGCTCACCCTCAAGCTCGTCGGCGGCCGCTCAAAGATCGTGCACAAGCCCCTGCCGTCCGACGATCCGAGGCAGCGCCGGCCGGACATTGCCCTGGCGCGGCACGTTCTCAAATGGGAGCCGAAGGTGTCCCTGGAGGAGGGCCTGAAGCGGACGATCGACTATTTTCGCGGGCGGGTGTGACGGCCGCGGGCCCTATTATTTCACCACGTTCATGACCTTGGTGTCGCCGATCTCGACCGTTCCGCGCCGGCCCGTGTCCGTCTGCTCTGTCTTCAGTCCGTCGACCTGCTTGCCGAAATAATCGGACGCGACCCGGGTCATCGCGGGCAGCGCCAAGGGGAAGTTGTTTCCGTTTGCTGCGATGTTGACGCGGACCACCCAGATGGGGCGCTTTTGCGGCTCTCCAGGTTTCGTGGCCAGCGGCTTGTCCGGCTGGTTTCCCTTCAGGAGCTTCTGGTAGTCATAGGCGAGGAGGATCACGAAATACCGCTCTTCGAGCAGGTCGGCCAGGTGCGCCTCCTGCTCCGCCCCCGCTCCGCTCAGCGATACCCAGGACATCTTGTCCTCCTTTTTGAGCGTGGCTTCGTAGCCGAGCAGCCGGGCGTTTATTCCCGTGTAGGCCTGCGAGGAGAGCTGGTTTGTCCGGGCGACCATCATGTTCGCGGTGATGTCGCTCACGTCGCCGGCCCCCGCGTTGAAATTGTTCACGGAGTCATAAAGGTCCTGCAGCTCGAACTGCTTCTCCGTGTCCGACTTGCCCGCGCCCGGCTCGGTCGTGGTCATTCCCCAGTTGACGACGATCAGGAGGTTCGCGTTTTTCACGTCCTTCGTCGGCAGGTAATTCTGGTGCGCCAATCCCGGAGCCAGATTCTTGATGATCTCCTCGAACGTGGCGTGAGCCATCGAGGGATCCCTCGTGGCGCCCGAAAAGAATTTGCCCTCGTAGAACACGTAGGTTTCCGGCTTGGGCGCGCCGCTCGCAAGCTTGGGGCGGACGTAGGACGGAGCGGCGGTGGCGTTGACGGTCACGTAGTCGGCATGCTCGGCAAACAGCCCGGATTGCGAAGCGGCCAATGCCGCAAGGAGAAGTAGTTTGGATCTCATGGTCGAGTCGGCGCGTGGTGGTCGATCGAAGGGTGTTCACCCTAGCACTTGCCGGCGGAATTTGCCGCACAAAAACGAGCTTTCGTGAACCTTGCATTCGATTTGCCAAGGGGTGGGGGGAGGCTAAGATTCATCCCCTTTTCATGCTTTCTTCCCTGTTCAAGCGCTTCGCTGGGCGGCACTACCGGAAATTCCTCGAGGCGTCACGGCCGATCGTCATTACGATCAACGAGTTCGAGAAGTCCTACCAATCGCTGACGGACGAGCAGCTTCGCGCGAAGACCGATGAATTCCGCGCACGCCTGAAAACCGGGGAGACGCTCGACCAGATACTTCCCGAGGCCTTTGCGGCCGTTAAGAATGCGGCTCGGCGGCTGAGCGGCCGCAAGATTCTCGTCTGCGAGCACGAGCTCACCTGGGACATGGTGCACTTCGACGTGCAGCTTATCGGCGGGATGGCCCTGCACCAGGGCCGCATCGCCGAAATGGCCACGGGCGAAGGAAAGACCCTCGTCGCCACGCTGCCCCTCTACCTCAACGCCCTGATCGGCCGGAACACCCAGCTCGTCACGGTCAACGACTACCTCGCCCGCCGCGACTCCGAGTGGATGGGGCACATCTACAGTTTTCTCGGAGTCACCTTCGGTTGCATCCAGCAGCAGATGGCCCCCGCGCTTCGGCGGGAAATGTACGGCCGGGACATCACCTACGGAACCGCGAGCGAGTTCGGCTTCGACTACCTTCGCGACAACGGCATGGCCACGCGCAGGGAGGACCAGGTGCAGCGCGACCACTGGTACTGCATCGTTGACGAGATCGATTCCATCCTGGTGGACGAGGCGCGCACGCCGCTCATCATCTCCGGCCCGGCGCCGATCGAGCGCGAGCAGCCGTTCACCCGCCTCAAACCGAGCGTGGACCGGCTCGTCAACGACCAGACGCGCCTGTGCAACCGGTTTGCGGGAGAGGCGAAAGAGCTCCTGGAGAAGGCGAGCCCGAATGCCGATGACCGGCTTCTGGCCGCCCGCAAGATGCTCCAGGTGAAGATGGGCAATCCCAAGAACAAGCAGCTCCTGCGGCTGATGGAAAACCCGGACTGGCTGAAGCAGCTCGACAAGGTGGAGACGGAGCTGAACTCCGACCTCAACAAGGACCAGCTCTACAAGCTCAAGGAGGACCTCCTCTACGTCATCGACGAGCGCCAGCACCAGGCCGACCTGACCGAGATCGGCCGCACCAAGCTGCGGCCGGACGATCCCGACGGATTTGTCCTACCTGACCTGGCCACGGAATTTTCCGACCTCGACAAGGATACCGCGCTCGCGCCCGAGGAACGGGAGGCGAGGAAGGTCGCCGCGCAGGGAAGGTACGCGACGGTTTCGGAAGAGATCCACGCGATATCGCAATTGCTGCGCGCCTATTCCCTTTACGAGCGCGACGTCGAGTATGTCGTCACCCCGGAGGGGAAAGTCCTCATCGTGGACGAGAACACGGGACGCGTCATGCCGGGCCGCCGCTGGTCGGACGGCCTGCACCAGGCCGTGGAGGCGAAGGAGGGCGTGGCGATCGAGCGGGAGACGCGGACGTACGCGACCATCACGATCCAGAACTATTTCCGGATGTACGACAAATTGGCCGGCATGACTGGAACGGCGGAGACGGAGGCGACCGAGTTCAACGACATCTACAAGCTCGCGGTCCAGGTGATACCCACAAACCGGCCCTGCATCCGCATCGACCGGAACGACTCGATCTTCAAGACGCGGCGCGACAAGTACGCGGCGGTGGTGCGCGAGATCGAGGCCGCCAACAAGCGCGGCCAGCCGGTTCTCGTCGGCACGACGAGCGTCGAGTCCTCCGAGGTCCTCTCGCGCATGCTCAAGCGGACGGGCGTCATCCACGCGGTCCTCAACGCAAAGTTCCACCAGCAGGAGGCGGAGATTGTGAGCCGGGCCGGCCATCGCGGCTCCGTGACGATCGCCACCAACATGGCGGGTCGCGGCACGGACATTAAGCTCGGCGAAGGCGTCCGTTTCACCGTGACCAGCCGGACGCACCCCGAGAAGAAGGGCGAACTCCTCTACACCCTGACCGAGCCGAACACGGGCCAGGCCCACACGCTCGATTCGGACAGCGACGCCGCGCGGGCCCTCCAGCTCCGCGCCGACAGCAAGGTCGCGGGCGGCCTCTTCGTCATAGGCACGGAGCGCCACGAGTCCCGGCGCGTCGACCGGCAGCTTCGCGGCCGCTGCTCCCGCCAGGGGGACCCTGGCCTGACGAAGTTCTTCCTTTCGCTCGAGGACGACCTGATGCGGCTTTTCCTCCAGGGCAACCTCGCGTCCCGCCTCATGGAGGGCTCCATGAAGGAAGGGGAGGAACTCGAGCATCCCTGGCTGAACCGCTCGATCGAATCCGCGCAGAAGAAGGTGGAGCAGCAGAACTTCGCGATCCGCAAGCGCCTGCTGCAGTACGACGACGTCCTGAACCAGCAGCGCGAGGTCGTCTACGGGATCCGCAACGCCGCGATCCACGCCGAGCGCTCGAAGGACATCATCTTCGAGCAGATCGAGGAGGAGCTCATGAACCGGCTTGCGGTCGCCGGGTATGGGGAGAAGGCCGGCTCAAACCCGGCGGCGGTCGACAGCCTGGTGGGCTGGATCAATGCGCATTTTCCGGTCAGCCTGCGCGCTTCGGACCTCTCGGGCGACAATCCGGAAGCGCTGGCCGCCTTCATTTTGGACCGGATCAAGCAGGCCTATTCGGTCAAGGAGTCGGTCGAGCTGCCCGAGGCGCTCGGCGGCCTCGAGCGCTATGTGGTCATCAATGCCATCGACCGGCACTGGCAGGAGCACCTGACCGAGATGGAGGAGCTCCGCCGCTCGATCGGACTGCGCAGTTACGGCCAGAAGGACCCCCTGGTCGAGTACAAGGGCGAGGCGTACAAGTATTTCGAGGAGCTCATGAACAATGTGCGGCTGGAGATCTGCACCGGGCTCTTCCGGAGCGCGTCCAACCTCGAGTCCTTCGAGAATATGCTCTCGATCCTCGCGCGCAGCGCCCGAACGCAGGGTCCGGAGAGCGCGCAGCCTTCCGCCCTTCGGGCGCCGGCCGGGAGCGCTCCGGCGCCGGGAAGCCCTCCTTCCGCGGGCCCGGCTGCCGCGGAACCCGAGGTCCAGCTTCCAAAGATCACAATCAGGCGGGATGCCCCCAAGGTCGGCCGCAACGACCCGTGCCCCTGCGGGAGCGGCAAGAAGTACAAGCACTGTCACGGGGCCTGAGTCGTGGATTCCTACGAGCCTCCGCCCTCGGCCTGGCAGCGGCACGGTGCCTGGCTGGCGCCTCTCGGCGTGTTCGCCTCCACCGTCATCCTGACGGTGCTTTGCTTTCCTCCGCACACCGCGCCGGACTTCGCCTACGTCTTTGCCTCTCCGGCCATCTTTTGGGCTTACTCCCGCCCCCGGCTCAAGATCTTCGCGTGGACCCTGTTCGCTGCCCAGGCGGTGGCGTGGATTCTCCTCCTCGCGTGGCTGCGCCACGTGACCTGGGCGGGACTTTTCCTCCTCGGGCCGTTTGTCGGCGCCTGGGTGGGGTGCTGGTACCTCGCGGCATGGTGGGCGATGCCGCGGATCGTCGGGCGCTCGGCGATCGTCCGCATGGCGGCCCAGATGGGCCTCGCCGGATTCTGGGTTTTGATAGAGTGGTCGCGCACGTGGCTCCTGAGCGGATTTCCGTGGCTACCGCTGGCCGCGAGCCAGTGGCAGCGGACGAGTATCCTGCAGATAGCCGCGTTCACGGGCGCCTACGGCGTTTCGTTCGTTCTCATTGCGATGAATGTCGGCTTTGCCGCGTACGCCCACAGGCTGTTCCGCGAGGGGGAACTGAACCTTCTGAGGAGGCGGAGCCCGGAATTCATGCTCGCCCTCTTCCTGCTCCTGGCATGCCTGACGGTCCAGATGCGCGAGACGATCAACCGGCGCCTCTACAACGAGTCGCTCGGGCGGATCGCCTTCGTGCAGCCCTATATCCCGCAGTCGGTCAAATGGGATCCCGCGGAGGGCCCGGAGATCCTGCGAACGCTCGACCGCCTGACGCAGGCGGCCGGGGCCAGCCAGGCCGATCTCATCCTTTGGCCGGAATCCGCGGTGCCCGAGCCGCTCCGGGGAGATCCGCCCATCCGGGCCTGGGTGGAGTCCCTTTCGAAGCGATCCAGGTCCTCGCTGCTCCTCGGCTCCAACGCCGAGGAGGCCGGTCCCGCGGGGATGCGGTGGTACGATGCGGCGTTCGCCGTTTCGCCGGAGTCGGGAATCCAGCCCGGCTACTATGCCAAGCGGCACCTCGTTCCCTTCGGCGAATACGTTCCCTTGCGTCCAATCCTCGGCTGGATGTCGAAATTCGTGCCGCTTCCGGACGATGCCACTCCGGGCGCGGATCCCGCGCCGCTTGTCGTCCGGCTGCCCCGCGCGAGCGCCGCCTTCGGCGTTCTCATCTGCTATGAGGACGTCTTTCCCCAGCTCGCCCGGGAAAGCGTGCGTTCGGGTTCCGATGTGCTCGCGGTCCTGACGAACGACGCCTGGTACGGGGAGGGGGGCGCCGCCTACCAGCACGCAGCCCATTCGGTCCTGCGCGCGGTCGAGACCCGGCGGCCGGTACTCCGCTGCGGGAATGGTGGGTGGAGCGGCTGGATCGACGAATTCGGGGGCATCCGCGACACCCTTGCGGACGAGAATGGCAGCGTATACCTGCGCGGCACGACGACCGTGAATGTCATGCGGGACGCGCGCTGGGCCGGGGTCCGGAGCTTTTACGTGGAACATGGCGACTGGTTCGTGCTGGCCAGCGCCGCCCTGGCCGCCTTCGCCTTCGCCCTCCTTGGCGGAAAATTCGGCGTTGTCGCGCCGCCAGCCTGATCTTCAAACTCATCCCATGACCCCCAAGCTCATTCGCCGCGCCGTCGAGGCGCTTGAACATTTTGACATCGAGACGCCCTCCTGGGGTTTTGCGGACACCGGCACCCGGTTCGGCAAGTTCTTCCAGGACGCCGCCGCGATAGACCTAAACGACAAGCTGGCCGACGCGGGGCACGTCCACCGCCTGACCGGCTGCTGTCCGACCGTGGCCGTGCATGTGCTCTGGGACTTCAAGCCGGGGCAGGACCCCAAGGCGGTTGCGCGCCTCGCCCGCCGACACGGGATACGGATCGGCTCGATCAATCCGAACCTTTTCCAGGACCAGTGCTACAAGTGGGGCTCCTTCGGTCACAACGATCCCGCCGTCCGCCGTCGCGCGCTGCGCCACTGCTACGACTCGATCGCGATCGGGCGGGCCGTGGGGAGCGACACCGTTTCCCTGTGGTTCGCCGATGGCACGAACTATCCCGGGCAGGGCAGCCTCCGCGCGCGGAAGCACACGTTCGAGTCCTGCCTGCGGGCCTGCCACGACCGGCTGGCGCCGGGACAGACGATGCTCGTGGAGTACAAGCCCTTTGAGCCCGCCTTCTACGCGACCGACATTGCGGACTGGGGCATGGCCTACATTCTCTCGAAGAAGGCCGGCCCCCGCGCCAAGGTCCTCGTCGACACGGGCCACCACTACCTCGGGCAGAACATCGAGCAGATCGTGGCCTTCCTTCTCGACGAGAACATGCTCGGCGGCTTCCACTTCAACGACCGCCGCTATGCGGACGACGATCTGACGCTCGGATCCATCGATCCCTACCAGGTCTTCCGGATCTTCCACGAAATCCATTTCTTCTCGTCCGACCGCGGCAAGGCGCCGGAAATCGCCTACATGATCGATCAGTCGCACAACGAGAAGCCGAAGATCGAGGCCACGATCCAGACGGTCGTGATGGCCCAGGAGCTCTACGCAAAGGCGGCCCTCGTGGACCTCGACAGGCTGCGCCGCGCGCAGGCCCGGAACGACGTCGTCAGCGCCGAACTCGAGCTGAAGAAAGCTTTCTTCACCGATGTCGCGCCGGCGCTCGCGGCATTCCGCCGCCGCCACAAGCTTCCAGCCGATCCGCTCGCCGAGCACCGTCGCGGGGGCTACGAGCGCGCGGCCGCCGCCGACCGTCGCGCCCGAAGGAAGGCCCTCGGGCTCGTGCAGGGCGGCAGCTATGCGTGAGGCTCCGCCTAGCGGCCTGTCAGCCGAGGATCCGGATGAGCATGGCCTTTAGATCGGCAGGGGTGTCCGGGGATTCGCTCATGGAAAGGAGATAATTGCGCACGAGCGGGTGCTCACGGGCGTTGCTTTTCAGGGACCACAGCGCGGCGTTGAGAATCGCGCCCCTGACGACGTCGGGTGGAGGCGCTTTCGGTTTGTCCGCCAGCTTCTTGAAGTCCTCGAGGCTCTTCGCGTAGGGCAGGTAGTTGCGCACGATGGCGACGATGTCCGAGATCGGCCTGTAGCCGCCGCTCGCGAAGAACCTGCCCCAATAAAGGTCGAGCTGGCCGCCGCTCATCGGTTCGAGCGAGGGAGCGGGCTGCTGCTCGCGTCCGGTCTTCTCAAGGACCTTGCGCACCTTCTTCGGCAGATCGTCGCCGAAGTTCGGCTTCGAGCGGGTGGCCCTTGTGAGAACCAGCGCCAGCACGTGCTGTTCATTTCCCTCGGCCTCGAGGAGGGATTCCTTGAACTGGGGTATCAGCCAGGGATTGTCCCACAGCAGCTGCTCGAAAAAGCCGAGGAGGGCGCCCAGTTGATCGTTCGTCCTGTGCGCCATCGCCGGATCGTTGCTGAGGGCATCCAGGACCGAGAGGGCGCGTCGCGGCTCGGGCCGCTGGTAGTAATGGGCCATCCACGCCGCCGGGTTGAAGTTCTCCGGATTGGGAAGCGGCTGGCTGGAATCGGCGAGGCGGATCACCACGGCTTTCTTTGCCGCCGTGCCGGCGACATGATCGCTGACCGCGAATTCGAAGCGGTAGTCGCCGGGCGGATCCCCGGCATCCGCGACAAAGGTTGTGACGGCCCTTGGGAAAAGAAGCGTTCCGGGCGGCGCCTTGGCCTTGGACGCGACCGCGTTTCCGGCGACGACCTGGGTCTTTCCGTTTGGGAAACGCACCGTCAGGTCATAGGAAACATCAGCCCGCCCGCCCGCATCGCGGGCGCAATGGTTGACGATCACCAGCAGGTCCAGCCGCTCGCCCGGTGAGATTTCCTTCGTGCCGGCAAGGACCGGCGTGATGCCGGCGGGCGTGTGGAAGTAGATGTCGGTGTGGGCATACTGGACCGAGGCGAGGACGCTGAAATCCGGCGGGGCTGAGACCGGGGCCGGCTTCTGCCCAAGGACCAGACCGAGAGGCATCATCCCGAGCGCCAGAAGCGCCAGGGGGCGGCCGTGCATTCGGCTGCGGCAATGGATCATCCGCACGAGAATTGAGACATGCGCTCCGCCGCGCAAGGGCCGTTCAGGGCGGTTCCCGCCTGAGAAGCGAATCCACGGTCTCGCGGTCCACCAGGCGCGGGGAAAGCATCTTCGGGCGCAGCGCGCGGGCGGCCGCCACGATCTCGTCGTCTCCGCTTCCCATGCCCTGATTCAATGCGATTTCGACGATGTCCGAGGGCACCTTGGGCGCCTGGGCGAATTCGCGGAGTGCCCTGAGGAGATTGTCGCGCTCGCCAGTCTCGGCCAGGACGCTTGTCCATTCGACGGCGGCCGCGGCGTAGCGAGGAAGGGACAGATCTTCGCCCCTGTAAAATCGCGGTTCGAGTGTCTCGGCCGCAGCTCCGGCCGCGCTCCGGCGGCTGGCAATGAAGGCGCGGGAGGAGTCGGCATAGGCGAGCCTCCAATCCGGATCGCGGAGGAGCGAAACGATGACGTCTCGGCTGTCGACAATCGGAAGCAGGACCGCATCGAAGGACACCCGCTGCTGAAGCTGCCGGAAGTCGCCTGCCCGGCGGACCGCCCTGAAGTACTCGTCGACGAGCGCCGCGTCCGTGAAGCGCGAGTCGCCGTAGGGACGCAGGGCCGGGCAATGGAATTCAAGGTAGCCGCCGTCCATGCCCGTGTTGAAGACGGAGCCCATGAAACCCGAGGTCCGGACGTAGTCGGCAAAGAACACGGGGTAGGCGAGGGTCGACTCTGCGATCCCGAAGCCTCCCGGGGACTTGATGAATCGGTGGAATCCCCCGCAATAAATCCAAAGAGAGAGGGCGAACCCGGTGGCGATCAGGGCGAGGCGGGCCGGTCGCTCGCAGCGGCGGGCGGGGCCGATCCGCGAGAGGACGGCTCCCGCAAGCGGACCGCTGAAAAAGACAAGGAGGGGGATATTGCGGACAGCCTGGGCGCTGAGAAAAAGGCCCGTGGCTGCAAGCGACAGGGCGAAGAGTTCGCGGCGCCCGGCAGCCCGCCAGGCCCAGATTCCGGCGGCGAGGACACACAGCCAATAGGCCCAGAACAGCCGGATCGGCCACAGGGCAATCTGCGGCGAGCCGCCCGGCGGAAGGAATTCCTGGATCTGCCGGTGCATGGCGCCGAAAAAATGCCATAACACAGCGACTTCCTCCAAGTTGCGGAGCCCGAACGGGGATGCGGCGCTTGCAAGGATGGTGAGGGCGAGGAGCACGGCGAGCGCCCGTGCGGTGCCGGAACGATGCCGCAAATCCGGTCCGGAGCCCCCGGCGACGCACACGAGCTTGAGCGCGACGAGCATGGGCCCGAGCGCGAAATAGCCGTGCATATTCGACCAGAGGGCCTGCACGAGGACAAAGCGGGCGATCTCCCAGCTGGGGCGGGGCGCTTCGGTCTTCCAAGCCGCCAGCCAGTGGATTTGGAGCGCCAGGAAGACGTATGAGAAGACTTCCGGCCTCGCCTCAAAACGTGTCTGGCAGACAAGGACCGCCGCCAAGGCGAGCCATGGGCCGATCGCTCCCGCGCGAAGCGCCTGCGCCGTCCCAAGCCATGTTCCGAGCGCCGCCGCCCATGCCGCGATGAAGAGCACGCTCACGGGACGAATCCCGCCAAGGGCATAGGCGCCCCGCGCGATCAGCTGGAAAAGCCAGTAGAAATTGACGTAGCCCGGCTGCTGCAGGACCAGGCGGTCGGCCGGCTGGGGATTGAATGTGCGGGCGATCCTTTCGCCGAGGTAGAGATGGTACCAGATGTCCGGCCCAAACCACTGATGACAGAGCAGCAGAACGAATGGGGCGGCGACGGCCGCCCATGAAAGCCTGCGCCAGGTGCCGGTCACGGCGTTGGAGGGGCGGGCTCCAGCCCGGTCGCAAGCGCCAGCGCCGCGGCGGGAATATCGGGGACCTCGAGGCGGCGGCTGAGTTCGAGAAGGGCTGAGAGCCGTGCCGGGGACAGCCGCCTCAGGGAGCGCTCGTTCGCGGAGATCCATCCGTACGCGAGCTGCCGCCGCGCCAGTCCCGGCTCCCCCGCCGTCGCCAGGACGACGGCGAGATCGATGCGGTCGTCGAGTTCCAGATAGAGGGCGTTTTCCAGGGCGGCGCGAATCCGGCCGATGGCCGGGTCGAATGCATCCTTCTCGCCGAGCCGCATCGCGGTCTGCGCCTCGAGGATCAGGGCGGGGAGGTAGCGCGAGCCGCTTTCCCTGAGTATGCCAAGCGCCGAGGCGGCCTTCTCGCGATTTCCGTCGGCAAGGAGGAATTGCAGGTTGCGCACGTAGGCCTCCTCCGGGCTCTGCCCGGGAACGACCTCGAGGACGAGGACCCAGGGATCCTTGACCCCGGGGTAGGGCGGCAGCGGGTAGAAGATCGGGCGAAGCCAGGTCGGGGGTCCCTGGGGCGAACGGAGGAGCCCCGTCATGAATGCGTTGGCTGGAGCCGGCTGGTCCACCCGCAGGCCGCGCTCCAGCCGGGCTGCCGCATCGGCAAACGAATTCCAGGAATAGACCACGATATGCGTGATGCCGCGCTGGCGGATGAGTTCGAGAGCCCGTTCCGGGGAGGAAGCCCCGTAGATGGCCGCCAGCGCCTTGAGGCCTGACAGGTTCTCCCAATAAAGCGTGCCTATCCCCTTGAAGCCCCCGAAATAGATGAGCTCCGTCGTGGCGGAGGGTCCGCTCAGGATGACGCCGCCTTCGTCTCCCGTCCGATTCCGCAGCCAGTGGGCGAGGTCCCGGGACACGAGCTGCTGGAACTCCCAGGCGGAAGCTGGCTTCGCTGCGGAGGCCGCGCCCAGGATTCCGACCGGGTAGGGCAGCAGGACCGGGAGGAGGAACGCGCATCCGGCGAGCCTGAATCGGCGGATGCGGCGCCCCGGAGCGCCCGGGCCGGAACCGATCACGTGGACAATGGCGACGAGGGCGGCCAGCCAAAGCGCATCACTGACGCTCAGCCATCTGTTTTGCCTGACGGCAAGCACCCCGGAGATCGCCGCGGGAATTGCCGCGAGGGCGAGGATTGCCTTCGCCGGGCGGCTGAGCGCCGGCCCCAGGCAGAGCCATGCCATCCCGAGGCCCAGCAGCGGCAGGAGGTTCACCTGAAACAGGAGCGCATGGGCGAGTTCGAAGCCCGACAGCCCGCGCAGCCTGTGGGCCATGCTGAAAAATTCCTCGATGTAGTCGTTGTGCAGCGCCCACATGAGCGGGTTCGAGATGACAAAGAGGCCCTCGCCGCCCGCCAGGAGTGTCACGGCAGGCAGGACGAGCGCGGCGCAGCTTGCCCCCGCCCAGAGGCGGTCGCCCGAGGACGTGGCCAGCGTTCCCCCCTGGAGCCGCCGGCAGGCGCGGCACAGGAGGTCGCCGGCGCCCGCCCAGGCCAGCGCGTAGATGGGATGGTTGACCTCGAGCCGCACGCCGAGATGCGAGGGAAAGTACTCGACGAAATAGAAGAGCAGGCTCGCTGCTCCGCCGGAGACGCCCCACGCGCGCCACAGGTCCGGTCGCGGCTTCAAGCCCGCGTCGCGCCCGAGGCCCCGAGCGAGCCAGCCTCCGCTTGCGAGGGCTCCGATTCCAATTCCCGCAAGGACCGGGACAAGCGTCGCGGCGCTGATCCAAAGCCCGATGCCGCCCGCGACGCCGGACGCGATAAACCAGCCCCCGGCATCATCCGGCGCCGGTTCCCCGGGGCCTCCCTCGCGCGCCCAGCCCCCTCGTCCGGCGAGGAGGAAGAGCAGGGAGAGGAAGGCGCAGACGGAGGCAAGGCCCCGATGATCCGGGCCACCGACTTCAAACTGGACGCTGAAAGGCGCGACCGCGACGAGGCCGAGGGCAAGGAGAGCCCCTGCGGAGCTTCCGAATTTCCGAGCGGCCAAGGGCACGATTGCCAGGACGAGCATCGCAAGCAGGAGCGCGTTTGACAGGGGTGCGGCCCGCTCCACGGCGATCGGCCACGGATCGCCGGTCGCCCGGCTTTCGATCCAGCCGAGGGCGGCCAGCCAGCCGTGGAGGGGCCAGCTCCAGTGGACGTCCCGGCCGTAGGGATAGTTATCGTAGTCTGCGCGGCGAACGCGGAGCCCGCCGCCGGCACCCATAGCCTGGGTTTGCATGATCCAGTTGTATCCGTCCTCGGCGAAGAGAATCTGGTTGCGCTGGCCCCATCGATAGCCTGTCGGAGAGCGGGGATCGCGCTCCGGCTCAGGGCTGCGCGCCTCGCCGAGGGCGGCGAGGGCCCGCATCCGATGCAGCTTTTGCGCGCCGTCGACGCCGAGGAGGCCGAGAGCCGCGATCAGGGCGGCTATCCACCAGTGGCGGCGCACGAACTCGGGCATGCTGGGCAGGCTGCCCAAAAAAATCTGCTAGGCCAAGCCCAGTTCCCGCAAGGCGTCTCCGGCTGCGCTCAGGTTCTCCGGCTTCATTTCGACGTAATTTCGCGAGAGGATGATGCCGGTTCCGCCCCCCTGGAAGACCGCTTTCACGGCGGCCTTCACGCCCTCCGGGGTGCACCGACTCGTGCCCGCCGGGACCGGAACATCGATGTCGATGCCGGGCCAGACCTGGGTCGGAGCGCCCGCAAGGCCTTCGACGGCGCGCTGCGTCTCGCGGCGGACGTAGTCCGCAGTGAGGCCGGTCGCGGACATCCGCTCGAAGGGCGCCTCCTTGTAGTCGAGCTGGCGGTAGAGGACGTCCATCGTCTCTCCAGGCGGCAGGTCGCCGAAGACCCCGGCCAGCGAGCCCTGGGCGAAGGCGTGGAGCCGCTCGCCCGCGCAATTATTGTAGACAGCCGGCCGGACAAAGTCGGAAAAGGCCTTCATGACGGCGTAGTCCTCCTCCGCCCGCTGGAACGGGCTGAAGGACACGTTCTGCCAGATGTGCCAGCCGATCGGCAGCGCAGGGTTCGCGGACTTCATCCGACGGTGCATCTCGGCCTGGAGCTCATGGCGGCCCCTGACCCAGAGGTTTTCCCACGCCAGCAGTTCCGGATGGTTGAGGAGGATGCGCCAGAACGACGTGAAATAACCGTCCCTCGGGCGCTTGGCGGCCTTGCGCGCCCGCATGAGCTTCTCGATCTCGAGGAATCCGAGCCGTGCGCGCTCGACGTCGATTCCGTCCTCGCGGGCCCTTTTCTGGCAGAACTCGCAGAAGCACGTGGCGCGACCGGATTCGCCCAAGTTCAGCATGTTCAGGAATCCGCTCTGGCGCTCGGCGCCCCACATCATTCCGCCGATCGCGTACGAACGCGCATAGTCCTCGACGAGCCCTCCCAGCCAGGCGCGGTAATGGGGATTGTGCTTGCACGGCCCGGATGGGTGGCCGCCCGCGCGCCGGCCGTGGACATCCACCTCATACATTTCCTCCCAGCGGGGCATCCCCGCGGGGCAGTGATTGTCCTCGAGGACGAATGGGAATACGGTCATTCCGTGCCCATGCGCGGCGGAGATCGCCCGGTCGAGCACGTCCATGCCGCCGAATTCCGGCGCCTTCATGTCCTCGTAGGTGAGGGTGGCGCCCTTGTAGTATTCCATGTGGGGCGTCGCGTAGTTGCCCCCGCGGAAACCCGCCGTGCCCGCCGGCACGCCGGCTCGGTGCTCCTCATGGGAGTAGATGAACGGAAACAGGGCGTTCACTCCGCCCCGCTCCCTCATGTCCCCGAGCGCGCGGTCCAGATCGGGTCCGGCGAGGGTCGCCACGGATATCGGCATTGCGATCATCGTCCGCGGGGGCTGGGCCGCGGCGCCCTGCGCCTGGAGAAGTTTCGATCCGGCCAGGGTTGCGCCCGCGCCAACCGCGGTCATTTTTATGAAGTCTCGTCGGTTCATGGGGTGGGGCTACAGGAGGCCGAGCTCGCGCAGGGCGCCGCCGGCGGCGGCCAGGTTCTCCGGCTTCATCTCGACGAAGTTCCTCGACAGCAGCAAGCCCTGGCCGCCCCCGCGAAATACCGCCCGGACGGTCTGCCGCACGCCTTCGGGGGTGCAGTGGCTGGCGCCCTCCGGAACCGGAACGTCTATGTCGATTCCCGGCCATATCCGGGTCGCCGTTCCGGCGACCCCATCGACCGCGCGCCGCGTCTCGCGCTCCACGTAGTCCGCCGAGAATCCCGCGGAGTAGACCCGGTCGTAGGGCGCCTCGCGGTAGTCAAGCTGATGATAGAGGACGTCCAGCATCTCGTCCGGCGGCACGTCGCCGAACACGTTTCCGCGGGTGCTCTCGACAAAGCTGCGCATCCGTTCGCCCGCGCAATTGCTGTAGAGCACCGGGCGGATGAAGTCGGAGAAGGCCGTCATGGCCGCATAGTCCTCCTCGGCCCGGTGAAACGGGCTGAACGACACATTGTGCCAGATGTGCCAGCCGACCGGCAGGCTGGGATTGACCGACTTGATCCTCGCGTGGAGCTGCGCCTGGAGCTCGTGGCGGCTGCGCACCCAGAGATTCTCCCAGGCGAGCAGTTCCGGGTAGTTGAGCAGGATCCGCCAGAACGACGTGAAATAGCCGTCCCGCGGGCGCTTGTGCGCCCTTCCGGCCCGGACAAATCCTTCGACTTCGCCAAATCCGCGGCGCGCCCGCTCGACGTCGATCCCCAGGTCGCGGCCCTTCTTCCGGCAGAACTCGCAGAAGCAGGTGGCCTTCCCGGGGTCCGCGGCGGCTCCCGCATGATAGGCCCCGAGCGCGTTCAGGAGTCCGCCCTGCCGCTCCGATCCCCACATGATGCCGTCGATTTCGTAGGATCTCGCGTAGTCCTCCACGAGTCCAAGCAGGTAGCCGCGGTACAGGGGGTTGTTGTTGCACGGCCCCGATGGATGGCGGTCGGTACGCCGCCCGTGGAAGTCGACCTCGTAGAGCTTCTCCCACGCGGGTATGTTCGGACGCCGGTTGTCCTCGATGATCCATGCGAAGGTCTTGATCCCTCGCGGCCGGGCCGCCGCGATCGCCAGCGCGAGCAGGTCCTTGTCGCCAAACTCCGGCCCGCGCATGTCCTCGTACGACAAGTTCGTGTCCTTGTAGTACTGCATATGCGGAATGGCGTAGTTGCCCCCGCGAAAACCTGGCGAGTGGACGCCCGCCCTTTCGCCGATATGCGAGTAGATGAACGGAAACACGGCGTTTATGCCGACCTGATGTTGCAGGCTGTCGATGAGGCGGGGAAGATCCGGCCTCGCCAGCGGCTCCGCCGCCGTCGCGATGCCGATCATCGTGCTGCCTGCCTTTGATGCCGGGGCGGCATCGCCGTGGAGCAAGTCTCTGCCGGCCAGCGCGGCGCCTGCGCCGACGGCCGTCATCCTTACAAAATCTCTTCGGTTCATGGGTTCGGGATATTCGGGCTGGCGTTCGCCGACCAGGGGCGTTCGCTGATGGGGTTCCGCATGAATGACGCACCCGACCCCATCCTGGCTGCGGCATTTTCGAAGATAAATCTCAGCGAGGCGCGCCGCCATGTCTTCCTATGCGTCGGTCCCGACTGCTGCGCCACAGAGATGGGGCTCGCGACCTGGGAAATTCTCAAAGCTGGAATCGGGGAATCTGGGATCAGCGTCCTGAGAACCAAGGCTGCGTGCTTCCGAATCTGCCAGGGCGGACCGTGGATGGTGGTTTATCCCGAGGGCGTCTGGTACGGCGGCGTCACGCCCAAACGCTGTGAGCGAATCGTCTCCGAGCATCTCGTGGGAGGACGTCCGGTCGCAGAATGGGTCGTCTGGGAGCATCCCCTGCAAGAATAGGCCATACCTTTTAGTCTTGAGGCCCATATCGATAGTGGCAAAACGTATGGCATGAAGATGACGTTGAATATTGATGAAAGGAAGGTCGAGGAGGCCATGGCGGAATACGGGGTGAGCACAAAGACCGAAATCATAGACATGGCATTGAAGGAGCTGCTCCGAAGAAGGGCGGCTGAACGCCTGATCGCCTCGTACGGCAAATTTCCGAACCTGATGACCAACGAGGAACTTGAAAAAGCGGAAAAGAGACATTTGCCCTCCGATGACCGTCGTTGATTCGTCCGCCTGGATTGGCTTTTCGAGGGGCGCGCTTGACGCTGCGACTCACAGGCATCTGACGCTGACGCTCCGAGCCGGCGACGCGGTGCTGTCCCAATTCGTCTGGCTCGAGCTCACCGTGGGCCTCCGAAGCCCCGCGGAGCGGCGCCTCGCGAGGGATATCCGGGAATCGGCGTCCTGGGAGCCTCTGACAGAGGATGATGGCCAGCGGGCCGAGAGCTTGGCCGCGCGCTTGCGTGAAAAGGGGCGTTTCCTTTCCGCCCCTGACCTCCTGGTTTTTACCGTGGCGCAACGGCTGGGCGCGAAGCTTCTTCACTGCGATTCGGATTTCGATCGCGTGCTCGAGTTGCCGGAATTCGCTCCGATGCGCCTCTCCCGGCAATGAACCAATCATGCTGAAGCGCTTCACCGGATTATTTGCAGCGGCCCTGGCCCTCGGCATTGCCTTGCGTGCGGGAGCAGCCGATCCGCAGGCGGGTGCGCCGGGCGACGTGCCGTGCAAGGTTATCCTAAACGTCGCGCCTGATTACCCAGTGCGAGAGTACAAGAACGGAGTCACAGCCGGAGAGGTCCGCATGCTCCTCCGGATCGACCCGGTCGGCCGGCTCGACGATGCGCTGGTCACCGCCTATTCGCTGCCGGGCTTTGCGGACATGGCGCTCATCGCCGTGAAGAAGTGGAAATTCCGGCCGAGCCGGGTCGACGGCGATCCGGCGTTCAGCACCCTCGAGGTGCAGTTCAAGTTCAACGTGGACCAGAGGCTGGCCACCTCGCGCATCGGCCCCCAGGACGAGCCGTACTTCGACGCAGGGCAGGACGAATTTCAGTACGCGGCGGTTTCCATGAGCCAGTTGGACAATGTTCCCGAGCCGGTCCGCAAGGTGACCCCGACCTATCCGGGCGATTGGGCGGCGCGGGGAATCACTGGTAGCGTGGTCGTCGGGTTTTACATCGACGAGACGGGACGCGTGCGCATGCCGAGGATCGTATCCGCCGACCATCCGGAGCTCGGATGGATCGCGCTTCCGGCCATCGTGAAATGGCGCTTCGATCCGCCCACCCGGAAGGGGAAGCCCGTCCTGGTCAAGGCGGAGCAGAACTTCGAGTTCTAGCCGGGCCCTTTTCCCGGCGGTCCATCAGGGCTCGTAATCGAGATAAGGCCCCAGCCACTTCTCGGCTTCGGCGACAGCCCAGCCCTTGCGCCTGGCGTAGTCGTGGATCTGATCCTTGCCGATTTTCCCGACGCCAAAATACTTGGCCTCGGGATGGTTGAAGTACCAGCCGCTGACGCTGCTGGCGGGGCTCATGGCGCAACTCTCGGTCAGCCAGATCCCCGTCGCGGCCTCGGCGCCCAGAAGCTTGAACAGGATCGGCTTCTCGGTGTGGTCGGGACATGCGGGATAGCCCGGCGCCGGGCGGATGCCGCGGTATTTTTCGCGGATAATCTCCTGCATGGTGAGTTTTTCCAGCCTGCCGAAGCCGCACAAATCGCGCGCGCGCTTGTGCATCAGCTCCGCCAGGGCTTCCGCCAGCCGGTCGCCAAGAGCCTGCGCCATGATCGCGGAATAGTCGTCGTTCGCCGCCCGGTACTCCGCGGCAAGAGCCTCGACGCCGTGGCCCGCGGTGACGGCGAAGCCGCCCATGTAGTCCAGATGCCCGCTGTCCCTTGGGGCGATGGTGTCGGCCAGGGCGTGGTTGAACTGGTCCGCCGGCTTTTCCAGCTGCTGGCGCAGCGTGTGAAAGACGGTGACCGCGCGGCGGCTGGTTTCGTCGTCGTAGACCTCGATGTCGTCGCCCACGGAGTGGCAGGGCCAGAATCCGATGACCGCCTTTGCGGTGAAGCGCTTTTCCGAAACGATCCGGGCCAGGAGCCTCCGCCCGTCGTCCAGGAGCTTGGTCGCCTCCGTGCCGACGACCGGATCGGAGAGGATGTCGGGGTACCGGCCGTGCAGCTCCCAGGCGCTGAAGAAGGGGCCCCAGTCGATGAATGGAACGATTTCGTCCAGGGGCACGGGATCGTAGGTGCGGGTGCCGAGGAATTCCGGGCGGGGGATGTCTACCTTCGGCCAGTCGAATATCTGGCGGCGGCTCCGCGCTTCGGCCAGGGAGAGGAGGGGGCGCCGGGCCCGGCGCGCCGCGAACTCCTCGCGCTGCTTGTTTTGCTTCTGAACCACCTCCGCCATGAACGCGGGCTTGTTTTCCGGGCTGAGAAGGGAGCTGACCACATTGACGACGCGCGATGCGTCGAGCACATGGACGACTCCCGGGGGATACTCCGGCGCGATCTTGACCGCGGTATGGGCGAGGCTCGTCGTCGCTCCGCCGATCAGTAGGGGAATGGTCAGGCCCTCCCGCTTCATCTCGCGGGCGACGTGGACCATCTCGTCCAGCGACGGGGTGATGAGCCCGGAGAGCCCGATCACGTCCGCCTGCTTCTCTCGCGCCGCGGCCAGGATCTTTTCGCATGGAACCATCACGCCGAGGTCGATGACCTCGTAATTGTTGCAGGCCAGCACCACCCCGACGATGTTCTTTCCGATGTCGTGGACATCGCCCTTTACGGTCGCAATGACGAACCGCCCGTTGGGCCTGTTCTGGCCGCCGGCTGCCGTGATCCGCTTTTTCTCCTCCTCCATGAACGGCGTGAGGTAGGCGACGGATTTCTTCATGACGCGCGCCGACTTGACCACCTGGGGAAGGAACATCTTGCCGGCGCCGAAGAGGTCGCCCACGACGCGCATGCCGTCCATCAGGGGTCCCTCTATGATGTTGAGCGGGCGGGGATAGCGTGCCGTGTCGCTGCGCGCCTCCTCGGTGTCCTGCTCGATGAAGGTGTCGATTCCCTTGACGAGCGCATGGCTCAGGCGGGCCTCGACGGCCAGGCTGCGCCAGGCGTCGTCCGCCGCCGGCGCCCGGCCGGCGGCCTGTCCGCCCAATGGGGCGCCGGCCTTGAGGCCGTCCGCAAAGGTGACGAGTCTCTCGGTCGCGTCGGGCCTGCGGTTGAGGAGCACGTCCTCGATGCGCTCGAGGAGGTCCCTTGGGATCTCCTCGTACACGCCGAGCATTCCGGCGTTGACGATGCCCATGTCGAGCCCCGCCCGGATGGCGTGGTACAGGAAGGCCGCGTGCATCGCCTCGCGGACGGGATTGTTTCCGCGGAAGGAGAAGGAGACGTTGCTCACGCCGCCGGACACCTTCGCGTGCGGCAGCGTCCGCTTGATGATCGCCGTGGCCTCGAAGAAATCGACGGCGTAGTTGTTGTGCTCCTCGATGCCCGTCGCGACGGTCAGGATGTTCGGGTCGAAGATGATGTCCTCCGGGGGAAAGCCCGCCTTCTCCGTCAGGAGACCGTAGGCCCTCGTGCAGATGCGCACCTTGGCGTCGCGATCCGCGGCCTGGCCCTGCTCATCGAAGGCCATGACGACCGCGGCCGCCCCGTAGCGGCGCACGAGGTCCGCCCTTCGGAGAAACTCGCCTTCCCCGTCCTTGAGCGAGATCGAGTTGACGATGCCCTTGCCCTGCAGGCAGCGCAGGCCGGTCTCGAGCACGCTCCACTTCGAGGAGTCGACCATGACCGGAACACGCGTGATCTCGGGTTCTGCAGCGATCAGGTTCAGGAATTTCGCCATCGTGGCCTCCCCGTCGATCAGGGCCTCGTCGACATTGACGTCGATGATGTTGGCGCCGTTCTCCACCTGCTGGCGGGCGATGGCGACGCACGCATCCCAGTCGCCGGCCTTGAGCGCCTTGGCGAATTTCGGCGATCCGGTGATGTTCGTCCGCTCGCCGACGACGAGGAACTGGGAGGCTGTCCGTGTCATCGGGGGCCGCTCAGCCTGCGACAACCAGCGGCTCGAGGCCGCTCAGCCTCATTGCCGGCGCGGCCTCGGGCACGCGCCGCGGCGGGAGGCCGCGGACGGCCTTTGCGATGGCGGCGATGTGCGCCGGCGTCGATCCGCAGCAGCCGCCGACCAGGTTGAGCCAGCCGTTTGCCGCGAATTCCCCGAGCACCCCCGCCATGTCCGCGGGGGTCTCGTCGTAGCCGCCAAACGCGTTTGGCAGGCCCGCATTCGGATAGCAGGTCGTGTAGCACGCGGCGAGGCCGGCCAGGGTCTCCACGTAGGGCCGCATCTGCCGTCCGCCCAGGGCACAGTTGATCCCGACGGAGAACGGCCGGGCATGGGCGATGCTCGCGTAGAAGGCCTCGATGGTCTGGCCCGAAAGCGTCCGCCCCGAGGCGTCGGTGATCGTCACGGATACCATGACAGGCAGACGGAAGCCGGCCTCGTCGAACAGGGCGGCGAGCGCAAAGAGCGCGGCCTTTGCGTTCAGCGTGTCGAAAATCGTCTCTATCAGAAGAGCGTCCACGCCGGCCGCGATCAGGGCGCGGGCCTGCTCGGTGTAGGCCCCGACGACCTGTTCCCACGAGACCGCCCGATAGTCCGGGCGGTTGACGTCGGGCGACATCGAGAGCGTCCGGTTGAGGGGGCCGATGGCGCCGGCGACAAAGCAGCGGCGGCCGGGGGTCGCAGCCTCGGCCTTCAGGGCTGCTCGGCGCGCGGCGGCGGCGGCGGCGGAATTGAGCTCGGTGACGAGGGACTCCATCCGGTAATCGGCCTGCGAGATGGCATTCGAATTGAACGTGTTTGTCTCGACGATGTCGGCGCCGGCCGCGAAATACTCGCCGTGGATCCGCTCGATGACATCCGGGCGGACCAGGGCGAGCAGGTCGTTGTTGCCCGCGAGATCCTGCCCGTGGCCCTTGAAGCGCTCGCCGCGGAAGTCGGCTTCCTTCAGGTCGCACGCCTGGATCATGGTGCCCATGGCGCCGTCGAGTACGGCAATCCGTTCCTTGAAAAGGGCGCGCAGGGCCCCAAAGGAGGGCGATTCGGGGGGGAGGCTGCTCATGGGAACGCGGTTTTGGCCCGCCGGCACAGTAGAATCGGGCTGGAGTTCAAAAACAACGCCGATTCCCGAGGGTTGCAAGCATACATATCGTCATATCAAAATACATTGATATATAGTCTTGCGCTGCGTCTGCGGGCTGCTTGAGTGCGTCCGTCCGACGTTCTTTCTTCCACCTCCGGGCAACAGGGAAGGCCGTGAAAGCCGGCCACAGTTGCGCTGCGGTAACGCATCACGGACCCCCATCGCGCCGCAAGGGCTCTCGACAGCCTGCGCGGCGGGAACAAAGCCAATTTCCGGTGCTCCCGGAGGTGAAGGCGAGGGGCGAGGCAGGGCGCGCGAGCGCCCGGGGCATGCGGAGTCCGAACATCTGTTCCCGGAATACCAGCAATCCCGCCCGGCGCGGACTCCCCGCGCCGCGGCACACGCTTCATCGCACAAATGAAGGGACCCTCCATGAAAACAGATTCACGGGCGCTTTTCCCGCGCCTGCCCGTCCTCGCCGCCTCGCTCGCCCTCGCGGGCCTGCCCTGCGCCCGCTCCCAGATCCTCCCCCCTGTCCGCCAGCTCGAGCCGCTTGTGGTGACGGCCACGCGAACCTCCGAATCCGCCGACACGCTTGGCAGCGCCGTGGACGTCGTCTCCGGCGCCGATCTTGCCAGGCGGCAGCTTCTGTCGTTTGGGGACGCCCTGGGCGGCGTCCCCGGGGCCCCGGTCTTTGCGACCGGCCAGACGGGCGCAAGCACATCGGTTTTCCTGCGCGGGTCCAATTCGAACCAGACCCTCTTCCTCGTCGACGGCATCCGGCTGAACGACGCCAACACCGATTACGGGGTGTTCCTCGGCGGAGCCCGGGTGTGCCCCTGCGACAGCCTGGAAATCGCTCACGGCCCCCAGAGCACGCTCTACGGCGGCGAGGCGGTGGGCGGCGTCGTCTCGCTCCGGGCTCAGCCCGGCGCCGGCGCGCCGACGGAAGCCGTATCGGCGGAGGCCGGCTCCTTCGGGACGGCCCAGGGCGCGCTCAGCGCCCAGGGCGCGAGCGGGCCCTGGGCCTACGACTTTGCGGCGGCCGGCGGCCGCACCGACAACCAGCGCGTGAACAATTCGTTCGACAGCGGCAATTTCACGCTGCGGCTGGACCGCTCGCTCAGTCCCGATCTCGCGCTCGGCGCGACGCTGAGGGGATTCGAGGGACGCTATGGCGATCCGGGCGACCGGTTCACCAACAGCCCGGGCGATTTCGAGCGGGAAAACAACTGGCTCGGAACATTCTTCTCGGACGTGAGGCTGACCGATGACATCCTGAGCCATCTGACGCTGGGAGGGCAGGACCGCCGCTTTGTGTCCGTCAGCCCCGTGCCCGGCCGCCCCGCGCAAGTCACCCTGGTCAAGAACCGGCGCGGCGTCGCCGACTGGCAGAATACATTCAGGCTTGCGCCCGGCAACCAGCTGGTTGCCGGTGTGACCGCCGAGTCGGAGACGACGCTAAACACCGGCTTTGGCAGCATCGACAAGCGCCAGAAACTTTTCGCCGTGTTTGCCGAGGACCAGTGGTCGCCGCTGCCCGACGTCTTCCTGACCGGTGGAGTCCGGCACGACGACTTCGACACGTTCGGAGGGGCCTCGACCGGCCGCGCCACGGCCGCCTGGCTGCCGATTCCGCACGTGCTGAAGCTGCGCGCAAGCTACGGCACTGGATTCAATTCCCCGAGCTTCCTCGATCTCTATGGAACGAGCGCATTCTTTGTCGGCAACCCGGCCCTGAAGCCGGAGCGGTCCCGGGGCAAGGACGCGGGCGTGGACTTCTACCTTCCGGCGGACGCGGGCGTCCTCGGCGTCACGCTTTTCCAGACGGACTACCGCGATCTGATCGTCGATAATTTCAACGTGTTTCCCGGCACGACGGCAAACGTCCAGCGCGCGCGCACGCGCGGCATCGAGGCCTCCGCGAAGCTCCCGCTTCCCGGCGGGCTCCGGGGCGAATTCGCATACACCTACCTCGAGGCCGCGAATCAGACGACCCGGACACCCCTGCTTCGCCGGCCGCGCGACAGCGGCAACCTGGACTTGTCGCGCGACTTTGGCGGAGGCTTCAGCCTGGGAGTGGGCGGGACCCTGGTCGGACGCCGCGCGGATGTCGACGCGCAGACGTTCGCCACGGTCTACGATCCCGGCTACGGGGTGTGGCGGGCCTATGCGGCGTGGAAGGCCACCAGCCGGCTTACCCTGAAGGCCCGGGTCGAGAACCTTCTCGGAAGGAAGTACGAGCCCGTGAACGGCTACCCCGCGCTCGGCGCGGGCGTCTTTGCGGGGGCGGAGATGAGATTTTAGGCCGGGTGGGGCGGGGCGCTGGCGCGTGGATTTCGTACTCGTCATCTGGCGCCTGCGCCCGCCAGTTTTCAACCGCTTGCCACCCGCCCCGTCCCAAGCTGGAAGTGCCGGCTCCCCGGCGACCGACCCGCCCTGGGAGCGCTGGGCGGTGCGCTCGGCCCTCGCCGCCTACGTCGCCGTTCAGGGGAACAATATCCGTCACAATGTGTTCATCGGACAGGACAACTGGTTCCATTTCCAGAGCACGAGGAAGATGCTCGCCGATCCCGGCCAGTGGTTCCGCATGGATTTCACGGACCGTCCGCTGCTCTATTGGATCGGCGCGGCGTGCCTGCGCCTGACGAATGCCGGCGATTCCTTCTGGCTTCCCGCCTCGATTTTTGTGCTCCTGAGCGCCGCGGCCCTCTGGCTCCTGCACGACGGCACGCGCAGCTTCATCCGTTCCCCGTGCCTGCGGGTCGGAGCGCTCATCGCCGTCGCGTTTCTTCCCGTGACGATCATCACGTGCGTCGTGTACGCCGCCGACACGGTCGCCATGCTCCCGTTCGTCCTGGTCGGCTGGAGCCTGATCCGGAGCTTCGAATCGAAGACGCCGCGCGCCGCGGCGGCCTACGCCCTCGCCGCCGGCGGCGCCCTGTGCCTGGGAAACACCGCGAAATTCACGTTCATCGGGCTACCGTTCGCCGTCCTGTTCATTATCGCAGCCCTCTGGCGCATGGGGCGGCTGACCCGCGGGAGGGCGGCGGTCGCGGCCCTCCTGGCTGCGATCATTCCTCTCGGCTTCAGCGCGGGCGTTCACGAGATGAACCGCGCCCAGACCGCGGGCATGTCACAGACTGCTTTCACGTGGCCGGCGACGGGAGAGATCACCTGGCGGGAGCTGCTGACCCCAAAGGGCTCCGACAGACGGATCTTTTCCGCGCCGATCTACTGGCAGTACCGCATGATCGATGGGCGCAAGGAGCTGCCCCTCCTCGAGCATCATGGATTCAGCTATCCGGCCCTGCTGCACCTCGCGGTCTACACGGACGTCATGAATTTCGCGCTCCACGGCTACGACCCGAACAACGTGGCGCGTCCGGAGCGGCAGCAGGCTTTCGCGCGGGCGGCCGTCGTCCTGGGCCTTCCTTTCTCCGTGACTGCCGCCGGCGCCGTCCTGTGCCTCTGGGCCAGCCTGGCCTGGACGCTGGTCCGCGCAGGTGCCGGGCCGCCGGCGGGATTCCTTGTCTGGGTCTCCCTGGCAACGGCATGGTATCTCCCGCTCGTCCTCACGCTTCCCTTTGTGGTCGGGGCCTACGACTTCGGTTACTGGCTGCCGCGGCTCGTGCTCCCGGCGATCTGGGGCTTTGGCCTGGTCCTCTTTGGCGCCCTCGACCGCGTCGCCCGGGGACGGCTCGGCTGGTTCGCGGCTGCCGTTCTGTGTGTGGCCGTCGTCCAGGCCTTCATTCACGTCGGGAGCGTATGGTATTGAAGGGACGGCGGTCGGGCTCCGTCGTTAGCCGGTCACTTCCAGGCGAGCAGCAGCGCCCCGGCCACGACGAGGAGGCCCCCGGCTGCCTGCGGCCATGACAGCTTCTCATGCAGGAGAATGACTCCGAATCCGATCGCGAACACGACGCTCAGCTTGTCGATCGGAGCCACACGGGAGACCGGGCCGAGCTGGATGGCGCGGAAATAGCAGAGCCAGGAAAGCCCGGTTGCGATCCCGGAAAGCGCCAGAAAAAGCCAGGTGTGGCGGGAGAGGGCGGCAAGCGCGCCCTTCGGCGTGACAGCCAGCGCGATGGCCCAGGTGAAGGCGAGGACGACGGTGGTGCGCACCGCCGTGGCCAGGTTCGAGTCGACGTTCTCGACGCCGATCTTTGCCAGGACGGCCGTCACGCCGGCGAAGAAGGCGGAGAGGAGGGCCCAGGCGATCCAGGTCATGACGGGCCGGGCTCCCGGGCGCGGCCCCCTAGCGGGAAGGGCCGAGAATCCCCGGCGTCAGGAAACCGATCCATACGGCCGCAAGGCTGGCGATGACCGAGGCGGCGACGTAGGCTCCCGCGCGGCCCCATTCGCCTTCCCTCGCGAGGTTGAGCGTCTGAAGGCTGAAGGCCGAGAAGGTCGTGTAGCCCCCGCATATGCCGGTCATGAAAAAGAGGCGGCCCCCCTCCGCCGGATACCAGTGTCCCTTCGCGAGGAGGGCCGCTGCGACGCCGATCGCGAACGAGCCGCTGGCGTTTATCAGAAGCGTCCCCCAGGGAAACGAGCCCCCGACATGCGTGAAGACAAAATGCCTGAGCACACTGCCGAGCGCGCCACCCAGCGCTATGAGGAAGTAGACGCGCACGAATGCCGGCGGGACGCTCAGAGCTTCTCGACGATCCTGTCGGCCAGGCCGTAGGCGATGGCCTCCTTGGCGTTCAGGTAGAAGTCGCGGTCGCTGTCGCGGGCGATCTTCTCGATCGGCTGTCCCGAGGCGGTGGCTATGATCTGGTTGAGCTCGCCGCGGAGCTTCTCCATCTCTTGCGCCTGGATGTTGATGTCGGTCGCCGGGCCGATGAAGCGGCCGGATATGAGTGGCTGGTGAATGAGCACCCGGGCGTGGGGATAGAGCAGACGGCGGCCCTTGGGCACGCCGCACAGAAGGATGGAGCCCATCGACGCGGCCATGCCTGTCACGACGATCGTGATCGGCGAGGAGATGAGCCGCATCGTGTCGAAGACGGCCATGCCAGCCGTGATGGAGCCGCCCGGGGTGTTCAGATAGAAGGTGATTTCCTTGCCGGGGTCCGCGGCCTCCAGGTAGAGCAGGCGCTCGCACAGGTCCTTGGCCGACTCGTCCGTGACGGCGCCCCACAGGAAAAGCTTCCGCTGCTCGAGGAATTTCCTCTGGACGATGAGCGCGACCGAGGACGAACGCTGTGTCACCATGCCCTCGTCCTCTTCCTCATCGTCGTCATCGAGGCGGGGTACGGGAGCGGAGAGGCCGGGCTGGAGGTTGTCGAAGTGCATGATGGGACCGGCCAGTATGGGCGCCGCGGGCGTTTTGGCAAGCCGTGCGGGGTTGCCACCGGGGAAGGGCCGGGGCAAGGTCCGCCAGCGTGGAAAGCATTTCCGGAAATATCGTCGACGTGATCGGCCGGAGGCTATTTCCGGGAAGGGTGGAGTGGTCGCGCGGGGTGATCCGGCGCATCGTTCCCGAGCCGGGGAGGCGCCACGCGCTCACGCTCGCCCCCGGGTTCGTGGACGCCCATGTCCACATCGAGAGCTCGATGCTGCCTCCGGCGGAATTCGCCCGGCTCGCCGTGGTGCACGGCACCGTCGCGACGGTCTCCGACCCCCATGAGATTGCGAACGTGCTCGGCGCCCCCGGTGTCCGCGCCATGCTCGCGGAGGCCCGTCGCACGCCGCTCAAGATATGCCTCGGCGCCCCCTCCTGTGTTCCGGCGACCCCGTTTGAAACAGCGGGGGCGCGTCTCGGGCCGCGCGCGGTCGCGCGCCTGCTCGCGCTGCGGGGCATAGGATACCTGAGCGAGGTCATGAATTTTCCGGGAGTCCTTGCCCGGGATCCCGATCTCATGGCCAAGATCGCGGCCGCGCGCAGCCGTGGAAAGCCGGTCGACGGGCACGCCCCGGGGCTTCGCGGGGCGGCCGCGGCGGCCTACGCCGCCGCCGGCATCTCGACCGATCATGAATGCGCGACCCTGGCGGAGGCCCGGGACAAGATCGCGGCGGGAATGAAGATCCTCATGCGCGAGGGCTCCGCGGCCAGGAATTTCTCGGCGCTCGCGCCGCTTCTTCGCTCGGATCCCGGGAGCTGCATGTTCTGCTGCGACGACCAGCATCCCGACGAGCTCGTCCGCCACCATATCGACCACCATGTCCGCCTTGCGCTTGCCACGGGAGCCGGCCGTCTCGATACGCTGGCCTGTGCGAGCCTGAACCCGGTGCGCCACTACGGGCTGGACGTCGGACTCCTGCAGCCCGGCGATCCTGCGGATTTCATCGTCTTCGCGGGGTGGAGGAACCTGCGGGTGAGGCGCACCTACATTCGCGGAACCCTCGTCGCCAAAGATGGGACGAGCCTGCTGGCGCGCCGGCCGGCCCGCGTCGTCAACGTCTTCAGGGCCCGGCCCCGCCGCCTGGCGGACTTCCGCGTGGAGGCGCGTCCCGGGAGGCTCAACGTCATCGAAGCGAAGGGCGGCCAGCTCGTCACCGGCAGCCGGCGCCTTGTCCCGCGGATTGCCGAGGGAGCGGCCGTTGCGGATCCCGCCCGCGACATCCTCAAGATCGCTGTCCTCAGCCGCTACTCGGCCCGCGCCCCCGCCGCCCTCGGCTTTGTCCGCGGTTTCGGACTCAAGGCCGGCGCCCTGGCGTCGTCAGTCGCGCACGACTCGCACAATGTCGTGGCCGTCGGGGCGGATGACGCGTCCCTCGCCGCGGCGGTGAATCTCGTGATCGCCAACCGGGGCGGCATCGCCGGGGTGGGCCGCGGCGAGGAGCGCGTCCTGCCGCTTCCCATAGCCGGCCTCATGTCGAACGACGACGGTTATGCGGTTGCGGCCGCGTATGCCCGCCTGGACGCCCTGGCGAAAAGACTCGGGAGCCGCCTGCCCGCGCCGTTCATGACGCTGTCCTTCATGGCGCTCCTCGTGATACCGGACCTCAAGCTCAGCGACCGCGGGCTGTTTTCCGGAACCCGTTGGTCGTTCCAGCCCCTCTTTTCCTGATTACGGTTGGGGCGGCCTGGCGTTCCAGACGGCGAGCATGTCCTTCGAGCCCTGGGCGCGGACGCCGTTGTCGGTCAGGATATCGTCGGTGGCGGCGATCGTTTCAGCCCTGGGGAAGACGAGGGATTCGGACACCCGTTCGGGGAATTCGAAGACCAGGAAGGGTTCCCGGGAGTCCCGGATCACCTCGACCAGGTGGCGGAGGTTCCGGATCGCGATCCCGTTGACGCTCCTGACGACGTGGAAGGCGGGGCTCGAGTAATTCTCGGACAGCTTGTGCGGAAAAAGCGGAGAGGTGACGACGACGAGCTGCTCGCCGGGGAAGGCGGGCCTTTCGCCGCGGCGGGTCACGATGGGGTTTCCCACATAGCCGAGGGTGTTGAGCGCATTGGCGTTGCCGGCCAGGCCGGCGAACAGCTGCGCCGTGGCCGTCGAGAAAGCCAGCGGGCCGCAGACGAAATACGAGGGATAGGCGCCCTCCAGATCGGGGACGAGCATCGGCCGGGCGGACGGGACCGGAAGCCGGATCGCGATCGCCTTTCCCGCGCGAACGACGGTCAGCGGCACCGTGCCGTCCACGGCGAGCTTTTGAACCAGATACTGGAAGCCCACGTGAAGGTCGTCCCGTATCTTGATCATGCCCTGATCGTTGATCGGGGTTTCGCCGATCCGCGTGATGACATCCCATTGCTTCAAGGGATAGCCGGGGGCGTCGCTGTCGGGCTTGCTGACGACGATCCCCGACACGGACTTGTCGAGATTGAGGTACGACCTCAGCCCCTGATTTTCGAGGGTCTGCAGCAGGTCGTGCATCGCCGGCTTCCCCGGGTAGCCGCCCCCGGCGATGCCGCGCAGAAACAGGTCGATCTCCTCGCAGGGGATGATGTAGCCGATGTTCTCCGCGTTCAGGAGGTGGCTGAAGGCGAGCCCGATCATCTTGTCGCCGGCCACGGCCGGGCCCCCGCTGTTTCCGGGATTGATGGCCGCGTCGATCTGGATGCGGAGTCCGGCGACCGGAAAGTTGTAGCCGACAAATTCGATCCGGGAGACGATTCCCTTCGTGATCGACAGGCTGGTTCCGCCTGTCGGAAATCCATAGACGACGACGGCATCCTTGACCGCGGGGAGCGTGCTCGCCCGGGGAAGGGGAGGGTGCGTGTCGAAGAACGACTCGTCGTCGAGCTTGAGCACCGCGAGGTCGATCCCCGGGGCGACCGCCTCGACCCTTGCGGAGATCTTGTCGCCGGCCTGGCTCGCCTGAATCTGAACCTGGGTCGCGTAAAGGACGACATGGGCGTTCGTGAGGATGCGCCTGCCCTCGATGACGACTCCCGTGCCCGAGGCTTCGCGCGGCGCCTGCTTGCTCCAGGGCCGGTAGGGGTCCGGCAGGCGCATCGTCGAGAACACCTTTACGACCGAATTCTCGACGGCGTCCGGCCTTCCGGCGTTCGCCGCGGATCCATCTCCCGGTTCGGCCGAAGCGCGGGAGGCGAAAGACGGGAGGAGGACTGCGGCCAGGACCAGGCCCGCAAGCCGGCGGGAGCGATGGGATATAGGGGTCATCCGGGGGCGGGCACGGTAGCCGCCCCTGCGGGACAACGCCAGATTCAATTTGCCTGCGCCGGTTGTGACAGGAATTTCTTCTGCTTGGCGTCGAACACAAGATGGCCGTGATTCGCGTCGTACCAGGCGATGAGGGACGCATTGTCGCCGGTCGCCGGTGTCAGTCTCCTGAAGATCGTCGCGGCTCGCGCCTGCTGGGCCTCGTTCCCGTCGTCCTGCTTCAAAATTTTTGCGAGTCCGTCCAGGACGTCGGCGTGCCCGAATTCGCCGGCCATGATGGAGGCATTCAGGATTTCGTAGGGCTGGCCGTACCGCGCGCTTTTCCAGGCCGCGTCGACCGTCGCCGCCAGATCGATTCCGGGAAGCTTTCGGATGGCATTGTAGGTTTGCTGCTTGCTCGCGCAGCGAACGAGGTAGGCCTTCAGCGCCGGATAGGTCGAAGGATCCTTGAAGGATGCCACCGCCTGGATCCATCCGCGCGGGAGGGCCCTTTGATTCTCGTCCCCGAGGACGGCCATCAGGGCGTCGCGCGCATCGCCCTGCCAGCCGTACTTGAGGACGATGTCTATCAGGCCGGTCTCGCCGGCCAATGCCCCGAGAATCGCCTCCTTGTCCTCCGGACGGGCAAGCCGCCCGATCGCCTCGTCGAGGAAATAGGTCCCATTTGCCGACTTGACGTTTTCCGCGGCTCTCAGAAGGAGCCGGATATTTTCCGGGCCGACTTTTGCCAGCAGATTGATCTCGGGATCCTGGGATGTGACCGTATGAAAGGGATGGGACCGCTGCGACGCGACGAGGACCGATTCGATATAGGCGCTGACCTGGGCGGGTGTCGCCTGTTCGGGAAGCGCCAGGTTCGTGAGCGCGGCCCGATCGAAGGCGTTTTGATCAGACTTCGGCCGGATCGTATAATTGGTGGCGAGCTTGAGATTTTCGACGTCCAGGTGCTTTTCGAATTGGGCGACGGGCACCAGGTCCAGCCGCACCAGCTCCGTGTCCGCGAGCCACGCGTCGTCCATCTCGGGCGTGAGCCGGTTTTGCTCCGGGCCAAACGAAAAGCGCAGTGTCTGCTGGAGGAGCCGCCTGCCTGCCATTCCTCCGAGAAAGCTCAGATCCACGTTTTGCTCCTGCTTCTGGAGGACGGCTTCGTTTCGCTTCTTGTTCCACAGGAGATAGACGCTGTCGACGCCGCTATTGGGCATTGGATTCGGGATCAGCATGCCGCCCTGGAGGCTCGGAATTGCCTTGCTGGTCCGGGAGAAGAGCAGCTGGACGCTGCTCCGCCTTTCGACGATCTCGACGTCCTGGCCCTGGTGCAGCACGTCGGTGATGACGGCATGCTCCGAGCCGTGATCATACCGCGATCCGCGGACGAGCGGCATCTCGGCGATGACGACAAATTTTGAGGCGACGAGAACCAGGTCGGCGGAGAGCTTGAGCGGCAGGCCGGCGCATCGGGTGTAGGCGTCCGTGTCGATCTTGAGTATCCCCTCGTTCGGCACGAAATAGTAGGGATTCACGACCTGCGCTCCGCCGAGAGCCGATTCCACGGCTGCAGCGTCCGGCCAAGCCTGAAAAAAGGTATGTCCAGGCGGCGTGACGGCGATGGGAGCCCCGCCGGGCATGCTGAGACGCGGGACCACACGCTTTGTCGAGACGATGATGCCGCGCGGAAGCCCCAGAGCGACGATTTCGGCATTGAAATTCTTCTGGGGCGCGCCGACGCCGCGAAGGGTGCTCAGATCCTCGAGAAAGGTCCGTCCCAGCGATAGCTTGACTGATGAGGGATCGAAAACCGCCGATGTGTCCGGCAAGGGCGCCGGCGCCAGGAAGGCCCACGGCCAATAAGTCGTTGCCGCCAATGCGGCCAGGCCCACGGCGAGCGCCATCGCGATGGAGCGGGCGGTCTTGCGTGTGAGGTATTGATGGACGACGACCGCCCCTCCGCCGACGGAAACCAGCAGCCAATGGATGACCATGCGCGACTGCAGCAGCGGCACATTCTGCGCGGATGAGACCATTTCTTCGGGGTTCCGCGCCATGTGCACCCAGAACAATCCGAGACCGAGGAGCACGTTTGCCGCAAGCAGCGCGGCGCCGGCGAGGGCGAAGCGGCCGAAACTCCGGGTCAGCGCGGCCAGGACGGCGATCGCCATGGCGGATGCCATGCCGGCGAGCAGGATTTCCGGCACCGCCAGGGCGATGTCATGCCCCGTCACTCCATTTCCAGCGAGCACGGCGACCTCGGCCAGGAGGGGCAGCCCTATGATGATTGCGCCGGCCAGCGCCTTGGCCCCGAGGAGGGCGGAGCGCGAGATCGGGCGGGTGAACCAGAATCCCGTTGTTCCCACCAGCGGGTCCTCCTGAATCACGAAGGGAATGATGACGACGAGGGCAATCGCCTCGAGCAACGGCACGAGGAAGGAAATCCCATAGTAAACGCCCTGCCACACGAGATCGCCCGGATGGATGTTCGACCCGATCAGCGTGCACTGCAGCGCGACAAGCCCGAGCCAGATGGCCAGGGGCACGCGCGAATGGCGGACGTCCTTCTTGAAGAGGTGTAGGATCATTTGCATGGGAGGCTCCGTTCAGGCCTTGAGGCGGAAGTTGCGGGCGAGGGCCAGGAAGACCTCGCGCAGGGACATTTCGCTGGCCGCGATCGCGGACGCCCCGGGAAAGGCGTCGGCCATCCGGCGTTCGCTGATTTCGGCCTCGTACGCCGTTTCGACGACGCAGGCGCCATGATCGGTGACTTCCGGCTTGAGCCAGCTTTTCGGGGGCGATGCGGGCAGGCGCGTCCCGTCGGGGATCACGCATTCGACCCGGCGGAAGCGCGTCTGAAGGCTGGCGGTGGATTCCGCGAGCTGGATCCTGCCGTTGTTGATGACGCCGACCCAGTCGGCGAGGCGCTCGACCTCGTCGATGTCGTGCGAGGAAATGAACACGGTCCACTTTTCCTGCTCGGTGAGTTCGAGCATGCCGCGGATCACCTCGTCGCGAACGAGGGGATCGAGGCCCGTGAATGGCTCGTCGAGCACCAGCAGGCGCGGACGATAGGCGAGGGAGGTCAGGAGCGACGCCTTCATCTTCATCCCGCGGGACAGGCTCTTGATCTTCCGGTCTAGGGGCAGCTCGAACTCGCGGAGGAGCTTGGCGCAGAGTGCGCCGTCCCAATTCGGGTACATCGGCCGGCAGTATTCGATCAGCTGCCCGACGTTCATCCAGTCCGGGAGCTTCTGGTTCTCGGATACGTAACCTATCTGAGCAAACTCGCGGGGTCCCAGCCGGGTCGAATCCGCGCCCAGGACGCCCGCAGAGCCGGCCGTCGGCCGCAGGATGTTCAGCAGCATCTTGATCGTCGTGGTCTTTCCGGACCCATTGGGGCCGAGGAAGGCGAAGATGCTGCCTTCCGGCACGGAAAGCGTGAGGCCGTCGACCGCGGCATTCCTGCCAAAGCGGCGCGTCAGTCCATGGGTTGCGATGACCGGGTTCATTTATTCTCCTCGGATAGGCGGTTCCAGTGCTTGCGGATGGCTTGCAGAAGATCTTCGCAGTCGAGATGGAGCTTCCGCGCCTCGACGACCACGCGCTCAACCTCGTCGCCGAGGAGCTCGCCGCGCTGCTCCCGGGTCGCCGGACGGGCGTCGGCGACGACGGTCCCGATGCCGGGTTCGACCACGAGCAGCTTTTCGTCGACCAGGGCCCCGACGACCTTTTGTGCGGTGTTCGGGTTGATGCGCAGCTCCTGGCTCAGGACGCGCACCGAAGGAAACCGGTCGCCCGGCCTCAGCGCCCCGGAAATGATCGCCTTCTTGACCGCGTAGACGACCTGCTCATAGGCGTGAGCTCCGGCCTTGAATTGGACCCTGAACGGTAACATCGGTGTATGGTGCACCATAGTACACCAAACACGTCAAGGGATTATTTTAACTTTTCTTTTCCGTCAGGGCAGCGGCTCGATCCGGACGCTGCGCAACTCGTAGGGGTAGCCCTCGAGCTGGACGCCGATCTGGCCCGACGACGGCTGGCAGCCGCTCACGCGGTTCTGAACGACCCCGTTCACCGAGCATTCCAGGGCGCCTTCCTTGCAGACGACGTCGCAGGTGTTCCACTCCCCGAGCGGCTTTTCGCTCGAGGGATTCAGGCGGTTGAGCTGCGGCGTCACGGCGCCGGGGGGAGTCGAAAGGGGCTCCGCAAATTTCGCTCCGGCCATCGGCAGCAGGTCTCCCGCCCGCGTGAGCTTGGTCTGGACCTGGAAGCACACGGGCCAGGTTTTGTTGAGGATTGGCCCCGACGCTATGTGCATCAGGAACCCGCTATTGCTTTTCTTGGCGGCATCCGCGGGCCAGCGCCATTCGGCGTGGAACTTGTAATTCGTGTGGGTGCCGGCAACCAGAAGGTAGCCGATGGGCTTGCCTGAGACGGCCATGACGCCGTCGGCGGTCACATGGCAGACCGCGGCAACGTCGGCGCCCCCGGGCGTCACAACGGACCATCCGGAGAGGTCCCTCCCATTGAAGAGGTCGGTCGGGGCCGACGAAGCATCGGCCGCAGCTGCGGTGAGACAGACTGAGAGGAACAAAGGTGCGAGGGATAGGATGCGCATGGGGGTTATTTTTGGGTCACTGGACTCTGCCCGGATTGACGCGGAAACAAAGCAAAAGTTTTCCGGCCGCGAGTCATTTTGGCCGGGCCGCGGATTTCCCTGACTTTTCCTGGGCCTTCGAGCGCGCGTCCGCCTCCTTCTCCTTTTGCCGTTGGTGACGGTCGAGCGCCTTGCGGGCCGTATCGAGGCCGTCGGCGGGCGATGTGGCGCCTAGGTTTTCGAAGAACGTCCGCGCCCCGAATCGAATTGTTTCGCCCAGCGTGCCGCGCGATTCTCCCGCGCGATTTCGATGGGCCCCTCCGGGCCCCCCGAGCGAGGCCGACGTCACGTGGCCGAGCTGCGGGCGCTGCGGTACCGGGCCTGTGGCCGCCCGATGGGCCGTCTGCCCCGAGACGGCACCCGATGCCGATCTCGCGGCGCCGACCCGGCCGTGCGCACCCCCTCCGAGGAGGCTCCCCGCGATTCCGTTTCCACCGACTGCGGCGGTTGCGAGCGCGGTGCTCGCGCCGGCGATCAGGCCGGTTGCAAAGGCGGACAGGAACGCCCCGGCTGCGCCCGCTCCCTTCAGAAACACCGAGACGAGCCGCGGCGTCTTGAAGGCCACATAGACCGCGAGGAAGGCGTAGGTGACGAGATAGCAGAATGTCGCCAGGGCCAGCGTCTCGCCGCCGGAGCCGACGGCCGCCAGGGCCGCTGCCGTGGCGTAGGCAGCCCCGGCGCCGGCCTGGGCCGGGCCGCTCGAAACGGCGAGCGGCCCGAGGAGGGCGTATTTCAGGACGAGCGCCATCAGCGCGTCGACGAACAGCATGATGAACTGATAGGCAGGAACCATGACGCTGAGGGTCCCAAGCGAGCGCAGCACCCCGTAGAAGGCCTCCTCGGTTGCCGGCAGCAGCCAGAACGGCATCGCGAGCACGAGGACGAAGAGATTGACCTCGATCAGGACTTTGACCGCCGCGGTGAAGAGGAAGGCGACGACGCGGGTCAGCACGACGCCGATGCCCCTGCCGGCCCAGTCGACCGCGCTGCGAATCGCGGTGAGAAAGCCGCCGGCCGCGGCTGCGGCCCGCTCGACCTGATCGGAAAACCAGGCCTGGGCCCGCTGGCTCAGCGTAGGCGACGCGCTGATCACGGCGAGCAGCTGCGCGTCGAGGTAGTTCAGCACGTCCGCCAGCACCTCCTTGGAGTAGAGCTGACGTGCCGCCTCGAATCCGGCGTCGTTCGAAGGCAGGGCGGGCTGGGCGATGGCGTCGGCGGCCTGGGCGTCATCGCGGGCGAGCGCCGCCGAAAGAAGTGGGAGGGATGTCTGGCGGCCCGCCGGGAAAGCCACCTCCAGCGGTCCCGAGTCCGCCGGAAGGGCTCCCAGATCCGCGACCATCTGCGAAAAATTTTGAACCAGCGTCCGTCCTATGTACGCAGCGACGCGGTCGTCCGGAATCTGGCGGTCCGCCCAGATCGAGGCATCGAGCACGGGAAGTTGTCCCTGGAGGGAATGGCCGGACATCGAGGCGTTTATCGCGGCTGCCATGGCATTGTACCAGGCGCCCAATTCCTCCATCTCCGCCCGTGACGCGCCAGCCGGGTGAAGCGCGATTGCGCGCCTCGTGGAGGCATTGCGGATCGCCTCGATCCTCGCCTGCCCGAAGGTGAGGGCGCCGATGCCTCCCGCCTGCAGGAAGCCGGCTGCCGACTGCGCGGCCATCGCCTGCACGGCCTGCGACACCGCGCCATTCACCGTCATCAGGAGGGCGTAGAGGAGGGGTGTGTTGGCGATGATGAGAACGCCGATCAGCAGCCGGAAGTTGACCTGGGCCAGGGCGGCGAGGGGATGCCGCGCAAGAACCGTCTGCCGTCCGCGAAGCGACTGCTGCATGGCCGTCACCGCCATGATGCCCAGAAAGATGACGACCACGCTCCAGTAGAGAAAATGGAACGGCCCCGTTGCGACTGCCTGAAACGGATTGAAGCCGAGGATGGCCAGGGTGGGCCCCCCGCCGCTCGACCTGTAGGAGCTCGCCAGCTGCGCGATCCTGTCCGGCCCGGCCCCGGAGGACGCCAGCGCTTCCAATTGCAGCTGGGAGTCCGCAATGCCCGCGGAAATCGTGGTCCCTCCGATCGGCATCGCGGGGCTACCAGGCGTCGAGCTGCACCTCGTCGGCGTTCCTCCGGCTGTCGTCCTGCTCCTGCATGATTCTGTTCTGCGCCTGGAGCGCCCGGACGGTGGCTTCCCCCGCCTCCGTATTCTGGACGGCCGACTCGAGGAGAATCGAATTCGTGTCGGCGCCGAGTCGGGCCCGCGTGTGCTGCTGTTCGGAAACCGTTCGCGCCCGGCCTGCCTGGGCTCCGGCGAGCTGGGCCTCCGCGGCCAGCGCCTGGAGGTTCACGCGGCGATTCCTCGCGTTGTCGAGCCAGTCCGCCGCCAGCACGGAGGCGAGGTCGGCCGGGGCGCGCGAGCCGAGGTTGAGCCTGTCCTCCGGGGAACGGGCTGCGTACCACTGCGCGTAGGCGACCGCCGCCGAGGTTAGGCCCGCCGAGGCTCCCACGCGCGCGATTGCGGGATCGACCAGGACCGCGCGGTAGAAGGCGCCGGGATTCCCGACGGCCTCGGCCCAGCGATCGGCCGGCACCCCCATGAAGGCGTCGAGGATCCCGTTGGCGTCGAAAAGCGATCCCAGGTCTGCGTTTTCGAGGCCGGGAAGGGATCGGATCGCCGCCTGCAATTGTCCGGGGGAGGCGGCTTGCGACAGCTGACCGGACTCCGCCGGATTGCCCAGCGCAGCGGCAAGGCCGAGCAATTGGTCATACTGTTTCGTGGACACACCGAGCAGCGATCCGAGGCGGTCGAACTCCTGCTGGGCCTGGCGCAGCACGTTGATCGTCTGGGCCGTGTTTGCCGGGTCGAAGACGATGTCCCCGACGCCGAACAGGGCATGGACGGCGGCCGGGCACGCGAGCCAGGCGAGCGCCAGCGAGAACCGTGCGGCCTTCCTCATCGCCCGGGCTCCGCGAGCGAGGGGTCCGGCGCCGAGCGCGGGCCGAAATTGATTCCGCCGTAGGAGCCGGCCGGGTAATTGAGCGGCCTTGGAGCGGATGATTCCGGCCGCGGGCCGCCTTCCGGGGCCTCCGTGTTCTCGTACCAATACTGCTGCATGATCTTCTGGCGCTCGTCCCGCCTGGCGGCATCGGCCGCCGCCTGCGCGTTTGCGTCGAGGGCCGCCGCCTGGCCAGCCGCGGGCAGAAGGGGCTGGGACGGCGCCGGCTGTGAAAGCGGCTGGGCGCATGCGCCCAGCGCCCCGATCAGGACGAATCCGAAGGGAATTCGACCGCGCTTCGGTGTCATGGGTGAGCGCGGGCCCGGGACGAGAAAATGCCGCGGGGATGCTCCCGGGCGAACCGGCGCACGGCATCCGCGCGTGTCAGCCCCTCCTGGGCGTAGGTCCGCATCTCGCGCCGGTCCTCCCGGGAATTGCATGTGAAGGCGTACTTCAGCGGCGTCGAGCCGCTGACGAGGTGAAGGGTCCGCTGCCCGCGCGGGGTTTTCTGGATGAGGAGGAATTCGGCGTGAGCTCCCGGCACGGTGTTTATTGAAAGGATATGCTGAGTCTCCCGAGCCGAGAGGTTTTTCTCCTGCGCGATCAGCCGGGCCTTATCGTGGTTGTCCTGCTTCAGGACGAAGAGGTTGTCCGCGGCCCCGACGAAGGCGCTGCGCGCCCGGCTGTTTGCGAGAAAATCCTCGATGCCCTGCGTGATCGCGCAGACCGCCACACCCGTCTTCCGGAGGGTGCGGAAGCAATACTCCATGAATTCGGCGGTCGCCTCGTCCTTCAGCATCATGCCCGCCTCGTCGAAGGTCAGGAATTTCGGCTCGGGTCCGGAGCCGAGCGACAGGTTGGACACCGCGCCGACGATCGAATTGAAGATCGCGCGGGCGAGGTGATCGTCCCGCTGGTCGTGGATCACCCGCTTGAGATCGAAGACAAGGACGGGTGCGGACAGATCGATCTGGGAGGGGCCGTCGAAGAGGTTGGCGAGCGAGCCGTCCTCGCACCACGGGGACAGGCGGTGCGCGAGCGCGGCCCCGCGCTCGTCCCGCAGCAGGGCGGCCCGCACGTGGCGCAGGAAAACCGGCTGGTCCAGGTCGCGGAAATAGGCCCTGCGAATGGCTTCCTCGAGAACGGCCAGGTCGTCGCCGGCGAGGCGCTCGCCCCTGTCCCGGGCAAGGCTCTCAAGCCAGAGCGCGCGCGAACGCAGCATTTCCGCGTCCGGAGCGGTCCCCGGGGGAAGCCAGAGCGGATTCAGCCGGTTGGCGCGGCTTTTTATGTCGTAGTCGATGTAGACCCCGCCGCTGCAGTCGCAGAAGTTCCCGAACGAGCCGCCGAGGTCGACGATCACGGCCTTCGCGCCGAGACGGCGCATCGCGATCAGGTTCTCGTCCTGGAGGACCGACTTGCCCGAGCCCGTCCCCCCCACGATCAGGTAGTGCGGATTCGAGAAGAGGCTCTCGTCGGGCACGATCCAGTTGAAGACGCTGCGCGAGGCGGTCTGGTAGAGGACGCCGACAGCCTTTCCTTCCGGCAGATTCGCGGGCTGTCCGAAGAGCGGCAGCAGCCGCACAAGCTGACGGGTGGAATAGTCCAGGAGGCGGAAGCGGTCCTTGTCCTGCGTCCAGAACGGCTGCATGGCGCGCCAGTAGGCCCAGAGGGCCCTTCGTTCGTGTATGAGAACCATGTCGCGCGCGCGCGCCAGCGAAAGGACCGCGGCGACCTGGTCGCGGAGCGCGGCTTCATCCTCCGACCACAGGTGGAGATAACACGCGGCGCGCCACGTGCCCTCGGAGTTTCCCCCCATTTCCTCCATTTCTTCCGCCAGTTGAAGTGTTGCGGCCCGCTCTGCGGGGTCGCTGGACGTCGCGGGGTCGGACTGGCGCTGGCGCAGCAGGGTCCGCAGGCGCTTCAGGCGGCCGAGCCGGTCGCCTCGCTCGGCATTGACGACGAGCTCCGCCCGGAAGACGCCGCAGAGGAGCAGGAGGTCCTCGAAAACGGGCCGGGACAGGGACGCCGGCGGCTCGTAGAGGGTGAGGACGCTGTGGAGCCACCCGTCGAGCTCGGCGATTCCGGCAGGGACCGACCGGCCCTCCGGATCCCAGCGAAAATCGCTGTGCGCAAACCTCTCCGTGAACGGCACCCCGGCGTGTCCGGGGCCCCCGATTGGGCCGGCGCCCGCCTCGAATTGGCGGGGGTTCCATCGCTGGTAAAACAGCCGGGTGACGGCGTCGTCATCCAGGGCCTCCGGGGACCAGCCGAGGCTGTCCAGGGCCGCCGCCAGGGTCCGTGCCTGGGTTGCCAGCTCCGCCTCTGCCGCTGCGAATTGCGCGCAATCGAACTGGTATTGGCCGCGAGCGTCTGCGAAATAGCCCAGCGCCTTCTGCCAAAGCCCGGGCTTTCCCCCGGCGCGGACGGAGTCCCTGCGGAGCGCCGATTCAGTCAGGGGAACCTTGCGCACCAGGATGAGGTAGACCTCGATCCAGCGAAGCTGCCCCTCGCGCATGAGGCCGAGGATGTTCTCCTGCTGTTCGCGTTGCACCTCGCCGACGAGGCCCGCGCTGAATTCCTGGAGGCCGAGGCGCCTTTCGAATTCCGTGCAGCGCGAATGCTGCGTCCAGGTGACCTGGATGTCGAAGTGCTCCGGCAGCGCATTGAGGAAACCGCCGAGGGCAGCGTATATCCCCTCGATTCCCTCGTCCGAAAGCGTGGGGGTGTAGGGTGCGTCCAGGCGGAATCCGCAGCCGAGCGACCGGTCCTGGTTGATCACGGTTCCGCGGCGCAGCGCAAGCGGCGACAGCTCGCGATCAAGGGTCCGTCCATCCAATTCGTTCGTCCTGTGGAATTTTCTCATGAGACTGGTGGTCATGGGCCCTCGGTCCGCCTGAGAAATGGGCGCGATTCCGAGCGGCCCGGCCGGAGCATGCGCGGGGCCAGCAGCGATCGGAAGTAATGGGAGTCGTGGCCGGGAGGGCGTCCCAGACGGAATGCGGCGAGGTAGGCCGGATAGCCGGCCAGGACGGCGACCATTCCCCAATTGCTGTCGAGGATCAGCATGTTCAGGGCGAGCGCCGCGATCAGGGCGCCAAAGTCGCGCGGGGCGAACACGCCCCAGATGACGATCGATCGCCCGAGCTGCTGGTGGTAGCGGACCGTGAGCATGATGCCTCGATGGCTATGGCCCGGCTTTCTGGGCCGGAGACGGCTCGCCCGGGCCCGCCGCGGCATCGAGCAGGCGCTCGGCCTGATCGATGCCGCCCATGACCTCCTGGATCTCCTCCGCCGTCCACTCGCTCTTCTTCGTCAGCTTTCGCAGGGCGGCCTGCGTTTGGCGGAGGATCGGCCCGGCTCCGGCCGCGCCCGGGACCGGATAATAAAGGAAGATCGGAACGGACACCTCGACCCGGGATCCGCCGACTTGGAAGAGCACGCTTTTTGTGACGTCCAGGGTGCGAAGTTCATAGCCCGGGATCCTCAGAGGGATGAGCGGGGCGGGGGACTCCGCCTTTTCCGATGCGGCCCGAACCGGATGGAATGCGGCGAGAACGCCGGTCAGGAGCAGGGCCGCGGGTGCGCGCATGCCCCTATGATAGCAACCCGTGCGCGGGCCGCGGCCGCGCTTGTCAAGTTGCCTCCGCTCGTTCCTGGCGTATTTGAATCATTGCTGCCGCCTCCGGCCGATCGATAACAGGACCGCGCTCGCGGCGACGCATATCCAGCCGAAGAGGTCGCCGATCCGGCTGTAGAGCGTTTGCACCCGGTCGGCCACCGTCAGCTTGGCGAGCAGGGCGCTTCCGGGAAGCGGGCTGCTTTTCTTCTCGGCAACGATCCGGCCGCAGGCGTCGCTCACCGTCATGTATCCCTCGCGCGCCACGCGGACGACCGCATATCCGCTTTCCACGCCTCGAGTCAGCGTATTGAGGCCCTCAGCCCGTGCGTCCTCGAAGGTGGGATTCCAGGCCGGAACGAGCATCACGGCGGCATCCCGGTCGCCATAGGCCCGCCCGAGTGCCGCGAAGAACATGTCTTTGCAGATCGCCAGGCCGTAGGCGTGGCCGTTTATGCCTTGAACGGCGAGGTTGTTCCCGGCGACGAATCCATGTTCCCCCGGGGCCAGGTGCTGCTTGTCGTAGGCGGCCGCCAAGGTTCCTTCCGGCGAGAACAGCCACGCGCGATTGACGCGCCCCGCGCCGTCGTCGATGCCGACTCCCGCCTCGAGCCACACATGATTTCTTGCGGCCAATCCTCCCAGGTGCTGCTGCCATTGCGAAGCGGTCGCCGGCGTCACCATCCCGGTCTTTTCCGGGAGGACGATAATCTCCGCGCCCTGCGCGCTCAACGAGGAGATATGGCTGTCGTACGCGTTCCAGATGGACTTGATGTAAGCGGGGGAGGCTTTCAGCCCGATTGCGTCGTCGATTGCCACGAGCCCGAGCGCCGTCTCCCGGCCCATTGCCGGCTTTTGCAACCGCGCCACCCCATAGGCGATCGAAGCGGCCAGGACGAGGAGCGTCCCCGCATAGGCGAGCCACGCTCCGCGCACCTTGCTTCCAAATGTGAAAGCGAGCGCGAGCGTCGAGGGAACGAGCGTGACGAGGAATAGAAGTCCGCCGATGCCGAAAAGCGAGGCGACCTGAAGGATCGGAAGGCAATCGACCTGCGAATAGGCGACGGTGCCCTCGTTGCCTGAGTCCCTCAGGACTGCAGCCAGGGTGTCGAGAGCGACCCAGAGCACGGGGTAGGCGAGGACCGTCCACGCGGCCTTGTAGCGGAGAACCAGGCGCCTCGACTGCATGACGACGAGGGCGAACACCAGGGCCTGGACGGCCGTGGCCTCGGCGGCCTTCAGCGGCCCGAAGATCAGGAGACGGTAGTGAAAATTGACGCTGACGCCGACCAGGGCAGCCAGAAAGACCGTCCACCACGCATCCCGTTGCGCCAATCGGAATGCCAGGATCAGCAGGGGTGCCGGGACGAGCCATGCCATCCACCAGACGGGGCTGAGTCCGACGACAAACCTCATGAGGATTCCCACGAGCAGGGATGATGCGACCAGGAGCGGCAGCTGCAGATGGGTGCGGGAAAGGCTAGATGTCATCGGGCGACAGGGGAGTTTTGTGAGCCTGACTTGGACGGTTCATGGGACTGATCCTACCAGAGCAGTCTTTTGGGCGCACCTGCCGGAAGTCATGGTGGCGCAGTGACCTTCGGATTTGGAAAACGGCGTGCCACACTGTCCAGCGAGGAACTCGCAAGCCACTGAAAAAATGGGCGGCGTCCGTCAAAACTTAAGGAATTTTTGGGAAAAATTCGCCGGCGTTGCATTTTGGCCCCGGGAGAGCCGAAGAGATACCCGCACCCATCGGTGTGAAAGTGTGTCCGACTTCTTCTCGGCGCGGCACGACACGGACGTTGTGACGGACAGTTCCAAGGAAGGCCATGTCAGTCGTTATCAATACCAATACGGCGGCGACCATCGCTGCCAACAATCTAGCGAGTTCGAATTCCCGGCTCCAGGTGAGCCTGAGCCGGCTTTCCAGCGGCTCGAAGATCGTAAACCCTTCGGACGACGCCGGCGGCCTGGCCGTCGCGATGAAGCTGAACTCCGCGGCTGACCGTCAGACCGCGTTGCAGAGCGGCCTAGGCGACGTCGTTTCCTATGCGCAGACCCAGGATGGGGGCCTCCAGATAGCCGGTTCGATCCTCGACCGGATTTCCGAGCTGGCCGCGCTCTTCAAGGATCCGACCAAGAACACCACCGACCTGGCGAACTACGACGACGAATTCGCCCAGCTCCAGGGAGAGCTGACCGCTGTGAGCAGCGAGAAGTTCAACGGGATCAGCCTTTTCGGAACCAACAACCTCACAGCCGCCACCACCGATGACCTGGGCTCAACCGGGGACGTGAGCGTGAACCAGGCCGACGTCTACGCCACGGGATCGACCACCCTCGTCTCAGGCTTCAGCGATTTCACCACCAACGGGCTGGCGACCATCTCGGGCGGCGTCCTCAGCCTGCACACCAATGCCGCGGCGGGAACCAACCAGTACTTCAGCGGGGCCTTCCAGATCAATTTCGACATCAGCAGCGCCGGCTCCGGCAACGGGCCCTGGGGGATGAGCCTCGAGGATACCGTGGGGGGCGGGGTCGACTTCGTCACCCCCTTCTCCAATGGCGCCACCCACAGCATGCAGGTGAACCGCGACAATTCGGGCAACATCACCTTCTCCCTCGACGGCACACCGCAAACGAATACCGACCCCGATCCGCTTACGGGCAACACCGGGAACACGCGATTCCTCTTCTACGTCCAGGGCGCCCTCGCTTCCCCCATCCAAATCTCGAACTTCGTCGCCACCACTCCCTCGTCGAATCTCTCTTCGGTGGCCTCTGCCTCATCGCTTGGCAACCTCTCCCTGTCGACGATCACGGGGGCCATCCAGGACGTGGCCACGGCCCGCGCCCAGAACGGCGCCGAGCAAAGCCGGCTCAACTTCGCCTCGACCCTGCTGACGACCAACCAGACCAACCTGGAATCGGCCATCAGCCACATCAGCGATGTCGATGTCGCCGCAGAGACCACCAGCCTGGCGAAGTGGAATGTGCTCGTCCAGTCCGGCGCCTCCATGCTCACCCAGGCCAACCAGTCCGCCCAGATCGCCCTGAAGCTGATCACGGGCTGATGGTGGCCCGCTGGGAACGAGTTCCGCTGGCGGAGCCGTCGCTTGCTATTATCCTGGCATGGACAAAAAACTCCTCCTCATGATCGCCGCCGGCGTGGCCCTGGTCTTTCTCGCCACCCCAGCCCACGCCCAAAGCGCCAGTGCGGTCTTCAACGGCCCCCAGAACATGGACGCGGGTTTGCAGAACGGGCTCAACAACCTCACGGGCTACGTCTATGCCATCCTCAAGTTCCTGAGCCTAATAGGCCTCGGGATCGCCTACTATTTCGTGACGCATCACGGGGTGGCGAAGGCCATACTTGCTACCATAGCGGCGATCATGCTCTGGTTTGCGCCCGTGGTGGCGAACATTGCGGAAAATCTTGGGGCCGCGGCTGCGCAGCAGTCGTCCTACAATTCCAATCCGGGCGGTTAGCTAAGCTTTTTCGTTTGCGCGCGCGCACACACGGCTCTCGCATGTTCGCGCACGCATGTATCTCAAGGCACTCCGGCTTCACGGCTTCAAATCCTTTCCCGATTCAACGACCCTTCGATTCGAGCCCGGCGTGACCGCGGTGGTCGGGCCCAACGGCTGCGGGAAGTCGAACATCGCCGACGCGATCCGCTGGGTGCTCGGCGAACAGAGCGCGAAGGCGCTCCGCGGCGGCAAGATGCAGGACGTGATCTTCGAGGGCACGGACACCCGGCGCCCGTCGCAGATCTGCGAGGCGGCGCTTCTCCTCACCGACTGCGAAAAGCAGCTCGGCAGCGAATTCCACGAGATCGAGATCATGCGAAGGGTGGACCGCGACGGCCAGGGGGAATACTTCTTCAACGGCCAGGCCTGCCGGCTGAAGGATATCCAGAAGCTTTTCATGGACACGGGCGTCGGGCGGACGAGCTATTCGATCATGGCGCAGGGTCAGATCGACCAGATCCTCTCGTCGAAGCCCGAGGAGCGCCGCGCGGTTTTCGAGGAGGCCGCCGGCATCACGAAATACAAAAGCCAGCGGCGCGAGGCGCTCAGCAAGCTTGCGTTGACCGACCAGAACCTGGTTCGGGTGGCCGACGTCGTCGGCGAAGTCGGGCGCCAGATCGGCAGCCTGCGCAGGCAGGCCGCAAAGGCCATGCGCTACAAGAGGCTCAGCCACCGGCTGCGCCACCTGAGCCTGGCCTCGAGCGGCCGGCAGCATCTCCAGCTCGCCGCCGAGCTCGGCCGTCTCGAAACCGCCGTTGCCGCGCTGCGCGGCGCCGCCGAGGAGCGGCGCGCGCGGCTCGAAGAGCGCCAGGCGGGCGTGGACGAGCAGAAGTCGCACCGGAGCCGGCTGAACCAGCGGGTCCAGGACGCGCAGCAGGCGGTCTTCGACCTTCGTTCGCAGAAGGAAGCGGCGGAAAATGGCGCCAATCTCGCCGCGACCCGGCGCGCCGGCCTCGAGGAGCGGATCGACGCGGCGGGCGCCAGCCTGCGCGAAACCGAGATGCAGCTCCGCGAGGTCGCCTCCCAGGTGGACACCGGGGCGCAGGACAAGCAGCTCCAGCTCAATCTCCTCGGCAGTTCCGACGCGGTCTTTCAGCAGCGGAACCGCGAGCTCGCGATCGCCGAGGGCCTGCTTGCCCGGCTCGATCAGGAACTGCAGCAGGCAAAATTCGAGATCCTGCAGATCGAGAGCACCGTGGCGCGGCTGCGGACCGACTGTTCCGGCTACGAGGTCGACCAGAAGACCAGCGTGAACCGGTACGACGCCCTTGCCCAGGAGCTGGTCCAGGTCCGCCAGCAGCAGGATGCGACGGCGCAGGCCGCCGCCGAGCTTGTGGCCCGCCTCGAGCAGGCGATGGCGGGGAAGACCGCCACCCATGAGGGAACGACGGCGGCCCAGCAGGCGCTGGCCGACCTCACCCGGGAATTTCGCGAGGCCCAGCGGGTCCTCCAGGACGTCGACCGCCAGCTCGCCCAGCGCGGCGCCCGGCTCAAGCTCCTGCAACAGCTGCACGAGCGCTGGGAGGGATTTGGCGAGGGCGCCAAGGCGGTTCTGCAGGGACGCCTCGATGCGGCGCTGGCCGGCCAGGCCGCCATTCCACTCACCCGGGGCCTGGAGGTCATGCCGGAGTACGGTTCCGCGGTCGAGGCGCTCCTTGGCTCGGCGGCCGAGGCCATCAGCGTCAGCGATGTCGGGACCGCGCAGCGCATCCTCGCCCAGTTGGAAAAGGACCAGATTGGGTCGGCCATCCTTCGGATCGCCGAGCTCCGGCAACCGTCCATCGCGGCGGGCGGGCTGCCTCCGGGGCTGGCGCCGGCCACCGTGGCGCTGCGCGACCCCGAGGCGGAGCATCCCGCGGTCGCCCTGCTGGCGACGTGCTACATCGCCGACGACCTGAGCAGCTTCCTGGAGTTCTGGAAGGGTCGGCCGGATTTCGATTTTCTCGCCGTGGCGACCCGCCGCGGGGAGATCGTGGACCGCCGCGGCCTCGTCTCGGGAGGCCACCGCTCGGAGAAGAAGCGGGGCGACGGCATCGTGCAGCGCGAGATCGACCTGCGCGAGACCGCCCGGGCGCTGGCCGACGAGCAGAAGCGCCACGACGGGCAGAAGGCCGTGATCGACGGCCTGGGCGCGCGCCTTGCCGAGGCGGAACAGGCGCTCGAGCAGCGCCGGGTGGAGCTCATGACGGCGACCCAGACCGTGGCGGCTGCTCAAGCCGACCAGCGTGGCGCCCAGAAGGCTGCGGATGACGCGGCGAACCGGCTGCGTCGGATGGAGCAGGAGCTTAAGACTGTGGAGGCCGCCCGCAACGAGGCGCAGGCGCGCTGGCAGAAGGCCCAGCTGGGACTGGCCGAGGCCGAGGGGCAGGTCGCCGCCCAACGGGAAAAGATTTCAGGGCTGGAAGCCCGGCTGGCCGAAACGCGCCTCGAGCGCGACGCCAAGCGCGACGGGCTGGCGCAGGCCCGCCTCGAGCTGGCCGAGCGGCGCCAGAAGGTCGAGGTCCTCGACCGCGGCCTCGGCGAGATGGAGAAGCGACGCCAGCAGCTCGGCGAGCTTCTCGTTCAGCGCCAGCAGGAGATCGAGACCTGGGCGGAGCAGTCCGCGGAGCTTGAGCGGGAGGCGGCCGCCGGGCGCGCCCGCGCCGCGCAATTGGAGAGCACGTTCGGAGTGGCGCACGAGCAGGTCGAGAAGATCCGCGGCGAACTCGTCGGGATCGAACGGGCGATCGGCTCCCTTGAGGGCGAGCAAGCCTCCCTGCGCGCCGAGTCCGACGCCGCCCACGGCGAGCTCAGCACCCAGGAGGTCCGGCTCGCCGAGCACCGCCAGCGCTCCCGCTTCCTCGCCGACGAGGTCGCGCGTGAATTCCAGGCCGATGTGGCAGCTCTTGAATGGAAGCATCTTCTCTGGCGGGCCGACGACGAGCCCGAGGGGCTGCAGGCGCTCGACCTCGACGACGAAGAGGAGGCAGGAGAAAGCGGAAAGCGGAAAGCGGAAAGCGATGGTGCGGAGGGAGAAAGCGGAAAGCGGAAAGCGGAAATCGAAAACGCGCCGGTGGAGGCCAAGGGCAGGCGTGGAAAGAAGAAGCCGAAAGGGGAGCCGACTGATGCCGATCTGGCTGCCCTTGAAGCGGCGAATTGGGACGGGATTTCCGCCGAGGTGGACGCCCTGCGCCAGCGGCTGTCGGGCATGGGCGCCGTCAACCTGGTCGCGATCGAGGAATACGCGGAGCTCAAGCAGCGCCACGACTTTCTCCGGGCCCAGAGCGGCGACCTCTCGAGCGCGAAGGCCGAGCTCCTGCGCGCGATCGACGAGATCAACCAGACTTCCCAGCAGCAGTTCGAGGTGGCCTTCGCCCAGATCCGGAAGAATTTCGAATACACCTTCCAGACGCTTTTCGGCGGCGGCCGCGCCACGCTCGAACTCGTGCAGGCCGACGATGTCCTCGAGTGCGGCATAGACATTGTCGCCCAGCCGCCGGGCACGAAGCTCAAGGGGATAAGCCTCCTTTCGGGCGGGCAGCGGGCGCTGACGGCCGTCGCGCTCCTCTTCGCGCTCTACCTCGTGAAGCCCTCGCCCTTCTGCCTCCTCGACGAGTTGGACGCGCCGCTCGACGAGTCGAACATCGGGCGCTTCACCGACCTCCTCAAGAAGTTCGTCAAGGACTCGCAGTTCATCATCATCACGCACAACAAGCGCACGGTGGCCGCGGCCGGCACGATCTACGGCGTCACGATGGAGGAGCGGGGCGTCTCGAAGACGGTTTCCATGCGCTTCAACCACGAGCGCGGCGAGCCCGAGGCGCAGCCGCGCAACCTGGCCGAGGCCGTCTCCGGCGCGCGCCTGGCCGTTGCCCCGGCCTGATCCCGTCGGCGCCAGATGAAATTCCTGCTGGTCGACGGCTTCAACCTCGCCTACCGCTGCTTCTTCGCGATTCCGGAGCTGACGCGCTCCGACGGGTTCCCGACCAACGCCCTGCATGGCTGGCTGAAGTCGCTCTGGAGGCTGGCCGACCAGGAGCGCCCGGATGCCACGCTCGTATTCTTCGATCTGGGCGGCGCGCAGGACCGGCTCGTGCTCCATCCCGGGTACAAGGCGAATCGGGCGGACATGCCGGAGCCGTTGGTGAAGCAGATCCCCGTCATCAAGGAGCTGACCCGCGCCATGGGCCTGGTTGGCGTGGAGCGTGACGGCGTGGAGAGCGACGACCTCCTGGCCTCCGAGGCCGTGACCCTGGCCGGCGGCGGGCACGAGGTTCTGATCGTTAGTTCGGACAAGGATTTCGCGCAGATTGTCGGCGAACGGATCCAGATCATGCTGCCGCCGCCCACCGCGAATCCGAAGCTCGGCTGGCGCCGCATGGACGCCGCGGGTGTTCTCGAGAAGTTCGGAGTGCCTCCTTCCCAGATCGCCGACTATCTCGCGCTCGTCGGAGACACGTCCGACAACATCCCGGGCGTGGCCGGGGTCGGCCCGAAGACCGCGGCCAAGTGGCTGGGCGCCTACGGCAGCCTCGAGGGCATCCTCGCGCACGCCGCGGAGCTCGAGCCGGAGCGCTTCCGCGCCGCCGTCGCCGCCGACGCCGAGCGCCTGCGCCGCAATCGGACGATCACGACCCTCAATCTGAAGCTGGCCCTCGTTCCGACCGAGCGGCCGCCGCCCCGGACCGCGGAGCTCTTCCGCCTTCTTGATGAGATGGAGATGAAAAGCGCGCTCGCGGAGGCGAGGAAGCGGTATTTGGAGCCGGAGCTGTTTTGAGGACGGCGGGCAGTGGTACGTTTTGATTCTGGGAGGACCCTCCGGGGGCTACGCTTCGCAATTCCCACGTAGCGCAACGGCGCGGAGATGGTGAGGCCGGAGGCCGAGTCCCGAAGGGATGGACTCGGCGGGTGCCCTCTGGGCAGTCGAGGCCACAATCCAGTCGCCGCGGCCGGCCTTCCCCTCTGAAGGGGGTCGGCCCAGAGGCGACCGACGGAGCGCGAAAGCGCGGAGATCGTGAAACCGCAGGTTGAGTCCCGAAGGGATGGCCTCGGCGGGCGCCCTTTTGGGCAGCCGAGGACACATCAAGCTTCGCTCATGCCCCTTCCGGGTCTCTCCCATCGCCAAAACGTACCATCACCGAACGGCGGGCCGGGTTGCCCCACCGCCCAAAAAAGGGTTGAAGGGATTCGCGCCCGCGTGTCCTCTGGCTTCGTGTCCGAGAAGAAACCCATCTTAATGCTCGGGCTGCCGAAGGGCAGCCTCGAGGACTCGACAATCAAGCTTTTCGCAAAGGCGGGCTGGAAGATCGCCGTGAGCTCGCGTTCGTACAAGCCGTCGATCGACGACGAGGAATTGGACGGACGCTTCCTGCGCGGCCAGGAGATCAGCCGCTATGTGGAACACGGCTTTTTTGACTGCGGCCTGTGTGGCCAGGACTGGATCCTGGAAAACGAGTCCGATGTGGTCGAGGTCTGCGATCTGGTCTACAGCCGCGCCTCGACCCAGAAATCCCGGTGGGTCCTTTGCGTGCCCGAGGCCTCCCCCATCCGCCGGCCCGCGGATCTCGCGGGAAAGCGGATTGCGACGGAACTCGTGGGCACGGTGCGCCGCTACCTCGAGGCCCGGAAGATCGCGGCGACGGTCGAGTTTTCCTGGGGAGCCACGGAGGTGAAGGTTCCCGACCTCGTTGACGCCATCGTCGACCTGACCGAGACGGGCAGTTCGCTCCGGGCGAACAAGCTGCGCATCGTCGACACCATCCTCGAGACGAACACGAAATTCATCGCGAACCGGAAGAGCTGGGCCGATCCCGTGAAACGGAAGAAGATAGAGACGATCGGGCTCCTCCTCCGCGGGGCGCTGGAGGCCGAGACCAAGGTCGGGCTGAAGATGAATGCGCCGAAGAAATCCGTCGCGAAGATCATCAAGGCGATACCCGCCCTGCGCAACCCGACCGTCTCGCCGCTGAGCATCGCGGGCTGGGTGGCGCTCGAGACGATCATCGACGAGCGCGTCGCGCGGGAGATCATTCCCCAGCTCAAGGCGCTCGGCGCCGAGGGGATCGTGGAGTATCCCCTGAACAAGGTCGTGTATTGAGGTGAAGGTCGCCCTGCTTCAGCACGCCTGCGCGGCGGATCCGGCGGCCAATCTGAAAAAAGCGCTGGAGCTCGCGGAGCGCGCGGCACGGCGGGGCGCGCGGATCATCTGCACGCAGGAGCTGTTCGGATCGCGCTATTTCTGCCAGAGCGAGGACCACGCCAATTTCCGCCTCGCCGAGCCCATCCCCGGGCCGACGACCGCGGCCTTCCAGGAATTCGCCAGGAGGCGGGGGGTCGTCGTCATCGTTTCGCTCTTCGAGAAGCGCGCGAGCGGCCTCTACCACAACACGGCCGCGGTGATCGACGCGGACGGCGCGCTTCTTGGCATCTACCGGAAGATGCACATCCCGGACGATCCCCTCTACTACGAGAAGTTCTATTTCACGCCCGGCGACACGGGCTTCCGGGCCTGGAGGACGAAGTTCGGAAAGATAGGCGTCCTGATCTGCTGGGACCAGTGGTATCCCGAGGCCGCGCGCCTGACCGCTCTCCAGGGCGCCGACATCCTTTTCTATCCGACCGCCATAGGATGGCATCCGCGCGAAAAGAGGAGACACGGCGCGGCGCAGCACGGCGCGTGGGAGACGATCCAGCGGAGCCATGCGATCGCGAACGGTTGCTATGTGGCGGCCTGCAACCGCGTCGGCCGGGAACGGCCGGCTGGCGGCAGCGGGATCGAATTCTGGGGCCAGAGCTTCGTCGCCGGCACGAGCGGGGAGCTCCTGGCCAAGGCCTCCGCCGCGCGGGAGGAGATCCTGATCGCGTCCGTCGATCTGGCCGAGGTGGATTCGACCCGGACGCACTGGCCGTTCCTAAGGGACCGCCGGATCGACGCCTATGGCGACATCACGAAGCGCTTCATCGGCTGACACGCCGTTGAAAGGCCCCGCCACCCTTGCGTCCCTCGGGTTCCGCATGCCGGCGGAGTGGGAGCCCCAGGCCGCCGTCTGGCTGTCGTGGCCGCACAACCGGGAGACGTGGCCGGGCAACTTCAGGCCGATTCCCGCGGTCTTCGCGCGAATAGCCGCGGAGATCAGCAGGCGGGAGACCGTGCGGATAAACATCGCCCGCCCCCTGCAAAGGAGGGCCTGGTCCCTCCTCGGCCGCGAGAAGGCGGACCTTAAGAACGTGGAATTCCACGACCATCCGACGAACGACGCCTGGTGCCGGGACCACGGGCCTATTTTCGTGAAGAACGGGGCGACGGGCGCGGTCGCGGCGACCGCCTGGGAATACAACGCCTGGGGCGGGAAATATCCCCCATTCGATCGCGACCGCCGGATTCCCGGCCTCATTGCGCGGGCGCTCGGAATGCGGCTGTTCCGAAAGAAGAGCGTGCTCGAGGGCGGTTCCATCGATGTCAACGGCCGGGGCCTGCTTCTCACGACGGAGGCGTGCCTCCTGAACAAGAACCGAAATCCGGGGCTCGATCGCGCGCAGATCGAGCGCGGCCTGCGAGACACCCTGGGTGTGAGCACCGTCATCTGGCTCGGCGACGGCATTCTTGGGGATGACACGGATGGCCACGTCGACGACCTCGCCCGCTTCTATCGGGCGGACGGGATCGCAACCGCCGTCGAGACGAATCCCCGCGACGGAAACTATTCCGCCCTCCGCGAAAACCTCGGGCGCCTCCGGGCGCTGCGCACGCCTTCCGGCCGGAAGTTCTCCATCGCGGAATTGCCGATGCCTGCGCCCTGTTTTCGGGACGGGAGGCGGCTTCCGGCCACCTATGCGAATTTCCTCGTCATAAATGGGGCCGTTCTCATGCCCGCCTTTCGGCAGCCGCGGCGGGATGCCGCGGCCGCGGACGTGCTCGCCGGGTGCTTCCCGGGGCGGGAGATCGTGCCGATCGACTGTCTCGACTTGGTCTGGGGGCTGGGCACCCTGCATTGCATTTCCCAGCAGCAGCCGGCGTGACTGGCTGCCGGCCGGATCCCCTTTTGAATCCCGAGACGACCCCGATGAATCCGCCAGGGGACTGGCGCGGCCGCATCGCGGATTGGGCCGTCGCCCACATTTATCTCTTCATCTGGCTGCCCGAGTGCGCGCTCATCGCAATCGTCCTCTGGATCGGGCATGCGGTTTCCCTGGGCTTCGCGGTGAGCCTGGACACGGTCGTCTGGCCGGCCCTGAGCTGGTCGATCGTTCGAGTTGCTGGCAGGGCGCGCCTGCCTGACCACGGAAAATCCGGACGTTTTGCCGGTGTGCTCGCCGGGTGGCTCCTCGCATGGTCGGTCTACGAGCGGCTCCTCAAGGGTCCGCTGTCCCGGATTCATCTCGTCATGGCGGCTGGCATTTTCGCGGGCATGGCCTGCCTGCGCTGGTGGCGGTCGGGGGCCCCGCGGCTGGCGTTTTCGGAGAGCTGCCGGCTGGTGACGGTGACGGCCGGCGGGCTCTGGCTCGTGCGGGCCTTTCTTTCGCCGGCGTACCGCGGGGCGGGGGATGCGCAGTGCTATGCGAACATGACGGCTGACATGCAGGCGCAGGTCCGGGCGGGCGTCTTCCCGGTCTTCGTCGGACAGGGCATCCATCAGTTCAACGGGGCGACCTATCCCCTGCGGGTCGCCCCTGGATTCCAGTATCTCGGCGCGTTCCTCGATTCGGCGACCCTTCGGAGCCTGGATCCCATGGCCCTCCAGAATCTGCTCCTCGCGGCGCTTGGAGCCGGCTCGGCCGTGATGTGCTACCTGTGCCTGGTCGCGCTGGTTCCCGCGCGGCGCTGGCTCGCGTGTCCGCTTGCGCTTCTCTTTCTCGCCTGTCCGGGAGTCCTTGGCCTCCTGTACAACGGCGATCTTTACATGACCTGGACGACCGTCCCCCTTGTGCCGCTCGTGATTTTCGGCTCCGTGCGATCGTTTCGCTCCATGGATTTTCGGAGCGTGGCGTGCCTATCGGGCGGGCTTGGCCTCCTCTGGTGGGGACACACGCCGGTTGCGGTATGGATGACGGGGTTTGTGGTCTTCGCGCAAGCCGTGCGGCTGATCCTTCGCCGCCCGTTTTTGTCGCCGCTGTGGCGGGAGGCGGCGGGTCTCGCGGTCGTTCTCCTCATTGCCGCCTATCCGCTCCTGTCCGTCCTCGTTTACACTTCCGGGACGGCGCTTTCCCTGACCGTGCCCGAGGCGATAATCACCTTCATCAAGGAGGCGTTTCCTGCCGTCCTTCTCCCCGTGAGCGAACTCGGCCGGGTCCTCGGCGACTTTCAGCTCGGTTACAGCTGCTGGCTCCTGGGGCTCCTCGCCCTGGGCATCTCCCTCTGGAAGAGGACCGCCGCCGTCTGGGTCCTCCTTGCCGCGTCCCTTGTCCTGATCCTGCTCCTGACCCCGGTTCCTGGGCTCAACCTGTTCCTTTGGCGGGCCGTTCCGGAGGCCGTCCGCGATATAACGGGCATCTGGGCCATGTACCGCCTCTACCTGATCCTTGCCTGCACGGTGATCTTCGCCGTCTGGCTGGCCTTCGACGCGCTGCTGCGGACCGCGCCCGCCTTCCGTTTTGTCGTCTACCCGATCGCGGCCGGGATGTGCGTCTGGAGCGCCATGGAGGCCGACAAGTTCATCCTCACCGGATGGCGGGGGCCGGCATCGGGCCGGGAGGTCATGATGCCGGAGAACGTCCCGCTGACCCGGTACGCCTACACCAATTTTCCCGTGCTTCCGGATTACTACACGCACGGGGTCACCGAGCCGCATCTCGAGGCCCGGCTGCTGCGGCTCCAGGGGCTCCGGCTCCTCGCCGGCGATCTCGAATCGCTTGAAGACGGCTCCGCCGCGGGCTCCGTCGTCGTCCAGCAGGGCCCCCTCCAGGCGAATCCGTCGGAGATCCCGATCTACCACTATCTGCCGAAGGCCACCGTCCAGCCGAGGCGGCATTATGCCGCCCTCTTCGACTTCAAGTATCCCGCGGCCACGGCGGTCCTGGTCGTCCACGGCCAGACGATGTTCCGCATCTACGCGCTCCCCGAATACGGCGGCCCAAAGTCCTTCGGCGCCGCTCCCGGGCACCCGCGGCTGCTGCCGCTTTGGACCGATGGTGCCACGCCCGAGGACATCCAGTTCGAGTTCCGGGTCCAGGGGACCTGGGCGTTGAACGATCTCAGCTATGCGGGGACGTTCCGGCTGATCGAGTACGATCCCGCGCAGTTGCCGGTCGAGGTGACCTCCTTCATTCCCTACCGCGCGGTGGTGCATGCGCCCGAGGCGTCGTGGCTGGAGACGCCGCGGATGTACCAGAAGGGCTACCAGGCGCTCGTCGACGGCCGGCGCGCGGAGGTGCGCAAGTCCCCGTCGGCCCTCGCGATGGTGCGCGTCCCGCAGGGCGCGAGCTCCGTCAAGTTGCAGTACTATCCGCCGGCAGGCCTGGTGGCGGCCTTCTGGGCGTCCTTTTGCACGGCGCTCGCGCTATCCGTGGCGGCGCTCGCCTCGCTCGGATACGCGGCGCGTCCGGCGTTTGATGTTTCCGAGCCGGGACAAACCATTCATTAGTCGAAGCCGATGCATAAGCACCTTTTGCTCGTCGCGGCTCTTCTTCTTTCCGGTTGTGGAACGGTCGACTCGCTGCGGCAACGCGTCACCGAGGACGCGCCGCCGCACGTCCGCGTGTTCCCCGCGGACCCAAGGGCGACATTCGCGGCGGCCCGCGCCGCCCTGGATTCGATCGGCTACACCTTCGTCCGCGGCGGCCCCGCCCAGGGCCGGATGGAGGCCCTGAGCGCGATCCTTCCGGGGGAGGCCGGCGAGAACGCGCGGCAGATATCGCTCTCCGCGCAATTCCGCGCCGCCGAGGGCGGCACGGAGGTGGGGGTCGTGCTGAAGGAAATCGTCGAGGACGACTCCGCCCGCCTGGGCGTGGCGACGACGGCGCCCCTCCGGGACACCCCTCTCTACGAGGTCTTCTTCCGCGCCATCCAGGCAAACCTCCCTCCCGCCGGCCCAAGCTCGGGCGGGTGAGGTCCGCAAACGGGTATCCGGAAGGGGCATGAGCGGAGCTCATCGGTCGCCTCTTCGCCGACCCCCTTTAGAGGGGAAGGCGGGCTGCGGCGACCGGATTGTGGCCTCGACTGCCCAGAGGGCACCCGCCGAGTCCATCCCTTCGGGACTCGGCCTCCGGCCTCGCCATCTCCGCGCCGTTGCGCTACGTGGGAATTGCGAAGCGTAGCCCCAGGAGGATACCCGTTTGCGGACCTTACCCGCCTCTAGAATCTGCTTGCCGGGCGCCGCCGGGCCTGAGAGGGTGACCGTTCGCGGCATTTTTAACGGTCAGGCCGGCGTAGCCGCGATGCTCCCGCCGGTCCCATTGCAAGTACAACAGTCAACCCAGGGCTCCGCTTCGGCGGGGCCATCCCGGTCAGGCTGGCGTCGAGGAGCGCGATGCCCGGCTGCCGGCCATTGCCTATGAGTTCAGTCATGCAAGAGCTGCTCGCCCAGTCGTCCTTCGACAAGTTGAAGGAAGGCGCAATCGTCCCGGGCACCATCACCGAAATCCGCCAGAACGAGGTCGTCGTCGACATCGGCGGCAAATCCGAGGGCGTCATCCCCGCCGGCGAATTCATCGACATCGGCGAGCTGCAGATCGGCTCCCAGATCGAGGTCCTCGTCGAGAGGCTCGAGGACCGCAACGGCAGCCCCATCCTGTCCTTCGACAAGGCCGAGCAGAAGAAGAACTGGGAGAACATCCTGACCAAGTTCCCCGAGGGCTCCGTGGCCACGGGCCGCGTGAAGGCCAAGGTCAAGGGCGGCCTCATCATCAGCATCGGCGTCGACGCCTTCATGCCTGCCTCCCACATCGACGTTCAGCCCCCGAAGAACCTCGATCAGTACGTCGGGCAGACCTACGATTTCAAGGTCCTCAAGATCAACTTTGACCGGCGCAACATCGTCCTGTCCCGCCGCGAACTGATCGAGGAGCAGCGCACCAACAAGCGCCGCGCCCTCCTTGACTCCATCCAGCCCGGCCAGGTGCGCCGCGGCGTCGTCAAGAACATCACCGATTTCGGCGCCTTCATCGACCTGGACGGCATGGACGGCCTGCTGCACATCACCGACATGAGCTGGGGCCGCATCTCCCATCCCTCGGAGATGGTGAAGCAGGGCGAAGAGGTGCAGGTCATGATCATCGAGGTCAACCGCGACAAGGAGCGGGTCTCCCTGGGCCTCAAGCAGACGACCCGCAATCCCTGGGACGAGATCGACCGGAAGTTTCCCGTCGGCGCCAAGATCCGCGGCAAGGTCGTCAACCTCGTTCCCTACGGCGCGTTCGTCGAGCTCGAGCCGGGCGTCGAGGGCCTGGTCCACATCACCGAGATGTCCTGGACCAAGCGCATCACGAAGCCTTCCGAGCTCCTCAAGGTCGGGCAGGAAGTGGACGCGGTCGTCCTCGGCATCCAGAAGGAAGAGCAGAAGATCTCGCTCGGCCTCCGCCAGCTCGAGCCGAACCCCTGGGACATGGTGCGCCACAACTATCCGATCGGCGCCCGCGTGCGCGGCAAGGTGCGCAACATGACCACCTACGGCGCCTTCATCGAACTCGAAGAGGGCATCGACGGCATGGTGCACATCTCCGACATGAGCTGGACCCGCAAGGTCAACCATCCCTCCGAGGTCCTCAAGAAGGCCGACGAGGTGGACGCCATCGTGCTCGACGTCGATCCCCAGCAGCAGCGGATCAGCCTCGGCATGAAGCAGCTCGCGACCGATCCGTGGTCCGACATCGACAGCTTCTTCAAGATCGGCGACGTCGTCCAGGGAACCGTGACCAAGGTCACCTCCTTCGGCGCCTTCGTGGAGTTGAAGGACGGCATCGACGGCCTCGTGCACATCTCGCAGATCAGCGAGGACCGCATCGACAAGGTGAAGGACGTCCTCAAGCCCGGCCAGCAGGTGACCGCCCGCGTGATCAAGATCGATCGCGATGAGCGCCGCCTCGGGCTGTCGATCAAGGCGGCCAACTACAGCAGCGAGCAGCTCGCCGCCGAGACCGCGACCTACGAGGCGCTGAAGCGCAGCGCCGACAACGACATGATGAACCTCGGAGACATACTCGACGAGGCTTCCAAGAAGGAAGAGCCCTGAAAATCGGTTTTCTCGGCGGGAGCTTCGATCCCGTTCATTTTGGCCACCTGCTGGCCGCGCAGGACGCATTCGAGCAACGCAGGCTGGACCGGCTCATCCTGGTGCCGGCAGCCCGCGCCCCGCTCAAGTCCGGCGAGGTCCACTCCTCTCCGGAGGACCGGCTGGCCATGCTCAGGGCGGCCGTCGAGTGGGACCGCCGCTTCGAGATATCCGATTTCGAGCTAAGGAAGGGGGGTGTCAGCTACACGATCGATTCGGTCCTGCATTTCAGGATGCTGTATCCCGATGACGAGCTCTTTTGGATCGTCGGCGGCGACCAGCTTCCGCAGTTGCACCTCTGGAAGGATATCGGCGAACTCGCCCGGATGATCGAGTTCATCTTTCTCGAGAGGCCCGGCTACCCGGTCAAGGCCGCGCCGGATATCCCGGGCCTGCGCCTGCACCGCTGCGACGGGCATCTCCTCGCGGTCAGCTCGACGGAGCTTCGGGAGCGCGCGCGCCTCGGGCTCTCGCTCGACTATTTCGTGCCCCACAAGACCATCGTCCACATCCGGGAAAAGGGACTCTACCGCGGCCAGCCATGAAAAAAGAAAAACGTTCGGGATCACGGGACCTCCTCAAGCTCTGCTGCCAGGCGCTCTCGGCCAAGAAGGCGGAGGATCTTCGCGTATTCGACGTCAGCGCGGAGTCCTCGCTGACCGACTTCCTGGTGCTTGCGACCGGCACCTCGGAGCCCCACCTGCGCGCGCTCCGCAACGAGCTCGAACTCGCGCTCAAGTCCGCGCGCGTCCGCCTTGTCGGCATCGAGACGGCGGAGCAGAGCGGGTGGACGGTCGTGGACGCCTTCGACGTCATGGTGCACCTCTTCACGCCGGGTCAGCGGGAGCACTACGGGCTCGAGAATCTCTGGAAGGACGCGAAGCCGGTCCCGGTCTCCAAGCTGCTGCCCCCTCCGCGCAAGCCGGCCGCGCGGCGTCGGCCGGCTCAGAAGCCGTAGCCCAGCGTGGTCAGGATGTGCTGGTCGGCGCGCGCGCGCGGATCGAGGACGGCGTTGTTGTACTCGTATTCGAAGTGGAGGTTGAGGGAGAGGTGGTTCGTGACCTTGCCCTGCAGCGTCGCGTGTACCCTGTAATCGAAGTTCTCCGAGCGGGTCTTTATCGGTGCGGCCTGATCCGCCACGACGCCGGAACGGCCCCGCTTCTCCGGGGAATACTGGAGCGCGACGTCCTCCAGGAAGGTGTACCGCCCGTTGATCTTGTAGGTGTAGTCCTGGAAGGCGTTGCCCAGGTAATCCGCGCCCTTCTCGACTCCGGTCGCGTCGAAGTACTGGACCACTGCGCCGCCGCCCAGGTTCAGGGTCTGGCGCGCATCCGCGATGATCTTGTAGCCGAGATCGGCAGTCTGTTCGAAGTCGGTGTTGATCAGCCGGATCTTGTCCGAGCTGTAGCTGCTGATGGCCTGGGTGAACCAGCGTTCGCTTGTGTCGTGCCGCCACCGGAAATCGATCTCGTCCTGGTCGGTGGTCGGCTGGCGGTTCGTGCTGCCGTAGAGGTACAGCCCCTTGAACAGAATGTCGTCGGGCCCCACCTTCCGCTCCGCGTCCGCCCGAAGGGTGGTGGTCACGGTTCGCGCGGTCGTGAGCTCGTTTCCGTAGCCGAATTCGATCTTTCCGCTCCATTTTGTCACGACCGGCCTTAGCACGAGGAACGGGCGGGTGACCCAGGGCAGCGAGGGCCACCAATCCCACCAGCCCGCATGTGCCGGCGCAATCACTGCGACCGGAGTTGCCGCGTGCGCCGGCTTGGCCGGCTGCGGCGGCAGCCCCGCGAGGCTTTCTGAAGGAGGGGAGGCTGGGGGAGGCTCGACGATCGTCACCGCGTTGTCCGGCGCCACGATGTCGCCCAGGACATCCGAATGAAAATAGATTTTTCCGTCCTCGCGCTTGATCACGTGACCGGTGAGCCGGTCGCCGTTTGCGAGCACCAATTGCGAGGCCCTGAGCGCGTTCGGCGCCGCGGCTGCTAGAAGTGCGGCGAGCACCAGGGCGTTTGGGAGGCTGAGGAGTCGGGACATCGTATCCTATCTTACCAAAATTTACCTTGCCGGTTCCAAGTTCCAGGATGAAATATCCCGAATGAAGGCTGCGCGCGGATCGAACCGGGGATTTACGCTCGTGGAAGTCATGGTGCTTCTGGTCATCATAGCCTTCCTCCTGGCGATGGCCATCATGTCCTACCAGAGGATCCGCCAGTCCCGGCAGGAAAAGGCGGCAGGGGGTCGGGTCTCGGATGTTGCGATCGCCCGAGGGGCGACGGCGGCATCCGAGACCTGACCCCGTTCATCTGAACACGTTGTACTTGAAGATGACCCAGAGCGCGCGGAAGCCGTCGCGCCAGCCGATTTTCTTCCCGTCGGCGTACGTGCGGCCCGAGTAGCTGATCCCCACCTCGTAGATGGGCACCCCGAGCCGTGCCAGCTTGGCGGTGATCTCAGGCTCGAACCCGAAGCGGTTTTCCTCGATCGTTATCTTTCTTAGGACATCGCGCCTGAAGACCTTGTAGCAGGTCTCCATGTCCGTGAGGTTGAGATTCGTCGCCATGTTCGAGAGCAGGGTCAGCAGCTTGTTTCCGACCATGTGCCAGAAATAGAGGACGCGATGGGGCCGTCCCCCGAGGAAGCGCGAGCCGAAGACCACATCGGCCTTGCCGTCGAGGATCGGTCCCAGGAGGTTGGGATACTCCTGCGGATCGTATTCCAGGTCGGCGTCCTGCGGTATGATGATGTCCCCGGTCGCCGCCGCGAATCCAGAGCGAAGCGCCGCTCCCTTGCCGCGATTGACCTCGTGGTAGATGATCTTGTCGACGAGCGGCGCGATCTGCGTCCTGAGGAGATCGCGCGTCCCGTCGCGCGAGCCATCGTCCACGATGATGATCTCCTTTTCCGGGCCGGGCGCGGCGCGAACCCTGTCCACGAGCGCGCGGATGGTCCTTGCTTCATTGTAGCACGGGATGACGACGGAAACACGCATATGAAACGCGGAAATCGGAAAGCGGAAAGCGGAAAGCGGAAGACTGAGCCCTGGAGGCTGAAAATCCAGAATGGAATTTTATGAATAGCCGATCTTTCAGCCGATTTGTTTCTTTTCCGATTTCCGATTTCCGCTTTCCGCTTTCTCCCACATCCTTTCCCACGCGAACAGATACTGCTGAGCCAGGCCCGCCAGGGCCCCAAAGTGGGAGCGTCCGAATTGCGCGACCTGCGCGGGCTTCCATCCCTCAAGCCCATAGCGCCGGCTCATGGCCTTGAGGATCCACACGTCCACGGGGAATGCCTCCAGCCGCCCGGCGCCGAAGAGAAGGACGCAGTCGGCGACCTTCTCGCCAACGCCGGGAAGCTGGCAGAGGCGCTGCCGGGCCTCGGGGTAGGGCGCGCCCCCCGTTTCCTCGAGCCAGCCCGGATTTGCCGCGAGGAAGCGCGCCGTGAGGTGGACGTGTCGCGCCCGAAAGCCCAGGCGGCACGCCCGCAGGTCCGCCTCGGAAACCTCGGCAAGCTCCTGCCAGGTGGGAAGTGCGTGGGCCGGTTCCCCCTCGGAGCCGATGCGGCTTCCGTGTGCTTCGGCGAGCAGGGCCGCCATCTGCTTGATCTGGACGATCCGCTTGGTTGCGCTGCACAGGAAACAAAGCAGGGTTTCGCCGAGCGGCTGCCTCAGGATGCGCAGCCCCGGAAAGGAGGCGATGCAGCGCGCAAGGTGGGGGTCGCTGCGCCAGGGCAGGTTGTCCGCCAGTTCACGCGGATCGCGCCCGGAGTCCAGGTAGTCTCCGAGTGCGGGGCCCGATGCTGCAGCGAGGGCCATGGGGGCCGACCATTCGAGCGCCCCTTCTGGGCCATGCCTCAGCCGGACGCGGTTGCGGGACCAGGCTCCGCTCCACTCGCCGCCGGGTTCGAGGCGCCAGCGAAACGCCTGGCCGCCGCCGAGAATCTCGGCGAGGACCTCGCTGTCCGGAGGCATCGCCAGCGGGAGCGGCGCCCAGGGCGACCAGGCGGTCCCCGTCGCGCCGCGCGCTATTCCGGCTTGGCCCAAAGGAAGCTCTCCTGCGCCGCCAGCAGCCGTCCGTCCGGGCTGAGAAGCTCGAGTTTCCAGGCAACCGGAAAGATCTTCCTTCCCGGCCAGTCGGCCCCGGTCAGCCCGAGCTGGTAGACTTTCCCACCGGCGGGAACGTCCGCGGGAAACGCAAAGGTGCGCGGATCGGGGCTCACGGGCAGGATCACGCTGACCACAAACCGGGTCCCGGAGACCAGGGTGCCGGGATTCTTGACCCTCACCAGAAAGTAGAAGCCCGCCCGCACTTCCGACTGGCTGCGAACGATCGTCCGCTCCCCCATGTTTTCGCGATCGGTGAAGAATTCGGAGATTCTCGTGAGCGAATCGGTGTCGTACCAATGCGGCCAGACCCGGACGAAGCTCAGGTCGGCGGCCGACGCGCCAGCGAGGGAAAGGAGCTGGAGTCCGATAATTGCGAGGGCGCGGCGCATGGGGGGATACAAAGGATGAAAGCCGAAGGCGGAAAGCGGAAAGAACGCTGCAAAGGGGTCAGGCTGAGAAAGTTGATGTCGCCGCGACATCAACTTTCTCAGCCTGACCCCTTTCATTTGAGATGCACGTACTGGTAGCGGTGGATGCCCAGGAGCGACGGCACCCAGCCCTGTACGTAGGGTTGGATCAGGAAGGTCCGGCTTCCGTGGAAGAGAGGCGCTATGGGCGCCTGGTCGAGAAGCCGGGCCTCGGCCAGCTGCAGGAATGCCCGGCGCTTCGCGGGATCGAGCGTCGCATCGGCTTTGTCGTCCATCCTGTCGTAGGCGGCGTCCTTCCATCCCGTCCAATTGTTCGGGCAGTCGCTTCGGTAGAGGCCCAGGTACGTGCTCGGGTCGTCGTAGTCGCCGATCCAGCGCATGAGCGAAATCTGGTAGGCGAGCGAGCGCTCGTTGTCGATGTACACCCGGAAATCCTGGTTCGTCAGGGTCACATCGATGCCAAGCTCGCGATGCCACATTTGCTGGATGGCCTCGAGCACCTTGGTGTTGATCGCATCGGTGAACATCTGGATCTGAAGGCGCGGGAAATTCCGCCCGCCCGGATAGCCGGCCTCGGCCAGGAGCCGCCGGGCGGCCTCGAAATCCGTGGGCACTCCCGCCGCGGCCGTGTAGCCGGCCGTGTCCGGCGGCGTCAGGGCGTAGGCGGGCCTGCGGCTGCCCTGCAGCACGTCGCGCGCGATCGCCGCGCGGTCGATTCCCTGGGCCAGGGCCCGCCGGACGCGCGGATCGTCGAGCGGCGGCCGGGTCACGTTGAAGCCGAGGTAATAGGTCTCGCTGAAGGGATCGATGCGCAGCGAATCCGGAGCGGCCGCGCGGTAGTGGGCGATCCGGTCCGGGAGCAGGTCATACGTCAGGTGCAGCTGCCCCGCCCGGAAATTGCTTTCGTCGGTTGCGATGCTGTCATTGGGAAAGAAAACGACCGCGTTCAGGGAATTGTGCGCGGCGTCCCAGTAATACGGATTCCTTGCGGCGACGATGCGCGCATTGGGGCTCCACTCTTTCAGGAGGAAGGGGCCGTTTCCGACGAAATTGGCCGGGCGCGTCCAGGGCGTGCCGCGCCGGTCGAAGCCGCCGAATTTCTCGATGGTCGCCCGATGGACGGGGAACCAGGCCTGGTGCGCCGCGAGGGCGGGCAGATAGGGGCAGGGCCGGCCGAGCTCGACCCTGAGCGTCCTGCTGTCGATCGCTCGCACTCCCACGCCCCCGAAATCCGCCAGCTTCCCGGTGTTGAAGGCCTCCGCATTCCTGATCGGGTAGAGAAGATAGGAATATTCGCTGGCGAGCCCGGGCGAGAGGATCCGGCGGAACGAATAGGCGAAATCGTCCGCGGTCACCGGATCTCCGTTTGACCAGCGGGCGTCCGCCCGCAGGTGAAACGTGTACGAGAGCCCGTCGGCGGACACGTCCCAGCGCTCCGCCGTGCCGGGCACGGGCTGGGAGGTCCTCTCATCGATGCAGGTCAGGCCCTCGAACAGCGCAATGAGGATGTTGTAGTCGGTGTAGGCGACGCAGGTCTGTGGATCGAGGTCCTGCGGCTCGGCTCCGTTGCCGACGAGCAAGGTCTGGGTCCGCCTGCCTGCCTCGGCCGGCGTCTCGCGGCGGACGCAGCCCGTTGCGCCTATGGCAAGCGCGGCCGAAAGCCCGAGGATGCAAAGGTTGAGCCGCCGCATTCGATCTAATTCCCCGCAAGGCGGACCCGGACGAGCGCCGTGGCGAGGTCGCCCGCCCTCACGGGCTTCGTGATGTAATCGTTCATGCCCGCCGCCAGGCACGCCTCGCGGTCGCCGACCATGGCGTTCGCAGTCATTGCGATGATGTGGAGGGGACGCCGGGCGCCGCCTCCCTTGCGCTCCTCCCGCTCCCACGCCCGAAGTCGCCGGGTGGCCTCGAGCCCGTCGATGTCGGGCATCTGGCAGTCCATCAGCACGACGTCGAAGTCCTGCGCGCGCACCGTGGCGAGGGCGTCCTGGCCGCTCGCGACGATTTTGGGTTCGTATCCGAAGTTCTCCAGTTGAAGGCGCGCGACCTGCTGGTTCACGGCGTTGTCCTCGGCGACCAGGATGCGCAGGCTTGGGTCCGGCTGGATAGGCTGAGCGGAGGCCGCTCCGTCAGCCTGCGCGCGGTCGCTGCCCTTGTCCCATCGACGCTCCCCCGGCTCGGTCGGCCCCTCCGGCACGAGGAATTCCGCGGTGAACCAGAAGGTCGTGCCTTTCCCGGGCTGGCTCTCGAGCCCGATTTCTCCACCCATGAGGGCCACGAGCTCACGGCAGATGGCCAGTCCGAGACCCGTTCCGCCGAACCTGCGCGTGGTGCTGCTGTCGGCCTGCGTGAAGGGCTTGAAGAGCTTCGGCTGGATCTCCTTGGGGATTCCGATCCCGGTATCTTCCACGGTGATGCGCAGGCGGACCCTGCGCGAATCCTTCGACAGGAGCGCGATCCGCAGTGCGACCTCGCCCTTTTCGGTGAATTTCAGCGCGTTTCCGACCAGATTCAGGAGCACCTGGTGCAGGCGGCCCGCGTCGCCGACGAGCTGCGCCGGCACGCCGGGCTCGATCGTGTGCGCCAGACCGATTCCGCGCTGGTTTGCAGCTTCCGAAAGGAGGCTGATGCAATTCTCGACCGGGTCGCGAAGATCGAAGGGCACCTGCTCGAAAGCGAGCTGGCCCGCCTCGATCTTCGAAAAATCGAGAATGTCGTTGATGATCGTGAGAAGTCCCTCGGCGCTCGTTCGCACCGTGTTTGCGAGGATCCGCTGGTCCGCGGTGAGGGGGGTATCGATCAGGAGGCCGATCATTCCGATCACCCCGTTCATCGGGGTCCGGATCTCGTGGCTCACATTCGCCAGAAACTGGGCCTTGAGCCGCGTCGACTCCTGGGCGGCGACGCTGGCCAATCGCAACGCGTTCTCGGTCCTCTGGCGCTCGAGCTGCCTGGCGTGGAAGAACCAGGCGGCGCCGGCAGCGACGATCTCCATGATCGCGGCCACCAGGAGGTACGTTTCCCGCCGGTCGACGAGAAGGCCCGTCCACTCCGCTCCGGACAGCTCGGAGGCCACGACGAGGAAGGGGTCAGCCGATTTTGCCTCGGCGATGGCGCCGTCGGGCATGACCCTCTGCCAGCTGAACCACCCGCCGTGAAAGGGAACCTGCCCCTCGGACTGGGCCACTATTTCCTGCCAGAGATCCGGGTCCGAGCGGGCCAGCGTGCTGCCGGCTCTCGCGGGAATCTGGCTGCCCCATTCATCCTCCGGACTCGCGCCGTGAAGCCAGAAACCCTGGGAGTTGAGTACGCGCAGCCGGTGCTGGTTCGCGCTGGAAAGCTGCCGCAGGTTGTCCAGCAGGCGGGTGCCGAGGTAATTGATCACGACCACGCCGCGCCGCGCGCCCGACGGGTCGAAGATCGGCTCCGCAACGCGGACCGTCGGCTTTGGCGGCTGCTCGAGGACCCCGTTGTAGGAGAGGAGTTCGAGCGGGGAGATGTACAGCTGCCCGGGCCCGAGCTGCATCGCCTGCTGGAAGAAGGTGCGCTGGCTGCGGTCCATCAGCTCGGGGGCCGGCACGATGCCGCGCAGGCGGTCCACCCGCGCCCGCTCCCTGCCCTGACCGTCGATGTAGCGGATGCTGTCGTACTCGGCGTGCTGAGAGGCCAGGTGCAGCATCTCGCGGGCGAGAAGCGTCATGTGGACGGGGTGCCCATTTTGCAGGTAGGCCCTCAGTGCGTCGCTTTGCGAGAGAACGCGCACATCTTCCGCCACGGCCTGGTAACTCTGGGCAAAGAACCGGGAGAGCAGGGCCACCCGCAGGATTTCCCTTTCCCGTGTCGATTGTTCTATCTCTCTCGCATCCCGAAGATAGAGGGCCCAGCAGACCACGAGCACGCCAGCGCTCAAGCCGATCCACGGCAGCAGCCGACGCCATAGCGCGCGCCGAGACGGGGAGCTGCCGGGATTTTTCACGCCGAGAATTGACGCCGATCCAACGGCTTGCGGCAATCTGCAAGTCGCGCGTCAGCCGCGCGGCCACCCGGGGGAATCCGCGGAATCCCGAGATTTCCCCCTCGTCACACGCCGGCCCGCGCTTATCAATTCCGGCATGAAGATCCTCGGCATCGACATCGGCGGCTCCGCCCTCAAGGGCGCGCCCGTGGACACGGGGACCGGAAAAATCCTCGCGGAGCGCCACCGCATCCCGACGCCCGAACGCCTCACGCCCGCAAAGACGGCCGCCGCCGCCGCGGAAATTGCCCGGCATTTCAAGTGGCGCGGGCCGATCGGGGTGGGTTTTCCGGGCGTTATCGAGGGCGGGCGCATCCTTACCGCAGCCAACCTGCACCCGGATTTCGTCGGCTGCGATGGACGGGCCCTCTTTTCCAGGGCCACCGGCTGCAGGGTTTCCCTGGTCAATGATGCCGCCGCGGCCGGCCTTGCGGAAATGCAGTTCGGGGCGGGACGGAACTTCAAGGGGAAGGCCCTCCTCCTCACGCTTGGAACCGGGGTCGGGTCCGTCCTATTTCACCAGGGCGTCGTATTCCCCTGCGAATTCGGGCATCTTCCGTTCAAGGGCCGGGACGCCGAAAAATACGTGGCCGCCTCCGTCCGGAAGGACAAGGGCCTTTCGTGGGTGGAGTGGGCGGGCCGGCTCGACAAGTACCTCAGCCTCCTCGAGAAGGTCCTGTGGCCGGAATTGATCGTGATCGGCGGCGGCGTCAGCTCAAAATACGAGAAGTTCTTCAAGTACTTGAAGACGCGGGCGCGCCTGCGCCCCGCACGCATGCACAACGGCGCCGGCATAGTCGGCGCCGCGCTGCATGCGATTCCGGAATAAACTCGTGCAACTTTTCATAAAACGCAGTGTTTTAAAGGAATGTCCGCTTCCACTTCTCCTTCGCCCAAGCCCGCTTCTGTTCTGGCCGCTCCCAGGAAATCGGCGACAAAATGGCTGATTGCCGGCGGAATCGTCCTTGTCGCGGCCATCTGCGCGGCGGCCTGGTATAAGAGCCGGCACGCCGTTCAAGGCATCCCCGTCACCACGGAAAAGGCCGTCGTGCGCACGATCACCCAGGTCGTGACCGCGACCGGCAAGATCCAGCCCGAAATCGAGGTGAAAATCACCTCCGAGGTCTATGGCGAGATCGTCGAATTGCCCTTCCGGGAGGGCGCCTTAGTCAAGAAGGGCGACCTGATCGTCAAAATAAAGCCCGATCTCTACCAGGCGCAATTCGATCAGCAGACGGCCGCGGTCAATGTGGCAAAGAGCGCGGCCGTGCGCAGCCAGGCGAATCTTTCGAAAGCGGCTTTGGATCTGAGGCGCTACCAGGACCTCTACGATAGAAAGATCGCGTCGGACTCCGACTACATGCTCTACAAAACGGCCTACGACACGGCCAAGGCCGACGAGGTATCCGCCCTCGCGACGGTCCAGCAGGTGGGGGGATCCCTGAAGCAGGCCGCAGACGCGCTCTCGAAGACTGCGATCTATTCGCCGATGGATGGGACGGTGAGCTCGCGCTCCTGCGAAGTGGGGGAGCGCGTCCAGGCCGCCACCTCTTTTGCCGGCAGCGAAATCATGCGCGTGGCCGACCTCGGAAACATGGAGGTCCGGGTGACGGTCAATGAAAACGACATCCCCAACGTCAAGGTGGGTGATCCGGTGGTCATCAGCATCGACGCCTATCCGGACCGGAAGTTCTCCGGATCGGTCAAGGAGATCGGGAGCTCCGCCGCCGGAGCCGGGGCGACCGGCAGCGGCTCCGCCGCGCAGGCGGCGAGCACGACGGGCGACGAAGTCACGAATTTCCTCGTGAAGATCCGCGTGACCGACCGCGACGTCCAGCTGCGTCCGGGAATGAGCGCCACGGCCGACATCCAGACGAAGACGGTCGACAATGTCGTCGCCGTGCCGATCCAGAGCGTGACGGTCCGGGCCGAGGGCGGCCTGACCTCGGAGGAGGTCGAATCGCGCCGCGTGAAGGAGGCCCAGGAAAAGTCCGGAAGCGCTCCGGCGGCCGCGCCCGGGCGCGAGGAGGCGCGGCGGAACCGCGACCTGCTCCAGCGCGTCATTTTCATCCGGAATGGGGACAAGGTGCGGCTGCAGGCGGTCGAGACAGGCATCGCCGACAACACCTGGATCGAGGTTAAGCACGGCGTTCAGCCCGGCGACGAGGTGGTTTCCGGCAGCTACACCGCGATCAGCCGCACGCTTAAGAACGACGCGATGGTCCGCATCGACCGGCCGAAGAAGGAAGTGGTGCAGAATTGACCGGGCAGGGCGAACCCGCACCGCCATGACGTCCCCAGCAGCTTCCCCCTCCGCTCCGCGCGTCCTGCGCCCGGCGGGCCCGCTCGTGATCGCGATCGAGGGCGTCACGAAGCGCTACCGGATGGGAACCGAGACAGTCCACGCGCTGCGCGGCGTGTCGCTCTCGATCCACCGGAACGAGTACCTGGCGATCATGGGGCCGTCCGGATCCGGCAAGTCCACCCTGATGAACATGCTCGGCTGCCTCGATACCCCCACGGCCGGCCGCTACGAGTTCACGGGCAAGAACGTGGCGACGATGAGCGACGACGAGCTGGCGGAGATCCGCAACCGCGAAATCGGGTTCGTCTTCCAGACGTTCAACCTCCTGCCGCGCTCGGACGCCCTGCGAAACGTCGAGCTGCCGCTCATCTATGGGGGAGTGCCGCGGGAGGAGCGCCAGGCGCGGGCGAGGCACGCGCTGGAGAGCGTCGGCCTCGGCGACCGCGTGCACCACCGGCCGAACGAGCTCTCGGGCGGCCAGCGCCAGCGCGTTGCGATCGCCCGGGCGCTCGTCAACCGGCCGTCGATAATCCTGGCCGACGAGCCGACCGGAAACCTCGATTCCCAGACCGGCGTCGAAATCATGGCGCTCTTCGAGCGTCTCTACGAGCAGGGCCAGACCCTCATCGTTGTCACGCACGAGGAGGACGTCGCCCGGCACGCCCGCCGCGTCGTCCGCCTCCGCGACGGCCTCATCGAGAGCGACGAGGCGATCCCGTAGCCGGCTGCCCTTCGTGGCCCGCTCCTGACATGACCCGCGTCCTCTCCGAGTTCACCGAGTCGTTCCGCATCGCCTTCGCGCAGCTTCTGGCGCACAAGATGCGCTCGCTCCTGACGGCGTTGGGCGTGATCATCGGCATCGTCGCGGTCACGCTGATGGGGACCGCCATCCGCGGGATAGACATCGGCTTCCAGAACAGCCTGGCGATGTTGGGCGACGACATCCTTCGGGTCGAAAAGTGGCCGTGGTTCAACCCGACCGATTGGTGGAGCTACGCGAACCGGCCGGTCATTTCCCCTGAGTCGGCTGAGAAGCTGAACAGGATCATCCAGGCGACGCCCAATTCCCTCCTGGAGATCGCCGTGCCGGCCGCCGGCCGGTCAATGACGGTCAAGGCGGGCGCCAACCAAGTCGCCGGCGTCATGGTCGGCGGGACGACGGACGACTACGGCCGGGTCATGGTTGCCGACCTGGAATACGGGCGGCTCTTCAATCAGACCGAATCCGACGGAGGCCGCGACGTCTGCGTCCTCGGATACGATGTCGCACAGGCGCTTTTCCCCAATCGCTCCGCCCTCGATCAGACGGTCGTGCTCCAGGGCGGGCATCCTTTCCACGTGATCGGCGTCGTCGCCCGCCAGGGGGAATTTCTCGGACTTTTCAGCTTCGACAGCCAGGCGCTAATCCCTCTTAAGGCCTTCAAGAAATTCTACGGCACCCGTCAGCGGGGTGGGCTATTGGAGGTCAAGGTGAAGGACAAGACGCGGATGGAGGAGGCCACCGACGAGCTGACGGGCGCGATGCGCCGCGTGCGCGGCCAGCTGCCCGGCGAGCGGGATAATTTCAGCATCAACCAGCAGCAGGCCTTCAAGGACCAGCTCGATCCCGTCAAGCGCGGCATAGCCATCGCGGGCCTCTTCATCACGGGGCTGGCGCTCTTCGTCGGCGCGATCGGCATCATGAACATCACCTTCGTCAGCGTGAAGGAGCGCACGAAGGAGATCGGCACCCGCAAGGCCCTGGGCGCGCGGCGGCGGACGATCCTCCTCCAATTCCTCATAGAGGCGGTATCGATCTGCCTTGTCGGTGGGGTGATCGGGCTCCTGTTCACCTTCGGCCTCTGCATGATCGCCGGGCGTTTCCTGCCGAACCTCCCAATCCAGCTCTCGCCCATGCTGGTGTTCACCGGGATGCTCGTGTCGACTCTCACCGGCATCATCGCGGGATTTGTGCCCGCCTTGGGGGCGTCGCGTCTCGATCCCGTCGAAGCCCTTCGGTACGAATAGCGCTCCCCATGCCTTTTTCCGAAATCATCCGGATGGCGCTGTCCTCCCTCGGTGTGCACAAGCTCCGCTCCTTCCTGACCATGGCCGGGATCACGATCGGCGTCTTCTCGGTCATCGGGGTCATGACGACCGTGTCGGCGCTCCGCGGCTCGATCGAGACCGGCCTCAGTTTCCTCGGATCGGACGTCTTTCAGTTTTCCAAATGGCCGAGCGGCATCCAGGTGACGGGAAACAACTGGGACAAGTACCGGAAACGCCGCAACATAAGCTTCGCCCAGGCGCAGCGCTATCGCGAGCTCATGGACGGTTATGCGGACGTGATCCGGATGGTTGCATGGAAGGGTGGCGGCACGGCCGTCTACGGCCTCCATCACACGACACCGAACGTGCAGTACGGCGGCACGAACGAGAACTTCATCACGACCAACCAGTTCACGATCGAGACGGGCAGGAATTTCACGCCTGACGACATCGTGCTCGGGCGGCCGGTTGTCATCATCGGGCAGACGCTTGTCAACATGCTCTTCCCATCGGAGACGCCCCTTGGCAAGACGATCAAGGTGGCCGACCACGCCTACACTGTTGTCGGAACATTCGCATCCAAGGGCACGCTTTTCGGAGGGGACCAGGACGAGATCGCGATCGTTCCGATCAGCCGCTTCCTCAGCGACAATGGCGCCAACAACTTCACCCTGAACGTGGCTACCCAGGCGCCAACGGCGCTCGCCTATAACGACACGGTCGATCGCGCGGTGACCGCCATGAGGATTGCGCGCGGCCTCCGGCCGGGCGACGAAAACGATTTCGACCTCTACTCGAACGAGTCCCTGATAGCGGCCTTCGCAAAAGTGGCCGACATCGTAAGCGAGGGCGCGTTTGTTATCAGCGCCATCGCCCTTATCGCCGCCGGCGTCGGAATCATGAACATCATGCTCGTCAGCGTCACCGAGCGCACGAAGGAAATCGGCATCCGCAAGTCGATCGGCGCCCGAAAGGTGAACATCCTCATGCAGTTCCTGCTCGAATCCGTCGCGTTGTCGCTGGCTGGCGGGCTCGTCGGGATATTCCTCGGAATCGTGACCGGCGATGGTCTCGCGGTCATGTTGCATGCCTCGATCATCTTTCCCTGGGGCTGGACGCTGGTTGCGCTGATCGTGTGCTCCGTAATCGGGGTCGGCTTCGGCCTGTATCCCGCGATCCAGGCCGCCGGCCTGGATCCCATAGACGCCCTGCGCTACGAGTGAGCGGGGGCGGCGCGGGCCGCGGCTCCAAGAAGAGCGAACGCGATCGCAAGCTTCAGGCCGGCGGATCCACGGTTTGGGGCATACATGCTCGAATTTCCCGGCTGCGTGAACCGAGCTTCAGCCCCGCCTTATCTCCGAGCCCGGGAACCGGATTTGTATCCGGTAGACCTTCTTCACGCGGCATTTGATTGCGCCGGTCGCCAGGTCGACCTGCTCGGGCACCTCGATCCGGTGGAGGTCCACCGCGGCGTGGTAGCCGCGCTCCGAAAAGATATCGATCAGCATGGCCATCGCTCGCGGATCCTCGAGCGTCGTGTCCTCGGTGTTCACGAGCGCAACGCCCGAGATCGCGTGTCGGAGCACGATCGGCATGATCTTCTTCTCGATGAATCCGACCACCTTGTGCAGGAGTTCGGGCTGCTCGAATTCATAGCCGTCCAGCCGGCGGACCAGCTCCTGGCGCGCGTGGACGATGATTTCGTTCGCGACGAGTATGCCGCGAAGGCTGTCCACGGTGCGCGGGTCGAGTTCGAGCGTGCTCTGGTACTCCAGCTCCCGGACGATGTTCTGCTCGACGTCCCCGATCGATCCCTGGGCGTTGATGAAGTGGTAGTGGAAGATCTCCTTGAGCTCCTGAAGGGCGTCCCAGGTCTGCTCCTTGAACACGCGGTAGCGCCGCTGGGCGAGCGCGGGGTCGAAGTCCGTCGGCCTCTCCTCCCGGAGCTCGCCGATTCCGGTCCTTTGAACCTCCTCGTTGTGGGCCCGCACCGCGTGGCCCCGGCGGAGCTGCCGGTCGACGCTCGTCTTTTCGTCGACGAATAGGACCATGATGTGGATCGTCGGAAGGCGGAAGTGGATGCCGAGCGTGTTGTAGAATTCCCGCCGGAGCTCGTGCATGCGGTCGACGAGCAGCTTGAGGCACTCGACCTGGACTTTTGTCCGCGGGAATCCGTCCAGGATGACCCCATCGCGGTATTCGGGCTGGAGCAGCCGGCGGAAAAGGAGCCCGATCACCTCGCGGTCGCCCACCATGCTGCCTGCGTTCTTGAGCCTTTGCGCCTCGGGCGTGTCGAGGAGGGCGCTGATGACGATCGGCTCGCAGGTCAGCCCTCGGGTCTTGGCGATAAAGTCGGTATTGGTGCCCTTGCCGGCGCCCGGGGCGCCTCCGAGGAGGATGATTTCCTTCGGGAAACGCAGGTTCTCGCGGCCGACGTCGGCCTCGAGGCTCTGCCAGACGGCGCTGAAGATAAGGTGGGCGTCCTTGATTTCCAGGTCGGTGATGCGCGCGGCCGGAGCGGACACGGGTGTGTCCGGCGGCGGTTTGCTTGGGGCGGGCGGCATGTGCTGTTCCGAGCAAAGCGGGAAGCCCGGCGAGCGGAAAGCCTGAAAAGCAGCCGCATGCGGCCGCGATGCGCCGATGGAACCAGGGGAATTGGCCCCTGTCTTTTCAGGTGCGGCTTGTGCGGGCCTAGCTCGCCAAGCCGTTAAGTTGAAGCTGGACCTGGCGGGGCCGCGCGAGCGGCCCCGCCTTGGCTTCCCCAATGCGCGCGACGATTTGCTGATGGAAACTTGCATCCTGCACGATCACACTGTCCCTCCATCATGCGCGTCCTGATCATAGACGACGAAGCCTCGATCCGAAAGATCACGCGGGTCGCGGTCGAGACTTCGGGACACACCGCCGCCGAGGCTCCCGGCGCGATCCGCGCGCTCAGGGCGGTCGAAGAAGAGTCTTTTGATGCGGTATTTCTCGACCTCAGAGTGGGCGCGGAGGACGGCCTCGATGTGCTGGCGAAGATCCTCAGGATCAGTCCCTCCCTCCCGGTCGTCATGTTCACCGCCTACGCGAATATCGCGACCGCGGTCGAGGCCATGCGCCGGGGTGCATTCGACTTCCTTCCGAAGCCATTCACTCCCGAGCAGATCCGCACGGTTCTCACCAAAATCGAAAAAACCCGCGCCCTGGAGCAACGGGTGCGCACGCTCGAGAGCGAGCTCGCCGCCGAGGCGCCGCCCGTCGAGCTCGATTCGGCGGAACCGGGCGTGCAGGCTGTCCTCGGGGTCGCATTCAAGGCCGCCGCGACGCCGGCGACGATTCTCCTTCTCGGACCGAGCGGCACGGGCAAGAGCGTGCTCGCCCGTGAGATCCACAAGCGCAGCGGCCAGCGGGACGCGGCTTTCGTCACCGTGAGCTGCCCGAGCCTTTCGCGCGATCTCCTGGAGAGCGATCTCTTCGGCCACGTCAAGGGGGCCTTCACGGGCGCGGTCGCCGACTCGGCGGGAAAGGTCGCCGCAGCCGACGGGGGGACCCTGTTTCTCGACGAGATCGGGGAATTGCCCCTCGAGATCCAGCCGAAGCTGCTCAGGCTCCTCCAGGAGCGCGAATACGAGCGGGTGGGGGAGACGAGGCTGAGGCAGGCCAGCGTCCGCGTCATAGCCGCCACGAATAGAAACCTGGCCGCTGAGGTCCAGGCGGGTCGCTTCCGGGAGGACCTGTACTACCGGCTGAACGTCATCACTGTCTCCCTGCCAGGACTGCGGGAGCGACCCGGCGACCTCATGCGCTTCGCGGAGACGTACCGCAGGTTTTTCGCGGCAAGCCTCGGAAAGAAGATCCCCGGGTTTTCACCGGCCGTCATGGCTGCATTCGAGGGCTACCCGTGGCCCGGAAATCTGAGGGAGCTGAGGAACGTCGTCGAACGGGCTGTCATCCTGACCGCCACGGACACGATCGAACTCGCCGATCTGCCCGAGGCTTTCCAGGCTCGGTCCGATCCCGCGGTCTCCGTCGGGGCCCGGATCACGCTGGATACCCTCGAAGTGGAACACATCCGCCGCGTCCTCGCCTCCGCGCGCAGCCTCGACGAGGCGGCCCGTACCCTGGGCATCGATCCTGCGACCCTCTACCGAAAGCGCCAGAAGCTGGGAATGCTCTGACCCGGCGGGCACGAGGCACCCCACCCATGCTGCGGACCCGCCTCTATTTCGGCCTCCTCCCGCTCCTGCTCGTGGCCGTCGGCACGGGCGCCTATGCGATTCTCGTGTGCCGCCAGCTCGCCGGGTCGTTCCAGAGGGATCTGGTGGCCAATTACCGTAATCTGCTTGCGGAGGAGCAGATGCGATCCGCAGCCCTGCGCATGAGCGCCGACGCGGCTGCCGCCGATCGCGGGGATCCGCTCGCGGCCCGCCGGGCCTTCGCGGCCGACCAAGCCGCCTTTTCCGGCGCGCTCATGGCCCAGGCGCTCGGCGCCGCGGGCACCGCCCGCGCCACCCTTCTTGAGCGAATCGACTCCGCCTATCAGGCGCTTGCCGCATTCGACCAGCGGATCCTTTCAGGCGCGGGCGACCGTTCTCTCGACGGCTTGCGCGCGGGCGAGGACACGCTCTACGGGGTCGTGGGAGCGATTGAGGCGCTTGAGGCGCGGGACAAGAAAGCGGCCGAGGAAATCGCCGCCGGCGCCGACAGGCTTGCATCCAAGACCGTCGGGGTCCTCGCGGGGGCCATGACAGCCGCCCTCGTCCTTTCGCTCCTTCTGGCATGGCGGCTCACGGCGTCGCTCCTTCGGGCGCAACGCACGATGGAGGCGGTCCTTACCTCAGCGCCCGATCCCCTGTTTGTGATCTCGCGCGATGGTTCCACGGACATCCGAAATCCGGCGGCGGAGCGCCTCGCGCAGTCCCCCGGTTTTGCGCAGGGCTTTCCGCCCGCGATCAGCGGGCCGCTCGAACGCGTGCTGGCGACCGGCGAGCACTATCTGCCGACCGACTACGGGTGCGCGATCGCGCTCCGCGTGGGCCGCGAGGACCGGCACTATCTCCCACGCATTCTTGCCCTCGGCGACAAGAGCGCGGAATTCAGGGGAGCGGCCATCATCTTTCAGGACGTGACGAAGTTCCGGCTCCTGGACGACGCCAAGACGAACCTCGTCGGCACGGTCAGCCATGAGCTCAAGACGCCGCTGACCAGCCTGCGGATGGCGGTGTACCTCCTCCTCGAGCAGCGGGTCGGCGCGCTCACCCCCGCCCAGCTCGAGCTCCTCGAAACCGCCCGGGACGAGGCCGACCGGCTCCTTCGGATCCTCGAGGACCTTCTCGACCTCGCGCGCATGGAGAGCGGGGATGCGGCCCTGTCCCGGAGCGAGGTCCGGGTTGCCGACCTCCTTGCGGAGATGGCCCGCGAGGCGCAGCCGCATCTCGCGGCCGCGGACCAGCGCCTCGTCGTTGTCGGCGGCGAATCAGAGGCGACCGTGCGGGCCGATGTGGACCGCCTGCGCCATGTGTTTCTGAATCTCCTCACGAACGCGGCCAAGTACGGGAATCCCGGGGGGACGATCACGCTCTACGCCGAGCCCGCCCCCCTCGGTTTTGTCCGCTTCGGCGTTCGCGACCAGGGACCGGGCATACCCGCGGAGGCGGTGCCGCACATCTTTGACCGTTTCTATCGCGTTCCCGGATCCCGGGGGAAGGGTGCCGGCCTCGGGCTCGCGATTGCGCGCGAGATTGTCGCCGCGCACGGTGGGTCCATTGCCTGCTCAACCCGGACCGGCGGGGGCAGCGATTTCTATTTCGACCTGCCCGGGAACTCTTCGGCTCCGCCCGCTACCAAGCTCGGGTGAGGCGCCTAACGCGCCCGTTCAAACTCAAACCATGACCAAAATGAATCACCGCACCGACAGCGTTTCGGATACACCCGAGCACATCATCAAGAACATCCAGAAGCTTATGGAGGAGGTCGAAGCCATCGTCGCCAAGTCGAGCCCCGATTCCCCCGAGAGCGCCCTCAGCAGCAGGATCGAGGATCTGCAGGAGCGATTTGCCGGCGCCAAGGCGAAGGCTCAGGGCTACTACAAGGTCGCCCGCCAGAAGGTCGTCGACGGCGCCCATGCCGCGGACGACACGATCCGCTCGCACCCGTACGAGTCCCTGGCCGTCGCTCTCGGCGTCGGCGTCCTGCTCGGAGCCCTTCTGCGGCGCCGGGACTAAAGCCGTCCTCCCTTGCTCGACTCCGTTCGAGATCTGGCCGATGGCCTCGTCGGCTCGCTCCACGACCGCTTGGCCCTATTTGCGGTCGAATTCCATGAGGAAAAGCTCCGCCTCATGCGGGCTTTTCTATGGCTGGGGGCGGCATTCGCCACCGCGTTGCTCACCGTCATCTTCCTCAGCCTGACAATCGTCTACTGCTGTCCGGCGGGATCGCGGCTGGTTGTGCTCGTGGCGCTCACGCTCGCCTACGGCGTGGCGCTCGCCGCCATTATCATCGGCGCACAGCGTCACTTCGCCCGGGAGGCGCGGCCTTTTTCGGCGACCCTCGAGGAATTGGCCCGGGATCGCGAATGTATCCGTCCCGAGAACTGAACCGGCTGGCCGAGAGGCGAGCCATCATTCAGGCGCGAATCGAATTGCGGCGCCGGGACTGCATCGTCGCCGTGCGCGACCTCAGGGAGAGCGTGGAGCGCGCCAAGGCCTGGGGGCGCGTCCTCCGCGCTTTCACCCTCGCAGCGACGATCGGGTCCGGCATCAAGCGGCTGTTTCGCTCGAAGCCGCCGGCGTCCCCGGCGGACGGGAGGAAAGGCCGGTCCGCGGCAGGGAAGATCCTGGCCTGGGCGCCGGCCGCCCTGAAGGCGATTCGCCTCGCCGCCTCGTTCGTCTGATCTCGCTTGGCGTCCCCGCCTTCCGATCCCCGAATTTCAGGTTTCCGCTTTTCGCCTTCCGCTTTTCATTCGGTCCCTCGCGCCAGGTTTCCGCTTTCCGCTTTTCGCTTTCCGCTTTTTATCTGTGCCCCTGCGCCAGGTTTCCGCTTTTCGCTTTCCGCTTTTTATTTGTGCCTATCGTGCCGGATGATGTCCCAGATGACATAGAATCCGAGGACGGCCGAGAGCAGGTACCCCACGATCCCGAGCATGGGATAGCCGAACAGGTAGGGCGGAATGTGCGTATTGACGATAAGCGACGATCCGATGATCAGGGAGCCGATGATGACGCCCAGGGCGATCCGGTTTGACGCCGTCTTAAGCGCCTCCTGCAGCTGGTCCAACCCCTTGTGCTGCATGTTGAACGTCAGGTTGTCGCCCTCGAACCTCCGGACCAGCCGCTGAAGCTGGTTCGGGAGCTCCTCCATGCCGGCGAAGCTCGCCCGCAGGAAATCCCGGGTATGCCGCCACAATTTGCGCGGACCGGTCCTTTCCCTCTCGAGCTCGCGCAGGACGGGCTCCGTGCAGGAGCGCAGATCGAAGGCGGGATCGAGCGCGCGTCCGACTTCCTCGATTTCGAGGACGGCCTTCGCCATCATGGAGTAGTCCCGGGACAGCGGAATCCCATGGCTTCCAAATATGAAAAGGAGTTTCAGCATGGCGCGGCCGAACTGCTGCCGCCCAAGGGCGAAGTTCAGCTCCTCGCGCAGGGTGAGAGTGATCTCCTTTTCCATCACCCGCGCGTCCGGCCTCGATTCCGCCGAGGCAAGCCCGTCCGCAATCTGGGCGATCCGTTCCGCATCCTGCTCGATCGCCGCGAGCCAGAAGTCCGCGAGAGCGTAGCGCAGGCGCCTCGTCAGGTGCCCCGCGAGGCCCCAGTCGAGAAAGCAGAGCCGTCCATCCTCGGCGACCAGCACGTTGCCCGAATGGGGATCGGCGTGGAAGAAGCCCTCGATCAGAACCTGGTGCATGATCGAGCAGGCCCCATTTGCGGCCAGGATGCGCGCCTGCTCGATCGGAACGTCGCCGCGCCCTATGGGCGACCCGTCCACGCGCTCCATGACGAGAACACGTTCGCTGCTGAACTCCTCGACGACCGCGGGGGCGAAGACGCGGTCGGGGTACGGGTTGACCGCGTTGAAATACTGCTGGTTGCGCGCTTCGTTGGTGAAATCCAGCTCGCGCTCGATCCCCTGGCGGACCTCTTCGACGACCGCAGGCAGGTCGTAGGGCTTGAGACCCGGGCGGTGCTGGTGGAGCTGGGCGGCGATCCACGCCGCAAAACTCAAGTCGGTTTGCACGGTCCTCGTGATGTTCGGACGCTGGACCTTGACGGCCACGGGCTGGTCGGTGGAGGCGAGCCGCGCGAAATAGACCTGGGCCAGCGAGCCGCAGGCCACGGGCGTCTCGTCGAATTCGCTGAATATCTGCGCCGGCTCCGCCGGCAGGGAGTCGAGCAGGACGGGGCGGATCTCGGCAAAGGGCACGGGGGGGACCGCATCCTGCAGCTTGCGCAATTCGAGGATGAGGGGGTGGGGCAGCACGTCCGGCCGCATGCTCATCATCTGGCCCATCTTCACGAATGCGGGCCCCAGTTCCTCGAGGGCAAGCCGGATCCTCTCCCAGGTGCTGCGGCGCACGTGCGCCTGCGGAACCAGGCGGCGCCAGATCCCGTGGGGCACCTCCAGCTGGTCCAGGAGGTCGGCGAAGCCATGGCGCGCGAGTACGCCGGCGATTTCCTTCGCCCGGACTGCGTGGACCAGGAACGGCTTCACGGTTCGCCGGCTCGGGTGGGCGGAGGCGTGAGTTTTTCCTCGAGCACGCGGACCCGGCTCTCAAGCGAGGCGATCCGCGCCTGGGTCGTGGCGTCGGCGCTAGCGACGAGATCCTTCAGCTTGCCCCCGAGTCGGGTGCTCAGTTCCTCGAATTCGCGGCGGCCCTGCTCGGCTATCTTTTCCGCCATGACGCGGGCGTCGGCTGAGGTGACCTTGCCCTCGCGGACATAGTCGGCGAGCACCTCCTCCACCTTTTCCTTGGTGAAGACGGCGGCGCCCACGCCGGCAAGCAATGACTTTTTGATGAGATCGATCATGATGGGACAGCTTGGCCGCGCCGGCGCGCGTTCGCAAACGCTATCCGCAGGCCCCCAGAGGGCCGGTCGGCTCCGGGGAGCCGCGCTTAGGCGGCGGACTGCTCTTCGCTAGCCGGCCTCTGGAGGATGGCGGCTACTATGAGGACGATGATTCCCCCGATGATGATTGTGCCGAGGAACGCGAGGCCGGCCTGGACCGCGGGCGCGGTCATGATGCGCGCGATATGTTCCGCCTTGTCGATCTGGTCGCCGCTCATTCCCCGCTCCTGCAGCTTTTCCGACTGGGCCTGGATGATCACATCGGTCAGATGGGGGTTGATCACCTTGAAGTACAGGTAGGTGGTGAGGACGTTGAAGAGCGCGGCGAACAATTGGATCCCCATTCCGGTCAGGAACGCCTGGCCATAGGTGTAGGCCTGGCCCGGGGGGACGGCGCTGCGCCGCGCCTTGATTCCGCGGATCACAAAGAATACGCCGATCGCGAGCCCGCCAAGGCCGCCGATCCAGCGTCCCGCGCTGAGATGGGCCGGATCGGACTGCAGGCCGCAGATGAAGACGACGAGGGTGAGAAGGAAGCTGGCGATGGACAGGAAGAAGCCGTTGTTGAAGCAGTTTTTCATGGGGTTATCTCGGGGTTCTGAAGCGGGGCCCAATGAGGCAGAATCGCGTCGTCACGGCAATAGCGCACAACCGGATTGGATCATCCAACCGTAGGATTCCCTCAAAGTTCCGGGACATGGGGCGGCTTGGGATCGGTCCGGCCGGCTCCGGGCGGCTCCTCCGCGGCCGGTGCCGCAGGATGGTCGGGATTCGTGGAACCCGCCCCGGCGGCGTCCTCCGGGCATTCATAGTGGGGCTCGTACGAGGTCGGAAGATGTTCGGGCGGCGCCAGCGTGATGGCTGGCAGGCTCGGCGATGCGGGCGGCTGATCGGCCTCCTCGATCACGCGCTTTATCTCCCGTTCCACATCGCTCGCCGCCTTCTTGAATTCCCGCATCGTCTTTGCGAGGCCCCGGGCGAATTCGGGCATCTTGTCCCCGCCGAAGAAGATCAGGACGACCGCGAGGATGAGGATCAGCTCGGGCCCGCTGAAAATATCGAGAAAAGCCAGCGGTTGGAGCAGGATCGCCATCGACGTACTATGTCGTGAAATGCCGGGAAAGTAAGGCTGAAAGTTATTTCACGCCCACCGACACGGTGAATGTCTGCGTTTTTCCCGGCTGCACGAGATGGAGCCCCACCTTCGTCTCCGGCGCATTTGCGGGGCCCATCCACGGCTCGACGCAATAGAATGGCGAGTCCTCCGCGAGGGTCCAGGTGACGAATGTCGCCTCGGGCGGCGGCGTTCGCTCCGTGCCGATCCGCACGGTCACATCGCCGGGCTTGCCCTTCTCTCCGAAGACGGCCTCGCCGGTCCGGAGCCCGAGATGGAAGGTGTCTATGAGCGACGGATTGCCGAGCCCCTCCTCGTCGGAAAGGGTCGGCCCCGCCACGAGCTGGCCCGCGGCGTCCTGCTTCAGGCGCCGCGTCGCCGGAATCCGTATGAGATAGTCGCTGCGCTTCGCGCCCTCGGTCCAGGGCACCGTGAAGTAGAAGTGATGCCCGCCGCTCCAGGGGAGGGGTTCCGTCCCGAGGTTTGTCAGGGCAAATTCGCAGGCGAGCCCGAAGGGCTCGAACCGGTAGGTCACCACGAATTCGTAGTCGAAGGGGTAGCAGGCGCGAGCCTCCTCCCCCGGAATGAAGCGGGCCGCGAATCCTCGGGGGTCCATGCGGACGATCTCGAATGTCCCCTGCCGCGCTATCCCGTGGATGGGCATCGGCCGGCGCACCCCCTTTGCGTCCCTCCAGAAGAAGATTTCGCCCCGGTCGAAACTCCGTGCGTTGAAGGGAAAAAGGACGGGGTTGCCGCCGCGAATCTTGTGGAATTCGTCGAGGGACGCGGACTCGGGCCAGTAGAGGACGTCGCGGACGGATCCGTCGCCGAGCGTCAGGTTCCAGTTCATCAGGCGGGCTCCCTTCTCGGGCATCGCGAGAAAGGTCGAGGGGCCGACGCGCCAGCGCGTGAGCGTCTGGCCGAGGTAGGGGACTTTTTCCATTGCCGGACAACTAAGGTGCGTCCGGCCGCGATTGCGAAGCACTTTTTCACTCGTGCGCGGCGTCCCGGATGTGTAAGGTTTCCCTTTTCCGCCATGAGACACTTCCTCCAGGAGACCGACTTCAAGCCGAGCGAGCTCGGCGGGGTCTTCGCGCTCGCCCGCGACTTCAAGGGGCGGCGGGGAAAGGCTGCGCCAACGCCGCTCGCCGGGCAGACTTGGGCGATGATCTTCTCGAAATCGAGCACCCGGACGCGAGTGTCCTTCGAGGTTGCGATCCGCGAACTCGGCGGAAGCTCCCTTTTTCTAAACAACCACGACATCCATCTCGGCCGGGGCGAGTCCATCGAGGACACCGCCCGGGTCCTCTCCCGGTTCGTTCACGGCCTGGTCGTCCGGACTTTCGAGCACAGCGACGTCGAGCGGCTGGCGGCGGCGGGAAGCGTTCCCGTGATCAACGGGCTGACGGATTTCCTGCATCCCTGCCAGATCTATGCCGACGCATTCACGCTCGCCGAGCGGTGGGCGCGGAGCGACGACCTGCCGGGTGCGCTCAAGGGGCGGAAGATCGCCTTCCTCGGCGACACCGCGTGCAACATGGCGAATTCGTGGATCCTCGGCGCCAATCTCTTCGGCATGAAGATCGCCCTTTCCGGACCCAAGGGCTTTGCCCCCGGCCCTGGAATCGACGCCCTCCTGGCGAAATCGGGCTACGCCGGCGGCTACCAATTCACGACGGATCCCCGGGAGGCGGTCAAGGATGCCGACGCCGTCTACACGGATGTCTGGGTCAGCATGGGCAAGGAGGGCGAGGCCGGGGAGCGGAGCAAGCTCCTGTCCCCCTACGCGGTCACCGGCCAGCTTTTCGCCGCGGCGCGGCCCGACGCTTATTTCATGCACTGCCTTCCCGCCCATCCCGGCGAGGAGGTCGCAGCCGAGGTGCTGGCCAACCCGCGGTCGATCATCTTCGACCAGGCCGAGAACCGGCTGCACGTGCAGAAGGCAATCCTCGCGCTCCTCGCCGATGCTGCGCGGGCCAAATAATCCACAATGAAGATCGTCCTCGCATATTCCGGCGGCCTCGACACCTCGGTCATCGTCAAATGGCTCCGCGAGACCTATGACGCGGAGATCGTGACCTTTGCCGCGGACATCGGGCAGGAGGAGGAATTGAAGGGCCTTCCATCCAAGGCGCGGCGGACCGGCGCGTCCCGGCACTACACGCTCGATCTCGTCGAGGAATTCGCCCGGGATTTCATCTATCCGATGGTTCGGGCGAACGCCATTTACGAGGGCCAGTACTACCTTGGGACCTCGATCGCCCGGCCCCTGATCGCAAAGGCGCAGATCGCGATCGCAAAAAAGGAAAAGGCCGACACGGTCGCCCACGGCGCGACCGGGAAGGGCAACGACCAGTGCCGGTTCGAGCTGACCTACATGGCGCTGGCCCCAAAGCTCCAGATCCTCGCCCCATGGAAGATCGACGCCTTCCGGGCTGAGTTCCCCGGCCGGGCCGAGATGATCGCCTACTGCCGCAAGCACCGGATCCCCGTGGAGGCTTCGCTCAAGAAGCCGTATTCCATGGATCGGAACCTCCTGCACATCTCCTACGAGGCCGGGATCCTTGAGGACCCCTGGTTCGACCCGACGACGAAGGCAAACAAGGGCATGTTCAAGCTATCGGTCTCGCCCGAGGATGCGCCGAACAAGCCGGAATACGTCGAACTCGAGTTTGCCCGGGGCGATTGCGTCGCCGTCAACGGCCGGCGGCTCACCCCTGCGGGCGTCCTCAAGGCCCTCAACAAGCTCGGCGGCAAGCACGGCGTCGGGCGGGTGGATCTCGTGGAGAACCGGTTCGTAGGCATGAAATCCCGGGGCGTCTACGAGACGCCCGGAGGGACCATCCTCATGCACGGGCACCGGCAGATCGAATCGCTGACCATGGACCGGGAGGTCATGCACCTGCGCGATTCGCTGATCCCGAAGTACGCCGAACTGGTCTACTACGGCTTCTGGTTTGCCCCGGAAAGGGAGGCCCTCCAGGCGCTCGTGGACCAGAGCCAGCGCTACGTCTCCGGCACGGTCCGGCTCAAGCTCTACAAGGGCAATGTCATCACCTGCGGCCGGAAATCGAAGTACTCCCTCTACGACCTGAAGATCGCCTCCATGGAGGGCGTCAAGAGCTGGTACAACCAGAGCGACGCGACCGGATTCATCCGGCTGAACGGGCTCCGGCTCAGGGCGCGGAACCTGGTCCAGGGCGGACCCAAGGGCTAGCGCTCGCTACTCGAAGCGGACGGTGACCTGGATTTCCACGGTCGCGTTGCGCGGAAGTCCGGCGACGGCGACCGCGGCCCGCGCGTGCTTTCCCGCCTCGCCGTAGAGCTTCACGAAGAGATCGCTGGCGCCGTTGATGACCTGGGGGCTGTCGGCGAAACCCGCAACGCCGTTCACGAAGCCGGAGACGAAGAGGAATTCCTTAACGCGATCGAGCCGGCCCAGCGCCGACTTGATCGCGGCCAGGGTGTTCAGCGCGCACACCTGGGCCGCCGTGTTCGCCGTCTCGACCGTCTGCTCGCGGCCGACCTGCCCGGCATGGGTCACCGCTCCGTCGCGCGTGTTCAGGACGCCCGACAGGATCAGCGTATTCCCGTTGATCCGGTAGGGGACGTAGCTTCCGGCAGGAGCCGCCGGAGGGGGCAGGGAGATGCCGAGTTCGCCGAGCCTGGCTTCGATGGGATCCATGATGGGAAGTGACATGCGGGTAAAAGATGGTTTCAACAACCTTCTAATGACGGACCCGGGCCCCCTCGTGCGCCTCACCGGCGTCGGCAAGCGCTTTGGAGACGGCCCGGCTGTGCTGGAGAATATCGGCTTCGCCGCCCACCCGGGAGACTTCGTGAGCTTCATAGGGCCAAGCGGGTGCGGCAAATCGACCATCCTCCGGCTGGTCGCGGGCCTGACCGCGCCGAGCGCCGGCGAGATCACGGTGGGCGGCGCGGCATCTCCTGCTGGCGTTTTCCTGGTCTTTCAGGATGCCAATCTCCTCCCATGGCGCCGGGTCTCGGCGAACGTCGAACTTCCTCTCATGCTCCGGGGCGACTCCGTTTCCGTGCGGCGGGAGCGCGTGCGCGAGATGCTCGAACTCGTCGGTCTCCGGGATGCCGCCCGAAAATTCCCCTGGCAGCTCTCCGGCGGCATGAAGATGCGGGTGTCGATAGCCCGGGCCCTGAGCGTGTCACCCCGGCTTCTTCTCTTGGACGAGCCCTTCGGCGCCCTGGACGAGATGACGCGGAACCGCCTGAACGAGGACCTTCTCGCCATCCGCCAGAAAGACCCGTTCACCGCCCTCTTCGTCACTCACTCCGTCGCCGAGGCGATCTTCCTTTCGAATCGGATCGTGATCCTGTCTCCAAACCCGGGGCGGATCGCCCGCGAAATTGCTGTTCCATTTCCCTATCCCCGCCCGCCCGAGCTTCGCGAGGCCCCGGAATTCCTCAGCCTTCTCGCCGAGGCCTCGCACGCCCTTCGGTCCGTTCTCGCTCCATGAAACGCGGATCTGGCTGGATATTGCCCACAGTCACGGGCGCCGTCCTTGTGGCGCTCTGGTATGCGATAAAGGGATTCTGGCATATCCCGACATTCGTCCTGCCCTCGCCGGGGGAGATCCTCGAGGCCGGTTGGCAGGAGCGCCGGACCCTGCTTTCCTCGATCCTGATCACCGGCCGCGGCGCCCTTCTCGGGTTCCTCGCCGCCGTGGGGATCGGGTTTCTCATGTCGCTCGTCATGGCTTTCTCATTCCGGTTGAAGCAGTCGCTGTATCCGTACATCCTGATGCTCCAGATGACTCCGGTCATCATCCTGGCACCGATTTTTGTCCTGTGGCTCGGCCAGGGCCTCCCGGCGATCGTGGCCGTCACCTTCATGATCTGCTTTTTTCCCGTGGTCGCGAATACAACCATGGGTTTTCTTTCCGCCGATCGGGGGTGGGGGGAGCTCTTCGCCATCTGCGGGGCCACGCGGTGGCAGGAGATCCGGCATCTTCGGATCCCGGCAGCGATGCCGTATTTCCTGACGGGGGTGAAGATTGCGGGCACCCTTGCGCCGATCGGCGCCATCACGGGCGATTTCCTGGCCGGCACGCAGCAGAACGGCGTCGGCGGGATCGGCTTCATGACGATCGCCTACTTTTCCCAGCTCAAGATTCCGGCCCTCTTTGCGACCGGCCTAGTCGCCTGCGTCCTCGGTTTCCTTTTTGTCGGCGGCGTCAGCCTCCTCCACTGGCTCCTCCTCCGCCGCTGGCACGACTCTTTTATCTCCAAGGGCGAGGGCTAAACGGCCCCAAGTTTCTTTGGGCGACGGCGTGGGGCGGACGGAAAGGGATCCGGAAGGGGCATGAGCGGAGCTTCACGGGCGCCTCGGGGCCGAATCCCCTCGAGGGTGAGGCCGGCTGCGGCGGCCGGATGGGGAATTGCGGAGCGCAGCCCCGGAGGATTCCTTTCCGTCCGCCCCGCGCCCGCCACCCCGCTTAAGGGCTTGCCGCCGGGCGCCCTCCAGACTTGCCTAATCGGTTCATGAAAAAGGCCCTCGTCACCGGCATCACCGGCCAGGATGGCTCCTACCTCGCGGAGCTCCTTCTCGAAAAAGGCTATGAAGTGCATGGCGTCATCCGCCGGGCCTCGACCTTCAACACGAGCCGGATCGACCACCTCTACCGTGATCCCCATGTCAACGGCGTGCGCCTCCACCTGCACTATGGGGACTTGGCCGACTCGGTCCAGATGGTGAAGCTCCTCTACGAGCTCCAGCCCGACGAGATCTACAACCTGGGCGCCCAATCCCATGTCCGCGTCTCCTTTGACATCCCGGAATACACCGGCGATGTGGACGGGCTCGGCGCCCAGCGCATCCTCGAGGCCATCCGCGAGGCGGGCCTGGCCAAGAAAGTGCGCTACTACCAGGCCTCCTCGTCCGAGATGTTCGGCAAGGTGCAACAGGTGCCCCAGACCGAGACGACCCCGTTCTGGCCGCGCTCTCCCTACGGCTGCGCAAAGGTCTATGCCTACTGGCTGACCGTGAACTACCGCGAGAGCTACAACATCCACGCGAGCAACGGCATTCTTTTCAACCACGAGTCCCCGCGCCGCGGCGAGACCTTCGTCACCCGCAAGATCACCCGCGCAGCCACCCGGATCAAGCTGGGGCTCCAGGATTCGATCTACCTCGGCAACCTCGACGCCCAGCGCGACTGGGGCTACGCGAAGGAATACGTCGAGATGATGTGGCTCATGCTCCAGCAGGACCAGCCGGACGATTTCGTGGTCGCCACAAACGAGACCCACAGCGTGAAGGAGTTCTGCCAGGAGACGTTCGGCCTGCTCGGGCTCGACTGGCAGAAGCACGTGAAGTACGACGCCCGCTACGAGCGGCCCGCGGAGGTGGAGCTTCTCATCGGCGATCCCGCCAAGGCCCGCCGCAAGCTCGGCTGGGAACCCAAGGTCCGCTTCAAGGACCTGGTGAAGATCATGGTCGATCACGATCTGGAGTTGGCGAAGCGCGAGGCCCAGATCGCCCGGCTTCCGATGCCGTGAAGCTTTTTATAGCAGGCCATCAGGGCATGGTGGGATCGGCGCTCGTACGCCGCTTTTCCCGCGAGCCCGGCATGACGCTCGTCCTTCGGACGCGCAAGGAGCTCGACCTGACGAGCCAGGCGGCGGTCGAGGCGCTTTATGCCGTCGAAAAGCCCGACGTCGTCATCGTGGCCGCCGCCCGCGTGGGCGGCATCCACGCCAACAACACCTATCCCGCGGAATTCCTATTCGACAATCTAGCCATTGCGGCGAACACGATTCATCCGGCGCACCGGCACGGCGTAAAGCGGCTCCTCTACCTCGGAAGTTCCTGCATTTATCCCAAGGGAGCGCCGCAGCCCATGCCCGAGGATTGCCTGCTCACAGGCCCCCTGGAGCCGACGAATGAGCCGTACGCCGTTGCGAAGATCGCAGGTCTGAAGCTCTGCCAATCCTACCGCCGGCAGTACGGCGACTTCTTCCACTCGGGCATGCCGACGAACCTCTACGGGCCGTCCGACAACTACAACCTGGACAATTCGCACGTCCTCCCGGCCCTGATCCGCAAGTTCCACGAGGCGAAGGAGGCGGGCCGTCCCGAGGTCGTTGCGTGGGGTACGGGAGCCCCCCGGCGCGAATTTCTCCACGTGGACGACCTGGCGGACGCCTGTGCCTTCCTCCTCAAGCTTCCCAATCCGCCGGATTGGATCAATATTGGGACCGGCGTGGACGTCACGATCCGGGAATTGACCGTCCTCGTGGCGTCCGTCACCGGCTTCAAGGGAAAGATTGTGTGGGATAGCTCCAAGCCGGATGGCTCGCCCCGCAAGCTCCTCGAGGTAGGCAAACTCGCGGCGCTCGGCTGGAAGGCGCGGATCGCCCTTGAGGAAGGGATTGCCCGGACCTACCGGAGCTTCCTCGACGAGAAGGCCGCCGGAAGACTGCGCACATGAGCGACGCCGATCCCGAGTTCGCCGCCGAGGGCGACGGTGGCGCAAAAAAGTCTTTCTGGGGGCATCTGCAGGACCTGCGCGTGGCGCTTGTCCGCTCGGCTATCGCGATAGGCATCTCCCTTGTCGTCTGCCTCCTCCTCGACCAGCAGCTTGTCGGGCTCCTCGAATATCCCCTCCGCAGGATGGACATGTTCGCAAAGCCGCAGGCGACCGTCACCCTGGAGTTGGGCGCGGCGCGGCTCGGCCCCTATGCGGTGACCCGCGAGGAATTTCCCGCGCTGCCGGATGGCCCGGCGCCGCACGCCACGTTCCGGGTCGGCGTCTCGAAGATCGGCGGGGAGCAGGTCTTGACCCTCAAGCCCGACCCCGATGCGCCTGCCGGCGGCGCCATCGAGGTGCGGCTGCACAACCTGAGCCCAGCCGAGGCTTTTTTCGTCGCTTTCCACGTGGCCCTCTATGGTGCGATCGCCGTCTCGTCGCCCTTCTGGATTTATTTCATGGGCAGCTTTATTCTCCCCGCGCTCAATATGCGCGAGCGGCGGGCGGTCCTCTCGTGGCTCGGCTGGGGCGTCTTCCTCTTCATCCTGGGCGTCGCCAGCACCTACTTCCTCCTGCTCCCTGTGGCGCTCAAGGCCTCGGTCAAATATTCGAACCTCCTCGGTTTCAGCGCGTCCGACTGGCGCGCAGACGAATACATAAGCTTCGTCTGCAAGTTTCTCCTGGGGATGGGCGTTGGGTTCCAATTCCCGCTGGTCGTGCTCTTCCTCGTGAGGCTCGGCATCCTGACCCACAAGCAGCTGGCCCACTACCGCCGCCACGTGGTCGTCCTCTCGCTCATCCTCGGCGCAGTCCTGACGACCCCCGAGCCGATCACCCAGATCGCCATGGCCGTCCCCCTCTACCTCCTTTACGAGATCTGCATCTGGATCGCCTGGTACTGGGACTGGAAGAAGCGCAGGACCGAGAAACCGGCGGCTTGATCGCACTGCTATTTACAACTGGGACAGGGCTGAGGGGGCGCATCCTTGCGACTCGCGCTAGACTTGGGCCGGTTTTTTGCCATGGTGGATGCCCCTCCACCATGACCTCCACCGAGACCCTCAACATCATCGAGAACATCAAGAAGCGCGCCGGGCATCTCTGGAGGTTTCTTTGACGTCGAAATGAAGCAGCCGGAAATCGGCGCCTTGGAGGCGCAGATGACCGAGCCCGGCTTTTGGGACAACAACGACCGCGCCCAGAAGCACATAGCCAGGCTGAACGCCCTGAAGCGGACGATCGGACCGGTCGTTGCGTTCCATAAGAAGCTCGAGGACGTGGATGTGATGGTCGAACTCGTCCGTTCGGCCTCTCCCGCCGAAGGGGAGGCCTACGCGCGGGAGCTCGACCAGACGGTGGCGGCTCTCGTCGGGGAATTGGAGAAGATCGAAATCACGTCTTTTCTCTCCGGCCAGTTCGACCGCAACAACGCCATCTTTTCCATCCAGGCGGGCGCTGGCGGGACCGAGTCGTGCGATTGGGCCGACATGCTTTTCCGCATGTACACGCGCTGGGCAGAGCGCCGGGGCTTTGCCGTGGAGGTCCAGGACGTTCAGGCCGGAGACCAGGCGGGGATTACGAAGGCCACGCTGCTCATCAAGGGCGAGAACGCGTATGGCTACGCCAAGGCCGAGCGCGGGGTCCACCGGCTCGTGCGGATCAGCCCGTTCGACGCGAACAAGCGCCGGCACACGTCGTTCTGCGCGGTGGATGTGATCGCACAGATCGACGAGGATATTCCGATCGAGATTCCCGACGGCGAAATCCGGGTGGATGTCTACCGCTCGTCGGGAAAGGGAGGGCAGGGGGTGAACACCACCGATTCCGCCGTTCGGGTCACCCACATCCCGACCGGCATCGTGGTCGTCTGCCAGAACGAGCGCTCGCAGATAAAGAACCGTGCCAGCGCCATGAGCGTCCTCAAGGCGCGGCTCTACGAGCGGAAGCTCGACGAGCAACGGACGGAGATGGAGCGCTTCTACGGGGAAAAGGGCGAGATCGGCTGGGGAAGCCAGATTCGAAGCTACGTGCTCCAGCCGTACCAGATGGTGAAGGATCTGCGGACAGGGGTGAGCACCGGCGACACCCAGGCCGTGCTCGACGGCGATCTGGACCGGTTCATCACGGCTTGGCTGCGCGCCGGTTGCCCGCGTCACCGCAACAAGGACATCCAGATGGATGACTAGGCTGAAAAGCGGAAAGCGGAAATCGGAAAGCGGAAACTGAAATTCGGAAGCGACGAGCACTATGCCTGAACTTGCCTACGAAACCCTGCGCTCGGCGCTCGCGGCCCAGCCGCTCTTCGAGGCAAAAACCTGGCGGCTCTCGCCGGCGGCTTGGCCGCTCAGCCGGGAGCAGGTGGAGGAACTCGAGGCGATCGGCGCGGCATGCCTGGAATTCCACCTGGCGCTGGAGAATCTGTACCTCCGCTCGGCAGCAGGAAAGAATCTCCTGCGGAACAAGCCGCTCCTCGCTCCCTGGGTCGCCGACTATTTTGACCGGGGGAAGCCTTCGTGGCTCGTGGAGCGGGCTCGGGATCCCAGGAACCGTGGGATCTTTCCGCCCGCCCTCCGCCCCGATCTTCTCTTTACTGACGACGGCTTTGCGATGACCGAGCTCGACTCGCTGCCCGGCGGGATCGGGCTGACCGCGTTTCTGAACCGCCTCTATGCCGCGGAAGGCGGCCGGATTCTCGGAGCCGAGGACGCCATGCTTCTGAACTTCCACGCGTCGCTTGTGGCGCTGAAGCCCGGCGGCGGAAATCCCCTGATAGCGCTCGTCGTGAGCGAGGAGGCCGGAACGTACCGGCCGGAGATGCAATGGCTGGCCCGGGAGCTTCAGGCGCGGGGACGGCGGGTCTTCTGCCTGCGGCCGGACGAGATATTCCCGCTTGGCGGGGCCGTCTATTTCGACGCGGAGGGCAATCCGGAGAAGATAGACATCATCTACCGCTTCTTCGAGCTGTTCGACCTCGCCAACATTCCCGCCGCAGACTTCATCCTCGATGCGTGGGCCGCCGGGGAGGTCGCCGTGGGGCCACCCATCAGGCATTTCCAGGAGGAGAAGCTCGCGCTCGCCCTTTTCCAGCACCACCGGCTCCAGGACTATTGGTCCGAGGCGCTGAGCGCGCGGACGGCGAAGCGGCTCCGCGCCCTCATCCCGCCGTCGTGGATCGTCGATCCGACGCCGCTGCCGCCCGGTGCGGTGCTTGATGGCCCGCGCATCGGGGGCCGCGCGCTTGTCGATTGGCGCGACCTCGGAGGCGCGTCGCAGAAGGAGCGGGACCTCATCATCAAGATCAGCGGATTTCACGAGACCGCCTGGGGGGCGCGCAGCGTGCTCCTGGGAAGCGACTCTTCCCGCGAGGAATGGACGGAGGGCGTCAACCGGGCGGTCGAGATGGCGCCGACGCACCCGCACATACTCCAGACCTATCAGAAGCCGCGCCGCCTCGAGCATCCGGTGTACCGGCCGGATTCCCCGGGGGAGGACGCGGCCGCCGTGGTCGAGGCGCAGGGGCGCGTCCGGCTCTGCCCCTACTACTTCGTCGTGGACGGCCAGGCCCGGCTCTCGGGCGCGCTCGCGACCTTCTGTCCGCCGGACAAGAAGATCATCCATGGCATGCAGGATGCGGCGCTTCTGCCCTGCCGTGTCGTCGATTAGTCCCGGGTCCGTTTGAAAAATGACCTCGCGAGGCGCGTCTTCCGGCGGACTCTACCGAGGTGCGCGGTTCCTTGCCTTCTTGATTGCCCTGGCAGCGTGGAATCCGGCGGCCGCGGACCTGGCGGCCGTCCCCGACGTAAAAGCGCTGGCTGCGCAGGCAGACCGGAGAGATCCCGCCGCTCTGACCGCCTTGGGGACCGCCAGCGTGGGAGGGCAGGGCGTCCCGCAGGACTTCGCCAAGGCCCGGGATTACTTCAGCCGGGCCGCGGAGGCCGGGTACGCGCCGGCTGAGTACAACCTCGGCCTTATGTGCGAGGCGGGGCGCGGCGCCCCCCAGGATCTTGAGGCCGCGTTTCATCATTACCAGAAAGCGGCGCTGCTAGGGCTGGCTCAGGCCCAGTTCAACCTCGGCAACATGTATGCTACCGGCCGGGGGGTTCGTGCGGACCCCTTCGAGGCTGTGCTCTGGCTCCGGCAGGCGGCCGCGAACAAGCTGCCGGAGGCGCAGTACAATCTCGCGCTCGCCTACGAATTTGGGCGGGGCGTCACAAGGGACGATGCGGAGGCTCAGAAATGGTACCGCGCCGCATCCTCCCAAGGGGACGTGCGGGCGACCTACAACCTTGCCCTCATGCTTCGCGAAGGGCGCGGCTCCGATCCGGATCCCGCGGGCGCCGCCGGGCTTCTCCGCTCAGCCGCCCTGCAGGGCTTTGCGCCCGCGGAGAACGAATATGGGATCGCGATGGCGGCAGGCCGCGGCGTCGGGCCGCCGGATCTGGTCGAGGCCTACTTCTGGCTCTCCCTTGCGGTTGATGGCGGGATGCCTCCGCACAACCGGGACCTGGTCGGGCGGCAGCTCACCGAGGCGCAGATCGCGGCTGCCGGAGCCAGGGTCTTGGCGCAAAGCCCCAGGGCCGTACCCGCCCCTCCTCCTGGCGCGGGGGCGGCGGGTGCCGTCGATTTGGGAAAAGACAATACCGCTTTGGCGCAGGAGGTCGTTCGTGGTCTCTCGAACGCCCGGGATACGGCCGCCGAGAACGAAAGGCTGCGGACGCAGGCAAAGGATCTGGCCGCAAAGGTCGATGTATTGGCTGCGCGGCTGGCCGACTCCGAAAAGGACAATCAGCGGCTCCCGCTTTTGCAGCGGAAACTGGAATCCGCCGAGGGATGGGCGAAGGACCTTGCCGCCGACAATGAGAAGCTCCGGGCCCAGGTGAAGGAAGCGGCTGAAACGAAGGACGCGCTCGCCGCGCGGCTCTCGGTGGCGGAAAAGGCCGATGAGAAAATTCCGGACTTGGAGAAGCGGGCGGATGCGGCCGAAGGCCGTGGCAGGGCCTCGGCCGCGGAAGGCGAAAGACTCCGGACGAAGGTTGTGGAGTTGACTGGCGCGAACGGCTCGCTTTCCGCGCGGCTCGACGCCGCCGACAAGGACAACCTGCGCCTGCCTCTCCTTCAGGGCGAACTGAAAGCCGCGGAAGTCCGGGCGGAGGCCCTGGCAGCGGACCGCGAAAGGCTCCAGGCCCAGGCGAAAGAGCTCGCTGAAAAGATCGACGGGCTTGCCGCGCAGCTCGCGGCGGCGCAAAAGGACAATCAGCAGATTGCGGCCTTGCAGCAGCGGTTGGATGCGGCCGAAAGCCAGCTCCAAACCCTGGCCGATGACAACGCCAAGCTGCAGGCGCAGGCCAGGGAATCGACGGGAAAGAGCGATGGGCTGGCTGCGCAGCTCGCCTCCGTCGAAAAGGACAATGAGGCCCTCCCGGTCTTGCGCGATCAGCTGGCGTCCGTCCAGGGCAGGGCGGAGGCGGCGCAAAGGGAGGCCGACCAGGCCCGCGGCCAGCTCGCGACGATTCAGTCGGTCCTGGCGCTCAGCCAGAGAGTCGTGCAGGCCGCGGCGCCCCCCAGCGCTTCTCCTGCGCCCGCCGTCGCGCCCCGGATCTATCTCGTCCAGCCGGGAGACTCGCTCACGCTCATCAGCTTCAGGTTTTATGGGACCGGGCTTCGCTGGCGCGAGATCTTCGAAGCCAATCGCGACGTTCTGGCCGATGAGGAGGGCCTCCGGCCGGGCCAGCGGCTGAAGGTCCCGTAACGGGCTTCACCCTACGTATTTCCACCGGAAGGCGACCTTGATCTCACCTGGCCCCCATGTCATCAGGAACCATGCATGATTTTCTGGGACGCCCGTTTGCCCCCCGGCTTAGGTTACTTCCGCGCGGACTCTTTCTTGCCGCTGCAATGGCCGTCTGTCTGGGCGTGCCGGCGCACGCCCAAATCGACATTGCTGCCGTGCAGGCCCAGGCGAAGCAGGGAGACCCCGGCGCGCTGACCGCGCTCGGGACGGCCTACGCGAGCGGGCAGGGGGTTCCCCAGGACTTTGGCAAGGCGTTGCAATCCTACCAGCAGGCGGCCGCCGCGGGCGATTCCCTCGCCGAGTACAATATCGGGCTGATGTACGAATCGGCCCACGGCGTCTCGCAGGACCTTGCGACCGCCTTCCGCTACTATTTGCAGGCGGCGAAGCAGGGGGTTGCGCAGGCGCAATTCAATGTTGGCAACATGTACGCGGAGGGCCGGGGCGTTGGGAAGGACCTATTCGAGGCCGTGCTCTGGTTTCGGCAGGCCGCGGAAAAGGGCCTGCCCGAGGCCCAGTACAACCTCGGCCTGGCCTACGAACTCGGCCGGGGCGTCGCGAAGGATTTGGACCAGGCAAAGACCTGGTACGGCGCCGCGGCTTCCCAGGGTTTCGCCGCCGGGAAATTCAGGCTCGTCGCCTTGGGCGGTGCCACCGGACGCGCTGCTGCGGCAGCTTCCGCCGCCGTAGCGTCACCGGCCGCCGTCGGCCAGGGCGCCGCCCCCGGGGGCGGCGAACTCGACCAATTGCGCGCCGAGAACGCCCGGGCGCTCGACGCCCTGCAGGCTCTCCAGCGCGAGAAGGCTGTGCTCGAGCAGCGCCTCGCCGTCGCGCAGGCGGCCATGAAGGACGCGGTTGCCGCGCCTGCCGCCGCGGAGCTCCAGAATCGCCTCAGCCAGCTGCAGCAGGACAACGCGGGACTCAATGCCGAGGCGAAGCGTTCCATCATAGAGCTCTCGAGGCTCGATTGGCAGCTGAGGCGTGCCCAGGATGCCCTTGCGAAGCAGGGCGGGAGCCCGGCACCCGGCCAGAAGGCCTCCGGATCGGCAGACGCCGAGGCGAAGATCGCCGACCTGACCAAGGCGCTCGCCGATGCGCGCGCCTCGGCGCAGGCCCTTGCTTCCGACAAGACCGCGCTTCAGGCGCAGATTACGGAGCTCTCCGCAAAGGCTGCGGCGGCTCCCCCGCCGCAGGATGACTCCGCGCTCAAGCAGCTCCGCCTGAATGCCGCCCAGAAGGACAAGGATCTTGACGCCGCCCGTCAGGAAACGGCCGAGTTGCAGGTCAAGTTCGACTCGGCCCAGGAGGATTTCAAGGCGCGGATCGCCGCCTTGTTGGCCAAACCCGCAGCCCCGGCTCCCGCTCCCGAGGACAACGCCTTCGTCAAGCAGCTCCGGCTGGACGCGGTCCAGAAGGACAAGGATCTCGCCGCCGCCCGGCAGGAGACGGCGGAACTTCAGATCCAATTCGATTCCGCCCGGGAGGATTTCAAGGCCCGCACACAGCAGCTCAACGCCCAGATGGACGAGCTGAAGCATGCGAGCGCCGCGCAGCCGGCGGCCGATTCCGGCGCGCTTGCCAAGCTCAGCGCGCAGCTTGACGCTGCGGGCAAGCTCATCGCCGACCTCACCGCACGGAACAACGGGCTCCAGCACGACCTGGAAGCGATGAAGCAAAGCGCATCGCAGGTTCCGGAGGGATCAAGCGCCGCCGGCCTGTCCGCGGCCGCCCTGCAATTGGCGAACCAGACGCTTCAGGAACAGGTGCGGCTCCTCGAGGCGCAGCGGGACGAGGATCACAGGAACTTCGACCAGAAGTTCGCGGCGTTTTCCGCCGAGCTGAAGGCGTCCACGGCGGCGAACCGGGCCCTCTCGGCGGCCAACCAGGCGCTTCTCGATGAAAAGGGGGCCGAGGACGCCGCGCTCAAGTCGGAGAACGCGAGCCTTTCGAGCCAGGTACAGGAGTTCACCGCTTCCAAGGACAAGTCCATCAAGGACAATGTAACCCTGGCTTCAATGGTCACGCAGATGCAGCAGGCGACCGACCAGGCCAAGCTGGACCTCGCCAACCTTCAGAACCGGGTGGCAGCCGGGGACAAGGCGGCGCAGGAGCAGTCCGCCAGGCTAAACGCGCTCGTGTCCGAAAACCAGGCGCTCAAGGCGCAGGCACAGGACCTCGACCAGCTCAGGCAGCAGAACGCCGCCGTCACCGCTCGGCTGAGCCTTGCGCAGAACGCGCTCGACCAGATAGCGGTCGCTGCCCGGGCCCTGAGCGCTCCGGCTGCGCAGCAGCCGGCAAGGTAGGCTGCCCCTTCACGCGGCGAGTCCCCCCGAGACGGGCGGCGCCGCACCCGTGAGTCGGCCGGCCAGGGTGGCAAAGAATGCGTCCCTGCGCCGGCATGCCGTCCCCAAGTCCTTCGTTCCTAGGGAGCGGCGGATACGTTCCTTGGTGAAGGGTGTGGGATGGATCGTATAATGGAGAAACCACGTCCCGTGATTGTTCCAGAGATGATGGCGCGGGTTTTCCTCCCGGATTCGGATGCTGGGTATCTGTGTGGTCGTGCTCATGATGCGTGATGTCTGTGTTGGAGTTATCGCGCATCAGGCTCGAAAACAAAAAGCCGACCTGGGCATCAGGTCGGCTGTCGTCTTCGGGAGCGCTTTGGTTCGGAGCCCCGTGGCGCCGCACATCCGGGCTTTCGCCCGATCCACCGTGGCCGCTCCCGGCCCGGTTGGCAGAACCGGCTTTTTAGGGCCGATTCGTTCCTGATGCGGGGGATATCCTGCGCGATCCGGGGAATCCGTCCAGCGGATTTTGTGTCATATAAAAGGCTGTTGAAAACCCGCCGCACCGATGCTTCAGTCAGTGACCTCGTTTAGGAGAGCCCGGGGCGCCGGGCTGAGACGGGGGCGCGACCCGCCCCCGAATTCTTCGAACCTGATGCGTTTGACAACGCCGTAGGGAAAACCGGGCCGTCCGCGAAAGCGGGTGGAGCTGGGAGCCCGCCGGCGAAGCCAGGCGCCAACGCCAGGACCCATCCCATGCCCACCTCCGACGAAGCAAGTGCCGCCTCAGGCCACAGCCTCCTTCCGGCCTCGCGCCGGGTTCACGTAGCCGGCTCCCGTCCGGACCTGCTGGTTCCGATGCGCGAGATAGCGCTCTCCCCGACGCGGCTGCCGAACGGCACCGAGATTCCGAACGAGCCGGTGCGCGTGTACGACACGTCCGGGCCGTGGGGCGATTCCGACTTTCATGGGGACCCGACCCGCGGGCTGCCTCCGATACGTGCGGCGTGGATCCGCGAGCGCGGCGACGTCGAGGAGGCCGAGGCTCGCTCCGTGCAGCCTGGGGATGACGGCTACCTCTCGGAAATCCACCGGAGGCAGGCCGAGGCTGAGGGCCGGCGCAATCCATTCCGCTACTTTGACCGCGGCGACCGCCCGGTCCTCCGGGCCAGGGCAGGCGGTCGCGTGAGCCAGCTTCACTACGCCCGCGCGGGAAAGATCACGCCCGAGATGGAGTTCGTCGCGATCCGGGAGAACACAAAGCTCCAGCGCGCGCGGGAGCTCCTCGAGATGACCGCGGACGGCCCGCGCAATTCCCTGTGGCGCCAGCACCCGGGCCAGGGCCTTGGCGCCGCCATTCCGCGGGAGATCACGCCGGAGTTCGTCCGCGACGAGGTCGCGCGCGGCCGGGCGATCATCCCGTGCAACGTCAACCACCCCGAACTCGAGCCGATGGCGATCGGCCGGAATTTCCTCGTCAAGATCAACACGAACATCGGCAATTCCGCGGTCGCCTCATCGATCGAGGAGGAGGTAGAGAAGATGCGCTGGTCCGTCAAATGGGGCGGCGACACCCTGATGGATCTGTCTACCGGCAGGAATATCCACCAGACGCGGGAGTGGATCCTGCGCAACTGCCCGGTCCCGGTGGGAACGGTCCCGATCTACCAGGCCCTGGAAAAGGCCGGAGGGCGCCCCGAGGACCTGACGTGGGAGATCTTCCGCGACACTCTGGTCGAGCAGGCCGAACAGGGCGTCGATTACTTCACGATCCACGCCGGCGTGCTCCTGCGGTACATCCCGCTGACCGCGCGCCGGATGACGGGGATCGTCAGCAGGGGCGGCTCAATCCTCGCCAAGTGGTGCCTCGCGCACCACCGCGAGAACTTCCTCCACGCGCATTGGGACGACATCTGCGACATCATGGCCGCCTACGACGTTTCCTTCTCGATCGGCGACGGGCTCCGCCCGGGCTCGATCGCGGACGCGAACGACGAGGCCCAGTTCGGCGAATTGCGGACCCAGGGCGAGCTGACCCTCCGCGCCTGGGATCGGGGCGTCCAGGTCATGTGCGAGGGCCCGGGCCATGTTCCCATGCACATGATTGCGGAGAACATGGTGAAGCAGCTCGAGTGGTGCCACGAGGCGCCCTTCTACACGCTGGGGCCCCTGACGACCGACATCGCTCCCGGATACGACCACATCACGAGCGCGATCGGCGCGGCCATGATCGGCTGGCACGGGACGGCGATGCTCTGCTACGTGACCCCGAAGGAGCATCTCGGGCTGCCGGACAGGGATGACGTCCGCGCGGGCGTCATCGCCTACAAGATCGCCGCACACGCCGCCGACCTCGCGAAGGGGCATCCCGCGGCCCAGTACCGCGACAACGCGCTCTCGAAGGCGCGGTTCGAGTTCCGTTGGCAGGACCAGTTCAATCTTTCGCTCGATCCCGAGCGCGCCCGCGAGTACCACGACGCCACGCTCCCGCAGGAGGGGGCCAAGACCGCGCACTTCTGTTCGATGTGCGGCCCGCAGTTCTGCTCGATGAAGATCACGGAGGACGTGCGCCGCTACGCGGAGCAGCAGGGGCTCGGGGATGCCGAGGCGGTCGAGGCGGGCCTCAAGGCCAAGGCCGGCGAATTCCGGGAGGCGGGCGGGGAGATCTACCTGGAGGCGAAGCCGTGAGCGAATCGACGATCACGATCAACGACCGGCCCCATCGCCTTGCCTCCGGTGCGACCGTCTCCGCCCTGCTCCGCGAGCTTGAACTCGCCGAGCGCAGGGGAGTCGCGGTCGCGGTGAACGGCTCCGTCGTTGCGCGCGCCGACTGGGCGAGCCGCCCGCTGGCCACGGACGATCGCGTCCTCGTCATTCAGGCCACGCAGGGAGGCTGATCCGCCATGGCCCTCGAAGCACACCGGCGGTTTCCCCTCATGGCCATCACACAGAACGGCGGACCTCTGGGGCACGCCGAGCAGGTGCGCCGGCTCTGCGCGGCCGGAGTCCGCTGGATCCAGCTGCGGATGAAGGACGTTCCGCGCGGGGAATGGCTTTCGACGGCCCGCGAGGCGGTGTCCGTCTGCAGGGCGCACGGCGCCGTTTGCATCGTCAACGACAGTATCGACATCGCCCTCGAGGCTGGAGCCGACGGTGTCCATCTCGGCAGGCTGGACCTCAGCTGGCGGGAGGCCCGGAGCCACCTCGGTCCGGGGCCCATCCTCGGCGGAACGGTCAACACCGATGCGGACGCGACGCGCGCGGTCGAGGCCGGCTGCCTGGACTACGTGGGCGTGGGCCCCCTTCGGTTCACGCGCACGAAGAAGGAGCTGGCCCCGCTCCGGGGCTTCGACGGCATCCGCTCCCTCGTCGGGATGCTGGGCGGCATTCCCGCCTGGGCGATCGGCGGAGTGGAGGTCTCCGATGTGCCGCGGCTCCGGGGACTGGGAGTCGCAGGGACCGCGGTCTGCTCCGCGCTCCTTCGCGGTGACCGGATCGACGAAAACGTCCGGGGATTCCTGGACGCCTGGCCGGTGCCGCTCGAGCAAGCCCTTTCCCTGTCATGAGCGCGAAACCCCTCGTCATCGCCGGCGTCGAATTCTCCTCCCGGCTCTTTGTCGGAACCGGCAAGTTCAGCTCGAGCGCGCTCATGCGGGCGAGTCTCGCCGCCTCCGGGACGCAGCTGGTCACGGTCGCCCTCAGGCGGGTGCGGACGGACGGCGCGGCCGACGACCTCCTCGCCCACCTTGACCTCGGACTCTATCGCCTGCTGCCGAACACGTCGGGCGTGCGCGATGCCCGGGAGGCCGTGCTCGCAGCCGAGCTTGCCCGGGAGGCCCTCGAGACGAACTGGCTGAAGCTCGAGATCCATCCCGATCCGAAATACCTGATGCCCGATCCGGTGGAGACGCTCCGCGCCACCGAGGAGCTCGTGAAGCGCGGTTTCGTCGTCCTGCCCTATGTGCACGCCGATCCCGTGCTCTGCAAGCGGCTCGAGGAGGCGGGCGCCGCGGCCGTGATGCCGCTCGGCGCCCCGATCGGGAGCAACCGCGGGCTCGAGTCGCGGGCCTTCCTTGAGATCATCCTCGCGCAGAGCCGCGTCCCCGTGGTCGTCGACGCGGGCCTCGGCGCTCCGTCGCACGCGGCCGCGGCGCTCGAGATGGGCGCGCACGCAGTCCTCGTGAACACCGCCATCGCGGCCGCCGCCGATCCCGTGGGCATGGCCGGAGCCTTCCGGCTCGGTGTCGAGGCGGGCCGGCTCGCGTGGGAGGCCGGCCTGGCAGGCCTCCAATCCGAGGTGCGCGCGACCTCGCCGCTCACGGAGTTCCTCACGGAGGCCGGCTGATTTCGTCCCCATGAACTTTGTCGAAATCTGGCGGCAGCACGATTTCCGCGCCGTGGGGGAGAAGATCTCCCGAAGCACCGAGGCGGATGTCAGGCGCGCGATGGCCCGGGCGGGCCGCGGGCTCGGCATCGACGACTTTGGGGCGCTGCTTTCTCCCGCCGCGGCTCCCTTCCTCGAGGAGATGGCCCAGGCGAGCCGCCGGCTGACGGTCCGGCGTTTCGGGAGGACGATGCAGCTTTACGCGCCGCTCTACCTCTCGAATGCCTGCGCGAACGTCTGCACCTATTGCGGGTTCAGCGCGCTCAACCGGATTCCGAGAAAAGTCCTGACCGACGCCGAGATCGTCGCGGAGGCGGAGGCCCTCCGCGCGCTGGGCTTCGATCACGTCCTGCTCGTGACGGGTGAGACGGGCCGGGTGGGCCGGGACTATCTCGCAAACGCGCTCCGCCTGCTGCGCCCCTATTTTTCCAGCCTGTCGATCGAGGTGCAGCCTCTCGACCAGGCCGACTACGCCGCGCTTGCCGGCGAGGGACTGAGCGCGGTTCTCGTCTATCAGGAAACCTATGATGCCGCCGCCTACAGCCGCCACCATCTGAGCGGGCCGAAGGCGGACATTGCCTACCGACTTGCGACGCCGGACCGGCTGGGCGCGGCCGGGATCAAGAAGATCGGACTCGGCGCCCTCTACGGGCTCAGCGACTGGCGGGCCGACGCGTGGTTTCTTGGGCTGCACATCCGCTACCTGGAGCAGCGCTACTGGCGCGCCCGCACGAGCATCTCATTTCCGCGGCTTCGGCCGCACGAGCAGCCAGGGCACCCGTCAAACGATGCGGTGCCCTTCAGCGAGCGCGATCTCGTGCAGGCGGCGTGCGCGCTCCGCCTGCTCAGCCCCGAGGCCGAGCTCTCCCTGTCCACCCGCGAAAGCGCGGCCTTCCGCGACCGCGCGTTCCGGCTGGGTTTCACGGCGATGAGCGCGGGCTCCCGGACGAATCCCGGCGGCTACGCCAGCGCCCCGGATTCCCTGGAGCAGTTCGCGATAGACGACCCGAGGAGCCCCGGGGAGGTGGCCTCGTTCCTGAGGAGCCAGGGCTACGAGCCCGTCTGGAAAGACTGGGATCCCACCTACGATGGCAGCCAGCCTGCAAAGGAGCTCATATCATGAGCGCGGCCTTCAATCCCACCGAGCGCGAGCGCTACCAGAGGCATTTCATCCTGGCCGGTTTCGGCCCGGCGGCGCAGGAGAAGCTGCGCCGGGGAACCGTTCTTGTCATTGGCGCGGGCGGCCTGGGCTGCCCGGCGCTCCTCTATCTCGCCGCTGCGGGCGTCGGGCGGATCCTCGTCATCGACCCCGACCGGGTCGAAGCCTCGAATCTCCAAAGGCAGGTGCTGTATACCGAGCAGGACATCGGCCAGTTCAAGGCCGCGGTCGCCGCCCGCAGACTTTCCGCACTCAATTCGGGCATCGTCATCGAGCCCCGGGTGGGGCGCTTTTCCCGGGCTAACGCGCTCAATCTCGTGGGAGCCTGCGATGTCGTCATCGACGGCTCGGACAACTTTCCGACGCGATACCTGGTCAACGATGCGTGCGTCATGGCGGGGAAGCCGTTCGTCTACGGAGCCGTCCAGGGATTTGCCGGGCAGCTGAGCGTTTTCAACTGGAGGGGCGGCCCCACGTATCGGTGTCTCTTCCCGGAGCCCCCTCCTGCAGGCGAGGTCCCCAACTGCGCGGAGGCGGGCATCCTCGGCGTGCTGCCCGGCTTGATCGGGACCGGCCAGGCCTGCGAGGCGATAAAGCTCCTGACGGGCCTCGGTGAGCCCCTGAGCGGACGACTTCTCCTCTGGGACGCCCTGGCGATGACGACGCAGTGCGTGAGTCTTCCCGCCGATCCGCGCAACCGTGAGATAACCCAACTGCCGCCGGACGGTTACGGGGAAGCGTGCGCGGCGCCGGTGATGGGGATCGAGGAGATCGACGTCGTTTCCCTGCGAAAGGCTGTGCCGACGCCGCAGCTTATCGATGTCCGGGAGAGATGGGAGCGTGAGATGGGCTCGATCGAGCTCTCGATCCACGTCCCCCTCGGGCTCCTTGAGCGGGATGAGGCCAAAGGGGCGCTGGCCGGGCTTGATCCTGCCGCCCCGACCGTCGTGTACTGCGCCGTTGGAGTCCGGAGCGTGCGCGGCGCGCAGCTTCTCCGGGATAGGCACGGCTTCCGGAATCCCCTGAACCTGCGCGGCGGTTTCGACGAGTGGCAAAGGCGCAGGTGACGCGCCCGCTCTGCATTCTCACGATTGCCGGCTCCGACAGCGGGGGGGGTGCGGGAATTCAGGCGGACGCGCGCGCGATCCAGGCCCTTGGGGGATATGCCCTGACGGCGATCACCGCCGTGACCGCGCAGAGCGGCCGTGGCATCGCGATGTGGCGCCCCGTGGCTCCGCTCCTGATCGCGGCGCAGATCCGGACGGCCCTCCGCGACTATCCCGTGGCCGCGATCAAGACCGGGCTCATTCCGGGGGCGGCCGCTGTCCGTGCGATCGCCGCCGAGATCAGGCGGCATCCGGGCATTCCCCTCGTTGTCGATCCGGTGATCGGCTCGACGAGCGGCACGCGGTTTCTCTCCGATTCGGGACTTAAGGCGCTGCGGCGCGAACTTCTGCCCCTTGCCACGCTCGTGACACCGAACTGGCCCGAGGCGGGCGCCCTCGCCGGGGCCAAGGTTAGGACGGACGCGGGTGCGGAAGCCGCCGCGTCGCGGCTGGCGGAAGAATTTGGCTGCGCCGTGCTCGTGAAGGGGGGCCATGCGGCGGGCCCGATCTGCCGCGACTGCCTTGCCACGCCCGATGGCCGCGTACGCTGGTTTGGCGGCCCGCGCATTGCGACGCGCAACACCCACGGCACCGGCTGCGTGCTTTTGGCGGCGATCGCATTCCAACTGGCCCGCGGGCGCGACGTTCCGAAGGCCGTCGCGATGGGCCGGAGCTTTCTGATCGGGAGCCTGTGGAAGAACCGGTTCCTGCGCTGGGGCCCGGGTGCGGGCCCCGCTCTTGCCCGCTAAAACGCCTTGCCGCCGGCCCGGGTGCCGCAGAGCGCGACTTCGATTCCCAATTCGGAGGCGAGGGCCGCCTTGGCGTACAGGGCCGAGTCCGCCGCCGCCGCGGAGCGGGCATAGGCGACCTGGATGTGGTTTGCCTTGTGGCGGGCCATCATCTGGTCGCGCGTGACGCCATAGGTGACCGCGTGCATGATCGGCCACTGGAAAGTGGTTTCCTTCCAGCGGCGCTCGGTTTCGGCGCGCGGTAGGGAAATCACCTTGGCGCGGCCGAGGTCCATCTTGAGCCGGCCGCCTTCCACGAAGATGCGGCTCCAGACGATTTCCCCAGGCTTGGCGATGCCCCGAAGGGTGCCGCCACCGAGCCGGAAGTACATCGCAGGCTGCCTGTGGGAATCGCTGCCCGACCATCCGCCGATGTGGTGGGCGGGCGGCGCGCTTCCCGAGATCAGGAAGACCCACACGTATTCCTTCGTCGTGCCGGACCGGTCCCAGTCGCCCCAGCGCAGATCGTGAAGGGTGGTTTCGACGGGCTGGCCGAGCGCGCGGTGCACGCGATTGGTGAAAAGGGCGTCGAGGCCCGCGCATTCGTCCACCTCGTTGAAGTGGGGGATCGGCTCGCCGCCGCGTATGACCGTCCCATCCGCCCTGCGGACGGGGGGGCGGTCTCCGTTGTTGAGGGTTCCCTCCACGAGGTCGGAGGCGGGAAGCAGGTCCTTAAGGCCCTGCTGGTACTGGATCCCGATCGTCTCGCACCCGAAATCGTCCGCGATGCGGACGGCGGCAACGTACATCTTGCACTGCAGCAGAACCTGCTTCTCGGTGAGCTCCGTCGCCCCGTTGCGCCCGAAGCGGAATTTCAGGCCCTTGCGCCGGTACCAGGCCAGGACCTTGCGCGCCTCGGCATCGGCCACCTGGGTCGTCGCGTAGAAGAGAGCCGACTGCGAGAGCCGCTCCTTGTAGACACCGGTCGGGAAAAGCAGCTCGTCCGGGACGATGGCGTTGTACATGCCCATGCATCCCTCGTCGAAGATTCCCATGATGGATTTCCTGACCCTGAGATCGTCCGCGATCTTCCGGGCCAGCGCGCGCGAGCGCGCGGGCACGGTGCATTTTCCGAGGGGCCTGACGTGCGCCGTCCTGTGCCGCACGGTTCCGGTCTTCAGCCATTCCGCCAGCTTCCGGAGAAAATCCCCGTCCTCGAATGTCTCGCTCCACAGCGTGGAATAGCGAACCCCCGCCTTAGTCAGGCAGCCGTTCAGGTTCAGCATGCCGACCAGCCCGGGCCAGGTGCCGGACCAGTTGGCGACGGTCAGGATCGGGCCACGGTGGGATATGAGGCCGGCCAGCAGGTGGTGGGAATACTGCCACGTCGCCTCGGCGACGATGAGGGGGGCCTCCGGATCGATCCGCGAAAACACGGCCATGCCCTCCTTTTGCGATCCGATGAATCCATGGCGGACGGAGCGCCTGTAGGGATGGGCCCGCTCCAGGCGGGCGCCGAGCGAGGCGACGATGGACTCGAGCTTTTTCTCCATCGCGTTCTGGGCCGGCCAGCACTTTTCGTTCGCGGATTGCCTGAGGTCGCCGTTGGCGACGAGGAGCACGTTCTTTCGGCTTTGGGGCATATCACAGGACTGTTGGAAATCCCGGGCCGGCCCGCCAGCACGGTTTTTGTCATTGTTTCGGCTTCGCGTGGGCCGCTTCCCATTGCGGCAGCCATTCTCCCGCGAGTTCCTTGGTCTCGATGGCGTTCAGCGCCCATTGGACACTGGCCACGCCGTGCAGCTGCCATCCGACCGGAGCGCCCAGGAAGGCGGGATCGGTCACCGGTTTCAGCAGGTTCGCGCCGGCAGCCTTGGCCGGACTCGAGGGCGGGGGCAGGGCATCTCCGATGAGTTTTGTCCAGGCGAGGAGTCCGAGTTCGGGGCTCTTCTTCGCGTGGGCCGCGTAGGCGAGCATGCGCGGGGCCGTCATGTCGCCGCCTCCCGTCTCCCGGCCGATCGCCTCGCACGTATTTGCCCAGCCCGCCCAGAAGCCGGGGACATCGTACATGGGCTCCAGTTGGAACATGATCTCGGGCCCTCCGAAGATCATGTCGAAATAGCGGCCGGGAAGCCTGCCGTTCTGTATGCCGGCGGCCATCGCCTTCATGTCGCCGAGAACGCGCTCGCGCCACTTGGGATCGCCGCCGCGCTCCGATTCCGTGCTCCAGTTGATCGCATAGCACATCCACTCGAGGCCGAGCGTGGCCGTGCGCTGCCGGGTGTCGGCGGGCGCAGCCGCCAGCGCCTCCGGGCCCGGCGCGGGAAGCGACGAGGGGTTCTGCAGCTGCGCGCCGCCGCCGGGCGTCGGGAGGTAGTGGGAGCCGTTGTATTTCTTGAGCCTGTCGTAGGTGAGGTCGGCGTCCAATTGCTCGCTCATGAGGTCCCCCACGCGTTCGTCCGTCGTCAGGAAATAGTAGAAGCGCTTGAGCGCGGCGTGGCTTATCCGCGGCTGCTTCGCCCCATCGCCCCAGTGGTTCACGTTATGGCGGGATCCGAGAGGCGCGAATGGGCCGAGGTGGTAGACCTCGACTTCACTCGTCTGCCGGGTCATCGCCTCAGCCATGCGGAATATGTCCGCGCGGCCGGTCCGGAGGAAGGTGTACCACAGCAGCATGTCCGGCATCAGCTCCGTGTTCGCCCAGGCCCAGCCGCCGACATCGTAGCGCCAGGTGTGGCGGCCGAAGTCGTAGTTGTGCATGATGTCGCCGAAATCCCAGAAGCCGTACCAGCCGCGCTCGTCCACCTGGCCCTCGTAGAAATTGACGAGCCCCTGCACCTGGTCCTCGACCCAGGCCGCCGCGGGGCCCGACCGGTCGGGAAGGCTCCAGTGCCCGAAGACCTGCAGGGAGTGGTAGGCTTCCGGCGAGCAGACGAGGATCGGCGGCTCGTTCGCGTCCCGGGCCATCGCGACCAGGTCCGAATTCGAGGGAACGGCGCCCAGGGCCCACAGCGTGAGGTCGGCCGTGTTCGCGACCCCCTTCGCGGTTCCCCAGCCCGGTTTCCAGTCCTCGTAGTTTATCAGGAGTCCGTGCGGCTCGGTGTCATAGCGGCGGAGGTCCATCGCCGCCGCGTCCGGGGACCAGAGCCAGATCGTCAGGCGCCCGGCCGCTCCGGCCGCTCCGGTGATCTCGATCGAGGCGGGATACTTCTGCCAGAAATGTTTCACGCCCACGGCAATGCCGCCGGACACGTCGGCGAGGACGGCGAGACCGAGGGAACGATTTCCATCCGCGACGTGCAGCCATGAGCCGTCCGCCGTTGTCCGCTTGTGGATGGAGAAGCCGTTCGGCCCGAGCTGCGCCAGCCGCGCGTCGCCCCAGACCGGGACGGTGAGAAGGGATGCCTGGCTCCGCGGGTCGAATCCGTCGAGGTTGGGCACCCGCTGTCCGGAGAGGTGCGCGGCGTAGAGCTGCCCGATCGAGCCACCGGCCTGGGGCCGGTACCCGGGCAGCATCCTCACCGGCTGGTCCCAGGCTCCGTCTCCGTCGCCGATGAAGCGGATATGGCGGTTCTGCAACTCCTCCCTGAACGGAACAGAGAAGGAAAGCCCGAGCCCCTTTATGAAGTCCTTGTCCTCGTCCCCGTCGAACACGAAGGTGTGGACGATCCGGATCGCGGGCGATCCCGCGTTGAGATAGAAACGCACGGTGAACGGCAGCCAGGCGCGGCCCGAGCTTGCAGACGCGTGCATCCCGGTGACCTTGACGACGGCGCGGACAGGGCCGGCCTGCTCCAGAACCGCGCCGTCCACGCGGCTCTCGAAATCCTCCTCCCGGATGATGCGCTTATCCGCATATTGGGAGCGGTCCTCGCGTTCGGCGATCAGCCTCCCATTCTGCGCCACGAGGCGCCCGCCGGCATACAGCGCTTCGATCAGGTTCGGCCCGCGCCGCGGAAATCGGGCCCGGATTGCGCCCGTGTCTATTTCGATTCCATTCGCGTCCTCGACGGCCCGGATCGGGGTCGCGGGAGCGGTCGCGGGGCCGATCGCCAGCCGGAGGGGGCCCTTGAGATCCGCCGTCCCGGTGATCGCCTGCCCCGACCATTCGACGGAGCCGTCCGGCCAGTAGGCGAGGGGCCAGGTCTGGACGGCCACGGATTTCCCGTCCGCCGAAGTCAGGGAGAGTGCGTCGCCTTTCCGCAGCTTTCCCTCGGGCCACGGAACTCCCCAGCTCACGCCCTCCGGCGCGGACGGCGCGGCGCCGCCGAGCCAATCGAGGGTGACGCCCTTCGGGGCGTCGGCGGCCCCGAGGGAGCCGACTGCGATCAGGACGATCGAAACAAGTGCGGGCGCGGGGTGCGGGAGCTTCATGGAGGGGCTAACCCGGGCCAGACGGCTCCGCGGGGAAAAGGCTGCGCCCCGCGTTCGATTGATGCGCGGGACGCGCCGCGCTCAGTGCAGCAATCCGCGATCGCGCATCCAGTCCAGGAGCCGCGCCGTCCAGCCCGTGATCGGGAGGGGCCTGTCGCGTATGCCGAAGCCGTGGCCGCCCCTGTTATAGATGTGCAGTTCCGCAGGCACCCCTGCCGCCCGGTACTTCAGGAAGATGGCTCCGAGGTTCGCCGCGTTATGCGCATCGTCGAAGGCTGCCAGCATGAAGGCGGGCGGCGTGTCCGCCGGGACTGAGAATTTCTCCGGCGGAATCCCCGGGTAGATCAGCACGGTGAAATCCGGCCGCGAACTTACCCGCTCCACGGGATCGTTCGACTGGGGCTTCCCCGCGTCGAACCGGGTGCTGGCGAGGGCGGCGAGTTCTCCGCCGGCGGATAATCCCATGAAGCCGATCCGGGTCGGGTCGATCCCCCAGTCGGCGGCGCGGCTGCGGACCAGGCGGATCGATCGTTGCGCGTCCGCCATTGCGTCCCTTTCAACGGTGTAGGTGGATCCGCCCGCCTGATCGCGGGCCAGCCGGTACTTGAGGAGGATTCCGACGATCCCGTGCTGGCTTAGCCACTCCGCGATGCCCGAACCTTCGTGGATATACGACAGGAACATATGCCCGCCGCCCGGGGCGACGATGAACGCCGCGCCGGTCGATGTTCCCGCCGCTGGAAGATAGACCGTGAGGTTCGGGTTGTGGATGTTGTAGACGATAGGGGTGTTTCTGTCGTGGAACCCCACGATCTCCTTTTCATCCTTCCGGGCCTCGGACCCCGGCGCCCCGTTCGGCCAAAGGGGAACGACAGGAGGGGCATCGGCGGCAGCGGCGGCCAGGGCCGCGCACGACTGGAAGGCGATCAGGACGGCGAGAAGAGGGGGTTTTCTCATGGCCGATACCCTGGGCTAAGAACGCCGATTGCGCAACCTAGACCGCATGCGCCAGGCGGATGCGGTCAGCTCAGCTCAGCGTTATCCCCCGGGCCTGCGCCGCCCGGATGAGCGCGTCCGCCATGTCCGACGGCGTGACCGCCACCTCGATGCCGCACTCCTTGAAGACGGCTATTTTCGCGGCCGCGGTGTCCTCCGCGCCTCCGACGATGGCTCCGGCGTGGCCCATGCGGCGTCCGGCGGGCGCGGTCGCGCCGGCTATGAATCCGGCAACGGGCTTTTTTACGTTGTCCCGTATCCAGCGCGCAGCCTCAACCTCGGCGGTCCCGCCGATTTCTCCTATGAGGATCATTCCATGCGTGTCGGGGTCGTCGTTGAACATGCGGATGACGTCGAGGTGCGAGGTTCCGTTGACCGGGTCGCCGCCGATGCCGACGCAGGTGCTCTGGCCGATATCCTTCACGGTGAGCTGGTAGACAGCCTCGTAGGTGAGGGTTCCCGAGCGCGAAACAACGCCCACATGGCCGCGCTTGTGGATGTAGCCGGGGGCGATCCCGATCCGGCAGCCGCCGTGGGAATTCTCTCCCGAGCCGGGGGTCACGATTCCGGGGCAATTCGGGCCGATCAGCCGGGTCTTCCCTCCCTGCATGGCGCGCTTTGTCCGGATCATGTCCCTGACGGGGATGCCCTCGGTGATCGCGACGGCCAGCTCCAATCCGGCATCCTGGCACTCGAAGATCGCGTCCGCGGCGTAGGGCGGCGGGACGAAGATCGCCGACACCGTGGCGCCCGTCGCGCGGGCCGCGTCGGC